>ERZ1673743.1115-NODE-1115-length-32102-cov-17.995725_pt1 | contig 32102 bp, 29 predicted proteins | sample MGYA00580197_ERZ1673743 | MGnify/ENA primary metagenome ERZ1673743 (study PRJEB41218, sample SAMN15661795) | gut metagenome | host: Homo sapiens | place: Canada: London | collected 2015-08-20/2019-03-30 | study: EMG produced TPA metagenomics assembly of...
ATCTGCAAAGGTAAGATTTTTATTCCACATACACAGTTTTTTTACCATGCGCCGATTCGTAGCCCGAGGTCTGCGGCATGTTCAGTTGGTAGAGGTCGTCTGAGCGGTCTATCACAGTGTTGGCGCGCACCTTCTTGCGGTAGTTGTTGATGAAGATGTTGCGCATGATCGTGAACGCCCATCCCTTGAAATTCGTATTCTCGATATACTTGTCCTCGCTGTCGAGTACCTTGAGTGTCGTATCCTGCAGCAGATCGTAAGCGTCGTCGCGGTTTGAAGTAAGCATGAACGCGAAGTTGAGCAAATTGTCCTGCACTGCGAGTATTTTTGCCTGGAATTTAGTTGTAGCCATCCGGAGTAGGGTTTTTAGGTAGTTTGATATATATTGTCGCCCTCGCTCACTTGAGGAGAGAGGTCAGGCGGATGTGTGTCTTCGCAATAATAACAAACTGCAGCGGGTTAACGAAGCGATTTTCACCTTTTTTATGCCTTTTAACAAATAATCGGAATATGAACTTTTGCAGTCCCGGGCGTGTTTACAATTAAAATAACCAAAAAAACATTTATTTCATCATGCGTATAACTTATCTTGCCCACAGCGGCTTTATGGTATCGACTCCCGACGTCGTCATGGTGTTCGATTATTTCCGCGACCCCGCACACGCAGTAGTCAAGGAACTTGAACGCCGCCCCGACGTGCCGGTAATCTTCTTTGTCACGCACCATCATCCCGACCACTACAATCCCGATATATTCAACCTCGCCCAGAGCCACAACCGCACCTACGTGCTATCGAACGACGTCGAGGCCCGCGACACCAACTCGCGTCTGGCCATCCAGGGCATGAGCGCCGGCGACATCGTCGAGGATCTGCCCGGCGGAGTATCCGTCAAGGCATACCCGTCGACCGACGAGGGCGTGTCGTTTGACGTCACGCTGCGCGACGGCCGCAAGGTATTCCACGCCGGCGACCTCAACAACTGGCACTGGAATCAGGAATCGACCCCCGCTGAGAGCGCGCACGCTGCAGCCGAGTTTACCAAGGTTGTCAACCGCATCGCCGAGGAAAACACCGGATTCGACGTCGTCTTCTTCCCCGTCGACACCCGCCAGGGCAAGGATTTCGCCGTCGGCGCCACCCAGTTCGTCGAGACAGTCAAGGTCAGGAACTTCTTCCCGATGCACTTCGACGGCGACCACGCCACGGCCTGCGACTTCGGCATCTACCCCTTCCACAACAAGGTGGACACCCGCTTCTTCTGCCTCTACAAACCGGGCCAGACCACCGAAGTGAGCTGAACGCCGCAACCGATAACACACCCCGCAGAGCAGGCTACCCTTCTGGGGGAAGCCTGCTCTACGTGCGGTATGAGGGATTGGAGAAAATGACACGACACATCATCTCATTGAGACGGTCGGCAATGCGCGGCCCGTACATTGCGCCGATTTCCGATGGCGTGAGATTTGTGGTCACAATGGTGAAAAGCCGGCCGTCGTAGCGCTTCGCCAGCAGATCCGCTATCGGATAAAGTGAATTCCCGTAGGCTGTTACCTCGGGCGGCTCAGTACCGAGGTCATCGACAGCGAGCATCCGGCTCGCGCAGAGTTCGCGCCACTTGCCGTAATCGTCGCGGCACAGCTGAGCTATGTCGCGCGCGTTTACGATCCGGATCGAATACCGCTCAGGATAATCTTCGTGGACTCTGATGCCAAGACGGCTAAGGATCTGCTGAAAGGCTTTCACAAATGTGGTCTTGCCGTTGCCGCACCGGCCGCACAGCATCAGGCCGAACTGCGGGCGCCCGCCCGTGAGCCACCCGGCGATTTCTCTTGCCTGCCGCCTCATGTCATCGGTCGCCACAAATGTGCGCTCGCGGCGCTCTACCTCGGCCTGTACCGCGGCGATAAGTACGCGCGTAGTATCGTCTTCACTGAGCGGCAGTTTAAAATGATCCGCCGTAGTCGCGCTGTGTGTCAGCTGCGTAACGAGGAGGTCGGCGAGGGTCGTCGACCGGTTGTCTTGTTCCATAGTTTATAGATTTTAGATTAGGTTTATTGTTTGCTGACAGCTCTTTCCTGAGCCAGTTAATGAAATATTTGCGGCTCTCGTCTTCGGCTTTTTCGTTGATTCCCTGGCAGCGGAGATAGCTGAAAAATCGCGAGAGATACGTTTTCATGCCTTCGGGTTCAGGCTGACATGCGGGCGACAGCAGCGCGGCGACATCCCGTAGCCACGCCGTATCCCCCGACAGCTGTGATTCGAGTTCCGCGAGGCTTTTCTCCCCGGCCTCCGGCTTACTGTCAGGCATAGCGCCGCCCTGGCTCACGAGCATCGCGTCGGTCAACACGAGAGTGTATGTAGGATAATTATTATAGCCCGTACCTTCAGTGAAAGTTATCAGGCCTCTTTCGCGCAGCGACTCGCGGGCCTTGACGAGGGTCGGACGTGTCACCTGGACCAACTGGCAGACAACGGAAGTAGAACATACGACAGGCATCTTCCATTGGCGTCGGTTTGCGCGGTCGATGATGAAGAAATATAGCTTCGCGGCCGCGGGCGAGAATGGTTTCCCGGCGTTCTCGCGCCAGAATGAATTCATAAGCCTGAAGATATTGACTTTGGGGGGCGCCCCTTCTGAATTTTTTTCATTTTCAGCACCTTGTGTATTCATAGTACCGGATTTAAAGATTAATAATACATTTTTAATAAAACATTGAACAATAAAGGTTTATACTACTTTGAAGTTTAGAAGACACCACTATTTCTCTTAATTCCGATGCAAAATTACAACAATAATTTTATTCTACAAATTTTTATTGAACATTTTTAATGTTTTCTTATAAAAATATTTCTATTTATTCTTTATAAAGAGTAAACCCGCAGTTAACGGACTCCGTATGCCTCTGAGTAAAGATTCGTTCAAGGTTATCCGGTCTGTGTCAACCCCTGCGTAAACCAATATGTAAACCCGCGGCCCGGATAAAGCTGTCCGGCCAAGGGAGTGAGCGCGAAGGCGAGGACGCCTTCACTCCATTTTTTCTGTTAAATTAAGTTAAGGAGATGCGGCGGGTGGATTTTTTGGCGTAACTTAGATGCCCCCGAACGGGGAGCTGATACCTTATTTAGAAAAACTTTACCTGACAGACACCCGACATGAATAAAGAAATCACTCTGAGCAAGAACGCACTTGTGCGCGCTCTCGATAAACCGGCGGCCGAATTCACCCGCCAGGACATCATCGACTACATCGCCGGCAACGGCATCGAAATGGTCAATTTCATGTACCCCGCCGCCGACGGACGCCTCAAGACGCTGAACTTCGTCATCAACGACTATGCCTACCTCGAAACGATACTGACGCTGGGCGAGCGCGTCGACGGCTCGTCGCTGTTCCCGTTCATCAGCGCCGGCAGCTCCGACCTGTACGTGGTGCCGCGTTACCGCACGGCGTTCGTCGACCCCTTCGCCGAGCTGCCTACCGTGACGATGCTCTGCAGCTACTGCGACAAGGACGGCAAGCCGCTCGAATCGGCTCCGGAATACACCCTGCAGAAGGCCTGCGACGAGTTCACCAAGGCCACCGGCATGGTGTTCGAGGCTATGGGCGAGCTTGAATATTATGTGATATCGGAGGACGAACACTGCTTCGAAGCCACCGATCAGCGGGGCTACCACGAAAGCGCGCCATTCGCCAAGTTCAACGACTTCCGCACGCTGTGCATGAACTACATAGCCAAGACCGGCGGCCGCATCAAGTACGGCCACTCCGAGGTGGGCAACTTCACGCTCGACGGAACTGTATACGAGCAGAACGAGATCGAATTCCTGCCCGTACCGGCCCAGGAGGCCGCCGACCAGCTGATGCTGGCCAAGTGGGTGATCCGCAACCTGGCCTACCGCGAGGGCTACGACGTGACCTTTGCCCCGAAGATCACCACGGGCAAGGCCGGCTCGGGCCTGCACATACACATGAAGATGTCGCGCGACGGCCGCAACATGATGCTCGACGCCGACCGCCGCATCAGCGAGACCGCCCGCCGCGCCATAGCCGGCCTGATGAAGCTGGCTCCGGCTCTGACGGCGTTCGGCAACACGAATCCTACATCATACTTCCGCCTGGTGCCCCATCAGGAAGCGCCGACCAACGTATGCTGGGGCGACCGCAACCGCTCGGTGCTGGTGCGCGTACCGCTGGGGTGGACAGCACCGGCCGACATGTGCGCGGCTGTCAATCCCGGCGAGTCGACGCCCGATTATGTTGACCCGACACAGAAGCAGACCGTCGAGATCCGCTCGGCCGACGGCTCGGCCGACGTGTACCAGTTGCTGGCCGGCCTGGCCGTGGCCCTGCGCTACGGGCTCGAAAGCCCCGACGCTCTGGAGGTGACTGACCGCACGTATGTCGACGTCAACATCCACGCGGCGGAAAATGCCGCCCGCCTGGCGTCGCTCGACAGCCTGCCCGTCGACTGCGCCGCATCGGCCGACTGCCTCGAGCAGAGCCGCGCCGTGTTCGAGCGCAACAATGTATTCACGTCCGGCATGATCGACGGCATCATTGCGAAGCTGCGGTCGTACGACCCGGCCGAGACCGAGGCGGCCATGCACGACGCCGCACGCATGCAGCGCATGGTCACGAAGTATTTCAACGTCTGAGAAAATCGGTGAAGCCCTCGCGGGCGAAAGCCGCCGCCGACCGCGGAGCCGGGTCAACGATCACGACCTCGGCTCCGCGGCGGCGTGCTTCAATGGCCAGAGGCAGGTCGTGGATATGATCGGTCATGAACAGGCGCAGCTCCAGGCCGCCGTCGTCGAGCCATCGGGCTACGGCGGCGCGCTTGGCCTCGCCGCGCAAGTCGGGGCCGCCCCCGGGCGACACGAGCATCTCGCCGTGCCACAGCAAGGGCACATAGAATCCGGCTGCGGCCGAGGCGAGCAGCACGCGGTAGCCGGCGGCGCGGCATGCTTCGACCCTCTCTGCCACGGCGGGGTTGACGCACGCCTTCATACGGGCGCCGAACCGCTCCAGCAGGCGTTCGCTGCTGCCGGCAGCGCGCAGTGCGCGGTATTTCATTGTCTCATGACCGATCAGCCCGAGACGGCGCGCAAGCCACAGGGCGCCGATGACCGCCACGCGGTGCAGGGCCAGGCGGCGGACGTGCAGCTCCAGAGCCGTGCGCAGATACACGCGCAGGCTGTTGCGGGTGTAGAGCGTACCGTCGAGGTCGATCACTGCCGCGGGCTGTCTGCTGTGTCCATCGACCATGGGAAGCGGATGAGGGTGAAATTGTTGAACACGGCGTAATCGGGCCGGGCCAGCGGATGAGCGGTGGTCACGGTGACGGCAGCCGAGCGTATGTCGGCCTGCGGGGCGGCCGCATGCAGAGCCCGCAGCACACCGTCGAGCGTGGCGCCCGAGTCGACGGCGTCGTCGACCACGAGAATGCGGCCCGAGCCGGTGACACCGGCGGGAACAGTGACGCGGGATATGTCGACCGGACGGGTCGGCAGCAGGTCCAGAACTCCGGCCTCGGCCACGCGCATGGCATCGAGAACCGGCTGGGGCAGCCGCCGCACGAGTCCCTTGAGCCGCGGTGTCTTGAAGCGAGTCGAAGGCCGCTGCAGCCGTGTCTCGAAATGCGGCACCCCCCTGAACAGCAGCTCGCCGACGTAGATGCCGCCCGTCGCTACCGAAAGGACCGCGTCGGGAGCGAAGCCCGAGCCGCGTATCAGCCGCTCGAGGCGGATGCAGACCTCGGCAAAGGCCTGCCTGTCGAGTGTCATCACGCGCCTGCCCATTTCGCAAACAATCTGAACATGCGCTTACCGAAAAATGACAGCACGACTCCGACCTTGTTCTTGGCGCGCACGCGGCGGTCGAAGAGCGAGCCCAGGCGGTAGCGGCGCACGGTGGTCCAGCACATGCGGGCCACGTCGGGCTGTCCGGCCCGGGATGCATTGACGAACACGTTGAAATTCGCGCTCAGACGGCGGTCGCGGGCCGCCGGGACGAGCTGCGGACACCGGTCGGCCATATCGCGCTCGATGCGCTCGGTGACTCGGAGTACGTCGAGGCGCCGGTTGTCCCATGTGTGCATGATGCTCGCCGGATGCTGACGGTAGAAGTAGAGCGGCGCCGTGCTGACGGCAGTGCGCCGGCAGCGCAGCGCGTAGCGGTAGAAGAAATCGAGGTCTTCGTAGTAAAGCCCCGGCGTGAACCGCTCCGCATCAAAAATCACCTTGCGGTAGAGCTTGCCCCAGGCCGTGTGGACTATGCCGGGCCTCTGGTAGAGCGTGGCGCCGACAAGATCAGGGGGCGCCATGATGTCGAATTCGGTTTCGGCAGCAACATAAGCCACGAGCTGCCGGCGGTCGAAACTGAATCCGCCGACCGCGAGGTCGACCTCGTCCGACAGGTCCGCTGCGTCGAGCAGGAGTTCGAGCGCGCGGGGGTGCATGGCGTCGTCGGCGTCGAGGAAGTATATCCACGGCGATCGGGCTGCGTCGATGCCGCGGTTGCGGGCCACGGACAAGCCGCCGTTGGGGGCGTGGATGACGCGGATGCGGCGGTCATTCATCGAATATCTGTCGGCGACGGCTCCCGAGCGGTCGGCGGAGCCGTCGTCGACGATAATCAGTTCCCAGTCACTGAACGTCTGGCCACAGACCGAGTCAATGGCTTCGGCGAGAAATTTCTCCCCGTTGAAGACAGGCAGTATGACCGAGACAGCAGGCATTGTTTTCAGTAGTTTACTTTACGGTGACGGCCTTGGCAGGCTCGGATTCCTGGTTGACGCGGCTGAGCGAGGTCACTACATATACGCCGGGCCGGTCGGCCGTAAATTCGGGCTGCCAGGTGACGGTCTCTATGGCGTCGGCGGCCTCGAGGTCGACGGCGTCGGGGCTGTCGAAGCGGTAGACGACGAACTTCACGGCATCGTCGGGCGTGCCGGCGGCAGCGGGAGCTGTCCAGGTGAGTTTACGTCCGCCGGCCTTGACGGCTGTCGGTGCGGCGGGCTTGCGGTCGCTGATCCAGGGATATGTGGGTACGAGTGCCACGGTCGACTGCAGGTCATTGGCAAGCGAGTCGGCCACGCCGCCTACGTTCTTGGCCACCGAATATCCGGGCCACCAGCAGTTGCCGCCGATGTTCTCGGCCGCGCGGGTCAGGTTGACCTTATGGCGCAGCTGGGTCGGATCGGTCGAGGGGGGCAGGTCGGGCTTCTTCATAGTCACGCCTACGTCCTGGCCGATGTACATGTTGCGGCCCTCGGCGTTGCGGTTCCACCAGTCGACGAGCACCAGGTACGAGGCCGACTTGTGGTTGAGCTCCCAGTAGAGCTGAGGCAGCAGATAGTCGATCCAGCCTTCGCGGGCCCACAGGAGGACGTCGGCGTAGAGTGCGTCGTAGTTCTGCAGGCCGTTGGTCTCAGAGCCGCGCGGGTCAGTGGCCTTGTTGCGCCAGATGCCGAAGGGGCTGATGCCGAAGATCACCCAGGGCTTCTTTGCCGCGATCTCCTTGTGGAGGCCTTCGATTAGCAGATCTACATTGTGGCGGCGCCAGTCGCCGCGGTTCATCCCGTTGCCGTACTTGGCGTAGGATTTGTCGTCGGGGAATTCCTGACCCTTGACGGGATAGGGATAGAAATAGTCGTCGAAATGAATGCCGTCGACGTCGTAGCGGCCGACGATGTCCATCACCACGTCGGTGATGAACTTGCGGCTTTCGGGCAATGCGGGATCAAAGTAGAGCTTGCCGTCGTAACGTACGAACCACTCGGGATGCTTGTGGTATACATGGTTGGCGGGCAGCGTCTGGGTCTTCGAGCTGGTGACGCGGTAGGGGTTGAGCCACGCATGCAGCTCCATGCCGCGGGCGTGTGCCTCGTCGATCATGAACTGAAGGGGATCCCAATAGGGGTCGGGCGCCTTGCCGCCGTCGGTAAGGTAGCGGCTCCAGGGCTCGAGGTCGCTGGGATAGAAGGCATCGGCCTGCGGACGGACCTGGAACAGGACCGCATTGACGCCGGCCGCCTTGAGGCGGTCGAGCTGGTCGCGCAGATAGGCTTTGTTCTGCTCGGTGTTCTGGTCGTGGTACTGGCCCTGATAGACGGTGTGCATCCATGCGCCGCGGAACTCGCGCTTGGGATTCTGAGCCGACAGGGAGCAGAAACCCGTCAGAGCGACTGCCAGAGCTAAAAATAGTTTTTTCATAGACATGTTTTAAGGCTATTTATAAGTTATACATCAATGTCTTCAAGATCTACGAGATGGTTGATCACGGCGAATATGGTGATCGCGGCCACCGAGTGCAGCTTCAGTTTGGCGGTGATGTTGCGACGGTGGGTCGTGACGGTGTGGACCGACAGGCACAGGGCGTCGGCGATCTCCTTGTTCGAGCGTCCGAGGGCTATCTGGGCTACTATCTCGCGTTCGCGGGGCGAAAGCAGTTCCAGACGCGGATCGGCGCTTCCGCCGGATGCGTCATCATCGTCCGGGGTCCCGTCAGCTTCGGCCGTGGCCGATACCTGCTCCTCGAGCGCGGCCACGGCAGGCACGAACAGGCCGTCCTCAAGCTCGCAGTGCAGTTTCAGATCGTCCTCGCAGTTGATGATGTCGAAGAGCACCACATTGAGCAGGTCGCCCGCTCCGGCGGGCGCGAAGCGTATCAGAATGTCCTTCAGCGCCTCGAGCTTCAGGGCTATCGAGTCGTGGTGGGCGGCGAATATGTCGATGCAGAAGTCGGAGGGCGTCCTGCCCGCCAGCAACTGGTCCACGTAGGTGAACACGCGGCTGTTCTCATAATCCATGTGCTTGCGCACCTCGTCGAACCAGTCGTCGAAAAAGCGTAGAACGACGAGGCCGACCTCGTCGGGGACTGAGTCAATCACCGAGATCAGCTTATGGCGGATGCGCGGTATGGAAAAATCGAGGAAATAAGTGTGGGCGCCCTTCAGGTATGCCATCAGAGGGGTGAGCTTGATGCTTTCGGTTGGATCAACCGGCCGGTCGCTGCAGAAATTTGCGACAGCCAGAAAGGTGGGCGTATCGATATTGTTGGACTCGCACACCTGACCGATGGTGGCATTACCGAAGCCGAGCGAGATGCCGAAACGACTCAGAGTCATAAGCATCAGGCTGTTGGCCTTGATAATGTCGCGCATGCGCCAGTCGGCGGTGAATGAGCTGCTCAGTGTCATAAACGATATTTTTTGCAAATTTAAGCAAAATCCGCGACCCGCACAAGCTGCAGCGCCGGGCCTAAACAATACCCTCGGGGGAAATGTTATAATTTCATAAAAATCTTAATCCATCCGGAAAATGAAAAAACTGACAAAAGCCGCGCTGATCGCTCTTGCCGCCGCGGCTGCAGCTTCGGCCGAGGGCCGGACGCTCACCGAGCAGCATATCGATTCAGTCGTCAGCAGCACAAATATAATCGCCCTGGGCCGCTCTGACTCAGCGACAGGCGCCGACGACCAGGCCATACGCGAACGCATCCTGACGTTCTACTACGACCAGTTCCGCCACTCGCAGGATCCCGACGCGCCGTACTTCCTGTTCATGAGCAAGGACGGCAACATGCTGATGGGCATAGGCGGCACGCTGCGCATGCGGGCCTACTACGACTGGGGAGGAGCCATGCCGTCGCCCGCGTTCATGCCCATCCAGATACCGATACCTGCCGACCCGCTCAACTCGAAGCACCTGGGCACGACGCCGGCCGGGACGTGTCTCTTCTTCCGCATGGTTGGCCGCGGGCGCCATATCGGCGAATACCAGGTGTATATCGAAGCCAACTTCAACGGCTACAGCGCCCGCGACTTCCATCTCAAGAAGGCCTACGGCATGATCGGCGACTTCACCGTAGGCTACGCGAGCTCGACGTTCAGCGACCCGGCCGCCGTACCGCCTACGGTCGACGCCGGAGGTCCCAACAACAAGATGGACCACACCACCGTGCTCGTGCGCTATATGCCCCGCCTGACCCGGAGCCTGCTGGCGGCCGTGTCGATCGAGAACCCGGATACTGAAATCGGAGCCGACGGCACGGCCACCAGGGCCCGGTCGTCGTACATGCCCGACTTCTCGGCCATGTTGCAGTACAGCTGGGCGCCGCTGCAGCACGTGCGCGCTTCGGCCATAGTGCGTTCCCTGCCCTACCGCGACATGGAGGCCGGGCTGAACCACAGCCCCGTAGGCTGGGGCGTGCAGCTGTCGTCGGTCAGCAATCCGTGCGACGCCGTCACCGTCTACCTGACAGCCAACTACGGTGCCGGCTATGCCGGCATGGGCGGCGACCTGCTCGCGGGTGCATACGATCTGATCGCCGACCCCGACACGCCCGGGCGCCTCTACGCCCCGCGATCGTTCGGCTGGAACGCGGGCGTGCAGTACAACCTGCGCCACAATCTGTTTGCCTCGGTCAGCGTGGCGCAGACGCGCTTCCTGCCTTCGCGGGCCGTCAGCCCCGACGAGTACAAGTACGGCCTGCTCGCGACGGTGAACGCTTTCTGGAATCCCCTGCCCCGCTTCCAGGTCGGCGCCGAGTTCGACTTCGCCCGGCGCCAGAACTTCTCGGGCGCGCACCGCTACGCCCGGCGCCTGGGCCTGATGGCGCAGATCACCTTCTGACGGCCGATTCTTGAAAAATTTCTTTAATTTTAGTTGAAAGATATGGCGGGGTCGCAAAATTTTATTAATTTTGTAGTCGAATCACCGGCATAGAACGTTTATTGAACCTAAGACAAACTTAATCAACTAAAATATAAAGCGATGACAATCGACAATTTCAATTTCAAAGGCAAAAAGGCCATCGTGCGCGTTGACTTCAACGTGCCTCTGGACGATAAAGGCAACATCACGGACGACACCCGCATCCGCGGCGCCCTCCCCACCCTGAAGAAAATCCTGGCCGACGGCGGCTCGCTGATCATCATGTCGCACATGGGCAAGCCCAAGGGCAAGGTGAATCCCAAGCTGTCGCTGAGCCAGATCAAGGACGCCGTGGCCAAGGCCCTGGGCACGGACGTAGAGTTCGCCCCCGACTGCGCCGCAGCCGCCGACATGGCCGCAGCCCTCAAGCCCGGCCAGGCTCTGCTGCTCGAGAACCTCCGCTTCTATCCCGAGGAGGAAGGCAAGCCCGTGGGCATCGACAAGGCCGATCCGGGCTATGACGCCGCCAAGAAGGAAATGAAAGAGCGTCAGAAGCAGTTCGCAAAGACGCTGGCCTCGTATGCCGACGTTTACGTCAACGACGCATTCGGCACTGCCCACCGCCGCCACGCATCGACGGCCGTCATCGCCGACTACTTCGACACGGACCATAAGATGCTCGGCTACCTGATGGAGAAGGAAGTAAAGGCCGTCGACAACATCCTCAACAACATCAAGCGCCCGTTCACCGCCATCATGGGCGGCTCAAAGGTGTCGACCAAGATCGGCATCATCGAGAACCTGATGGACAAGGTCGACAACCTGATCCTCTGCGGCGGCATGACCTACACCTTCGCCAAGGCCATGGGCGGCAAGATCGGCAACTCGCTGTGCGAGGACGACAAGCTCGACCTGGCTCTCGACATCATGAAGAAGGCAAAGGAGAAAGGCGTCAACCTCGTGCTCGGCACCGACTGCGTGGCCGGCGACGCTTTCTCGAACGACTGCGCCACGCAGGTATGCTCCGTTATGGACATTCCTGACGGCTGGGAAGGCCTCGATGCAGGTCCCGAAACCCGCAAGGCCTTCGCCGAGGTGATCCTCCCCTCGAAGACCATTCTCTGGAACGGCCCCGCCGGTGTGTTTGAATTCGACAACTTCACCGCAGGTTCGCGCGCTATCGCCGACGCCATCGTCGAAGCCACCAAGAACGGCGCATTCTCGCTCGTAGGCGGCGGCGACTCCGTTGCCTGCATCAACAAGTTCGGCCTTGCCGACGAGGTATCGTACGTATCGACCGGCGGCGGCGCTCTGCTCGAAGCCATCGAAGGCAAGGTACTGCCCGGCATCGCAGCCATCAAGGGCGAATAATTCACGATCCCGCGAATAACTGACCACACCGGCGCTGCGGCAACCAAAGCCGCCGTGCCGGTGTTCTTATAATAGCGTTTTCACTTTTTGAGAGCGCTTCGACTATATTTTCCGATTACGAATATGGAGCTGCACGACGATTTTTTCAACTGGATCGAGGCCCACAGGACCGACGACCCGGCCCGTCTGAGGCTGAAATACGGCAAGGAGCGCGCGTCCGAGATTCTGCAGATCGAATGTCGCCGCAAGTATGCGGCCAAGCTCGCCGCGACCCTGAAGTCCAATCCTGAATTCATCTTCCCGACAGCGCTGTCGGGCGAGCAGTCGACGTCCGACCGTCTCGCCGCCTACCATGCAGGCCTGATCGAGCAGGGATGGCGCGTGGCCGACCTTACCGCCGGCCTGGGCGTCGACGCCATGGCGCTGGCCCGCGTGGCCGCTGAGGTGACCGCCGTGGAGATCGACCCCGCCGTGGCCGACGCTCTGCGCCACAACGCCGCCTCGGCCGGCAACCTGACCGTAGTGTGCGCCGACTGCCGCGACTTCTGCGAGCGGGCCGCTGCCGATGGCCGGCGCTTCGACGCCGTGTTCATCGACCCGGCCAGGCGCGACGATGTCGGAGGCCGTGTGTATGCGCTTGCCGACTGCCGCCCCGACGTGGTGGCGATGCTGCCCCTGTTACGGAAAATGACACGGCGCCTAATCGTGAAAGCCTCGCCGATGCTCGACATCACCCACACCCTGGGCGAGCTGCCGGGTGCAGGGCGCGTCATAGCCCTCGGCACACCGACCGAATGCAAGGAGCTCGACATCATAGTCGATTTCGCCGACCCGTTGGCCGACCCGCTCATCGAAGCCGTGACGCTCGGTGCCGACGGAGCCGAATGGGCCTTCGCCCTGCACCGGTCGGATGAGGACGGCGCCTCCGTCAGCTACGGCGCGCCGCACGAGGGCGCATACGTCTACGAGCCGTTCCCGGCCGTGATGAAAGTCGGGGCCATGAAGCTGCTCGCCGAGCGCTTCGGCCTGACAAAGCTGGCGCCTAACACCCATGCCTTGTGGTCTGACGACCTCGTCGAGGCCTTCCCGGGTCATATTTTCAAGGTCACTGAGGTACTGCCATACGCATCGAAGCACATCAAGCGCTACGCCTCGCGGCATCCGCGCGTAGGGGTGACAGCCCGCAATTTCGACGTCGGCGCCGACGCCCTGCGCGCCAAACTCGGCGTCCGCGAAGGCTCCTCACGCCTCTTCGCCCTGAGCGACCACCGCGGCAACCGCCTCCTGGTCACCACCGAACCCCTCTGACCCGCAACCTGCGCCAACCGACCGCGAGGTAATTTTGGGGGCGCTGCGAACCCGCGGCTATGAACGGCCACGCCCGCTCCGCGGGCTTCATTATCGGAAACGCAGGCTCGGAGCGCCTGCTCTCCATGAAGCGCCAGCTCTCAATATTATTTTAATTGAGCGGGGTGGTGAATCGGATGCGGCTTGTGTAGTCTTTGCTCTGGTAGAGAAGTCGGTCGCCGTTGTCAGGTAAATACGAATTCATGTAGATGTACCAGGCCACGCCCGGGCTATATTCGGTGCTTGTCCAATGCCAGTAGTCCATTTTTTTGCCGCCGAAGGCCTTCAGCATGCGCTGTATCTCAGGCGCCTTGTCGGCCAGTACACGCGCCTGCGCTTTGGTGGGCAACTGCGAGCCGTAGCGCGCCATGGCTTCGTGCCAGGTGATTATCGGGCCTTCGTCCTTGAGGGCGAGGACGAACTGCTCGCCGTTGCCGATCACGGTCAGGCCTTTGACTTCCACCATCTGGCGCTTGTCGGCGGAAAGGTTGCTCCAGACGTCATACGGGAAGAAATAATTGTGGCCGTTGTAGGCTACGCACAGGGCCATGTCGGTCGGGGTGGTGTATTCGCTGAACTCGCGGCTGAATTCGTCCTCGACCGACTCGGGGTCGGCGGCCATAAATGTGTCGACCGCTTCCGAGGCGCTTTCTTCGACGGCAGTGATCATGTCGGGATCATTCGGACCGGATTTGCGATTTGTAGTGGTCATGATTATGACGGCCGCAATTACGAGCACGACTAAGGCTACTAAAATCATCTTGAGACCGCTGCGGCTTTTCGCCGGACCGGGGCCCTGGGCCACGGTAGGCTGCGACACCTCTGTGCCGTGTATATCGGCAGTGCTCTTGCTGACCGTAGGCGTCGATGGAGGAGGTGTGGCCACGCGGCGGACAGTCGCCGTGGATTCCGGCGGCAGCGTGGCCGTCGGGGCGCTCAGCGGCACGGTACTGCGGCTGGCAGGAGCCGGCGCGGGCTCCCCGCTGCCGGCGGCCTCGTACAGCTCGCGGTACAGCTCGCCGGCATCGGCCTGGCGGTCCTTGAGGCTGAGCGACATGGCCCTGGCGATGACCGGGGCCACGGACACGGCCGGGCCGCCGAGCTCGTCGACGATGCTGTCGTGGTTGAGGATGAAAGCCTCGTCGGGCTGATTGCCGGTGAGGCAGTAGTACATTGTGGCGGCGATGGCGTAGACGTCGGCCTGAGGCGTGAAGGTGGTCAGGCCGGCATACTGCTCGATGGGCGCATAGCCGGGCGAGTAACCGCCGCCCGAGTTGGTCGACGTGGCGTGCCCCTTGTGGTCGTAGTGCTTGGCGAGGCCGAAATCGATCAGCACCGGGCGCACCTTCCCCTCAGATTCGGCAAGGATTATGTTCAGGGGTTTGATGTCGTAGTGCGTCACCTGGCGACGGTGAAGGTCGGCTACAGCGCGGATGATCGGCTCTATGAAGAAGTTCGTCTCGGCAAGCGACAGCCGCCCGGCGCGCCTGACATAATCCTCCAGCGTCCGGCCCGAAAGATACTCCATGACATAGTAGGCAGTATTGTTGGCCTCGAACACTTCGTTGATCTTCACTATGTTGGGATCGTCGACGCCGAGCGTCTGGAGGCGCTGCGCCTCCTTGATGAACGATTTGAGCGAATTATCGATCTCGGCGGCGGCCGTAGGGCTGAAGCGCACGCTGCGGCTGTCGGTGTCGCGCCATGAGATGGTATTGATGAACAGCTCTTTGACGGCAAAATCACACTGTACGTTGATGTTGCCGATCCTGACCTGCGCGGTCACAAGGTAAGTGATGCCGAAGCCGCCCTGTCCGAGGACTTTTCGTACGGTATATGCACGCTCGGGGCCGGTGATGACTGTGCCGGGAAGAAGTGCGGAGGTGGGTGTTTCCATTGCCGAATTACTTTCCGCAAAGATAATACAAATAAAGCGATCTGGCAAACGGGTTGTTCACTCGAGTTCGGAGAGTTCGAGCCAGCGGAGTTCCTTTTCGTCAATGAGGGCTTTCACTTCTTCGTAGCGTGCCGAAAGGGCCGCTACGTCGTCGAGGGTCTCGCCTGAATTGAAGACGGCTTCGAGGCGCAATTTCTCGGCATTGAGCTCGTCGAGGTCGGCGGTCAGCTGCTCGAATTCACGCCGCTCCTTGAACGACATCTTCGGTGCCCGCTGTGCGCGCGGCCGCTCCGCCGGCTGCTTGCTGGAGCGGACTGTCCGGGCGGCCTCGGCGGTCCGCTCGTCGCGCCACTGCGCGTACTCGGTGTATGTGCCGGGAAAGTCCTTGACCACACCGTCGCCCTCCATGACGAAGAGATGGTCGACGATATTGTCGAGGAAGAAGCGGTCATGACTGATGACTATAAGGCAGCCCTTGTATTCCGACAGATATTCCTCGAGAATGCCGAGGGTCACGATGTCGAGATCGTTGGTCGGCTCGTCGAGGACGAGAAAATTCGGGCGCATCATAAGTACGGTAGCCAGGTGAAGACGGCAGAGCTCGCCGCCGCTGAGGGTGTGGATATACTTCTGCTGATCGGCTGCCGAAAAGAGGAAGCGGGTGAGAAACTGCATCGGCGACAGACGAACCTCGCCGGTGTCGACTTCCTCGGCCTTCTCGCGGATGGCGTCGATCACCTTCTTCTGCGGGTCGAAACTGATACCGTCCTGGCTGTAGTAGCCGAAGCGGACGGTCGAGCCTACGTCCCACGATCCCGAGTCGGGCTGAATGAGTCCCTGCAGCAGCTTGATGAACGTCGACTTGCCTACGCCGTTGGCACCGATTATCCCCACCTTCTCGTAGCGCGCGAAGGTGTAGGAGAAGTCATCGAGTATCACCTTGTCGCCGAAGCGCTTGGATATGCCGCGGGCCTCGAATATCTTAGAGCCGATGTATGAGGCGCTCACCGACAGGTTGACGTCCTTTTCGGGCCGTATGCCCTGACGCTTCTTCTCCGAAAGCTCGTAGAAGGCGTCGATGCGGTACTTGGCCTTTCCGGCGCGGGCCTGGGGCTGACGGCTCATCCACTCCTGCTCGCGGCGCAGTGTGTTTGTGATCTTCGCCAGCTCGGCGGTCATGGCCTCGATGCGCTCGGCGCGGCGCCGCAGGTAGCAGTCGTAGTTGCCGTCGTAGGTGTAGATGGTGCGGTTGTCGATCTCGATGATGCGGTTGCAGACACGATCGAGGAAATAACGGTCGTGCGTGACCATCAGCAGGGCCACGCGCGAACGTTTCAGATAGTTTTCAAGCCATTCGATCACCTCGATGTCGAGGTGATTGGTAGGTTCGTCCAGAATGAGCAGCTGAGGCTCGCTCATGATGGCCGAGGCCAGGGCCAGACGCTTGCGCTGGCCGCCCGACAGGACGTCGACGCGGGCGGTGAGATCGTCGATGCGCAGGCGCGACAGCAACTGGCGCAGGCGGTCCTCATAGTCCCAGGCCGAAAGGTCGTCCATACGGTGAGCGGCCTGCTGTATGGCTTCCGGATCACCGCCGTCAAGAGCGGCCTCGTACTCGCGGACACAGACGGCCACGGGGTCGTCGGACCGCAGGGCGGCTTCGGCGACGGTCGGGTTGCCCGCGAATTGCGGCTTCTGCGGGAGCATGGCCACGCGCAGGCCCGAACGGCGGGTGACGGTGCCCGAATCGGCATCAAGGTCACCGGCGATGATCGACAGCAGCGTCGACTTGCCGGTGCCGTTCTTGGCCACTATGCCGATCTTGTCGCCCTCGTCGATGCCGAAAGTGACGTCGGCGAAAAGCATGCGGTCGCCGACACTCTTGGTCAGCTTCTCGATCTGGAGGTATACGTTCATATCCTGTCAGGAATTTGAAAAAGTCCTGCCCCGGAAGCCGGGGCAAGACTTATGGCAGTGAAAAAAGTGTTCGGTATGGATCAGCAGACGCCCTCGCCCATCATGGCGTGAGCCACCTTCATGAAGCCGGCGATGTTGGCGCCCTTCATGTAGTTGATGTAGCCGTCGGGCTCCACGCCGTACTGGAGGCACTGTGCGTGGATGTCGCTCATGATGGTGTGCAGCTTCTGGTCGACTTCCTCGGCGCTCCACTGCAGGTGCATGGCGTTCTGGCTCATCTCGAGGCCCGAAGTGGCCACGCCGCCTGCGTTGACAGCCTTGCCCGGAGCGTAGGTGGTGCGGGTGGCGATGAAGTGGTCGATGGCCTCGGGGGTGCAGCCCATGTTGGAGACCTCAGCCACCATTTCTACGCCGTTGGCCACGAGAGCCTTGGCATCTTCGCCGCCGAGCTCGTTCTGAGTAGCGCAGGGCAGCGCGATGTCGACCTTGCGCTCCCAGGGCTTGCGGCCGGGGAAGAATTCCGAGCCGGGGAATTTCTCGGCGTAGGGAGCGACGATGTCGTTGCCCGACGCACGGAGCTCAAGCATGTAGTTGATCTTCTCATCGTTGAGGCCGGCGGGATCGTAGATGTAACCGTCGGGACCCGAGATGGTCACGACCTTGGCGCCGAGCTCGGTTGCCTTCAGGGCCGCGCCCCAGGCCACGTTGCCGAAGCCCGAGATGGCCACGGTCTTGCCCTTGATGCTGTCGCCCTTCTCCTTGAGCATGCTCTGCACGAAGTAGAGGGCGCCGAAGCCGGTAGCCTCGGGACGGATGCGCGAGCCGCCGAATTCGAGGCCCTTGCCGGTGAATGTGCCGTCGTGCTGGTTGACGAGGCGCTTGTACATTCCGTACATGTAGCCGACCTCGCGGCCTCCTACACCGATGTCGCCGGCTGGCACGTCGCGGTCGGGTCCGAGGTTTTTCCACAGACCGAGCATGAATGCCTGGCAGAAGCGCATGATCTCGCGGTCGCTCTTGCCGCGGGGCGAGAAGTCGCTGCCGCCCTTGGCGCCGCCCATGGGCAGCGTGGTCAGAGCGTTCTTGAAGGTCTGCTCGAATCCGAGGAACTTGAGGATCGACAGGTTGACGGATGCGTGGAAGCGGATGCCGCCCTTGTACGGGCCGATAGCGTTGTTGAACTGAACGCGGTAGCCGATATTGTTCTGGACTTCGCCGTTGTCGTCAAGCCAGGTGACGCGGAAGGTGACGATGCGGTCGGGTTCGACCATACGCTCCACGATCTTGTTGCGCTCAAATTCGGGGTGCTGGTTATAGACGTCCTGTACTGACATGAGGACCTCGCGGACAGCCTGCAGGTACTCTTTTTCGCCGGGGTGCTTGGCCTCCAGCTCAGCCATTATTTTATTAATTTCCATAATGATTATGGTTTAGAGGTAAGTAGTTTTTTGAGGTTATGTAAAAAGTTGTATTACCACGGCAAAAGTAATCATAAAGTAAATCGAAAGCAAGAAAAAACGTTAATTTTTTTCGTGCCGCGGCCAAAGTGGCCCGTTTTTCAGCCGAAAATGTATACCTTTGCACATAATTAAGGAAATCGACAATGGCAAAGTCAACAATCATCACAGCAATGGCAGTAATTGCGACAGGCGCGTCGGCCCAAAGCCCGGCGCTGCAGTATCCGCAGGCTCCGGCCGACGGCACCCGCTACGAATGCTTCGGCATCGGGGTCGACGACCCATACCGCCCACTCGAAAACGACACCGCGGCCGCCACTCTCGAATGGGTAGCAGCTGAGAACCGCGTCACCGGCGACTACCTGGGCCGCATTCCCTACCGCGAGGCCATCCGCCGGCGCCTGACCCGGCTCAACAACTATGCCAAGACCGGCCTGCCCTGGAAGGGCGAGGACGGCCTGTACTATTTCTCGGCCAATGACGGCCTGCGCAACCAGTCGGTGATCTACCGCGGCAAGACGCCTCTGGCGGCAGACGCCGAGGTGTTCCTCGACCCCAACAAGCTGAGCGAGGACGGCACCGTGGCGCTCACGGGCCTCTTCCAGAGCCACGACGGCAAATACACAGCCTACACGATATCGCGCAGCGGCAGCGACTGGACCGAAATCTACGTACTCGACAACGCCACAGGCCGTCAGCTCGACGACCACATCGAATGGGCCAAGTTCACCGGAGCCGCGTGGGACGGCGACGGCTTCTACTACAGCGCATACGACCGCCCCGAAGCCGGCAAGGAATTTTCCAACGCCAACGAATACCACCGCGTGTACTACCATAAGCTCGGAACGCCTCAGAGCGCCGACCGCGTCATCTACGAGAACCGCGACGAGCCTCTGTACTTCCACTCGGTCGGCGTCACCGACGACAACCGCTACCTGTTCGTCGAAGGCGGCGGCCAGGGATTCGGCAACTCTCTATATGTCAAGGAGCTCGGCAAACCCGACGCCCAGTGGATCACCATAGAGCCCTCGCAGGAGAGCGTCATGTCGGTCATAGGCACCACACCCGAAGGGCGCCTGCTGATCTTCACATCGACCGACGCGCCCCGCAACCGCCTCGTGTCGGTCGACCCCTTCCGCGCACAGCGCCAGGACTGGACGACCGTCATACCCGAAGACAAGAATTCGGTGCTGACCGGCGTCAGCCAGACGGGAGGCAACCTGCTCGCGACCCGCGACCGCGACGCCGCGACACATGCCTATCTGCACCGCGCCGACGGCAGCCTGATCCGCGAGATCAAATTCCCGACCTACGGCTCGGCCGCCTTCTCGACCGACCGCCGCTCGCCTGAAATCTTCTACAGCTTCTCATCGTTCACCTACCCTTCGAGCATCTACAGCTACGACCGCACAACGGGCGACAGCAAGCTGCTGCGGGCCGCTGCGGTCGACGGTCTCGTACCCGACGACTACGTCACCGAGCAGGTCTTCTATCCGTCGAAGGACGGCACGAAGGTGCCGATGTTCATCGTCTACAAGAAGGGGCTGAAGCGCGACGGCTCCAACCCCGTGTACCTCTACGGCTACGGCGGCTTCAACATCGCCCTTAACCCCACCTTCTCGCCATCGCGTGTGTTCTGGCTCGAGAACGGCGGCATCTACGCGCAGGCCAACCTCCGCGGCGGCGCCGAGTACGGCGAGGAGTGGCACGAGGCCGGCACGAAACTCAAGAAGCAAAATGTGTTCGACGATTTCATCGCCGCCGCCGAGTACATGATAGGTGAAAACTGGACTACTCCCGAACTGCTCACAATCGAAGGCGGCAGCAACGGCGGCCTGCTCGTGGGCGCGACCGTCAACCAGCGGCCCGAGCTGTTCCGTGTGGCTATCCCCAGCGTGGGCGTCATGGACATGATGCGCTACCACCTGTTCACCATCGGCTGGAACTGGGCCAGCGACTACGGCACCAGCGACGACTCCGCCGAAATGGCCGCTTACCTGCTGGGCTACTCGCCCCTGCACACTATCCGCAACGACGGCACCCGCTACCCGTCGATCATGGTGACGACGGCCGATCACGACGACCGCGTCGTACCGGCTCACTCGTTCAAATACGCCGCAGCGCTCCAGGCGGCCGACACAGGCGACCGCCCCAAGCTCATACGCATCGACTCGAAGGCCGGGCACGGCGCAGGCAAACCCGTCTCGAAGGTCATCGACGAGTGGACCGACATCTATTCGTTCATCTTCTTTAACCTCGGCCGCGAGCCCAAGTAATTGAAAGCAGCCACACTGACAGCCGCCTGTGCGGCCCTGACACTGGGCTGCGCCTCGTGTTTCACCGGCATCGAGAGCACGCCGCGCATAACCGACCGCAGCCACGGAGCCTCCTCCGCGGCTGCCGCGGAGGCGCGCTTCGCCTCGGTAATTGGAGCGGAGACGCCCGACGCGTGGCGCCCGGGCAAACAGTGGCTCGTGAGCGACGGAAGGATCTCGATAATCTTCACTCCGCCGGCCGACAACAGCCTGCGGCAGGGCGACACTCTGTCGCTTGCCGCAGTATCCGCCGTACCCACCATCATGGGGACCGAAGGCATAGCAATCGATCTGCGCGACAGCCGCGGCAACGTCTACCGCTACATTCCCGGCGTAGATAATGCCGACTTCGCCGCACGTGCGTCGGTCGAGATTCCATTCACCATCGAGCTGTCGCCCGTGGCGGTTGCCGACTCACTGCTCGCCGGCAATACTTACTACATACGCACGCCGTACTGGTACGACGCGGCCGGGAACGCCGCCACCGGCCTTCGCCATGTGCCCGTGAAGATACTCGGCGTAGGTGCCGGCTCGGCCCTGCACCCGCTGCGCGTGGCGTTCACCTGTGCGGGCGACTCGGCCGTACATTATGTGATGATGACCTACGGCACGGCGACTACATCGACACGCAACTTCGACCGCCTGTTCTCGTTCACGGACCCGCGCCGCGAATTTCCGCAGATCGAGGACGCCACCTGGCAGCTGATCATACACTCGCGCGTGGCCGAGGGCATGACACGCGACGAATGCCGCCTGGCGCTCGGCGCGCCGGCCACCCTGCGCCGCGGAGCCACTGCCGGAGCACAGATAGAGCACTGGTCGTACGACGACGGAGTCTACCTGATATTCGAAGACGGCATACTGACACGATTCCGACAATGAAAATCCACTTCCTCGGCACCGGCACATCGACCGGCATACCCCAGATAGGCTGCACGTGCGCAGCCTGCACGTCGACCGATCCCTGCGACAAGCGCCTGCGGGCATCGGCCACCGTCACGCTCGACGACGGCACCAACCTGCTGATCGACTGCGGGCCGGACTTCCGGCAGCAGATCCTTGCCGCCGGCGCTCCCCCGCTCGACGCGCTGCTCATAACCCACAGCCACTACGACCACGTGGGCGGTATCGACGACCTGCGGCCATACTGCAAGGACGGCCGCCATTTCCCGACCTACTGCCGTGGCGACGTCGCCGAAGACCTGCGGCAACGCAATCCGTGGTCATTCGCGCGGCACCTCTATCCCGGCGTACCCACCTTCGCCATCCACGAGATCGAGGCCGGAAAGCCGTTCAGCGTCAACGGCAACGTAATACTTCCGCTCGACATTACCCACGGGAAGCTGCCCATTTTGGGCTACCGCATCGGTCGGCTGGCATACGTCACCGACTGTTCGGCCATGCCCGAAGCTACCATTGAGGCTCTGCGTGGAGTCGACACACTGGTGATCAACGCCCTGCGCCACGAACCGCATCCTTCGCACCTGTCGCTGCGCGAGGCACTGGAGCTGATCGGGCGTATCGGCCCCCGGCGCACTCTGCTCACCCATATGAGCCACGACATGGGCCCCCAGGCCTCCGTCGCCCTGCCGCCCGGCGTCGCCTTCGCCCACGACGGCCTCCGCCTCACCGTCTGATCAGCCGATCAGGTTCTGTGCGGATTCGTCCTTATAAGGCACTTTGCCGCCGGAAAGGCCGTTGATGTAATCGATGAATTTTTCGCCCGACGTCACATAGTCGGGAACGTCGATGCCGAGCCGCCGGATTTTCGGCAGGCGCGATTCGATGGCTTTGTCCATCGTTTCGGCTTTCGAGTAGTTGTACACGTCAAGATAAATAGGATACAGCACATCAACGAGCATCGTGAGGGCAGCCTTCCGGGCCTGTTCTTTTTCGCCGATAGCGATGAGGTACGTAAGCTTGGGGTTGGCGTGGGTGATATGCTGGCGTATCTGCTCCACATCGGCTGTCATCTTCCACCACCGCACCAGCACTATGATAGAGAGGACTATGTAGGCGATCATCATCAGGATGGTGAAGATCGCGAAGCCTGAAAGTTCGTCTTTCATATTATATCAATTGGATTGTTTTGAGCATGCGGAGCCTTGGGCTTCCTTACGATCCAGACAATAGCGAGGATTACAGTAAGGACGGCCAGGGCTAAACTGATGTAGTCGCAGGTATCGACAGCATTCAGGATCTTGTGCATCACCGACCAGTCGTCGGTCTTCTGAGCCAGCTCCGAAGCGGCCTTCAGTTCGGAAAAATAGAAAGAAGCGCAGAGGCCCGGAATCCAAAAGAGAAATGCAGTAACTTTCACAGGTATCCAGGCCTTTACCGTCAAGAATAGCATCGCTGCCGCAATCAGTTGAATACTGCTTATCACAACGCCGGCATAGTTGCCTATCGATGCAAAAATATTTATTTCAGCGAACGAAAGAACCATATTTACCGCAACAGCGGCAAAGAGAACCGCCAGGACGGTGGCGCCGATTCTGGCCGTCGCTGCAGCACGGACCGGCTTGCTCAGCGCTATATAGCCCACAGCGCAGCAGCATGCGGCATCCTGCACAGCAAAGATTACGCGGTTGACGACAGGAGTGGACAATCCGAGCAAATTGACGACCATCAGAACAATGGCGGCAAGCACTATGATGCCATAAAAGGTAAGGACAGCTACGCCGAGTGATTTTTGACCCTTAGTTTTTTCCATGGTTAGAATTATTTCCGGCAAAGATAACTGATTTTTTCTTACCGCAAAAATTCCCGCCGAAAAATCACCAAAGATTGAAGCGGTAGCCGATGGACAGGAGTCCGTGGAGCGGGTGATGCTGTTTTTCAGCGGTAAGGCTCTGCAGCTGGTGATACACAGCACCACCCGCTTCGCGGGCTCAGTATTGTTGGAGGCGGCCTGTCCGAGGGCTCAGCCCTACGGGCCTCACCACTCGGTTAAGAACGGCCACGCCCGCTCCGCGGGCTTCGTGTATGGTTTAGGCAGAATTTTTGGAAAGAGCAGGGCTGTTTGCGGGATTTTTTGTAACTTTGCAGGTCTAAATCGATTGCGAGTTATTTGATGAGAAAGCTACTTGGCAAAGCGTTGATACTGTTGACCCTGATACTTCTGTCGGGGACGAGGGCAAGCGGCCTGTCGTTAAATCTCGATTCGATTGCCGCCTGGGGCAAGTTCCCACGGTTCTGCGTCAACACTTACCGCTGGGGCGACCGCTTCTTCAATACCTATGACTCGACCTACGTACGGGGATCAGGCTACAAATTCAACGTGAAGCTCACGACCGATTCGTGGCTCAACTACTACAACTTCGGGCTGCCCAACCACATCCGCATGAACATGATCAGCGACCCGTCGACTTCAATAGGCCTGTATGCCACGTATCTGGCAGTGTCCGTAGGCTACGATATCAACGTCAGCAATCTGTTTCAGGGCACTTCGCAGGCACGCTCACGCTACCGATTCGGATTCGACTGCAGCCTGCTGTCAGTCGAGGTATATCTCGAAAACAACGAGGTAGGTACGAAAATCAAGCGTTTCGGCAACGAGACGGGCCTCAGCATTCCGTTCAACGACATCGCGATCCACTCGTGGGGCATCGACGCCTACTATTTCTTCAACCACAAGAAATACTCGCAATCGGCGGCTTTCGGCTTCGGCCGCATCCAGCACAAGAGTCAGGGATCGTTTTTCGCCGGGCTTTCGATCTACTCGCAGAGCTATGATTTCGACTTCAACGGGCTACCGATGCATATGCTCGACCAGCTGCCCGAATGGTGGGCCGACCACCACTACAAGGTGAAGACACGCAACTACGGATTCCGACTCGGCTACGGCTACAACTGGGCTTTCGCGCGGCATTGGATAGCCGGATTCCATTTCTCGCCGACGATAGGCATCCGCACCGGCTTCGTCAATTCGCAGGAAAGCAACACGGACCTGTCGCTGATGGTGCGCGGCAAAGCGTCAGTGGTATGGAACAACAAGCGCTGGTTTGCCGGCATTGTGGGCCGCATCGACTCATCGATCATCAACGACCGCAAGACCACCTTCATGGGCAACGACATGTCGCTGTCGGGCGCCATAGGCTACCGCTTCAATCTCTGGTAAGTAATCAGTCCGCGGCGAGTTCGGCCGCGCGTGCACTGACACCCGTGCCGAAAAGAGCGAAATCATATTTCACGGGATCTTCTGGGCAGTACCCGCGCAGGCGCGAGGTGAGCTCTTCGACGGCCAGGCGATCGTTGGAGCGGCGCCGGAGCAGTCCCAGGGCGCGCGACACGTTGCCGACATGAACGTCGAGCGGGATGCGGAGCTGGTCGGGGCGAATGACATGCCAGATGCCGAGATCGACGATGCCGTCGTCGCGCACGAGCCAGCGCAGAGCCATGTTGAAGCGCTTGAGGGCTGTCTTGTCGAGGCCGCAGGGCAGACAGCGCGGATCGGCCACGCCGCCGTTGGCTTCGGTGAGGCGCGCAGAGAGGGCGCCCGCAAGGTGCCAGGCCGGTGTCTCGGACTGCGGCGCCCCGACCGCAGCCGCAAAGTCCTCGAGGGAACCGTATTCGGCATAAATGCCGCGCAGTCCGCGCAGATAGTGGGCGAGATTGGCGTTGAAGAACGTGCGGTGGACATTGCCCTGAGGCAGCTCCTCGTAAGTACGCTCCATCATATAGCGGTAGGGCTGGTGCCCGAGCATGGCGAGCATTCGCGAGGCGTCGCGGCAGATCATGGTGCGGTTGCCCCAGGCGATGGTCGACACAAGCAGGGCCGCTATCTCTATGTCGCGCTTGTCGGTGTAGAGGCGCGGGAACTGCACGGGGTCGTCGTCGATGAATTCGGGGCGGTTGTAGCGGAGTACCTCCCGGTCGAGCAATGTCTTCAGATCGTCGTTCATAATAATTCCACGATATGATAAGAAAAACAGCCCGGCATATTTACCGAGCTGTAATCCAAAATATTAGGGTGAGATGTGGGGGTCGAACCCACGACCTTCGGAACCACAATCCGACGCTCTAACCAACTGAGCTAAGCTCACCATGTCTTAAAAGCACTGCAAAGGTAAGGACATTTTTTTGAACCGGCAAGTTTTTGCCGAAAAAATTATTAACTTTGTCGTGAAATTCTTAAAAACTGACCGACCGATGAAAACAGTGCGCTTCGCAGTCGCCGCGCTCGCAGCTTTCCTATGGGCCTGCGCCGGAAATCAGGACATCTACCGCAGCATCAGCGGAAATGCCTGGGGGACAGTGTATCACATTACCTATCGAGGTGCGCCCGCGCTGGCCGACTCGATCCTTGCCGAGATCGAGCGTGTGGATTCATCGCTGTCGGCATTCAATCATGAATCGACGCTCTACCGGCTCAACGCATCGGAGACCGACTGCGCGGATCCGATGTTCGCCGAAGTGTTCGCCGAGGCCCGCGGCGTCTGGGAAGTCAGCGGAGGCATGTTCGACCCTACAGTCGGACCGCTGGTCAAGCTGTGGGGGTTCGGCAACCTGGGCGAGACTCCCGAGCCGGATTCGGCGCAGGTCGACGACGCCCGTTCGAAAGTAGGATTCAGCCGCTGCCGCCTCAACGGGCTGCAGCTAATCCGCGACACCGAGGGCATGGAGATCGACTTCGCAGCCATCGCCAAGGGCTACGGAGTGGACCGTATAGGCAGCGTCCTGAGCCGCAACGGATGCAAGGACTATATGGTGGAGATCGGTGGCGAAGTCGCAGCCTCCGGCGTCAACTCCAGAGGTTCGCTCTGGCGCATCCGCATCGACGCACCGGGCATCGACGAAAGCGAATCAGTGCTGTCGCTCGACAACGAATGTGTGGCCACGTCGGGCAACTACCGCAACTACCGCGAGCACGCCGACGGCTCGCGCTACGGCCACACGATCAATCCCCTTACCGGATATCCGGCCTCGACGCCCATCATATCGGCCACAGTGGTGGCTCCGCGGTGCGCGACTGCCGACGCACTGGCCACAGCCGTCATGACAATGGGCAGCACACTGGCGCCCGACAGCATTGCCGCACGGATTCAGTCAGCCTACCCTCAGACGGATCTTTACATCGTGACAGCCGGACGCTCGGACGCCGGCCCGGTAACGCTGCGGTATCCGCGACGCAAAACCGCCGCCACTGCATCTCGCTGATACAACGGCGGCGGATTGTAACTTAACGACTTACCACAAGCAGTTAACGTCAATCTATAACCTTAAATCTAATACCATGAAAACATTGTTCAATAAAGCAATTATATCTTTAGAACGTTACAAAAGCGTTAAAGTTCTCAGACGTTTGTTACATTAACAGATTTTAACTTTATTATCACCCATATAATTCCTAATTTTGAGTCGAAAAATACAAAATTCTGAACTTTATACAGCCTCAAGACAATGAGAGAAAACATATTGGTAATCGACGACGAAGAAGCTGTCTGCGAGATCCTCAAATACAATCTTACCAAAGAAGGCTATCAGGTCGACACGGCCTACAGCGCCGAAGAGGCCCTCGAGATGGATCTTGACCGCTATCAGCTGTTTATGGTAGACATAATGATGGGCGACATGAGCGGATTCGACTTCGCCAAGCGTCTGCGCAACGTCACCGCTACCGAGAACATCCCCATCATATTCTGCTCGGCCCTGAACGAGGAGGACGAAAAAGTCATGGGCCTCAACATCGGCGCCGACGACTATGTGACCAAGCCGTTCTCGATCGGCGAGGTGCTGGCCCGCGTCCGCGCGGTTCTGCGCCGCTCATCTGTGCAGAACCAGCTGCAGCCCGTCACAATCGCCGACTCGCAGTACGAACCCGACCTCACTTTCAAGGGACTGCGGATCGACCGCAACGAAAAAATCTCATACCTCGACAACGAGCCCCTGCAGCTGACACGCACAGAGTTTGAACTACTTGAATTCTTTCTCACCCACCGCAACCGCATATTCTCGCGCAAGGAAATCATCAGCAGTGTGTGGGGCGAAGAGGTGGTGGTCACGAACCGCACCATCGACACCAACATCACACGCCTGCGCAAAAAACTTGGCGATTACAGCAACAACATAGTGACCCGCCTGGGGCTTGGCTATGGGTTTAAGGAAACCAACTAAATACCAGCTGCGGCTGTTCGCGCCGCTTGTCGCCCTGATATGGCTCATTCTGATCGTGATGGGTCTGTGGATGTACCACACTGAGCATCAGCTGCGCATTCAGAACCTGCAGGATCGTGTGGGCGTGATCGCCTCGCGCATCGTATACGCCTACGAGCACAATGCCGACCCCAAGCCGTTCTATGAATTCGTCGGATCGTATTTCGAGGCCGACACGCTCTGCGACGACATACGCATCACCACCTATTACAACGGGCGCCCCGACTACGTGGTGGGCGAACCGATATCGCCGGTCGAGATCAGCAACTTCCACGGCGGTTCCATCCGCTCCAACCGGGAAAACGACGAGCGCCGGAGCGACAACTTCTACTACGACTACACCACCAGCCCCGACAAGCGCCTGGAGATATACACCATGCTGCCCTTCGACGCCGCGCTTATCCAAGCGACCCAGGCCTCGGACCGCCTGTACATAGTACTGCTGATCGTGGCCCTGGTCGGTACGGCCTTGGCTTGGTTCATGTCGCGCAAGCTGGGACACAACATCGAACTCTTGCGCAATTTCGCCGAGCGCGCCACCCTTGACGACGACTTCGTGCCGACTGTCAAGTTCAGCCACGACGAGCTTGGAGAGATCTCACAGCACATCGTATCGTTCTACAACCAGCGCAACGCCGCTATCATCAAGCTCAAACGCGAGCACAACGTCGCGTTCCACGCCCTCGAAGAGAAATCGCGGCTCAAGCGCGAGCTCACCAACAACATCAACCACGAGCTCAAGACCCCGATCGCTGTGATCAAAGGCTATCTCGACACCATCAACGAACACCCCGACATGGACGACGAGTCGCGCAGCCACTTCCTGAAAAAAGTCGGCGAACATGTCGACCGACTGACCCAGCTGCTCAACGATCTATCGAGCATCACGCGTCTCGAGTACGGCTCTCAGATGATCAACACCGAACCTATCAACTTCCATGAGATAGTATTTCAGGCCGCAAACGACTACGAGACATCGGGAATCCTCAAGGGCATGACGTTCAACTACGACATACCGACCTACTGCTCCGTGATCGGCAACCAGATGCTGCTCACCGGCATGATCAACAATCTGGTGAAGAACGCGGCTGCCTATTCGAAAGGCACCGAGATCAACATCATCCTCACCGACAAGGACAACAAGTACTACCACTTCGCATTCTACGACAACGGCGTGGGCGTAAAGCCAGAGAGCCTGCCGCACCTGTTCGACCGCTTCTTCCGCGAAGATAACGGCTGCTCGCGCAAGAAAGGAGGCACCGGGCTGGGCCTGTCGATCGTGCAGAACACAGTCGAGGCTCTCGGTGGCACCATCAGCGCCGACAACCGCAGCGGCGGCGGCCTCATATTCCGCTTCACCCTCAAACGCGCATCAAAGGACGAATAACCCCGCGCGCAGACTGAAATTTGCCAATGACGGCAGAAAGATGGCCGAAACAGCACAAACGGACGATTTTATGTGCAAAGATTTGCGAATTTGCGATTTTTTACCCAATTTTGCAGCCCGTTCACTATAACTATGATTGAACATGGATCAAGAAATTGACTGGAAGAAACTACCGTTCGGATACTACCCCACCGACTACAACGTACGCTGCTACTACCGCGACGGCAAATGGGGCGAAATCGAAGTAACTACATCTGACAAAATAGAGTTGCACATGGCAGCCACCGCCCTGCACTACGGGCAGGAGCTCTTCGAAGGCCTCAAGGCATTCCGCGGCAAAGACGGCAAGATACGTATCTTCCGCCTGCGCGACAACGCCGAGCGCGTACGCTCCTCGGCCAAAGGCATCCTCATGGAACCGGTGCCCGAAGACATCTTCTGCAAGATGTGCGAGATGGCCGTCAAGCTCAACGAACGCTTCGTGCCACCCTACGGCAGCGGCGCCTCACTCTACATCCGTCCGCTCGAGATCGGCCTTACCCCCAGCATCGGCGTCAAAGCCGCCTCGGAATACCTGTTCATGGTCATGGTAAGCCCCGTCGGCCCATATTTCAAGACCGGCTTCGGCTGCACCGACATCTGCATCATGCGCGAGTACGACCGCGTCGCACCCCGCGGCACCGGCCGCTTCAAGATCGGAGGCAACTACGCAGCATCGCTCGTCGCAGGCGAGCACGCCCACGAGCTCGGCTGCTCGGCCGTGCTGTTCCTCGACCCGAAAGAGAAGAAATACCTCGACGAATGCGGCCCCGCCAACTTCTTCGCCATCATCGACGGCAAGTACGTCACCCCCAAGAGCGACTCCATCCTGCCCTCGATCACCAACCGCGCCCTGATGACCCTCGCCCGCGACCTCGGCATCGAAGTCGAAGAGCGCCACATCACCGTCGACGAACTCGCCAACGCCACCGAAGCCGGCGCCTGCGGCACCGCAGCCGTCATCTCGCCCATCGGACACATCCGCGACATCGACACCGGCAAGATCTACGAAATCGCCCGCGACGGCAAGCCCGGCCCCGTATCGACCCTGCTCTACAACAAGCTCAACGCCATCCGCCTCGGCGAGGAGCCCGACCCGTACAACTGGAACACCATAGTCGAATGACAGCAGGTGAGCCACGGCCGTGGACCGGCATCTACGACTCCTTCTACCCCCCGCAGACACGTGCCCGCGACATCCTCGAGCGCCATTCGCGCTCAGTGGCCGATCTTGCGCTGGAAATCAACCGGCGCAAAGGCATCGGACTGCCCGAGAGCGAGATTGAACTCGCTGCAATGCTCCACGACATCGGCATCTTTCTGACCGACGCCCCGTCGATCGGCTGCTTCGGATCGCGGCCATACCTGCTGCACGGCGTCCTGGGCGCCGACCTGCTGCGCCGCCACGGCTTCGACGAGGCCGTCGCCCGCGTGGCCGAACGGCACACCGGCTCCGGCATCACCGCCGAGGAAATCGCATCGTGGCATATGCCCTTCCCCGCCGGACGCGTCCTCTGCCCGCAGAGCGACCTCGAGCAGCTCGTCTGCTACGCCGACAAGTTTTACAGCAAGTCGGGCGACATGCGCCGCAAACCTCTCGACCGCGTCCGAGCCTCGCTCGCCCGATTCGGCACAGGCTCACTGGCCCGCTTCGAATCCCTCCACGCCCGCTTCTCCACCGACTCCTGACCTCATACAATGCGACACCTCCCGCAGGGGATATCCTTGCGGGAGGTGTTACATTTATTTTATAATTGAGTCGGCCTCTCCGAATACTTATCAGCGATCAATTCGGATGAGGATATAGTCGCGGTCAAACTCAAGCTCTACCTCATTGGTCAGCTCGGCTTTATATCCGTAATGCTCGCGCGAAAACTCATTGATTAACTGACCCGGATAAGTGTCAGCCACGAACTTCGCTATAGGTGCAGGGACAATCCCTGCCGGAACAGCCTTTCCGGAAGGCGCGTCGACATCTATCCATTCGCCGTTCGAATCGAATTCGATCTCGGTGCCGTCGGAGAGCGTCACTTCGTACTTGGCTGACGAATGCTTGCCGTCACGCTCTACCTTAACCACCTGCATGCCGGGAAAATACGACTTCACGAACGCCTTAGCCATAGATGGCATTTCACCAAAAACCACAGGCTCGTCATCGTCCGAGCATGCCCAGAAAGGTATTGAGATGACAGCTGCCAGCAGAATAAATAATAACTTCTTCATTAATTTCAATCTATTATAGGAACAAATCTTAAAATACATTCACGATAGAAACACCGCCGTAGGCCCGAATGTTCAGGCGCCTTCTAAAATACCCTATGCGCCCCCCCCTACCCTCGATGTGATGTCGTACCGTACACGGGCGCCCAACCGGTTTCAGTAACTTTCAGCCGCCGATTCCCACGCAGATTCCGACAAAAAATTCTAAAAAACTTGCACAAATAAAAAAATAGCGCTACCTTTGCATCGCTTTTGGGAAAGGCACTTCCATTTTTCCATCAGCATGATTCGCTAGCTCAGCTGGTAGAGCACAACACTTTTAATGTTGGGGTCGTGGGTT
>ERZ1673743.1118-NODE-1118-length-32074-cov-9.915613_pt1 | contig 32074 bp, 30 predicted proteins | sample MGYA00580197_ERZ1673743 | MGnify/ENA primary metagenome ERZ1673743 (study PRJEB41218, sample SAMN15661795) | gut metagenome | host: Homo sapiens | place: Canada: London | collected 2015-08-20/2019-03-30 | study: EMG produced TPA metagenomics assembly of...
TTCTACCTGCGTGGTCGTACGGGCAAGGCTGCCAAGGTCAAGAGCGATATTTGATGATCCCCGGTTCAAAACGGGAGAAAAGGGACAACTTGTTGTCCCTTTTTTCTTTATTTATCGGTCAGCTGCACAAAACTGCAGCCGCCTGCAGATTGTGAGGTGCATTGAAAATGGACGAACAGGTGTGCCCGGCAGCTCAGCCAAAGGCCGGAAAGCCGCTCCGGGGGCAGAACCTGATGGAATGGTACGAGGCGCTGATCTCGGCCGCACTGGTTCTGGTTTTGGTGTTTTCCTTTTTCTTCCGCATCATTCAGGTGGATGGCGAGTCCATGGTGCCCACGCTGGACAACGGAGATAAGCTCATTGTCTGGGGCGCGGGGTATGAGCCGCAGCGCGGTGATGTGGTCATCGTGGACAGCTACACCTCCTATGGCAAGCCGCTGGTCAAGCGGGTCATTGCCAAAGGCGGCGACACCATCCGCATTGATTATTCCACGGGCGCGGTCACGGTGAACGGGGAGCTTTTGCAGGAAGATTACATTGCGGAGCCCACCTACCTCGGCTATGATGTCGAGTTTCCGTATACCGTCCCGGAGGGAACGGTCTTTGTGATGGGCGATAACCGCAACGCCTCGCTGGACAGCCGCTCAAGCTATGTGGGCTGCATTGACGAACGTGATATTTTGGGCAAAGTGCTGCTTTGCTTTTTGCCTTTTTCGGATTTTGGAGTGGTAAAATGAACAATCAGGAACCCCGGTTTGCAAACCAGTTGAATATCCAGTGGTTTCCGGGCCATATGACCAAGACCCTCCGCATGATGGAACAGGAGATCCAGCATGTGGATGCTAGCCTGGTCCTGCTGGACGCCCGCATCCCGCTGTCCAGCCTCAACCCGGAGATCGAGCGGATCACGGCTCGTAAGCCGAAGCTGTATGCGCTGAACAAGGCGGACCTGGCAGACCCCGCCGTGACGGAAGAGTGGATCAAATATTTCCATGCGGCAGATGCCGGTTGCGTGGCCATCAGCGCCAAGCAGAAAGGCGGCGCAAAAGCCGTGCAGACTGCCATTGAAAAAGAGCTCTCCGGCCTGCTGGCCCGCCGCCAGAACCGCGGCATGGGCGGTGCCAAGACCCAGGTGATGCTCTGCGGCATCCCCAATGTGGGCAAATCGACTTTTATCAATACGTTTGCGGGCTCGGCCCGTGCCAAGGCGGCAGACCGTCCCGGTGTGACCAAGGGCAAGCAGTGGGTCAGTACCGAGAAATTCGACCTGCTGGACATGCCCGGCGTGCTCTGGAAAAAGTTTGATTCCAAGACCATCGCCTCCAATCTGGCGTTCATCGGTTCCATCAAGGACGACATTCTGGATGTCGAGGAACTGGCCATGAACCTGCTGGACGAGGTGCGCCGCAATTACCCGGAACTGGTGGCTCAGCGCTATAAGCTGGATGCCGAGACGCTGGCCCTGCCGCCCTATGAGCTGATGGAGGCCATCGGACGCAAGCGTGGTCTGCTGGTACGGGGCGGCGAGGTGAACACCGAACGCTGCGCGATTATGCTGGTGGATGAATTCCGCGCCTGCAAGTGGGGCCGTATCTCGCTGGAGCGCCCGCCCCAGCGGGATGATCTGGCGGATTTTGCGGAGGATGACGACGAATGAAGCGCCGGACGGACGAAGAGATCTCAGCGCCGCTGTATGAGTACGACGCCGCCATCCGGGCGCGGTACGGCTGTTTTGCAGGCGTCGATGAAGCCGGGCGGGGACCACTGTGCGGCCCGGTCTGTGTTGCGGCCTGCATTCTCGACCCGGAAAATCCGGTGTATGGCATCAACGACTCCAAAAAACTGACCGAGAAAAAGCGGGAAGCCCTTTTTGATGAAATCGTGGAAAAAGCTCTGGCCTACAAGATCATTTTTGTGGGGCCGGAGATCATTGACCGCGACAACATCCTCAACGCCACCATGGGTGGGATGCGGCAGGCCGTGGAGGGGCTGGACATCGTGCCAAACCTCGTTCTTGTGGACGGCAACCGCACGCCCAAAGATCTGCTCCTCCCGGCCCAGCCGGTGGTCAAGGGAGATGCCACCAGCGCCAGCATCGGCGCGGCCTCGGTTCTGGCAAAGGTCAGCCGTGACCGTTACATGCTGGAGCTGGATCAGCAGTACCCGCAGTACCAGCTGGCAAAGCACAAAGGCTACCCGACAAAACTCCATTATGAGCTCATCGAGCAGTACGGCATCCAGCCGTTCTACCGCCGCAGTTTTTTAAAAAAGCAGGGCTACTGGCCGGAGGGAAAGTGATGGACCGGGCAGAGGTCGGCCGGCGCGGGGAGGCTGTGGCTGCCCGCTTTTACCAGAAACAGGGCTGCCTGCTGGTGGCCCACAACTACAGCCTGCCGGTAGGGGAGATCGACCTCATCCTGCGGGAACCAGACGGGACACTGGTTTTCTGCGAGGTAAAGACCCGCCAGCCGGATTCTCTGACCACCCCTGCTGAGGCAGTGACACCGGCGAAACAGCGGCGGATCCTCCGCACGGCCCAGCTTTATTTGCAACACACCAACCAGAGTGACCAGCCCATGCGTTTTGATGTTGCGGAGGTGACCCCTCTTGACAGCGGGCGCTGGATGGTACATATTATAAAGGGAGCGTTCACGGCCTGATGGGCCTGCTCCGGTGGGAAAACGGCAGGAACCGGCACTTGCCGCTGCCGTAAGATGGGGCCAAAGGATGGGCCCTCTGGTAAAAAAGGAGCGACAAATCATGCAATTTTACAGCACAAGAGATCGTAACCGCGTGGTGACCTCTTCGGAGGCGATTGCACAGGGCTTGTCCGACGAGGGCGGCCTGTTTGTCCCTGCAAGCTTTCCGCAGGTGGATGTCCAGGCACTTTGTGCGCTGGATTACCCGGAGATGGCAGCGGTCATCGTGGGGGAATATCTGACGGATTATTCCAAAGAGTTCCTGGCACAGGCAACGAAAACGACCTATGGTGCAGCGTTCGGCGGCAAGGCAGGCTATCTGGCTCCGGTGTCGCAGGACGTCTATGCGCTGGAGTTGTGGCATGGCCCTACCTGCGCGTTCAAGGATTACGCCCTGCAGCTGATGCCGAAGCTGTTGGTGGAGGCGAAGAAGAACCTTGGCCGCACCGAGAAGACCCTGATCCTGGTGGCGACCAGCGGCGATACCGGAAAGGCGGCTTTGGACGGCTACCACGACATTCCCGGCGTGGAGATCGCGGTGTTCTACCCCACGGGCGGCACCAGCGAGATCCAGCGTCTGCAAATGGCAACGCAGGAGGGCGGGAATGTCGCTGTTTACGCCGTGCGCGGCAACTTCGACGATGCCCAGACGGGCGTCAAGAAAGTCTTTGGCGACAAGGCCGTTGCGGCCCGGCTGGCGGAGCGGAATATCCGCCTTTCCAGCGCCAACTCCATCAACTGGGGACGTCTTGTGCCGCAGATCGTCTACTATTTTGCCGCTTACGCGCAGCTGCTCAAGGCCGGGAAAATTGTGTACGGCGATAAAGTGGATTTCTGCGTCCCGACGGGGAATTTCGGCGACATTCTGGCGGGCTATTACGCCAAACAGATGGGCTTGCCCGTGGGCAAGCTGATCTGTGCTTCCAACGAGAACAATGTTTTGACGGATTTCCTCACCACGGGTACTTACACCGCCAAGCGGGAATTCTTCAAGACCACTTCGCCCAGCATGGACATTCTAGTCTCTTCCAACCTCGAACGCCTGCTCTATCATGTCACGGGCAGCGACGCGGAGGTGGCCGCTCTGATGAAGAGCCTGACCGAGACGGGCAGCTATACCGTCCGCCCCGAGACGCTGAAAACCATTCAGGAAAGCTTTGGCTGCGGCTGGAGCAGCGAGGAGCAGGTGGCAGGGGAGATTCGCGCCCGCTACGAGCAGAATGGCTACCTCTGCGATACCCACACGGCAGTCGCGTTCCATGTGGCAGAGCAGCAGAAGCGGGAGGGCGTGCCCATGGTGGTGCTCTCTACGGCTTCGCCGTTCAAGTTCCCGCGCAGCGTGCTGGAAGCGTTGGGCCATACCGCCCCGCAGAACGATTTTGAGGCCATGCAGGAGCTGGAGGCTGTCACCCATCATGACGCACCCGCAAGCCTTGCGGCCCTGCGCCAGAAAGCAGAGCGCTTCAGCACGGTCATCGACCCGGCGCGGATCGCGCAGGTGGCACTGAGCTACGAGAGCTGAGGCATCTGCAAAACCGAGAACAGGAGTAAACAAACATGGCACTTTTTGTGCTTGGCGATACCCACCTCTCCTTAGGTGCTTCCAAGCCCATGGATATTTTCCCGGGCTGGGATGGCTACCTGGAGCGGCTGGAGCGCAACTGGCGCAAACTCATCACCCCGCAGGATACCATCGTGCTGGCAGGGGACATCAGCTGGGCCATGCGCCTGACGGATACCCGCAAGGATTTTGCGTTTTTGCAGGAGCTGCCCGGCCAGAAGCTCATCATGAAAGGCAACCACGATTACTGGTGGACCACAGCCAACAAGATGAACGCCTACCTCAAGGCGGAGGGCTTTGATACCCTGCATATCCTGCATAACAATTCCTATCGTGTAGAGGGCTACGCCCTCTGCGGCACCCGCGGCTGGCTGTTCGATGTGGGGGAGCCCCACGACGAGAAAGTCATGAACCGCGAGATCGGGCGGCTGAAAATGAGTCTGGATGCTGCGGAGCCGGGGCTGGAAAAACTGGTGTTCCTGCATTATCCGCCTGTTTATACCGGCACCAGCGCCCCGGAGATCGTAGCGACCCTCAAGGCCTACGGCATCCGGAAATGTTTTTACGGCCACCTGCACGGCAATGCCATCCGCTATGCGGTGCAAGGCGATGTGGACGGCATCCGCTATAAGCTCGTCAGCGCTGACGGGCTGCGGTTTTGCCCCTACCGCATCAATTAAAGGCGGCCCAAGGCAGGAATCCCTGTGAATAAGCTGTCAAAAAGAACAAAAAGTCAAAATTTGGTCTGGCAATTGTGTCCAAAGCGTGCTATAATAAGCTCTGACGCGATTGTTGCACCCAATTGAGCGCGCGCGTCCCCGCATTTCGCAAACAGCTAGGACGCGGTGCGCGGTTGCAGAGGCAGTTTTCCCGCTGCCCAACGCAATAGAATTTTTGAGTGGAGGATAAACAAAATGAAATTCATCAAGTGCGAAAAGCTCGAGAAGAGCATGGCAGAGCTGCAGTTCTCCATCGACGCTGAGGCCTTTAAGGCCGCAGTGGCCGATGTCTTCAAGAAAGAGGGCAAGAAGTATGCAGTGCCCGGCTTCCGTAAGGGCAAGGCTCCCCGCGCTCTGATCGAGAAGATGTACGGCGCTGACGTCTTTACCTATGATGCCATCAACGAGCTGTTCCCGGCTGCTTATGAGGCTGCCGTCAAGGAAGCTGGCATCGAGCCCGTTGGCCGCCCGGAGGTCACCGTGGATTCTGCAAACGAGGCCGACGGCTGCACCCTGACCGTTAAGGTTGCCATCAAGCCCGAAGTCAAGATCGGCAATTACAATGGTCTGACCGTTGAGAAGACGGTCCATACTGTTACCGATGAGGCTGTGGACGCTGAGCTGAAGCGTGTGCAGGAGCGCAATGCCCGTGAGCTGACCCGTGAGGGCGCTGCTGAGAACGGCGATATCGTGGATATCGACTTCGAGGGCTTTGTGGACGGCGTGGCATTCGAGGGCGGCAAGGCTGAGCACTACAGCCTGACCCTGGGCAGCGGCAGCTTCATCCCCGGCTTTGAGGATCAGGTCGTCGGCCACTCCGCTGGCGAGGAGTTTGACGTCAACGTCACGTTCCCCGAGGAGTATCAGGCTGCCGAGCTGGCTGGCAAGCCTGCTGTCTTCAAGATCAAGCTGCACGAGGTCAAGTACAAGGAGCTGCCCGCGCTGGACGACGAGCTGGCGAAGGACGTTTCCGAGTATGACACGCTGGAGGCTTTCAAGGACTCCATCCGCAAGAACAACCAGGAGCAGCTCGACAAGCAGGACGATCTGGCTGTTGAGAACGCTCTGGTCGATCAGGTCATCGAGGGCATGGAGGCTGAGATCCCCCAGGCCATGTACGAGACCCGTATGGACGAGATGGTCAACGATTTCGCATTCCGCGTGGAGCAGCAGGGTCTGCGCCTCGAGGACTACCTGAAGTATATGGGCCAGAGCATGGATCAGTTCCGCGCTTCCTTTATGCCGCAGGCTGAGAAGCAGGTCAAGATCCGTCTGGCTCTGGAGGCTGTTGCTGCTGCCGAGAACATCGAGGCTTCTGAGGATGACGTCAACGCTGAGATCAAGCGCATTGCTGACCAGTACAAGATGGAAGAGGACAAGGTCCGTGAGCTGGTCAATGTCGAGGATCTGAAGAAAGATCTGGCAGTCAACAAGGCCATCGACTTCATCAAGAGCCACGCCAATGTCGTGGAGAAGGCCGCTGAGGCCGAGAAGACCGAGGCTGCTGAATAATTTATTTGGCGCACACGGTCGCATATTGCAGGGCACAGGCCCTGTAAGCAAAGGTTGTTAAAATTGACCGATACGGTGCGGAGTCCCTTTCTGGCCGTATCGGTCAATTTTGCAAATACTATAAACTTTCCATTCAGGAGGCGAACCCTATGAGTTTTGTTCCTTACGTTGTCGAGCAGTCGGCGCACGGGGAGCGTTCCTACGATATCTTCTCCCGTCTGCTGAACGACCGTATCATCGTTTTGAGCGAGGATGTCAATGATACTTCGGCCAGTCTGGTAGTGGCACAGCTGCTGTATCTGGAAGGGCAGGACCCGGATAAGGATATCAGCCTGTATATCAACAGCCCCGGCGGCTCCATCTCGGCAGGTATGGCCATCCATGATACCATGCGGTATATCAAGTGTGATGTCTCCACCATCTGCATGGGTATGGCAGCTTCCATGGGGGCATTCCTGCTGGCAAGCGGCACCAAGGGCAAGCGCTTTGCACTGCCCAACGCGGAAATCATGATCCACCAGCCCCTTATTGCAGGCGGCCAGGGCGGCGGCCTTTCCGGCCAGGCGACCGACATCAAGATCCATGCCGATCACATCGTCCGCACCCGCGAGAAGATGAACCGGATGCTCAGCGAGTACACCGGCCAGCCGCTGGAAAAGGTGCAGCTGGACACCGAGCGCGACAACTTCCTCTCTGCAGAGGAAGCCAAGGCGTACGGCCTGATCGATGAGGTCATCGCTCACCGCTGAACCCATGCGGAACGCAATACACCCAGGATAAGGAAAAACGGCTATGGCAAACAACAATTCCGGCAGAGATAAAAACGAAAAAGATCTGGTTTGCAGTTTTTGCGGCAAGCATCAGGACGAAGTGGAGCGGATGATCATTGGCCCGGGCGTCAATATCTGCAGCGAGTGCATCGGCCTGTGTGCGGACCTGCTCTCGGACAAGCCGGATCACCAGAGCGGCAGCCGCCCGAGCCGCGGCGGTGCAAGCCGGGCCCGCATTCAGGCAACAGATGGCCTGTCGGTCAACATCAAGACCCCGGCAGAGATCAAAGAGGGCCTGGATCAGTATGTCATCGGGCAGGACGAGGCCAAGCGTGTGCTGGCCGTCTCGGTCTACAACCATTATAAGCGCATCCTGAGCGGCAAAGGCGCGGACGTGGAGCTGCAGAAGTCCAACGTCCTGCTGCTGGGCCCCTCTGGTGTCGGCAAGACCCTGCTGGCCCAGACGCTGGCCAAGATGCTCGGTGTTCCGTTTGCGATCGCGGATGCCACCACCCTGACGGAGGCTGGCTATGTGGGTGAGGATGTGGAGAACATTCTCCTCAAGCTCATCCAGGCAGCGGACTTTGATGTGCAGAAAGCACAGATCGGCATTATCTATATCGACGAGATCGATAAGATCACCCGCAAGAGTGAGAATCCCTCCATCACCCGCGACGTGGGCGGTGAGGGCGTGCAGCAGGCCCTGCTGAAGATCCTGGAGGGCACCGTGAGCAATGTGCCGCCCCAGGGCGGCCGCAAGCACCCCCAGCAGGAGTTTATCCAGATCGATACCACCAACATCCTTTTCATCTGCGGTGGTGCATTCGATGGCCTGGACAAGTACATCCAGCGCCGCACGGATAAGTCCGCTCTGGGTTTTGGCAGCCCCCTCAAGGATAACTCCGTAGAGGCGGAGCGTGCCCTCCTGCGCAAGGTGGAGCCCCACGACCTGGTCAAGTTCGGCCTCATCCCGGAGCTGATCGGCCGCCTGCCGGTCATCACCGTGCTGGACGATCTGGACGAGGACGCTCTGGTGCGCGTGCTCAAGGAGCCCCGCAACAGCCTGGTCAAGCAGTACAAAGAGCTGCTGTCCATGGACAATGTGGAGCTGGAGATCACCGATGAGGCGCTCCACGCCATCGCCCGCAAGACCATTGAGCGCAAGACTGGCGCCCGTGGCCTGCGCAGCGTGATGGAGAGCATCCTCATGCCCATCATGTACGATGTGCCCAACGACCCCACCATCGTCCGTGTCACCATCGACAAGGATACCGTGGAGGGCGGCGAGGCCCACATGGACTATGGTGCGGTGCGCAAGCGTTATAAAAACCAGGCTTCCCTGAGCTGAGGCTCGGCCCACAGCAGGGAAGTGCAAGCCCCGCTGAAAGCTTTTTGCTTTTGGCGGGGCTTTTTTGCGGCATCCGACTTGTTTCTGCGGCCAAAATGTAGTAGAATATGAGAGTCTGGATTGCAGTGAAACAAAAGTGCAAAAACGCCCTCTGGCAGGGGCGTATGGAAAAAAACGCAGCCCAGACACAGTGGGAACCAAGGAAGTACGATAAAGGAGTGTGTGCACTATGGCAAATTATTTTGAGATGAGCCGCAAAGAGCTGGCCGCTGAAAAAGCAAAGCTGGAAGAATCGTATAAAAAATTTCAGGATATGGGCCTGAAGCTGAACATGGCTCGCGGCAAACCCGGCCCTCACCAGATGGATCTGGCTATGGGACTTTTGCAGATGACGGATTACACTACGGACGCTGGCACCGATGCCCGCAACTACGGCGACCTGGAGGGTCTGCATGAGGCCCGTGAGCTGTTTGCCGATGTGATGGGGGTCAAACCTGAGGAAGTGTTCGTGGGCGGAAACTCCAGCCTGCAGCTGATGTACAACCTGATCTCGATGGGGTATTCGTTCGGTTTCCCGGAGTCTCCCTGCCCCTGGTCTCAGGTGCCCAACCGCAAGTTCCTCTGCCCGGTGCCCGGCTATGACCGCCACTTTGCCATCACAGAGGAGTTTGGCTTTGAGCTGATCAGTGTCCCCATGAGCCCCACCGGCCCGGATATGGACATGATCGAGAAGCTGGTGGCCGAGGATGACACCATCAAGGGCATCTGGTGTGTGCCCCAGTACTCCAATCCCGATGGCTATACCTACAGCGACGAGACCATTGAGCGCTTTGCGTCCATGAAGACCGCCGCTCCTGACTTTAAAATTTTCTGGGACGAGGCTTACATCGTCCACCATCTGACCGATGAGATTATCGAGACACCGGTCCTGCTGAACCAGTGCAAGAAGTATGGCACGGAAGACCGTGTCTTCATGTTCACTTCCACCAGCAAGATCACGTTCCCGGGTGCCGGTGTTTCGGCGCTGGCCTGCAGCGAAGCCATGATGAAGTACATCTGCAAGCGCTTCTCGGTCATGATCATCAGCTACGATAAGATGAACCAGCTGCGCCATGTCCGTTTCCTGAAGAACAAGGAGGGCGTGCTGGCCCACATGGCAAAGCATCGCCGCCGCTTGGTGCCCTGCTTTGACGCTGTGAAGACCGCGTTCAAAGAGGAGCTGACTCCCTGCGGCGATATCGCCCACTGGACCAACCCCAAGGGCGGCTACTTCATCAGCCTGTATGTGATGCCCGGCTGCGCCAAGCGGGTGGCTGCCCTCTGCAAGGAGGCTGGCCTGACTTTGACCGGTGCCGGCTCCGCATACCCCTACCACAAGGACCCGGACGATTCACACCTGCGCATTGCACCCACTTACCCCAGCCTGGACGAAGTGGAAACTGCATCCGACCTGCTGTGCGTCTGCGTCCGCCTGGCAGCTGCCGAAAAACTGCTGGCTGAAAAAGAAGAAGCCTGATCGTTTCCCGTGCTGAAAATCTCCCTGCACCGCCGCAACGACGGCGCAGTGGAGATTTATTATATTTGGAGGTTTCCCGATTTTTATGAAGACAAAAGGCAAAGCATGGCAGTTGATCGTCACCGTTTTGCTGATCGTGGCGTTTGTCTATACGGCATTCTTTGGCGTCGCGGTCAAGTATGGTGATGTGACCACTCCCTACCTCAAAGGCGCAAAGGACATCCGCTTTGGTGTGGACATCAAGGGCGGTGTCAATGTGACCTTTGTCCCGTCCGATGACTATGACGCGACCGATGACCAGCTGGAAGCAGCCCAGCTCGTCATTGAAAACCGTCTGGTGGCTCTCAATGTGACCGACTATGAGCTGTATGTGGATAACAACTCTGACAGCCTCATCCTCGAGTTCCCGTGGCAGTCCGGTGAGACGAATTTCGACCCGGAAGCCGCCATTGAGGAAATCGGCACCACCGCCTACTTGACGTTCCGGGAGGGGAGCAGTGCCGACGGCGAGCTCATCCTGGACGGCTCCATGGTGGAGAGTGCAGCGGCCCAGTACGGCCCTGTCAGCGGCAGCAGCTCGGAATACTATGTCGCGCTCAAGTTTACGGACGAGGGTGCCAAGGCGTTCGGCGATGCCACTACCAAGCTGTACCAGTCCGGCGGCACCATCAGCATCTGGCTGGACGATGAGAATGTCAGCACGGCGTCCGTCAATGCCGCCATCACCGATGGACAGGCCATCATCACCAGCTCGGCATCCAACCCGTTCACCCAGGAGGATGTCGTCAAGATGGCCCGCCAGATCAACTCCGGCTCGCTGCCTTTCGCTCTGACGGTGGACAGCTATTCCACCGTCAGCCCCAGCCTGGGCGAGAACAGCCTCAGCGCCATGGTGCTGGCAGGCCTTATCGCCTTTGCCCTCATCGTGGTGCTGATGACGGCCCTCTACCGTCTGCCGGGCTTCCTGGCCTGCATCGCGCTGGCCGGACAGGTGGCGGCAACGCTGGCGTTCGTTTCCGGTTACTTCCCGGTGTTTGAGAGCTTTACGCTCACCCTGCCCGGTATCGCGGGCATTATCCTGGCCATCGGTATGGGCGTGGACGCCAATGTCATTACGGCAGAGCGCATCAAGGAGGAACTGCGCAGCGGCAAATCGCTGGACGGTGCCCTCAAGAGCGGTTTTGCCCGCGGCCTGACTCCCATCATTGACGGCAACGTGACCATCGTCATCGTCGCCATCGTGCTGATGGGTGCCTTTGGCCCCTCGGATGGTCTGTTTGCCAAGGCACTGCACTTTGTGTTCTTTGCCTTTGGCCCCTCTACGGCTGGCACCATCTACGCATTTGGCTACACGCTGCTCACGGGCGTTCTGCTCAACTTTGTGTTTGGCGTGTTCGCTACCCGCGTGATGATCCGTGGCGCCGCGTCCACCAAGGCGCTGCGCAACCCGTGGCTGTATGGTGCAGACAAAAACGCACCGGCAGAGAAGAAGCCCATCAACTTTGTCTCCCTGCGCAAGCGCTTCCTGACCATTTCCGCCTGCCTGATGGCAGCCATCGTCCTCTGCGCCGTGGTGCTGGGCGTCCGGCTGGACACCGAGTTCACGGGCGGTGCAATGATCACCCTGAGCTACGAGGACAGCTTTGACCTCTCTGCGGTTCAGAAGACGGCTTCCGCCGCACTGGGCAGCAAGGACCTGACCCTGCAGACCGGCGAGAACGTTGCCACCGGGGAGCAGACGCTGAAAGTCTCGATGCCCGGCACCGAGACCGTGACCACCGACGAGGTGCAGAACCTGCTGGATTCTCTGAACGAGCAGTACCCGGGCAATGCCTTTGCCCAGCTCTCTCTGAGCAACGTGAGCGCGGCAATGGGCACCAAGTTCCTCCAGAAGAGTCTGGTGGCTGTGGTGTTTGCACTGGTGCTGATCCTGCTGTACATCGCGTTCCGCTTCCAGAAGATCGGCGGCCTGACGGGCGGCATGATGGCCGTGCTGGCCCTGCTCAACGACCTGATGGTGGTGTTTGGCACCTTTGTGCTCCTGCGCACCCCGCTGGATGGCAACTTTATTGCCGCCATGCTCACCATCCTGGGCTACTCCATCAACGATACTGTTGTGGTCTATGACCGTATCCGCGAAAACCGCAGCCTGATGGGCAAGAAATCTACCTTTGAAGAGCTGGTCAACCACTCCGTCAACCAGTCGGCCCGCCGTACCGTCATCACCACGGTGACAACGGTGATGGCGCTGGGCGTTATGTGTGTCATCTCCAAGCTGTATGGCCTGGACAGCATCTTCACCTTTGCATTCCCGCTGATGATGGGTATGATCAGCGGTGTGTACACCTCGCTCTGTGTTTCCACTTCCGCATGGGTCGTCTGGAGCGAGCGCAAAAAGGCGGACAAGAACTGATGGCCCACAGCCATTTCCCATTTCCGGCGAAAAAGGCCGAATTCAGGAGGAACTACTATGAAATGTCCTTATTGCGGGGATGAAGAATCCAAGGTGATCGATTCCCGCCCGACCGAAGACGGAGAGCGCATTCGCCGCCGCCGGGAATGCCTGCGCTGCCACATGCGTTTTACCACCTATGAGGTGGTGGAGACAGTGCCCCTTATCGTCATCAAAAAAGATAACTCCCGTGAGCCGTTCGACCGCCAGAAACTGCTCAACGCCATGCTGCGGGCCTGCGCCAAGCGCCCCGTCAGTTACGAGACGCTGGAGCGTGCCGTCAGCAGCATTGAGCAGAGCCTGATGAGCTCCTATGACCGCGAGGTGACCAGCGTCCGCATTGGAGAACTGACGATGCAGGAGCTGAAAAAGATCGACGAAGTGGCTTATGTCCGCTTTGCCTCGGTCTACCAGCAGTTTGCGGATGTCGAGAGCTTTTTCAATGAACTGAAAAAACTGATGGGCGACCGCAAGAAATAAGACGCAAATACAGGAAAAGCCGTGTCGGTTTCCGGACAATTTGTTCCGGAGCCGGTACGGCTTTTTTATTTGCCTGTTCAGATGATCCGCTGGGCCAGCCATTCCATCGTTTCCACCTGGACCTGTGCCCGGCGCAGTTCCCCAAAGGCCTCCTCGGCGGCGTTCATTTCCAGGTGGCCGTCTGCCGCGCGGAGGGAGGCTTCCAGCTCTGTAAAATCCTCGGTGCGGAGCAGGTGGTTCATGTGCATCCGCATCTGGTCACACAGGTCAGCCCCATGGGCCAATGCCTTGCGGGCGGTTGGGAAATCCTCATCCCGGATGGCTTCCATGGCAGTGTCAATGTCAGAAAAAATCTCCTCGGCAAAGTGCTGTACTTTCCAGCTGCTGTAAAAAGCTGCCACCAGCAGCACGGCCACAATGGCAATACAGGCGTAAATTCGTCTCATAGACTTCACACATCCTTTTTGCGGGAGCTGCCGGAGTGGCGGCTCTCTTTTTTGAGCAGGAAATAGTCCTCCGTCTCATTGCCCACAAGCAGTAAAATTTCAGAGATCAGGACGGTGTTAGCCTCTGCGGTGCGTTCCAGCCAGGCATGATTCTTACCGCACCAGTGGAGGTTGTCTTCCAGAACCTGCCCGTCCAGGACAAAGGGGATGGTGGCGTTGGTCTGGGTGGTCTTCAGCTGCAGATCGGCCAGCCGGGCCGGTTCCCGTTCCGGCCGCAGGGCGACGGAAAGATTGCCGTTCGTCTCAATGACGGCATAGGAGACATCCCGGGGGTCAAAAATGTCCTTTCCGCGCAGGGCTTCCATCAGATCGGTCACTGTCAGCCGAAGCATCCGTAAAGCGTTCTGGTCAATTTGCCCATCCAGGATCACGGTCTTGGGCCGCCCGGACATCAGGTTGAAAAACCACTGGCTCCGGAAACTGAGCACAGACCCCAGCAGTTCCAGCGCGGCGATCAGAAAAAGCGGGATGAGGCTGGCGGTAACAGGCACTTCTTCGGATTCAATGGAGATGGAGGCCAGATTGGAGATGAGGATGGTGGAGACAAGCTCCTCCGGCTGCAGCTCTCCCAGTTGGCGCTTGCCCATCAGCCGCATGGAAAACAGCACGCAGAGATAAATTAAAATGGTGCGGAAGATCAACAGTTTCAAGGCGAGGCCCTCCATTGGCTTGGAATATCGTTGGCAGGGCGGGGCATACTGCTTGGAGAAAGGAGGGGGTATTTTGCCGCAGCTTTCACCGAAACTAACGGAGAATCTCGCCCTGCTTAACGAAATGTTTGGCAGCTCGGCGGATTTTTATTCCAAGGAGGTCGAGCTTTACCACTGCCGCGGGGCGCTGGTGCTTTTTGACGGGATGGCCAGCCTGGAATCGCTCTGGGAGCTTTTGCTGGACGCTGTCAGCCGCCGCACTCCCGCACTGGATGAAACGCCGGGCGGGAGTGCCGTCTTTGATTTACTGCTGCACCATTCCGGCCTCCCGGCGGAGAGCAGCCCCGTAGAGACACTGGACGATCTGACCAGGCGGCTGACGGCCGGGATGGCCGTTCTGTTGCTGGATGGCTGTGCACAGGGCATCGCGTTCTCGGTCCAGAGCCTCAAGTTTCGCTCGGTGGAAGAACCGGCAGGGGAGGGGAATCTCCGGGGCTCCCGGGAGGGGTTTGCGGATCTGCTGCGGGTCAACCTGAGCCTGCTGCGGCGGCTCATCCGAACCGAACAGCTGGTGCAGGAAGTAACGCAGGCGGACTGTGAGATGAAAACCGAGTACGCGCTTTGCTACTGCAAGGGGAAAGTCAGTCCCGGAGCGCTTGCGCAGGTACGGAAGATCCTGGCGCAGGCAAAGCCGGAGCTGCTGCTGGATTCCAGCTATTTTGTGCCCTGGCTTTTTCCGTGCCGCTTCCGGCTGTTTTCTCCGGTCAGCTATACCGAGCGCCCGGCCGTGGCGGCGGCAAAACTCTGCGAGGGGAAAATCATTGTTCTGGTCAATGGCAGCCCCTCTGCCATGATTTTGCCCACCCTTTTTTGCGAAAACTTTGATTGTCTGGACGATTATGCCACCACGGCCTTTTTTTCGTCGTTCCTGCGTATTTTGAAATATGGAGCCTTTTACCTGAGCATTTTCCTGCCGGGGGCTTTCGTCTGCACCGCCGTGTATCTGCCGGAGCTGCTTCCGCCGGTACTGCTCTTTAAAATCGCGGCGGCCGAAAAAGCCACGCCGCTGCCGCTGTTTGCCGAAATGGTCATGATCATCCTGATCTTAGAGATCATTCGGGAGGCCGGGCTGCGGATGCCCCAGACACTGGGGCACTCGGTCAGTCTGGTGGCGGCGCTCATCGTGGGAGACGCCGCCATTGCTGCAGGCCTGATGAGTACCCCGGTGCTGCTGGTGGCGGGCATTACGTCCGTGGCGATTTTTATTACGCCCTCTCTTTATGAGCCGGCCACGCTGCTGCGGCTTCTGGTGGTGCTGGCAGCCGGTCTTGCGGGCCCGGTGGGGCTGGTCAGTGCCGGGCTATTTGTTCTCTTTGGGCTGACACAGGTCTCCGTGTTGGGAGTGCCGTATCTGAACGATAGCTCATTCTCGAGTGACGGGGTCATCCGGCGCAACTACCGTGTCTTATCCCGCAACCCATTTACGATCTGGCAAAGGAGGAAACCGGAATGAATCAACCTGCAGTGAACGGCGGTTTTGCTCCGCAGACTCTGTTTTTAGGACTGGCTGCTTCCAGCCTGGCGTCCAGTTTCCTCAAGACAGAAGAACTTTCTGCCCGGAGTTTTCTCCTGTGGGGGCTCCCGGCAGCGCTGGGGCTCTGTTTGCTTTCCGCACTGTTGGCAGCGGAGTTTCAGGCCCGGGAGCTTTTCTCTGGAAAAGGTGTCTTCTCCCGTCTGGGCTGCGGAGTGTCCGGACTCTGGTTTGCAGTGGAGCTGATACGAACTGTCCGCACAGCACAGGAAGTCTGCTGGAGCCAGTTTTCTTCCATGGCGGCGCTCAGCGTTCTGCCGCTGCTGCTCTGGGCAGGCTGGGCGCTGCCGGAGGCCGTATTGGACCGCTCCTCCCGTGTACTCTGGTGGCTGGCAGGGCTGGGGGCTCTGCTCTGTGCAGCGGGGCTTGCCGGGCAGCTGCACTGGCAGAATTTATTTCCGGCATCGTACCGTTTTACAGGGGCAGATTTTGGGCAGATACTCTACCCGGAATATTTCGCACTGACCTTTCTTTGCCCGCAGCGGCAGTGGCGCAAGGCGGTCTGGATGCCGCTGGGCAGCTTTGGGGTGCAGGCAGCGTTCTGCTTTGGAATGGCGCTTTTATTTGGCGCACGGCAGGGGAGCGGCCTGCCCGGCTATGAGCTGCTGCGTTCCTGGACACTGGGGGCCTTTCCACGGTTCGACGCGGTTTTTCTGCTTCTCTGGCTGGCCGCAATGTTCTTTCGCATCTGTGTGCTGGCCCACATCCTCCGGCTGCTCTGGGAGAAGTTCCGCGGCCGAAGTGTCTGTGAGGTAAGCCCATGAGCCGCCGGGCCACACTGCGGCTTTTGCTGCTGGGGTTGCTGCTCTGCTGGTGCGGCGTTTTCCTGCGGAGTGAAAACACCGAAAAAAGCATTGTCCGGGCGCTGCTGCTGGAACAGACACCTGAGCAGTGGAATGTGGCACTGCTCTATCAATTCCCGGAGGCTGCGGCTGATTCCTCGGATGCGGCTGCTTCCGTGCAGCTTTGTGCCGGGACCGGAAAAACGCTGGAGCAGGCCCTCTTTGCGGCGGAGGAGCATCTGCCTCAGCGGCCCAGCTACCGCCTGTGTGAGTATCTGTTTTTGAATACCGGCAGCCTGCGGGGGGAGCTTTCCGCCTGTGAGCCGCTCTTTTGTGAACGAGCGGACCTCCGGCTGGCCACCCGGGTGCTGGCGGTGACGCCCGGCTGTGAGGAGCTTCTGGCCCGGGCAGAAGAGGAAGAGCGTTTCCCGGAGCAGCTGCTCCAATGCGCCAAGGATACGGCAGAGCGTGCACCACACCTGTATGAGCGGGGGAAAGGACTGCTGCTCCCGGTGGTACAGCTGAAAGAGGGGAGCATAACGCTCCAAAAAGAAGCGCTGCTGCTGACGGAGACTGGCACCTTCAGCCTGACTGAAGAAGAAACTGAGATGGCCCGTGTGCTGCTGGAATATGGACAGGAGCATACGTTTATAGTGGAGGAAACGCCCATTACCATCCGCCGCAGTGTGCTGGGGGTGCAGTCAGCAGGGGATGGCTTTACCGTCCAGCTGACATTCCAGAAAAAAGCGGCATCTGCCACGCCTACAGAAACGCAGTGCCGGAAACTGGAAGCACTATGCGTTGAGACCGTCCAGCACTGCTGGGATGCCGGGGCGGATATCCTCTCGCTGGGGAGCGTGCGCGCCCTGCGGGATGGACGAAAAACAGCGTTTCTGGCAGCAAAAAACGCCTGCCCGGCAGTGCAGGCAGACGTAATATTTCTGGGATGAATTTTAATGTGCCGTCTCAAACAGCACGGTGATGGTCGTGCCCTCGCCGATCTCGCTTTCCAGCTTGATGCGGGCGTTGTGGATCCGGGCAATGTGCTTGACGATGGCCAGCCCCAGGCCGGTGCCGCCGGTGGCTTTGCTCCGGCTCTTATCCACCCGGTAAAAGCGCTCAAACACACTGGATTGCGCTTCTTTCGGGATGCCGATGCCGTTGTCTTTCACGGTGAGGGAGCAGTGGCCGTCCCGGGTGCAGGCGGTAATAATCTGGACTTTGCCGCCGGGGCGGTTGTAGCGAATGGCGTTGTCGCACAGGTTCTGGCACAGCTCGTCCAGCAGGCTGCGGCTGCCCAGCACGGGAGCGCTCTCGCCCAGGTAGGTGAGGGAGATAAAGGAACGCTTGGCGTTGACTTTCTGCCGCTCCACACACTCTCTGGCGACCTCCAGCAGATCAACCGTCTCCATCGTGAGGGGCGTACCGGCCTCACTGACATTGTCCAGATTGGACAGCTGCAAGATATCGTTGACCAGCTGAATCATCCGGGATGCTTCCACATGGATCTTCCGGGCAAAATCCGGGATGTCTTTGGGCTGTGCAATGCCTGTTTCAATGAGCTCTGCATAGCCGGAGATGCTGGTAAGCGGCGTTTTGAGCTCATGACTGACATTGGCCGTAAACTCCTGCCGCATTTTTTCATTGTTCTCCCGCAGCAGGCGGTCCGAATGGATGCTCTCTGCAAAAGGAATGAGCTCTTTGTAGGGCACATTGTCCTGGATGCGGTCAAGATCATCCGTCATCTTCAGCACCGGCTGTACAAGGCTTTTGGTCAGCAGCCCGGCCATGAGTGCAGCCGCGGCCATCATCAGCACACAGCTCAGGATGATGGCGGGGATGGCATCATCGTAGATAGACCAGGTCGTCTCAGAATCCTGAGCTACGCGCAGGATCTCGCCGCTGGGGAGCAGGAGAGCGTAGTAATAGGTTTCATATCCGGTGGTCTGGGAATCGCGGCAGTCGCGCCCGACCCCGCTTTGCATGGCCTGCTGGATCTCCGGGCGGGTGAGATGATTTTCCAGCGGCTGTGCCGTGGCGGATTCAAACAGAACATTGCCGTCCGGGTCAATGAGCGTGATGCGCAGGTTTCTGGTGCTGTATGCACTGAGCTGCCGCGGGTCACCGGAAAGACGATACCCGGCGGATACCAGATCCGCTTCGTGCTCCATTGCCGTCCAGACCTGTGTGCGGAACGCCTTATGGAATACAAAAATACAGAGTGCTGCCGTGCATAACAGGCCCACAAATCCCATCAGGAACAGCCGATAGCCGATTTTTTCTTCCATACTGCGTGGTTTCATTCTTCGGGTTCCTCCTCACTGTCCGCCAGCTTGTAGCCCACCTTGCGGACAGTACAGATGTATTTGCCCGCGTCACCCAGCTTTTTGCGCAGGGTGCGGATGTGCATGTCCACGGTGCGGCTCTCCACCGAAATATCCGTGCCCCAGACCACCTGCAGGATGGTCTCACGGGTCACGACCAGGTTGGTGTGCTCCAGCAGAAGCCGCAGCAGGCTGTACTCCTTGTAGGTCAGGTCTACATTGACGCCGCTGACAGTCACGCTGTGGCGGGCGTTGTCCAGCAGGATCTCATGGAAGCTGTAGACGCTGGTATGAGTCTCTGGCTCCGAGCGGCGGAGGGCTGCCCGCACCCGGCTCAGGAACTCCATGATGCCAAAAGGCTTGGTGATATAATCGTCCGCACCGCAATCCAGCCCGCGCACGGTGTCCAGCTCACTGGATTTGGCTGTGACCATGATGATGGGCAGCCTCCGCAGGGAGGGGGTGTTGCGCAGCTTTTTCAGGATGGAAAAGCCATCTTCGCCCGGCAGCATCACATCCAGGATCACTAGCTCCGGCTCCGTCGTGCGCATTGCCTGCCAGAACGGCTCTGACGAGGGAAAGCTGTTGACCTGATAGCCACTGGACTGCAGTGCATACTGTTCCAGCTCGCGGATGGCGGCATCGTCCTCTACAATATAGATCATCCCTGTTTTTCCTCCGTTGGGGTGGTTTCATTTTCCGGGAAAATGTAACGCTCGCGGTAGCGGTCCAGACGGCGCTGGAACACTTCGCTCTCCTTGGCAGCGTTGCCGCTGCGCAGGTCGTTGAGGTATGCGTGGGTATCAAAGCTGTCCTGCGCGACCTCGATCTGTGCCACGGCCACATTACTGCAGTGGTCGCAGACACGCTCATAGTTGGTCAGCAGATCATCCAGCACAAAACCGTATTCAATGGAGCAGCTGCCGGCCTGCAGGCGGGCAATATGGCGGGCCTTGATGGCACGCACCAGCTCATCCACCACCTGCTCCAACGGCTCGACCTTACTGGCCAGATGCAGGTCGCCCTTGCGGAAAGCTTCCGTGGTGCGGTTCAGCGTGTCCTGCACAGCGTCTTCCAGCACCTGCAGCTCTTCCTGGGCATCCTGGGAGAACTGTACGTTCTTGGTGTGCATCTCATCGGCAGATTTGAGCAGGTTGACCGAATGGTCGCTGATGCGCTCAAAATCGCTGATGGTGTGGAGCAGGGTGTTGACGCTCTGGCTGTCAGCGTGGTTCAGCTCCCGGCCGGAAAGCTTGACCAGATAAGTGCCGAGGGCGTCCTCATACTGATCAACTTTGCTTTCTTCCTCTTTGACCTTTTCGGCCAGAGTGTCGTCCCATTTGTGCGTCAGGCTCATGGCCTGGAACACACCCACGCGGGCAAGCTCAGCCATCTCGGCGGTTGCGGCACGGGCACGCTCCACAGCCATGGCAGGCGTATTGAGCAGACGCTCATCCAGCAAGGCAAAACTCTCTTTCTGAGTGTCGTCCGGGATGGTCAGGATGGCCAGCTTTTCAAGCAGACCTGCAAAGGGGAGCAGAACCACAGTGGCAGCAATGTTGAACGTGGAGTGGACCACGGCAATGCCCCAGGCCGCGATGGTGTCATTGACAAAGGTGAAGTGCAGCACGCTGTTCAAACCATAGAAAATGATCAGGAACAGCATGACGCCGATGATGTTGAAGTACAGATGGACCATAGCAGCCCGGCGGGCATTCTTGTTGGCACCCACCGAGGAGAGCAGTGCAGTGACGCAAGTACCAATATTCTGGCCCATGATGATGGGGATGGCACTGCCGTACGTGATAACGCCCGTGGCGCTCAAGGCCTGCAGGATGCCGACACTGGCACTGGAGGACTGGATGACACCGGTAACAATGGCACCCACCAGCACGCCCAGAATGGGGTTGGAGAAGCGGACAAAGAGGTTGGTGAACCAGGCTTCGTCCTGCAGGGGAGCCACCGCGTTGGACATCGTGGTCATGCCGGTCATCAGGATGGCAAAGCCAATCATGATGGTGCCAATGCCCTTGCGCTTTTCGTTTTTGCCCAGATACAGCAGGATGCCGATAAATGCCAGCACCGGACTGAACGAAGTGGGTTTGAGCATCTGGATGAGCAGGCTGTCGCCCTGCAGGCCGGAAAGGCTTAAAATCCAGCTGGTAACAGTGGTGCCCACGTTGCTGCCCATGATCACGCCAATGGCCTGGTGCAGCTCCATGATGCCACTGTTGACAAAGCCGACCACCATAACGGTGGTGGCACTGGAAGACTGAATGATCGCGGTTACGCACAGGCCCAGGAAAAATCCCTTGACGGGATTATCGGTCAGCTTGCTCAGGATCTTCTGCAGCTGACCGCCAGCCTGCTTCTCCAGCGCCTTGCCCATAATGTCCATGCCGAACAGGAACAGGGCCAGGCCGCCGAACAAGGAAAAGACATTGAAAATAGTCATTTCGTGTTTCCTCACTTTGATTTGACGTGTTATTTTCCTACACTATGAGTATAAAGATGAAATGTAAAATCGGAAATCAGCCAAATGTAAAACTCATGTAAAGGATACAACACATCCGTGAGGAGCCTACCTTTATTATAAAGAAATCGGCAGCGGATGCAAGCAAATGAAGCAATTCAGGAAAAGATTCTCGGGATTTTTGATGGAACGGGAAGCAGAAGAAAATTGGATGTTGTCACTCCAAGATCTACCCGCGCTTACGGGCCAGCGATGTGATCCGCACTTAGAAAGGTTGTCGGGGGTCTTTTATTTTTTATGCTGGTTTGCTATAATAGAGTGTACTAGAACTCTCGTAAGCATACGATATTATGCTTTATTATGCTTTCCACTTATTGGACAGATGTATTGTTTCGCTTTTAGATGCACCAATGTTGTTTTTGACAAATAAGATGGGGTGCGATGCCCCCCCCATTTTGAACCAGTGCATCAGATGAAAAGAGCCTACAGGAGGAAAAACGATGGGGAACTTCACCGTTTCGCTCAAAAAGCTGACGGAGAAAGTCAGTATGGACGTGGTTTACACGCCGCAGGATCTGGAAAACATCAGTGTTGAAATTGCAGAGGTCAACCGTCCGGGCCTGTTCCTGGCGGGTTACTATGATTATTTTGATAAGCTGCGTCTGCAGATCATGGGCTTGGCGGAGATGAACTTCCTGGCGGGCCTCCCGGAGGAAAAGCGTCGGGAGCGTCTGGATCAGCTGTTCCGGCAGCAGCCGCCTGCTGTTATCGTGGGCCGCAGTGAAGAACTGGAGCCGTTTCCCGAGATGCTGGAACTGGCAAAAAAACACGGTGTGGCGCTTCTGCGCTCCAATGAGACGACCTGCACATTGATGGGCAGCCTCATCAGTGTGCTGAATCTGGAACTTGCCCCCCGCATCACCCGCCACGGTGTGCTGGTGGAAGTGTACGGCGAGGGCATTCTCATTCTGGGTGACAGCGGCATTGGAAAGAGCGAGCTGGCCATTGAGCTGGTCAAGCGCGGCCATCGTCTCGTAGCGGATGACGCCGTGGAACTGCGCAAAGTTTCCAACCGCCAGATCATGGGCACGGCACCGGAAAACATTCGCCACTTTATTGAGCTGCGCGGCATTGGCATTGTCAATGTGGCCCGTATTTTTGGTGTGGGTGCTGTTAAAGTGAGCGAGAGCCTCGACCTTGTGGTGCAGCTGGAGCCCTGGGACCCCACCAAGAACTACCAGCGTACCGGCCTCGAAAGCGAGTATTGTGATATTCTGGGTGTGAGCATTCCCAGTACCAGCATCCCGGTTTCGCCTGGCCGTAATATGGCTGTCGTGCTGGAAACGGCAGCCATCAACAACCGCCAGAAGAAGATGGGTTACAATGCCGCCAAGGAGCTGCTGATCCGTCTGGGTCTGGACGAAACGCTGGATTAACGATTTTCCCATGGAGGAGCACTATGTTTGAACCTTTGTGCGCCGCACTGGATGCGGCGGGCATTGCTTGTACCCGAAACGAGCTGTTGGCCGACCACTGTACGTTCCGTATCGGTGGTCCGGCAGACATATTTATAAAACCATGCGACGAAATCCAGCTGTGCAGGGCGGTGGCTTTTTGCAAGGAGCAGGGAGCTCGCTATTATCTGCTGGGTAACGGCAGCAATATTCTGTTTGAGGATGCAGGCTTCCGGGGGGCTGTTCTGGATCTGACGGCCATGAAAACCGGCATTGGGATGAAAGAGAACATTCCCGGCGAAGAGTCCGGTGTAGTTTATTGCAGCGTGACGGTCGGGGCCGGGACGAAGCTTTCGACTCTTTGCAATTTTGCACTGAACCACAGCTGCACCGGTTTAGAGTTTGCCTACGGCATTCCCGGCACGGTGGGCGGTGCGATCTATATGAATGCAGGCGCTTACGGCGGCGAAATAAAAGATGTCCTGACGTCCGTGGAGTATTTGGCTGCGGACGGAAATATCGTCGAAGTGCCAGCCGCCGAGTTGGATTTATCGTATCGGCATAGCATTTTTGAGGAGAACGGCGGCTGCATTCTGAGCGCAACGTTCCGCCTGAAAAAAGGAGACGCTGCATCCATCAAGGCCAGGATGGACGAATTGATGCAAAAACGGATCGACAAACAGCCGTTGGACAAACCCAGCGCTGGCAGTACCTTTAAGCGGCCGGCAGGGGCTTTCGCCGCGGCCCTCATTGACCAGTGCGGCCTGCGGGGCTACCGCCACGGCGGGGCTGCCGTCAGCGAAAAGCACTGCGGTTTTGTGGTCAACTTGGGTGGCGCAACTTGTGCCGATGTACTGGCACTTTGTGATGAAGTGAGGTCCATCGTCAAAGAGAAAACAGGCTATGACCTTGAAAAAGAGATTCGGGTCGTAAGGGCATAACGGAAAGAGGAATAACTATGGATCTTCTCATCGTCAGCGGACTTTCCGGCGCGGGAAAATCGGTGGCCATGAATGCGCTGGAGGATATCGGCTTTTTCTGCATTGATAACATCCCGGCAGGGCTTTTGCCCAGTATCATGGCCTTTTCCAAAGCGGGCGATAACCAGCTCAAGCGGGTGGCCTTATCCATGGATGTCCGCGGATGCCGCAGCAAAGAGGAGATCGAGCAGGGGTTGGAGCAGCTGGATCAGCAGGGGATCTCCTATGAGATCCTGTTTCTGGACGCGCCGGATGATGTGCTGATGCGCCGTTACAGCGAGACCCGCCGCCGTCACCCCATCAGCATTGCGGAAGGGATCTCCACCCGGGAGGCATTTGCAAAAGAACGTCAGATTTTGCAGCCGCTGAAAGAACGGGCAAACTACACCATCAACACCGCCCTGCTCTCAACGGCGCAGAACAAAGAACGCGTCTGCGACCTGTTCTTGAAGAACGGGGGAGCCAAGAGCGCCATGCGTCTGAATATCCTGTCTTTCGGCTTCAAGTTTGGCATCCCGCCGGAAGCAGACCTTGTACTGGACGTTCGCTGCCTGCCCAATCCGTTCTATGTGCCGGAGCTCAAGCACAAGACCGGACTTGACCAGGAGGTCGTCGATTTTGTTATGGGGCATCCGGAGGCACAGGAGCTTTTGCGCCGGTATGAGAATTTTCTGGATTACGCCCTGCCGCTCTATGTCAAGGAGGGCAAAAGCCAGCTGACCATCGCGGTGGGCTGCACGGGCGGCAAACACCGCTCCATTACCTTTGCTCGGAAGATCGCGGAATTTTGCGAAGAAAAAGGCTATCAGCCCAGCACCCAGCATCGGGATTCTGCCCGCTGAGCCTGTGCCCTTGTTTTAAAGAACAGAAAAGGATAAAACAATATGAGTTTTGCGTCCCAGGCGCGGGAAGAAATCGCGCGGCGCAGCCTGCAAAAGGATTGCTGTGTTCGCGCGGCGGCCTATGGCTTTGCCTGCTTTGCCAAGTATTTTGATGTAAAGGGGCTGGTGCTGCAGACCGAGCAGGCCCTGACCGCACAGGTGGCAGAGCAGTTGTTTGCCCGCTGCGGTGTTCAGGGAACCGTCACCGAAAAAATCCGCCCCAGCGGGGTGGTATATGAGTTTGGCATCCGTGCGCCGGAGCAGGTGACGCGGATGCATGAGCTTTTTGGCACCACTGGCTCAGAAACGAGCTTGCAGATCGACCCGGAGCTGATACGCTGCCAGACCTGTGTCAGCGCATACATCGGGTCGGCTTTTTTGTGCAGTGGAACGGTGATCGATCCACAAAAAGAATATAATATTGAGTTTTTGACCAGCCGCACCAATCTGGCCAAGGATTTTGAAGCGTTGCTGGCAGAGCATGAATTTGCACCGCATCGTACTCGCCGGAACGGTGTGAACCTCATCTATGTCAAGAACAGCGCCAATGTGGAGCGCATTCTGGCCTTTATGGGGGCAGCAAATGCGGCAGCACAGATCAAAGCGCAAAAAGCGGTCAAACAGGTGCGCAACCAGATCAACCGCCACACCAACTGCGATACCGCAAACCTCAGCAAGACGGCCCGCGCCAATGCACAGACGCTGAAAGCCATCCGCTTTTTGAAAGAGCAGAACGCCTTGGAAACATTGCCGGAGGTGTTGCAGGATGCCGCCGCCAAACGGCTGGCCTATCCGGATCTTTCGTTGACAGCACTCTGTGCCTGCTTTGACCCGGCTGTCAGCAAATCCGGCCTTTCGCACCGGATGAAGAAACTGGAGTCGCTGGCTGATACGCTGCGTCAGCGTCTGGAACAGGAAGCCGAGGAGGTGAAAGCATGACGGAACCGAGCGAGAATAACAAACAGGGGAGAGACTTTGTCCACCTGCATATTCATACAGAATACAGTCTGCTGGATGGTGCCTGCCGCATTGACCAGTTGATGGACCGCGTAAAAGAGTGCGGTCAAACTGCCATTGCCTGCACCGACCACGGCGTTATGTACGGCTGTGTGCAGTTTTACAAGGCGGCAAAAAAGGCAGGCATCAAGCCCATCATCGGCTGTGAGGTCTATGTGGCCACCCGTACCCGCTTTGATAAGGTAAATAAAATTGATGGCAACAACCATCTGATTTTGCTCTGCAAGAACGAGACCGGTTACAAAAACCTCTGCAAAATGGTGTCGGCTGCTTTTGTCGAGGGCTTCTACTCCAAGCCCCGTGTGGACAAACAGCTTTTGGAGCAGTACCACGAGGGACTGATCTGTCTCTCTGCCTGTCTGGCAGGCGAGATCCCGCAGGCGATTCTGGCGGGCGATTATGAGCGCGCCAAATCTTCGGCTCTGTGGTATCAGGAGCTGTTCGGTGTCGGCAACTATTATATCGAGTTACAGGACCACGGGCTGGAAGAAGACAACATCGTACTGCCCCAGCTCATCAAGCTGGCCCGGGAGACGGGGATTCCCATGGCGGCAACCAACGACTCCCACTATCTGCGCAAGGAAGACGCCAAGATGCAGGCCATTCTGCTCTGCATCCAGACGGGCAAGACCATGCAGGATGCGGACCGCATGGAGTTCCAGACCGATGAATTCTATGTCAAAACGACAGACGAAATGTACGATCTGTTTGCCATGGTACCGGAAGCCTGCTCGAATACGCGGATCATCGCCGATCAGTGCAATTTTGATTTTGATTTTGGCCACACCAAGATTCCTTATTATAAGGCCCCGGGTGGAATGGACAACCAGGATTTTTTTGAAAAGCTCTGCTGGGAGGGCCTGGAGCGCCGCTACGGCCCCGATGTCCCGCAGGCCAACAAGGACCGCCTGAGCTATGAAATTGGCGTCATCAAAACGATGGGCTATACCAATTACTACCTCATCGTCTGGGATTACGTCAACTACGCCAAGAGCCAGGGCATCCCGGTAGGCCCGGGCCGTGGTTCCGGCGCGGGCAGTATTGCCGCATACAGCGTCGGCATTACGGATATCGACCCCATCCGTTACAATCTGATCTTTGAGCGTTTCCTGAACCCGGAGCGCGTCAGTATGCCCGATTTCGATGTGGATTTCTGCTACGAGCGGCGGCAGGAAGTCATTGACTATGTCAACCGCAAGTATGGTGCCGACCACGTGGCCCAGATCGTCACGTTCGGCACGATGGCAGCCCGCAACGCCATCCGCGACGTGGGCCGTGTGCTGGGAATGCCGTATCAGAGTGTGGACGTGGTGGCAAAGCAGGTCCCGATGGAACTGAAAATGACGCTGAAACGCGCGTTGGAAGTCTCCCCGGAGCTCAAGCGGATGTACGATACAGACCCGCAGGTAACGGAGCTCATCGATACTGCCTTGAAAGTGGAGGGAATGCCCCGCCATGCCTCTACCCATGCGGCCGGTGTTGTCATCACCCCGGAGCCGACAGACTACTATCTGCCTCTGGCGACCAACGACGGCCTGCCTGTGACCCAGTTCAATATGACGGAAATTGAAGAGATGGGTCTGTTAAAGATGGACTTCCTGGGTCTGCGCACCCTGACCGTCATCCGGGATGCAGAGCTTGCTGTTCAGAAAAAGGATCCAACGTTCGCAATCGCAAAGCTGGATTATGATGACCCGGAGACTTACCAGATGCTCTCCCGGGGTGAGACGGAGGGTGTATTCCAACTCGAATCTTCGGGCATGAAACAGGTCCTGGTGGGTCTGCAACCGCAGAACCTGGAAGATGTCATCGCTCTGATCAGTCTGTACCGCCCCGGCCCCATGGATTCCATCCCGACATACCTGCGCAACCGCCATGAACCGGATAAAATCAGCTATAAAACGCCCCAGCTGGCGCATATCCTGGATGTGACCAACGGCTGCATCGTCTATCAGGAACAGGTCATGCAGATTTTCCGGGAGCTGGCTGGTTTCTCATTCGGCCAGGCAGATAATGTCCGCCGTGCCATGAGTAAAAAGAAGCACGCCGTGATGGAGGCCGAACGGGAGCATTTCGTCCATGGCTGCACCGACCCCGGCAACCAGTGCCCCGGCTGCGTGGCAAACGGCATCTCCGAAAAAGTGGCCAACGAAATTTATGATGAGATGTCCAGCTTTGCGTCCTACGCATTCAACAAGAGCCATGCGGCCTGCTATGCCTATGTGGCATTCCAGACCGCGTATCTCAAGTGCCATTATCCCAGCGAGTTTATGGCCGCTTTGCTCACCAGTGTGCTGGACAATACCGATAAGGTCATCGAGTATTCTGGCGAGTGCGCCCGGCTGGGCATCAAAGTGCTGCCGCCGGATGTCAATGTCTCGGGCGGCGGTTTTACAGCCGATGCCAACGGGCAGATTCGCTTTGGCTTGAATGCCGTGAAAAATGTCGGCCGAAACCTCATTGAGCAGGTCGTGGAGAAACGGCAGGGAAAACCCTATACCAGCCTGTACGATTTCTGCAAGCGGATGTATGGCAATGAGCTGAACCGCCGGGCGGTGGAGAGCCTCATCAAAGCTGGTGCGTTCGACCGCATGGGCGTCAACCGCCACAGTCTGGTGGAAGCCGTAGACGGTATTATCAAGAGCGTGGAAAGTGACAACAAGCGCAATTTGGACGGCCAGCTGGACCTGTTCTCGGTTATGAGCGGTCTGAACGCCGCTGGAAGCGAAAATGCCGACAGCTATGAGATCAAAGCATTCCCGGAGTACAGCCATACAGAACTGCTTCAGCAGGAAAAAGAAGTCAGCGGCCTGTACCTGTCCGGCCACCCGCTGGACGCTTACCGGGAACAGTCGGCGCGGTTCGCCTCCCACGCCATCAAAGCGCTGACCGGGGAGGATGCTCATGTACTGGATAACTCCCATGTGCGCATCGTCTGCACCATTGTCAAAAACCGGATGATGACAACAAAATCCAATACCATGATGGCGTTTACCAGCGTGGAAGACCTGACGGGCACCATGGAAGTCATCGTTTTCCCGCGGGTGCTGGATACGTTCCGGGACTCCATCAAAGAAAACGCGGTCGTCGTCATCGAGGGCCGCCTCTCGGTGCGGGAAGATGAGCCTGCCAAGCTGATGGCGGAGAGCATCCTGCCCATTGAGGGCTATGACCCCAAACACCCGCAGGCCAATAAACCAAACCTCATGCGGGACGCCACGCAGCGGCTCTACATCCGCCTGCCCTCCCGCACCTGCCCGGAGTACGCCAAGGTCATCAACCTGCTGGAGATCTTTGATGGCGACATGCCGGTCATCTTCTATCTGGAGGATACCAAGCAGAAGCTGGCCGCTCCCCGCCGCCTGTACACCTCCGGCCATCCACTCTTCTTCCAGGAGCTCAAGCGGGTGGTGGGAGCATGCAATGTTGCAACAAAATGACATCTCCGCGCACGCTTTATACACAAAACGGGATGTGCTAAGAGTTTTCAAAAAGCCGGGTTTGTGATATAATAAACGAGGCAAGCAATCGTAAGAGGAAGCATTGGGCGGCGTCCAACAGAATGGGAGACGTCGCTCGGCATGATGCGTGAAAGAAACAAATTGGAGGGAATCTCTCTATGGAAAAGCAAATCAAGACGATTGGCGTTCTGACCAGTGGCGGTGACGCTCCTGGCATGAACGCCGCGGTTCGCGCCGTGGTTCGTACCGGCCTGCACAAGGGTTTCCGTATGATCGGCATTCAGCGTGGCTACAACGGCCTGCTGAACGGCGAGTGCTTTGAGATGAACCTGCGCAGTGTCTCGAACATCATCTCGGCAGGTGGTACCATCCTGTATACTGCCCGCTGCCTGGAGTTCAAGACCAAAGAGGGCCAGGATAAGGGCGCTGCAAAGTGCCGTGAGCTCGGCATCGATGCTCTGGTCGTCATTGGTGGTGACGGCTCTTACCGTGGTGCCCGTGAGCTGGCACACCGCGGCATCCCGATGATCGGCCTGCCCGGCACCATCGACAACGACATTGCCTGCACCGATTACACCATCGGTTACGATACCGCTATGAATACCGCACTGGAGATGATCGACAAGCTGCGCGATACCACCCAGAGCCACGACCGCTGCAGTGTGGTCGAGGTCATGGGCCGCAACGCCGGTTACATTGCACTGAACGTCGCCATTGCTTCCGGCGCTATGGCGGTTCTGCTGCCGGAAAAAGAGTTCGACATGCAGCACGACATTCTGGATAAGATCGTGGAGACCCAGCGCACCGGTAAGCGTCACTTCATCGTCATCGTGGCAGAGGGCATTGGCCACTCGCAGGAGATCGCCAACGAGATCCAGGCCCGCACCGGCATCGACACCCGTGCTACCATTCTGGGCCACGTCCAGCGCGGCGGTTCTCCCACTCTGCGTGACCGTGTAAACGCTTCTGCGATGGGCTATCATGCAGTCTGCCTGCTGGAACAGGGCAAATACAACCGCATCGTCGGTATGAAAGGTGAGCACCTCGTGGACTACCCCGTGGATGAAGCTCTCGAAATGACCAAGAGCCTTGATCCTGTTCTGATTGACGTTTGCAATACGATCAGTATTTAAATTTGGCGTAGTAAACCACGGTGGTGCGCCAAAACAGTAGCAGCCCATAGCGAAAAAATGAGGCTAAAAGCGCGCAACTCCTACATTTTCTCTACACTTTCAGAGGTGGAAGGTAAAGAAAATTCTGAAAATTATGGAATCTTTTTAATCTCATTTTGAAGCCATTCGATATTACGCTTTGTATAAACTCGTTCGGTCAGGTCTTTGATATAATGACCGACGATTCGCTTGATGGCGTACTCGTCCATGTTGTATTTTTTGGCCATGGTGATGAAGTGTTTCCGGCCATCGTGGGGTTTATGCTCAGGATTGAGATTGAGTGCAGTAAGGATATTTTGATAGTGCATCCAGAGCCTCGTATAGCGAACTTGGCGCACTTTACCTTTTGCGAAATAAGAACACAAATAGGGGCTTCCAAGTTCGACGGATTTCTGATAGCGGGCTTGGACCAAATCAAAGATGCGGGGATGAATCGGCACGACGCGGTTCTTTCCCGCATTTGTTTTTAGGCCACCTGTAAAAGTGCGAGCGTTTAAATCGACGTCATCGAGGCGTAAATAACAGAGCTCTCTTGGACGCCAGCCAGAATAGCACTGGATCAATATTAGGTCGATATCAGGATGTTTTCCGACGTTGGCCCAGAGCAGCGCCATCTCTTCCTCCGTGTAGGGGATATGTTTGGCTTCGTCACGAATCTCAAAAAGCTGGCAAAGATATTCGAGACCAGCCCGAGGAGGCTGCTGGGGTATACACTGGAGCACAAAGAATCAGATGATATCTGGCGGAACTTTCTGGAAACAGAGATGCCTGGCATTTGCCGAAAGAGCGCGGAAAATCCGTTTGGAGTGCGGTGAAACCTTTATTTTTAAAATGATATCTGGTATAATAAAACCGAAAAGAAATACTGGAGGTGCTTTAAAATGCCGGTATTGTGTATGTTTTATGGAATCATTGTCCGAATGTATCGCGAGATCGGTGGCAAGCATAATATGCCGCACATTCACGCTGAATATTCTGGACAGGAAGTTGTTGTCGCCTTGGATGGAACGGTGCTGGAGGGAAAATTGCCCAAAAGTCAGATGAAACTTCTGGATGCCTGGATGGAAATTCACAAAGATGATCTGGCGGCAAACTGGAAGCTGTTGAGTAATGGCGAACAGTTTTTCCGGATTGATCCTTTGAAGTAAGGAGTGATTTTTATGTTGCAGCCGCGGCTGACAAAGGTTGAGCCAATGCCTCAAATGAAACTTCAGCTGTTTTATGAAACGGGTGAAGTGAAAATTTTTGATGTGGCGCCATATGCAACTGGACCATGGTACGGGCAGCTTCAGGATGCTGGATATTTTAATGCGGTTCAGATGCTGCCCGGTGGCATTGGAATCGAGTGGCCAGAGGGGCAGGACATTGCACCGCATGAGTTGTATGAAAACAGCATTGCAGTAAAGAAATCAGCCTGATATTTTATAAAGGGAGAGCTTACGAGAAATCGTAGGCTCTTTTTTTACTGAAACGCGAAAAATACAGCTTCCTTTATGGAGGTAAGAGGGCTTACATTGAAAGGAGAAATACTTATGATGAAAGCAATTAAGAACTTTATGAACAAACCTTGGACTTGGGAAACTTACTTTAAGTTCTGCGGTGTTGCAATGGGATTGTTGATAGCAATCATCGGAGCATGAAACCCATCCGGCAGACCGACTGCGGCAATGCGTGTTCGGCGGCAGCTCCAATACGATGGACTTCCTGCCCCTTGACCGAAGCGGCA
>ERZ1673743.1119-NODE-1119-length-32031-cov-11.978265_pt1 | contig 32031 bp, 29 predicted proteins | sample MGYA00580197_ERZ1673743 | MGnify/ENA primary metagenome ERZ1673743 (study PRJEB41218, sample SAMN15661795) | gut metagenome | host: Homo sapiens | place: Canada: London | collected 2015-08-20/2019-03-30 | study: EMG produced TPA metagenomics assembly of...
GCCTGCACCTCGACTTGAAAGAACTGCAACGCATGGCATATCTCTTGCAGATGTGTAGCAACAATCTGAACCAGTACGCCAAGCGTGCCAACGAGTGCGGCAAGGTCTATGCCGCCGACATGGAAGATTTGCGGCAGCGTCTGGATGAACTGATCGACATTGGTCGGCAGATTCTTTCCCGGCTGGCTGAACTCTAAAATTTTACCCCGCAGTTGGAGGACTGCGGGGCTACATAAGGGTTGACATCCTTGCAAAGCAATTGTTGATACCTTTATAATCGGGGTGAAAGAAAGGCGGGTGCTAGATATGAGGTTCGTTTTTAAGATGATAGTTTTCCCGTTTTGGTTGATTACTGCTTTCCTTGCGCTGATGCTGAAATGGACGCTGAACCTGTCGGCGTTCGTGCTGGCTCTGCCCATGCTGTATATCTTCGGCTGCGGCCTTTATACACTGTACTGCCGGGAGTGGATGCAGTTTTTGATCTTGCTGGTGGCGGAGTTTGGATGCTTTGTGTTGATTTTCATGGGCGCTTTGATTGCAGATGCAGCAGAGCGTTTTAGTGGCTGGGTTGCCGGATTGTGAGGGATTGGATGGACACAGATGCTATGACCGCCTATTATTGGAAAAATCTGAAAGATATTCCGCAGCGTCAGCTTGCAGACAATGACGAATACCATGCGCTGATTCAGAAAAAGATCGCGGCAGAGAATGCACTGAAGGTGCTTATCAGCGAAGAAGCGTGGAGACGCTATCTGGAATTGGATGCAATCAGTAACGAATTAGAGAGTGTTCGGCTGGAAGCCATGTATCTGGCTGGTGCTGCCGATTACGAAAAATTATCCAAATGATCTCGATGCCGCCGATGTGCGGCATTTTCTTTTTGTAGGGGGGTGATGGCACTGGCAGCAACACGGCTAATTCCTATGCGGAAGAACAAAGGCAAGTCCATCGGGGCTTGTCTGCATAACCATACCAGCTATATCCAGAACCCGGACAAGACCGAGCAGGGCGAACTGGTCAGCAGCTATCAGTGCAGCCCGCTGACCGTGGACGAAGAATTTCTGTTGACGAAACGTCTGTATGAGCAGACCACCGGGCGCAGCCAGAAAAGCGATGTGATCGCCTATCAGGTGCGGCAATCTTTCAAGCCGGGGGAGGTCACGCCGGAGGAAGCCAACCGCATCGGCTACGAGTTTGCCGAGCGTTTTTTGAAGGGCAAGCACGCTTTTATCGTTGCTACCCACACCGACCGGGCGCACATCCACAACCACATTATTTATAATTCCACTGCTTTGGACGGAACCCGGAAATTCAAAAATTTCTGGCTTTCCTCTTTTGCGGTGCAGCGGTTGAGCGATCTGATTTGTTTGGAACATCAGCTCTCCACCATCGAGTACAAGCCTTATCGGGAACGGCAGAAGCGCATTGTCTACCCGCCGAAAGAAAGCAACCGTGACCGACTGTGCGGAATCATCGACACCATCCTTGCAGAAAAGCCGGGGGATTACGAAACGTTTCTGCAAAAGCTGGAACAGCAAGGCTATGAGGTGAAGCGTGGCAAGCACACGGCGGTGAAGGGTAAGGGACAGAAACGCTTTATCCGTTTCCGCACTCTGGGCATCAGCTACGGCGAGGACGAGATCAAGGCAGTGCTGGAGGGAAAGGCGAAGCACCACCCCTATCAAAAGCAGCCACCGCAGGAGCAACCGTTCCAGCTTCTGGTGGATATTCCGCAGAAAATGGCGGCAGGTAAAAGTGCCGGCTACAAAAAGTGGGCAACGAAGTTCAACCTGAAAGAGATGTCCAAAACGCTGCTGTTTTTACAGGAGCAGAAAATCGGCAGTGCCGAGGAACTGCGAGAACGTGCAGCGGCGGCAACGGAACGCTATCATGCCATGGGCGATTCCATCAAGGCAGCAGAAGCAAGGCTGACCGAAATCGCTGTTCTGAAAACCCACATTATCAATTATGTCAAGACCCGCCCGGTCTATGATGCCTATCGCAAGTCGGGGTACAGTAAAAAGTTTTTGGAAGCCCACCGGGAGGAGATCACCCTGCACAAGGCGGCAAAAGCGGCCTTTGATGAAGCAGGGCTGCAAAAGCTGCCGAAGGTCAAGGAATTGGATGCGGAGTTCGCAGAACTGCTGACAAAAAAGAAAGCAGCTTACCCGGACTACCGCAAGGTACGGAACGAGATGCAAGAACTGGTTCGGGCACAGAAAAACGTAGAACGATTTTTTGCAGAGGAAAAGAACACCACCGAGAAAACACAGACACGATAAACGAATACCGCCGAGGAGCTTTCCCAGTTGGAAGGCATCCTCGGCGGTATTTTTTAGTTTATATAGCAGCGATCCTGTTTTACGAGCCAATCTTCACACAGCCGCTGAGCTTCGGCCTTTGTGTAGCAGGTGCAGTTGAAAAGTTTGCCACGGATAGAACAGTAAGTGTAATGTACTTTCGGGACCCCATTGGCATCTCGGAAATCAACGCAGCGTTCCTCACTGGGCAGTAGATAGATTGTATCCACGTTCAACAGCTCCTTTTCACTATTTTCGTGTGCAAACCGCACAACACGCAACGTCTGCTATTGTACCATGAACCATCAAATTCTTCTATTGACCCTTACGCCAAAAAGGAATCGGATTTTTCGTAGTGGAGGCATTCTTGCTGTTACTTGTCTGAAGCTATGAAATAATCTGTTTGAAGCGCAGTTGGCAGCAATTTGTGAAAGACGGTATGACTTTATCAATGGAGCGATACATAAAACCAATCTCCCTTATTGACAAATAAAACGACATTTTGTAAAATCAAGATACAAGCTTTGGGAAAGCGGCGGAGGATTTTGGAATGCAGTGCCAAGGAGCTCTGCGAGAGAAAGGAGTAAGGATATGAAGGGTTCCGTCGTCTTGGAAGCAAAGAAAACTTTATGTATGGTTCAACTTGTAAATGAACTACCTGTATTGCGGGCATGCCTAGGTTTGTCGCAGAAAGAAGTGGCAGATCGAATCGGAATCTCGAGGCAAACATACAATTCAATTGAAAGCAAACGTCGAAGTGTAACGTGGAGAAACTGTATTGCACTGACAACATTGTTTGCCGGTGATGAAAAGACACGGAAGATGTTGAAAACGAATAGCGATCTGCTGAATCTGCTAGACGAGGTTTTGAAGGCAAAATAAAAGGAGTCGTGTTATGGATAGCATTATTGCCTTACTTCTTTTTGCGTTAGCGGTTTATATCTTGGTCAAATACATTATCCCTCTTGTTCTGGCGGTAGGCGGAATTGCTGCGTTAACCATTGCCTGCTTTGGCATCGCAATTGGATTTGGTGCTGCGCTTGTTAATTATTTTGCGGCAATCAAAAAAATATAAATTTTTTGCACTGGGAGTGGGAAAAAGATGATGAGCCTGCTCGGCGCAGCTATTTCTTCGGCCCAGGATACGCACAATTGGTGGCAACGATCCAAAATGCATTTGAACTGAATGCGGCTTCTGGCAAGAAGATGAAAGCTACGGGGGATAGTTTTAAAGGCGATAGTACTGGTACATGGGGCACTATAAAATCCATCGGTGGTATTATATATTCATGCGCTGGATATTTTTGTATCAATGTCATTGGCATGGTTTTGTGCGCGGTGCTTGGATTGATTCATGGATCCATTACAACTGCAGTGATGGTTGTTATCTATATCATTTTTACGATTGTGTGGTTGGTTGACCGAGTCTATCTGTTGACCCGAAAGATTCGGTCGGACTGTCCAGTATGCCACGAACGCTTTCTGATTCCAATGTTTATGTGCCCGGACTGCGGTGCAATGCATAAAAAGCTAGTTCCTGGTCCTTATGGCATCTGGACGCATACCTGCACCTGTGGAAGAAAGCTGCCGGCTACATTCATGAATGGCCGCTCGAAACTGGAAGCATATAGCCCATGTTGTGAAGCACCACTGGTTGCATCGGATGCCCGCCCAATCGTATTTCAACTGATTGGAGGAAGCAAGGCGGGTAAGACAGTTTATTTGTCTGCATTTTTCCACGAGTATCTGCAGAAATTGTCAAAAAACCGAAATCTTCAGGTTGCGATTGCTGATCAGTATAAGCCGTATTTCGACGACCTGGAAGAGTGGTACAACGGTGCTGATTGTCCGGCAACAGCTCAACTCAACTCTCAAATGTACCCCATTGTGATTGACAGCTCCCTGGGCGTAAAAAGGCAGTTTTCAATCTACGATATCGCTGGTGAAATGTTCAACGGAAGCACAGCTGAAGCGGAAGTTCAACAGCAGCAGTTTCACTATTGCAATGGTCTGCTGTTCCTGATCGATCCGTTCAGCAGTGGCACTTTGAGAGCAAGCCGAATGAATGCAGGTGAAAGTCTCTTCGATTTTAGTGAGATGGCGTCTGAAGATGTTGCAACCAACTTTATCAATTACCTCATTCATACAGGTCATGCGAAGGCAGATGCCCGTTGCAATATTCCAATTTCGGTATTAATTGCAAAATCGGATGTCAGAGAGATTAAGCGAGAAATTGGTCCTGCAAAAATTAGGAGCATCTTCCGCACCAACTCGGAGCAGTACGGTACTTATGAGAATGCACGTGACAGTGTTTGCCGTCAGTTCCTGATCAATATTGGCCTTTCAACAACAGTGGACGAACTGGAAACGCAGTTTTCAAATCTCCATTACTTCCCGATTAGTGCAATGGGACATACGCCGGATGGAACTCCGTATGAGCCGTGGGGCATTATGGATGCAGTTGAGTGGATGTTGCCACTGGCTGATAAAAAGTTCTCCGATTTGGTTTTTCCACCAGTCACTGTAAATCAGTGATAGATAATATATAAAGGAGAATGCGAAAATGCCATTAAGCCAGCAATTGAAATCCGACATGACAAGTGATCGTGTAGCACCAACTGTGGAATCGGCACCTGAAAAGTCTGCTGCTGAGGTATCGGATGACTCGGAGTTTGAACTGCCTATTACGTCGGAAAGCGAAAATGCAGATGCAGATACGAGTACATTACCGGAAAAGGTGGTTGCAGTTCCGGCTACTCCAGCGGAGCCGGATATATTAAAGTCGATTGCGGCGCAGTTGGAAACGCTGAATCAGAACATCCTTGCGTTGAGCAAAAACGTTGCGAGTAAACAGGAAATCGATCTCCGACCGGTCTTTGCCAGAATCGATTCTGCACGTACAAGCATTGAAGAGCTGATCCGGGTGAGTGTTTCGCAGTCCGCAGAACCAAAAGAGGACAATCTACAGAAGGCACTGATGATGTTACAGTCTGTGCTTGAAAAGCAGGAGAAAAACGACCGCCAGCTGGTTCAGACACTCCGGGAAAATGCAACGTTCCAGATCCAGGTGCGTCAGGGAATGCAGAAAGATCTCGATACGCTGAAAAAGCAGCTGAACGGCGAACAGTTTGAACCGCTGCTGAAGGAGATTGCGTCGGTATATGTGGAGTATCAGCCGCTTCTTGACGACGAAACGATTTCGGAGCGTTCCCGCAAAAATCTCAACCAGTTATTTGAACAGCTGGAAGAGATTTTGAATGACTACGGTGCCGAAACGTTCCGTAGCGAAGTTGGCTCAGTACGCAAGGCCAGAGTCAGCAAGGTGATTGATAAAGTGCTGACCGGCGATGAAAAAAAGCATAATACGATTGCAGTCAGCAGAAAGCCGGGCGTGGTTCACGACCGTACTGTTCTGTATCCCGAATTTGTTGATGTCTTTGTCTACGACCCGACGTTTGCCGCATCTGAGCTTGCGGAGAACACAGAAGCGGAAACGGCAAACGAAGCAGCTGAACCAATTGCGGAGGACTCCCCTGCGGTGGAAGCAACTGCCGAGCCGGAAAACAAAGTTAAAGCTGAAAACTAAGTACTAAGTTAGGAGGAAATCAATTATGGGCACTTACGGTATTGATCTGGGAACGACTTATTCCTGCATTGCGACGCTGGATCGCAACGGAAACCCTGAAGTAATCCGCAACCAGACGGACGCTAGCGATACCCTTGCATCTGCTGTTTACTTTGAAAGCGCAGACAACGTTGTAGTCGGCGCCAGCGCAAAAGACATGGTGGAGACGGATGGCGATCGTGTTGTCCAGTTTGTGAAACGCCAGATCGGCAAGAAGGATGCACAGACGTATGAGTTTGACGGTAAGACCTATACGCCGGTCGAGATCAGTGCTCTGATCCTGAAGCGCTTGAGGCAGATCGCAGAAGAACAGGGCAATACGGTCGAAGACGTTGTAATTACCTGCCCGGCTTACTTTGGCTTTGAAGAAAGAAATGCTACCAAAAAAGCTGGCGAATTGGCTGGCCTGAATGTGCTCAACCTGATCAACGAGCCGACTGCGGCGGCTCTGAGCTATTGTGCACGTCAGTTCCAGGAAGAGAGAAATATTCTGGTTTATGACTTGGGCGGTGGCACGTTCGATGTTACTATCGTTAGGATGTCGCTGGAGACAAATGCGGATGGAAACGAAGTGCAGAAGGTCAAGATTGTTGCTACGGGTGGCAATGATCTGCTCGGCGGCAAGGATTGGGATGATAAACTGTTTGATCACATCCTGCAGGCCTGCTGTGACGAAAACGGTCTGGCACCGGATGAGATCGATGCCGAGACCCGCCAGCTGATTCGCGGCAAGGTTGAACCCACCAAGAAAAAACTCAGCACTGCGGAGAGTGCAAAGGTAAAAGTCAATGTGAATGGCTCGATGACCTCTGTGACCATCACCCGGGAAGAGTTTGAAAATCTTACTGCGGATAAAGTGGCGCAGACCATGAGTTATGTGGACACCACCTTGCAGGAGACTGGTAATATTGAAATCGATACAGTGCTTCTGGTGGGCGGTTCTACCTATATGCCGATGATCCGCAACGCGGTGGAAGCAAAATTCCCCGGTAAGGTGCAGATCCATGAGCCGGATCGCGCTGTTGCAATGGGCGCGGCGATCTATGCAAGTATGCTGGTAGATGAAAGCTGGGATAAGGATGAAAAGTCTGTTTCCGGCACTGATACTGCTCCTGTCCCAGAGCAGCCTAAAGGCGCTGATACGCCCAGCGGCATTACTATTGTCTTTGATGATGTACTTCCGCGTGCTTTCGGTCCGGGCGTCCTGAATGAAAGCGGCGATTATATCGTTGACAACATCCTCAAGAAAGGCCAGACCATGCCGGCTCTTTGCGTGAAAACCTACTACACGGCTGCGGACAACATGGAAAAAATCATTCTCCGTGCGTTTGAAGATATAAGCATGGCGGACACGCTGACCCCGTGTGTCAATAATCGTGGCGAAGAACAGCCTACTGATCCTGCAGACTGTGTGAAGCTCCTTGGCGAGCTGGAGCTGCTGCTGCCTCCCAACACGAGAAAGGGCTCGCCCATTGAAGTTACGTTCCGGGGTGATGCCGATGGCGTGTACGTAAAAGCTGTAAATGTTTCCACCGGTGAATTGGTTGAAACCACCTTGCGGATGGAGTCGGACGTAAATATGGAAACCAGTGCCGTCAACCAAATGAGTGTTTCTGCCGAATAACAAATAGCTGTTTGAAACGAGGTGCGCCCCGCACGAGCGCGGGGCGCGCCCTTTTTATCGTGGAGGTATGCTATGCCGATTTATGGAATTGATTTTGGGACAACGTATTCCTGCATTGCGGCACTGGATCGTAACGGAGAACCTGAAGTGATCCGCAACCAGATGGATGCCAGCGATACCCTTGCATCTGCTGTTTACTTTGAAAGCGCAGACAACGTTGTAGTCGGCGCCAGCGCAAAAGACATGGTGGAGACGGATGGCGATCGTGTTGTCCAGTTTGTGAAACGCCAGATCGGCAAGAAGGATGCACAGACGTATGAGTTTGACGGTAAGACCTATACGCCGGTCGAGATCAGTGCTCTGATCCTGAAGCGCTTGAGGCAGATCGCAGAAGAACAGGGCAATACGGTCGAAGACGTTGTAATTACCTGCCCGGCTTACTTTGGCTTTGAAGAAAGAAATGCTACCAAAAAAGCTGGCGAATTGGCTGGCCTGAATGTGCTCAACCTGATCAACGAGCCGACTGCGGCGGCTCTGAGCTATTGTGCACGTCAGTTCCAGGAAGAGAGAAATATTCTGGTTTATGACTTGGGCGGTGGCACGTTCGATGTTACTATCGTTAGGATGTCGCTGGAGACAAATGCGGATGGAAACGAAGTGCAGAAGGTCAAGATTGTTGCTACGGGTGGCAATGATCTGCTCGGCGGCAAGGATTGGGATGATAAACTGTTTGATCACATCCTGCAGGCCTGCTGTGACGAAAACGGTCTGGCACCGGATGAGATCGATGCCGAGACCCGCCAGCTGATTCGCGGCAAGGTTGAACCCACCAAGAAAAAACTCAGCACTGCGGAGAGTGCAAAGGTAAAAGTCAATGTGAATGGCTCGATGACCTCTGTGACCATCACCCGGGAAGAGTTTGAAAATCTTACTGCGGATAAAGTGGCGCAGACCATGAGTTATGTGGACACCACCTTGCAGGAGACTGGTAATATTGAAATCGATACAGTGCTTCTGGTGGGCGGTTCTACCTATATGCCGATGATCCGCAACGCGGTGGAAGCAAAATTTCCCGGTAAGTTGCGGTTCGACCAGCCGGAATGTGCCGTTGCACGCGGCGCAGCTATCTATGGCCGGATGTGGCAGGAAAAACATCAACTGCCACATCCGAAAAAGGTCAAAAAGTACCGGCCTGAATTGATTGCGGAAATGATAGGATATGCGCTTGACCATTCAAATGAAGAACTGGCGAAAGAGCTAATTGTCGATGTTGATTGGGAATGGCTCACGCCAGAGCAGCTTTTTGACTTTTTCGACAAAATAAGAGAAGTCTAAAAGGGAGGGAATGCACAGTGGACAATGAATACAAAATGCTATACATTGAGAAGCTCCTCAGGGCATCGGTCATTGCAATGGATGCGCATTCGCCGGCGGCTTCAGGATATTTGCTGAGGGAGATTCCATGGCAGAAACTTTCGGCAGCCGAAATCTTAGAGGTAATCAAACTCGCCAGAAGCTTTCCCCGGAAAGATTTTCAATAAAGAACTTTTTGTGGAGGTCGAATCATGGGAATCAAGGTAGGAATCGATTTGGGAACGACATTCTCTGCTGTCGCAATGATGGATGAGAAAAAGGGACAGCCAGTCATTATCCCAAACACGGAGGGCGAAAGAATAACCCCCTCTGTGATCCAGTTTACAGAGGACGACGAGATCATTGTTGGTTCAGAAGCCAATGAAGCATTTGAAGCCGGTGAGTCCGGTTGTGCTTCTGTATTCAAGCGTAGCATGGGCAGACAGGAGACGTACTGCTCCTTTAACGGTAAGAACTATACGGCAGAAGACCTCTCGGCGATCCTACTCCGATACCTGAAAGAGGAAGCGGAAGCGGTCACCGGGCAGAAGATCGACGAAGCGGTCGTTACGGTGCCGGCGTATTTCTACCACAAAGAGCGGCAGGCGACGATGAACGCCGCAAAAAAAGCAGGCCTGCACATCCGGCAGATCATCAATGAGCCGACTGCGGCTGCGATGAACTACGGCGTGAATCACTGGAGAGAAAATGCCCGTGTGCTGGTGTATGATTTGGGCGGCGGTACGTTTGACGTAACGCTGGTTCAGATGAGAAAAGGCAACTACATGGAGTCGTTGCAGACGACCGGTGACCATATGCTGGGCGGCAAAGACTGGGACTCCCGAATCTCCATGCTCGTCGAGGAAAAGATCGAGGGAGAAACAGGCTTGTCTGCGACAGAATATCCTGAGATCCATCAGATTGTGGGACAGAACGCGGAAAACATCAAAAAACAGCTGACCACTCGTAATGCTGCAAATGTGCGGGTAAAGCTCCCGGATTATGGCTGGTACTCCACGACGGTCTCGCTGGAAGAGTTTGAACAGAGCACAAATGACCTGATCGAGCGCACGGGCACTCTGTGTGAAAGCCTCCTGCGGGGCCTGAACATGAGCTGGCGCGATGTTACCGATATTCTTCTGGTTGGCGGTTCGACCAGAATGCGTCAGGTAACAACGTTCCTGAAAAAGGTCAGCGGACATACACCGCTTTCTCAGGTCAACCCTGATGAGGCTGTGGCGCTGGGTGCGGCGATTCAGGTTCATCTGCCACTTCCGGAATACAGTGTCATCACGGTGGCTCCCACTGCAGAGCAGGCACAAGAAAAAAATGCAGGTCCCTTCAAATTCAAGCGGAATACACAACAAAAAACACCGAGCTATTCCCTGCCGGGTGTTGTCGGCAAAGAAACAGCTCTAGAAACTGCGTTGTGCATGAGCCATCTGGACGTGGTTGCCCATGCAATGGGCGTGATCGCGGTGAACTGCGAGGGCACCCATTATATTAATAAGACGATCGTGCCTGCAAACCAGAAGATCCCGGTCAAGTGTGCGGAAGCGTTCCACTACTATACTTCAGCCCGCGGCGAAAACGAAGTTGAAATTTATGTGTTGCAGGGTACCAAAGCCCCGCTGGAGTGCCAGATTATCGGAAAATATGTCGTCTCCGGCATCACTCATAACCGCCAGGACAATCCGACGACCATCAAGATCCAGTACAGCTACGACATCAACGGTATGATCCATGTGCAGGCCCGTCAGGGAAACTCCAATGTGGATCTGCCAATCCAGGAGGAACCGGTCCCTGCAGACATGAGCAAGTATGGTCGGCCAATCGAACGCGATGAAATGAAGCCTGGGGCAGAGCCGCTGTCAGTCGTGATGGCGGTCGATGTGTCCGGCAGTATGTCTGGCCAGCCGATCGCGGATGCTCTGAATGCAATGTGTCACTTTGTGGATCAATTTGAAGAATACCCGGGTGATGTCCGGATCGTAGCCATCGCAGTTTCGGATCGCTCTCAGATTGTTCAGAGGCTGACAAGCGATCTGAGCAGGTGCAAAAGCTCCATCCGTTCCATCACCAGTTGCATGACGGGCGTCTGCAACGAGGGACACCCATTTGAAGATATCAAGTCCATGCTTTTTGGAGCGAATGGAAAGCGGATTGCAATCGTTCTGGCAGATGGTGTGTGGGAAAATCAGGGACGAGCAATTGCTGCAGCACAGTCCTGCCATCACATGGGGATCGACGTTGCAGGTATTGGCTTTGGTCAGGCAGACGAAGAATTTTTAAAAGCTATCAGTTCGGGCGATATACATGCAATGCTTGTGGAACAGAGCGAACTGACGCAAAGTTTTGGTAAGATTGCGCAGGAAATCGGCGGCGACACAGCATCGAAGCATGGACGTGCCAACGATGAGACGAGCGTTGCAACGTGGCTTGCGATCAACGAAGGCTAAGAGCATGCATGTTCTGACCGGGCAAATAACAAGGTGGGCATATCATGGAACGACGAAACTATTTCGAGATGTTGGGGCTGGACTTTGATCCCCCGGAAGAGAAACAAGGCGTAATAAAACAGGCCTTGGACGATTGGAAAAAAAAAGAAAGAGAATCTGCTTGCCGGAGAGGCAAATCCTGCGCAGCGCAGTGCGATTTCCGCTGAACTGGATCTGTATGACGATATTTTTGAAACGTTGAAAGACAGCAAAAAACGCAAAGCAGAGGCGGAGGAACTCAAAAAGAAAAAAATCGAGCAGCTGAAAAAAATGATTGATATCATGCTGGTTGGTCAGACGGGAACACCCGAAGTGACCAACGCGCAGATTGTCAATGTGAGCTCAAAGATCCGGTTGTCTAAGGATACTGTAAAGAAGGTCTATTTGGAGAAAGGCTATTCTCTGCGCCCCAAAATGTCTGTAGCTAAATTGAATGATTATTTTCTGAACACGGTGGCATTAAGACAGCTTAACGATTATTTTGTGACATTGAGAAGCTCGTTCATGAAAGATATCAATCAGCAACAATATTATCCATGGGTTGAAAATGTTGTGGATCTGTACAGTTTGGCTTGTTTTTTTTCAGGTTCATCCGATGTTGAGTCTTACCGAAAAAAAAGGACTGCAGAGCTCTGTAGTATCATGGAAGTGGGTAGCCAAAAGTTTGTTACTGCACCGAACAATGTTCTTTTAAAGGCGCTGTCCGACTTGTTTGCGTTCGGACAGTCAACGGCGTTTAATTCCGAAGAAAATCGAAAAAAATACGACCGGAGTCTGGAACGTGAAAAACTGAAAGGCTTTTTTGCGCTTATAAAAGGTGCGCCAGATGATTTCAAGAAAGACCGTTATTTTGCGGAAAGCTGCATCAAGACCATCCAAAAAAGTTTCCCGGACTACACACTCTCGCTGGCTCTGTACAATCAGGAAGCAGGTCTGGTGCAGAACCCCTATGAACCGGTCGAAGCACTGATTCACGTTACTTGTGCGGTGTGTAAAGCACCGATGGAATTCAGGACTCGCGAGGAGGCCGAGCAAGGAAAATGTACCGTGTGCGGTGCGGCATTGTATGTGACCTGCCCGAATCCGAAGTGCCATAAAAAAGTTCCCGCTTCTGCGGACTGGTGTTCTTGCGGATTTCACATCAGCGAAATGCAGTTCTTTGATGAATATTACAATGCAGCACAATTTGCGCTAAAGGAAATGGACCTGCCGGAGGCACGGAAGCAGTTGGCAAATGCGGAAAATGCATATCCCGGACACCCAAAACTTGTCTCGTTGAAAAAACAGGTACAGGACGAAACAGCAAAGTATCAGAAGCCGCTGGATGATCTGCAGGCTCTGATCAGTGCAGGAAAGTTTTACGTAGCGCAGAAAATGATTGGTGTGCTTTCCGCTTCTATGCCGCAGCTGAAGATGGAAGCGCAGAAAAAGGTGATCACCGAAAAGCTGGATGAAGCAAAACGGATGATGCCGGCAGCAAATCTTACGGCATCTGCCCGCGCAAACCGTTGCGTTGAAATCCTGGACTTGGTAAAGGATTATCAGCCCGCAATCGATATGCTGAGAGGAATTTGTCCGAACGCACCCATCAACCTGTATGGGACAATCGGCTCCGGAGAGCCGCTGACCTGTATGCTGACCTGGAGTTCTGCGGGCGACAAGGGAGTTCGTTACTGTGTCGTCCGGAAACGGAATGGCATCCCACAGAGCCATTCTGACGGTGATGTGCTGGCGGCTGACCTGAGCTCCATGGAGTATCGGGATAAAACGATCCAGCCGGGCATCAGTTATGGCTATGCGGTCTTCGCATCACGCGGTGGTGCTTATTCCGACCCTGCCACGCAAGTGGTTGAGAAGTTCTGTGAACTGGATTCCAGACGGCTCCGGGCAACGGCGGAAGACGGTGTCTGCCGGTTCAGCTGGGTGTTGCCTACAAATTGTATCGGTGTCCGGATCCTGCGCAGAGTCAATGCACTTCCGTCGGCAGATCTGAGCGGAAATGTGACGGTTGCTGTCGAGCGGGCTTCGGCAAACTTTGATGATACTGCAGTTATGAATAACAGGGCCTATGGTTATCGGCTACAGTGTGTTTATCCTTTTGGGAACGGTTTCCGGTACAGCGAGGGCTGTACTGTGATGCTGACGCCGGAACCGCCCCCTGTTTCGGTCAGGAACGTCACCGCGAAAACAGTGGGAAGAGTGGTAACCGTGCACTGGACTGCACCGGATGCAACGCCGCGCTCGGTGATGATCCGAGGAATGACGTCAGTAGTGGCTGGAAAAATGGTCGGCCAGGTCGTCTCTGCTTCTGATATCAACTCAATCCTTGGCAATGGCCAGATTTATGCGAACACGACCAGTCTGGCTCAACAATGCCAGTTTGAGATCCCGGCCCACACATCTGTTGCGTTTGCGGTTGTGACTGTGGCGGGCTCCAGAGGTATTATTTCAAAAGTGCTTTGCGTATCCAGCGTTGAAAAATGCGAGATCGACAAAACTAAAACCAGAATCGATGGCGACAACCTCAAAATCTATCTACAGAATATCCCCAGAAACCTTGAAAAAGTCCATTACATCATTGCCAAAAAGGTGGATTCGAATGTTCCCTGGGCTACGACAGACGATGCAAGGCGCGGCACGCTTCAGGTGATCACAAAGGAAGATTACATCAAAGACGGAATGATTGTGATGACACACTTGCCGAAAGAAAATCTATATCTCTCAGTCATCGGGCAATACCGAATGTCGGATGGAAGTACGGTCTATTCTGATGTCTCGAAGCTCAAAATTGGCAACAAACCGAAGCAGAAAATTAAGTACAGTCTCTCTTGGGGAGGACTCTTTTCAAGAAAACCTCAAAATTGTAAATTGTATGTTATGACAAATGCACCGGAAACACCGATGCTTAAGTTGGTCTGCCGCTCCGATGGACATATTCCGATGAAGTTTATCGACCCCAAAAATATTGTGCTTCACACAATTCCGGAATCAGAGACAGGGCTACCCGACGGAAATTATTCTTACAGATTTCCAGATTCTACATGGGAAAAACTCGCTTCGGGGACACAACTGAAACTCATGATGGCAGAAGAGGATATGGCTGAATATGAAATTTCGTGCACTAGTGTTGAATCTCTGAAAGTGCCAAAGTAATAGGGAGGAGAAATATATATGCCGTTTATGCATAATGATGTACTTTGTCCATACTGCCTGCAGGAACTGCGCAGCAAAGACCTGAAACTTGCTTGCCAGCTTTGCGGTGCTACGGTGGAACCGACGATGAAAGATAAAATGTTCAATAGAGTCCCGAAGTGCGGGCGACCGGGATGTCGTGGACTTGCAACCGACAAAATGTGTGGTTATTGCGGAGCAAAACTGCCCTCTGATCTTCTGGATTATGAAAAATATCTCCGTTTCAGCATTTTGGGTATCACTGCTTCCGGTAAGACCAATTTTTTGACAACGATGCTACATGAACTGCGTCATACCGTAGGCTCTCCCTGGGTCATTTCGCCGATGGATGCGCAGACTGCGGAGGATTTCAAGGAAAAGGAAACGGCAGTTTATTTACGAAGAGAGCCGGTTAAAGCTACTGTTGCCGGCAACACGCCTCCTCCGCAGCTCTGGCGGATCAAGGACAAAAACCGGATGACAGCAAAATCAATCCCGTCTTATTCAATGACTATCTTTGACGGTGCGGGGGAAGACTGTGAACATATCGACCCTGTGATCAGCCGGTACATCAACGGGTCCAAGACCCTTATTATCCTGATCGATCCGCTGGCGCTTCCCGGTGTGAGCAAGACGATTTCTGCGGACATTTTGAACTGGTCCTCTTCTGCCGAGCATACGGAGGGTGCATCTGCGGATATGGTGGATGGGCTTGCAAACTATATCAGAAGCAGCTGTAACATAGCACCCGGTACACTGATCAATCGTGACGTTGCGGTGGTGTTCACCAAAATCGATGCTGTCAAAGACAGCTTCGGCTCTGCGACCGTGATGCAGCCGAGTCCTCATCTTGCAAAAAAAGCGTTTGTAAAGTCGGATGCCGACCAGGTCGATGCCGAGATTCGTGACTGGCTTGAAAGCCATGATGAAACTACGTTCCTGGATGCGATTGCAACCAATTTCCGGGGAAACAGGGTGAGATATTTTGGAGTGTCAAGCTTTGGTCAGCCGCCTACGGGTATGGGTCAGTTGGGCAAGGTTATGCCACATCGTGTTCTTGATCCGCTAATTTGGATGCTCTCTAAAGAAGGAATCGTGCCCACGATTTGATGATAAATGCTTCCTGAGCGGCATTTTGAACGTTCAGAACAGAAAGGAAGGCCTGGCAATGTTGGATCAAATCATCTATACGCGTTGTTCGCCTCAGCGTGATTTGGAAAATAAGGGGCAGGTGAAAAGAAACGACGGATTCGGCGTATATTCCTTGAGCCCGGAATTGTATCAGAACAAAGGCATCACGACTGCAGATTGCAAAAATCTTTTTGGGCGCCTTGCAGTCCCCAATGGAGCCAGAGAACAAGAAGTAATTGGACTGATCAGCTCCTATGAGTATGCAATGGCATCAGAAAATGTCTTTTACCTTTCGTACGAAGTGGCTCGTCCTAAATGTATGATTCCGCGTAAAAATGGAATGAGCCACCGGCCTGGAACCTATATCAAGCAGTGCTTTGTCGGAGAAATCGAAGGCTACCCTGCAGAATGGTTCGGCGCGTCTGCTTGGGATGCTCACCTGAAAACAGAAAATGACTATTATATCGATAACGATCCGAACGCAGAACCGCCGTTTTTGCAGCGGGTATCCAGCATGCCTCAAAATGGTTATATCAACGCGGAACGCGTGAAACGGTTTGTGAATGATGGCAGAGCAGAAGCTGTTAAGGCTGGTATCTGGTTCCTCTTGCAGGAGTTTGAAAAGCCTGAAGGGGAACGGAAAATCCTGCTGATCAAGGATATTCCCGAAAACGTTGAATTGTGGATTGCAGCGATCGAATATGGTTTCTCTGCTCCGATGGCTAGAAAGATCACATTTACCACAAATCGTTCGGGACTGGGTGCAAATGGCAGCAGTGTTCTGTTTTACTACACGGATGCTACCGGTAGGATCAGCACCACGATGAACAGAAGCATCCAGCAGGAACGGCATCCTTACAACATGATCGTGGGCTATCATCCTGATGACAAACGTTGTATCGGTGTGCGGCCGATGACTACCAGCGGTTTTGTGATTATTGACGGCACGCAGAAGACTATCAGTTTTCAGCCGGATAATTCAATCCAGATGCCGTATTATTCTGCAGTGGTCCGGTACGATGCAGATATTCAAGATTTTTGCAACGTGGTCTTACCCAGCCTTCCGTTGAAAGAACTAACCGGGAAAGTGCCGGAACTGTTTGATGCCTACAAATATCTGCTGGATTCGAATCATAAAGCTGAAAAATGGGAATATTCAGAAACAATCCGGTATCTGAATGTGCTTCTGCAGTTTGGTGTGCCGAACAACCCGGCATTGAGCGGCTACCTCATTGATGAGAGCCTGAAAGTGTGGCAGCATTTTGCAGGGACGGACGAAACACATGACTTTGCACTGCTGAAATATATGTGGAGCCTAGCAAAAGCGGCAGGAAAAGAACCAGTTGTTACAGCTTGTGCGGCAAAGAGTCTCCGACAGAACCTCGGCAATTTGACAGCACGCAATAATGGTCTTGCGCATACGTGGAAAGCAATGAAGTCGGCAGGTGTAGCAGCGATCGTTCAGCCAACACTCCGTGAACTCTTCGGAGACGCTGAACTGGTTGGTTATGCAAAGCAGTTCAAGAATTGTGATGCGGATTCTATGGATGCGGTTCTGGATTTATTCTTCTGGAAGCTGACTACTGAGGGAGAAGGCGTTGCATCAATTGCTAAGAGCAACGAAAAGTACAACTTTATCTGCCTGTCGATTGTTATTCTGCTGGATGATCCTCCCCGTTTGACAGCACTGTTGAAAATCCTGAGTGTAATTCCGGATTTGTTCAATCGGATTGTACTTTCCATTGCGGAATATCTTGATAAATCTGCACCGGCAAGAGGCGCAGCATGGTGGGATATGGTCATGGATATGAGTGGTGAAAGTGTTCAGGAGTTGTGCCGGCAGCTGTGCTCGGCCAAATCGGCAAATATCGTGGCGGTTGAGCAACTTCTGACAAACCGCTTAGAAAAAACGCACAGAATGGATGCAGGACTCGAAAAAGCATTCTCGGAATCTATCGAATTACTTGGGAAAAATCTGGATACCGGAAGTCTGTTCTTTAGTGCATGGATTAGAAATTCTTCGCCGAACGAGCTTGGAGGAATCATCCGCGCAATTGAAGAATACGATCTGAGCACACAGGTAGAAGAAAAGCTGTTTGTTCTTGCAGATGCAAGAATGCTTTGCGAAATATTCAACGGGACAACTCCTGTGGCTTACCAGAAGGTAAAACAGTGGGCATCTTTGCTGGGGAAAACTTCAAAGGGCGTTGAATTCTATGAGTTCAGACGTGCGCTTGAAAGAGAGAAAAAAGTAGAAAATGTGGTCGGTCAGGCACATTTGTTTGCGGAAAAGAACTTCTCTGTCGAGAAAACATTCCTGTCCAGTCAATACTTTGCAAATCTTGTCTCCTGCACAGCGGAATTTTATGATGCAGATCTGCATATTGCGATGCTTTGCCTGTTCCAGAATACAGACGAAGCAACACTGGAACAGTATGTCGACGCATATGTTGAAAAGGTTATTGCTGAAACTAAGAACCGCTATCTAGTCGAACAGCTGGTATCTCTCTATGAAGCATCGACATGCAAGTTTAACGTTCCGGGGCGGACGGAAGTCTTTGTGAACGGTGTACAGGATATGATGAATGATGTTCTGGGACGGCAGCTCGAGGAATGCTATAAACCGAACCTGGCAGACCAGGTTTCAAAATACATGGACTGTGAGCGGAACGTCAAAGTGAAGCTGATCAAAAAGCTGGACGAGATTAGCGAAAAAAAGAAAAATAAAGGCGTAAGAGGAATCTTTGGTAAATTCAATAATTTGTTTGGAAAGCATTAACGGCCATGGTCATAACCTGCCCTGAAAGGGGCGGGTTATGGCATGTCTGAAAAAGGAAAGAGAGTTATATGGCAGGACCAAGAAAAGTATCACAGGAAGAATACGATGATTTCCGTTCCCGGATGGAAGATAAATACGGCTATAATGATATGTCCGACGAGGAAAAGGCAGATTTTGATTCCAAGATAGATCAGGTGGCTGTTGTCGGAGACAAAACCGACAAAACCGATGAAACCGACGCAAGCGAGGGTGAAGAAGCTGATCGCGGTGAGTTTGATGACGGCCATCCTAAGAGCCGGGATGATGACGATGATGAATATGTCCTCTGAGTAATCTGGAAAAGGAGGGGGCGTGGATGGAAAAGATATACCTGAGCCCGGATGAGTATACCATCGTTACGGAATCTTACCGGAACAAATACGGCTATGATGAGATGTCTGACGATGAAAAAGCAATCTTTGATGAGCGCTTATCAAAAGTTGTGGAGCAAAAAGAAGATGATGCTGAATCAACAGATGAGCCCGATCAGCCGGAGAGAGTCCTTAAAAGGACAAGATAAAATGGACAGGAGGAACATAAATGCCGAGCTATTCGAACGGATCGTCTACATCCAGAGCCGCCAGACGCCCAACAGGCTCGGGCGGTAGCTCTCTACCTGTCCCCAACAACGGAAAAGAAAAGGGAATTCCCATTTCAAATCCAGACGGACGGAATCAGCGGCAGGCCAGAAAGATGCTGATGGATAACGCTCAGCTGTCTGCGCTGCAGAATGATCTGCGCGTGATTGGCTTGTATGTGAATAGCCGCCACCTGGAAATGCTTGCGCCCTCGGTGGGAGACAGCCTTTATACCAGTCAGGTGTGCAAACTGGATCCCATGCAGTGCAATCGCAGTGGAATCGCGGTCTACCAGATCACGAAGCTGATGTACAACGAGAGCGAAAACACGTTTGAAAAACTGGCCAGTGTTTACTCTGCACTGAACAGTTTTGGCGGTTTGGTTGCATTGATCCTGCAAAGCGATGGAGACAGCACGCAGCTTTATCTCGCAACAAATACGAGCGGAAACAGCCGCATTGCGGGAGATCTGCTCGAGAGCAATATGCATGGTCAGTTTCCGGGGTGTGAAATCAACAGGATTTCTGAAGCGAAAAAAAACACGCTGTTGGATTCATGCGGAACGATATCCAGCAGCCGGACGGTCCGTTCCCTGAGCATGATCCCCAGCCGCAGAGAGGATGAGCGCCAGCATGACAGAGAATTCAGCGCCCAGGGATATGAAAAGTTTGTCGATGCCATGAACGGGCACAAATACACGCTGGTCGTGCTGTCGCAAAGAATTTCGCCCGATGCGATGGAAGAGTGTTTGGAGGGTCTAGAGAACCTCTATACCAGTCTCTCACCCTATGCAAAAGAAACCGTTTCTTATGGTGAAAATGACTCGGACACAGTGAATTATTCGATCTCGAGCAATATCAACAGCTCTGTGAGCAGCTCTATTTCCCGCTCGTTTGGAACCTCCCATACCGACAGCATATCGCAGGGGCGGTGCTCCAACAACGGTAGAGCCTATGAGATGTTTGACATCCACTTCAGTTCGGGTGAGGGGAGTTCATTCGGAACATCTTCTTCTACAGGCAGCAGCAGCGGAACCAGCACCAGCAGCAGTACGTCGGATAGCTATGGGAGCAGCGACAGCCAGAGCAGCGGAACTACCTCTGGGACAAATCGCTCTCTGACCATGAACCGGGACAACAAAGCAGTGCAGAATCTGCTGTCCAGAATTGAAGAGCATATCAAGCGGATCAATTCAAGCCAGACCTTTGGAATGTGGAACAGTGCGTGCTACATTATTGCGGATGATGTGGCTACAGCTACCATGGGTACAAGCACTTTGGCGGCATTGTTCTCGGGTGATTCGCAGGCAGCGCCCCGTGCCTATTACAATCAGTGGGATGCAACCAATCCCCGGGAGCGCAATAATGTCTTGGAATACATACAGAGTCTGCAGCATCCGGTCATTGACCTTACTATGCTGCAGGAAGCAATGGATGCAAACGGGCACAAAATAAGATCGGTATACCAGAAAGAACAGGTAACGCCGGCAATGATGATCAGCGGAAAAGAAATCCCCACACTTATGGGGCTTCCACGCAAGTCAGTACCCGGGATCGTGGTCGACAGCATGGCAGAGTTCGGGCGCAACATTCCGGAAACCTGGAAGAAAAAAGTAAAACGCCCGATTCTATTTGGCAACATTTACCATATGGGTCAGCTGGAGAAAACATCGACATTCCTGGACTTGGATACTTTTGCATCGCATATGTTCATTTGCGGTGCCTCTGGTTCGGGCAAGAGTAATACGACCTATAATCTGCTACAAGAGCTGATCGACAATAAGGTGCCGTTTCTTGTTATTGAGCCAGCCAAGGGAGAATATAAGATCGAGTTTGCTGGTTTGACTGGCATCAACATCTTTACAGCAGACGAAACCCCGTATCGTCTGCTCCAGATCAATCCGTTCGAGTTCAGCCCTGGCATCCACATCCGAGAGCATCTGGACGATATTCTGCAGGTTGTAAGCGCCTGTTGGCCGTTGTACGGCGCAATGCCCGGCCTGCTTAAACAGGCGTTTGAGCAGGTGTACCTGGACCACGGCTGGGATCTGGAGCATTCTGAGCGGATTGTTGCTAGAGGCAGTGTGTTCCCAGTGTTCAAGGACCTCGTCTCGGTCCTCGAAAGGATCATCAATGAATCGCCTTATTCGACCCAGACGAAAGGTGACTATAAAGGTGCATTGCTGAACCGTGTGTCCTCTCTTTGCAACGGCTTCGAGGGACAAATCTTTGGCAGGAGCATCGGTATTCCGGACCGGACTCTTTTTAATGAAAATACGATCATTGATCTGAGCAGCATTGGCTCGGAAGAGACACGTTCGCTGATCATGGGCGTTCTGATCATCAAACTACGGAACTATCGCAAAGCCGTTTCTGCAGCACCAAATAGCAATCTGGTCCACGTTACTGTTCTGGAAGAAGCGCACAATATCCTGAAAAAATGTTCGCAGGATACCAATGTCGAATCCGGAAATGTTCAGGGCGCAGCTGTTGGCAGCCTGTGCCGCTGCATTGCTGAAATGCGCAGCTCTGGCGAGGGCTTTATGATTATTGATCAGTCTCCCGGGGCTGTGGACGAAGCTGCAATCAAGAATACCGCAATCAAAATAGCAATGCGTCTTTCGTCAAAAGATGACTGCGAAGAAATCGGTGCAGCGTTGAGCCTGAATGAGAACCAAATCCGGGAACTGAGCCGGCTGGATACCGGTGTTGCTGCAATCTATCACGCAGGATGGTCGGATACCCTGTTGGCAAAAATGGGCAATGTCTGGGATAAACGGTACCGGTTGAAGACCCTTCCTATTCTCGACGGCGGAACCTATACCCGCATTCAGGGTGCTGTTGTTCAGCTGATGTACAAAGACCTTGTGGAAGGAACTTTCTCCAGCGTGTACGATGATGTGCAGGAACTGATGGATCTGCTGTGCAAAGGCTCCAGTGCGGTAAAACCAGTCCTGCCGCAGGCAAAACAACAGGAAATTCTCGATGAAGTGCAGATCTTCATGCAGAACAATGACGTATTCATCCGGGAAAACCGTATCAGCAATCTCAAGAGTGCTTTCTTTGATTTTGTGTTCGACTTTTTGCGCCTGGAAAGCATTATGCGGATGTTCCCCCTTACCGGCGTCAACCCCAAAGTATGCCCGGATCCGCTGAAACCCAATGAAATCAGGGCAACTCTGCAATGGGAAAGCCGAGTCAGAGAAGGCATTACCCGATACCTGTATATGCCGGAAGAATGCGATCCGATCCATGCATACAGATGGCCGTTGAATGCTGAGAAAGCAGAATACTTCGAGCCAATCTATAGCGGGATCCTGACACGCTATGGACGGCGTTATACAAAGGACTCCCACTATTCAAACGCAATAGCGTACCTGAACAAGACACATCGCTTTGCTTATAGCAACGGGAGGAAGTGATGCCGCAATGCGGGAAATCTTTGATGACGTCAATGAAACAGAAGAGGCAGATGAAACTGAAGTGGAGCGTTCCGAGATAACAGAGTGTGAATCAGAAAAAAAAACTGACTTGCATTTTGCTTCAACGTATCAGCTGAAACCGAACGAGCAGTATGAAGTTAACCACTACAATTATGAAACGGACCGCTATGGAAGAATAAAAAGATGCGAGGGGACTCTTCGGCTTGAAGATGGAAAGAGAAACCTGGACCATCAGGCAAAGGCGGGCGGAGAATACCGCATGGAAACGGACGAGGGCGGGCATTTGATTGCAACGCGTTTCGGAGGTTCGGAAAAAATCGACAATATCGTTCCCATGGATATTCATGTGAACCGTGCGGAATATAAAGTGATCGAGAACGAGTGGGCAAGTGAACTCAAAAAAGGAAATCAGGTCGATGTCAAGGTGTCCTGTAAATATGAGGAAAGCTCTGCCCGTCCGACGGCATTTGTTGTAAAGTACCGGGTGACAGAGCAGGACGGGAGTACGCGCATAGAAATGAAGACCATTGAGAATACGAAACATGGAGGCAAAAGCGATGAATAACATCCATGAGGATAAACAGCAGCTTCAAAGCATCATCCAAAGTATCGGCAATGCGGTGGTTCCGATCCTCCCCGATGCATGGTCAAAAGTAGTGGTCGGATATTTTATTGCCGGGAAGGATCAGTTTCCTCATCTCCAGCTTCATGCGATCACGGATTTTTCGGATGATTATACGGATCTGATGGAGCAGGCCTGGGACTTGGATGAAATGGATGGCGCAATCACCGAGATCCAACGGCTGTGTGAAAAAATGCGGAGGCTGTGCATGAAAGCAAATGACTGCTGGACAATGATGACCTTTTGCCTGCAGGCAGACGGCTCGTTTAACATTGACTATGGCTATGAACCAATCGAGGAATATAACACCGATTATATCCTGACGTGGCAAAGCCAGTATCTCGACTAAGGAGGCGCGCATGGCATTATTTACGCCTCCGGAAGATCTGCTGATCAGGGCGATGCTGGCCAAGCAGCTACAGGTTCGGCTCAATCATTGTATCGGCCCACTCGACCTTGTGTTTAAGAGCGCACTGAAAAAAGAACGGAGACTGCTGGCCTTTTTGTCGTCCTACGAGGCCAGTTACATGAAAACCGGGATCGTGCAACTGTGTTATGATTATGATGTGACCATACAATACCGGGACTCCTGCCCGGAATCCGTTGATGATGTGGTGCTGGATAACGGCGACTGGGATGCATCCACGATCCTGAAAAAGGGGGCTCCGCAGGATATTGTATTAGTCACGAACGATGTTCCTGGAACGACAAGAAAAATGTCCGAGATCCTCGAACAGCTGACCAACAGCTATGAGGGGCTTCATGGATGGCGGACGAACTCATTTTCCTTTGAAAAGATATCTTCTGATTCAGTGTGCACGATCACCTATGCTTATATTGTTCCACTGCAGCAGTTGCGGCAGTTCCAGGGAAAAGCTATTTTTGAAGCAAAGAATATTTGGAAACGTATTCTTGGAAAAGCAAATGTCCCGCAGTTTGTAAAGCCTTTTTTGGCGTTCAGCTATCTGACGCAGGAGTGCTGCTATGATCAGCGTGCCTTTGACGAAGCAGAAAGCGATAAAAATGTTCTCCCCTCTGACCCGATCCCGCATCTTGCCTATGGACCATTGGTTGAGAAAAGAGGAATCTGCAGCGGGTTTGCCTGGGCGTTCAAGACCCTGATGGACGAAGCAAATGTTGAATGCGTCTGTATCAGTGGATACCTTAAGGACTGTCCTGGAATTGGCCATATGTGGAACCTTGTAAAGCTTGATGGACAGTTTTATCACGTTGATCCTACATGGGGTGCCAAGAATGATGGTGTTTTTATCGAGTGTCTTATGCAGCCTGACAGTATTATGAAAGTGACCCATCTGTGGAATGCTGAAAACTATCCCGAAGCAAGAGGAATGCGGCTGGACTATGATTACATTGAAAACTATCTTGCAGAAAATGGAAATGACTTTCTGGACGACGGAGCAAATGAAACATACTTCTTTCCGGAAAAAATTATTGACTAAATCCGGAAGGATGTGAGGTAACTGAAATACACAGAAGCATAATATGGAAAGTTTTGTAACCTCCTTTTGCATGGAAAAAAGTATGTAAAAAGTAGAAATTGAGTGACAAAAATATTTTTGGATGATACTACAATTTGGAGTTTCGAGAAGGAAGACGCAAGACGAAAAGCGAAGAAGTGAAGAAAACGGACGATTTCTTTTGCACTCGATTTATAAAATGCAGAACAGCCAGCGGGAATACCGCTGCAAGAAAGTCACCCCTGCCGACCAGCAGGCATATGAGCAGTTGCAGAGCATTCTCTCCGAGATGCCGCAATGGAGCGATGGAGAAGAGCTGCGATCCGGAATGGAAGAAGTCGGCGGCAGGGTTCGTTTTTGCCACTTCTGGACTGACCACTATTCCATGGTGCAGTTGACGGAAGATTGCAACGGCAGATTTCGTGCTGCCTACGTTCTGGACACGGACACTTCCCCGGAAGTGCGCCGGGAGGCTGCACGGCTGGCGCAGAAAGAGTTTGCGAATGTATGCAGGAATAGGGCATTTCGCTTCTGAATGCGCCTGTCCCAGAACAGATGAAGTATGCCTCTATGGCAGAAGCCGCATCGCACCTTATGCAAATCCTCAACGACCCGGAAAGCATCACCGGGTAAAAAGCGTCCCACAGGGATGCGCAGCCTGCATTGGAAAATGCAGATCAAAGGAGTTTGGGGTACTTCCCCAACAAGCATTTTGCAGCGCAAAAGTCGCCGTTGTATATACGACGGCATTGCTTGCACCGGCTATGCGTCCTCTCAATCACTAGCATCAAAGCCACCGGCTAGGTCGGTGGCTTCTGTTCTTACGGTCTTTAGTTCCAGCCCTAACTGTATTCTCCTATTTCATAAGTTCCTTTCTTATGAAAACGGCATCTTCAATGTCATCCAAACAGCATTCGAGATTTTTTCTAATTGAATGTTCCCAGAAACGAAGCACGATCCAGCCTTGTTCAACAAGGACTGCGGTAACCTCTTTATCTCGTTTCATGTTACGTTCGATTTTGGGTATCCAATATTCTTGATTGGATTTGATGCGTGATTTTCTATTGTCCCAATCATATCCATGCCAAAAGTCCGAATCACAGAATACTACTATCCGATACTTACTTAAAAGCACAAGCCACTGAGCCGTTCTCCATCCCGAAATACGAATTTGCAGTAGGCACTGCTGTCCGAAACGTGGTACAGGATCTGATGACCCCGGAGGATGCCAGCCGTATGGCACAGGCTCTTTACGATGCCGCAGACCCGGTCTTGCGCTAAACCAGCAGTATATGCTACGCAGAATATTGCAATGCTGTGCTCTGTTTTCCATCCAATAAAATTCCCATGCCGCCTTCGGGCGGCTTTTGTTTTAGCATATAAACCGTCCCATGTGGACGGGTTATCCATGATTTTAGCGCTCCCGAACCTCGTACTTTTTATACGGCGAAAAGGATTATAATTTTCTGCGTAGTACGGTATAATAAGCGAAAAGTTTATTGTACGAAAGTGAGGAGTGGCGGTGGACAACATTCTGAATACCATAACCGCCTACCGTGAAGAGCGCAAATGGTCGCTTTACGATTTAGCAACTCATGCAGAGCTGAAATCGACCACCATTTCCACATGGTACAACAACAATGCAACCCCAACCATTCCTTCGCTTGTAAAGATCTGCGATGCCTTTCAGATCACGCTTTCTGAGTTTTTTGCCAAAGCAGAAGGAAACGAATCTGTCCCGGTGGTACTTACACCTCAGCAGATGCAGCTCATTGATCGGTGGTCGGTGCTGCGTCCCGACCAGCAGGAAGCTGTTCTGAATTTACTGAATTCGATTCCCTGATTCTACATGGATAGCAATGGAGTTTCGGCTCTTTTACTATTATGAAGGATGTCCGATACGTCCTTCATACTCCGCCCGCCTTGCCATCATCGACAAAGAAAGGACGAAGAATCATGAAAAAGAAATTGATTGAGTACAAACCCAGCCCCGGCAGTCAAGTGCGCTGCCGCCGAATGTCTGTTTGTTCTCCGGCCCTGTGGTGTGGCGATTGGCTGCGCTGCTCTGTGGTCGGAGGGCTGGCTTATGTACTTTGATTCTTACGCCACCGGCAAACGTATCCAGCACCTGCGCAAAGCAAACGGTATGACGCAGGAGGAATTGGCTGTAAAACTGAACATCAGTGACCGCCATCTCCGCAATCTTGAGCGTGGGGAAGAAGCACCTTCGATTGACCTTTTTGTTGAGATCAAGGAGACTTTTCATACCACGTTGGACTACTTGATCGTGGGACAGTCCCCCTCTGAGGAAGAAGAACTGTTAAAGAAGAAAATCTGTACAAAATTGCATCGTATCGCGCGTAGCTTAGATGCCGTTGCGGACGATTTATAATTACACATGACTGCCTTTCTGGATAGTCGGCTCAAATGAGCTGCTATCTGGAAGGGCTTTTTTCTTTGAAAAAAATTAAATTGTTTTTCTGAAAATTGTAAAAATAAATATAGCGCAAATGCGCATAATTTTGCGCAAAACCGGAAGTGATAGTTCCGGTTTTGGCGAAAAAAGCGGAACTATTACTTCCTAAAAAAGCATTCAGTTTTCAGGTACACTATGGTCACAGCAAGGGCAACACCCCAGACGGGGAGAAGCCCAAAACTGTAAGACGTACCTTGAAAACTGAATATCATTCCCTCGGACAAAACAATGAAACTTCCGTAATTCGCGGCCCGGCCATAAAGAAGGCGGGGTGGCTGAAAGGCCAATGAGAGGAAGGGTGCAGTCCCCCTCACCGAGGTGTATTCCAAACCCACCGGGCGTCGAGGACAAATAGGGTGGGACACTTAACTAAGACTTCAAAGCCCACCACCGGGATTCTTATGAATCAAGGCAGTGGGCTTTTTCCATACCGAACATTCATTCTGATGACACGGAGGTAATGATTATGAGCCGTACTTTTACCCACAAGACCGATGAATCGACCCTGACCACCCTCTGCCCCCGCTGCCTGAATGCGTTCCGCAATGCACGCGGCATCCGCGTCCGCCGTGCAGACCCCGGTCAGATCGTAAAGGAGCCTTGCACCTACTGCCAGACCAACTTCGGCTACGACTACTACATCCAGCCCACCAGCCCGAAATCCACCTACTTTAAGAAGGGACGGTTTGATGATGAATCTGAATGCGCTTAAGCTTGACCCGGAGTTTCAGGGCAAGATCCCACCGCTGAACGCCGAGGAGGAACACATCTTAGAGCAGAACATGATTCAGGAGCGGCGGCTTCTGAACCCACTCATCATCTGGAAGGGTTACATACTGGATGGACATTCCCGGTATCGCATCCTCAAGCATCACCCGGAAATCGCTTTTGAAGTGAAGGAAATCCAGTTGCCCGACCGTTACGCAGCACTGGCATGGATTTGCCAGAACCAGTTAGGCCGCAGAAATCTTGACCCCGAACGCCGGAAATTTTTGATGGGGAAAGCCTACGAGAATGAAAAGCTCTCGGTTGGTGCACCCGTTGGAAATCAGAACAAAGTAAATCAATGTGGACAAAATGTCCACATTGATTTACACAAACGAACTTGCGAGCGGATTGCCGAACGAAATGGCGTGAACTCCAAATTTGTGCAGCGAGCAGAAAAATATGCCAAAGGCGTTGATGCGGCGGAAGCTGCCGTCCCCGGTGCAATGGAGGAAATCCTGACAGGGCATATCAAGGCTACCGATGCCGAGATCACCGCTTTGGCGCAAACTCCAAAAGAAGAAATCCCGGCAATCATCAAGGAGCTGCGCAAACCCAAGAAGGACCGGAAAGCAAAGAAGCCGACAAGCCCGGAAAAATCCGATGTTGCTGCCGACGATGCTCCTGATTCCAATGAAGTCCATACCGAGGATGAAATTGTGCCGGTAAGCAATTCGCCCCCGGATTTCAAAAGGAGTATCCAAGGTCACAAGCGCTGTCTTACAGACGAAGATCGAAAACGACTTCGGCAATCCATTGACAACCGCCATCATAAAACGACCGTTGCGAACGGCTCAATTATGATGTGCGAAGTTCAGGGCGCAAAGGAGGATTTTATCCGCCGCTGGAATCTCGTATTCAAAGACTATCCCGATGTTTTTGAGGACAACGACTGCCGAAGTGCCATTCTTTTTCTGATTGATGACACTTCTGCCTATCTTCAGACGATAAAGGAGAGAGTGCTATGATGATTTCTAATCTGAACCTTGCCAAGCTGCCCGAATGTGTTTGCGAGATGCGCTACATCGATAGCGCACTCTTGACCCCCTGCGCTGAATACCAGCGTGTTTTGCGCACCAGAAAGGTGGAGGAGATTTCTGCTACCTTTTCGGAGTACGTTGCCAACGAACCGAGAGTCAGCTACCGTGATGGTCGCTATCATGTCTTTGACGGCCAGAACACCATCGAAGCGCGTATCGCCTGCAATGGTGGTCATGACCTCCCGATTCTCTGCAAGGTCTTTCATGGCCTTTCCAAAAAGGATGAAGCCCTTTTGTTTGCTGTTCAGACGGGCATTTCCACCGATCTGACCGCAGGTGAGCGGCTTCGTGCTGACATCGTGGCAGAAGATGAGGATGCCTGTGCATTTGTTGCAGCCACCGAAGCAACTGGTGCTACTTTTGCACTGGATGGCATCCGAGCCGAGTGGAAGATCTACTGCATCCGCTCTGCCTATTATATTTATAAGAACTACGGTTCTGACATCTATCAGGAAGCCCTGAAGATCATTGTGGAGGCATGGTGGGGCGATTCCGATTCGTTCCTCTCCGGTATCCTCCACGGTGTCACCCGCTTTGTGGCAATGTACCGGGATGAGTACAGTCGGGAGCGTCTGATCGCACGGCTCTCCACGGTGCACCCCAAAACCATCACCAAAAAAGCACGGAAGGATACGGGCAACACCGCCGACCGCCACATGAAGCAGATCCTGGAGATCTACAATGGCTCCAGCCGTTCTCTGAGCCTTCCTGTAAAACGTTGATGCTCTCGTCTTTATCGGCATACTCCTTTTTCCTGCAAGAGCCGCCTGCCAAAAACGGGCGGCTTTTGCTACATATAGAAGGATAGGAGGTCTGATAGCTATCATACCAAAAGACTGGAAATACCTCAGAGGGGATATTTACTATGCAGACATGGAGCCGCACATCGGCTCCGAGCAGGGCGGCACCCGCCCTGTGGTGGTTCTGCAAAACGATGTAGGAAACCGCTATGCGTCTACCCTTATCGTGGCGACAGTGACTTCCCGCACCGAGAAAAAGAAATACCAGCCCACACACGTTCTGATAGCCCACAATACAGCCTTTGAAAAGCCATCTGTGGTTCAACTGGAACAGATCTTCACGATAGACAAAAGCCGCATACAACGCTTCTTGGGGCAGACTACACGGAACGAAATGCGCCGGATCGAAGAAGCCCTGATGAACAGTTTGGAAATCAATGAATGGGACAGGAGGAATGCCGATGAATGAAAAAGTGATGGTATCGCCGGAGATCCAGAGCGAAGCAGTTGTACTGCCGCAGATCGTCAGCATCAAGCAGGCAAGTCAGCGTATGGGCTTGCCTGAATATTACATCCGCCGCCTTTGCCGGGAAGTGCCGGGCATGGCATTTCAGTCGGGCATTAAATGGTATATCAACCTTGGAAAGATGGCTGACTACTTCAACGGTGGAACGACAACTTCTTGACTTGTCAAGGATGCGGGCATAAACTGCGACATCCTAAAAATTAACCGCCTGAACTGCTATACTCATCGTGACAGAGATAACCACCACACAGAAAGGACGGTAAATATATGGCATCCATTAAGCTGATCGAACCCAAAAAGAAACCCCGGTATTACCAAATCACTGCAAATGTTCTGGTGAACGGCAAAATCGAACGTCGTTATGGACGGTTCGATTTTGACCCCACTGAACTGAAAAACGCTCGTGCGCGCAACGCTGCTGCAAACGCTGCCGCTGCTGAATTTGAGCGGCAGGAACAGGAAAAGGCCGATAAAGAAGCCAGCAACGCAGGAAAGACCTTTGCAGTAGTGGCGCTGGAGTACATAGAATCCAAAAAGGCAAGACTTGCTCCTTCTGCTCGCTTAGAGGGCGATTATGACAGCCATCGCAATAAGGCGAACACAACGAGGGGCAAGGAAAACTACCTTCGGAAGATTCAGCAGTTCCCTGAGTTTGCACAGAAGCCCGTTAATTCCATCAAAAAGGTGGATTGTGATTGGGTTCTGGAACAGATCGAAATTGGCGGCGCACGATGCCGCACCCATGCTGTTATCAATCAGCGTGGTCTGGAGATGAAAAAGGAATCTTGCCCGAAGCTGGCTAAGCGATGCGATTGCGGAGCAAAAACCATCGAAAAGGCATTTCGCAGCGAAGTGGTCGATATTAAGACAGCAGAACAGGTGGCGATTGCTCTGGGCTGTAAAGTGGACGATGCTTTTGATGTGGAAACCATTGCTAAACCTATGACCAGAAAGAGTATGAGAGAATACGCTCTGTTTATTCGTTCTACACTGGAATATGCGGATGAAAATTACGGCGTAAAGAATCCCATGCACAAAATTCCTGCACTGGGAAGCCGGAGTAGGTCGGTAGACACTATTAAGAAGCACCAGATCAAGCAGCTTCAGGACACCTTAAAGGAAAGTTCCATGCTGGAACAGGTAATCGTTCTGTCCTTGCTCAATTCCGGTGTGCGCCGTGGCGAACTGGCTGGACTGACATGGAAAGATGTCAACTTTGAAGAATGCACCATACATATTTCTAAATCGCTTCTGGTATTCAAAGATTATGGCTACCAGTTGACTACCACAAAGGAAAGCGACATCCGCGATGTGGACGTTGCTCCAGAGTACATGGACTTCCTCAAAGAATATTATAAGTATTGGAAGTCCCAGAAAAAATTGATGGGAGGAAGTTGGCAGAAAAGCCTTGATAAGAAAAGTTCCAAGTATGCGCCCTCGCTCCTTGCCCTTCGGGGAACGGACTTCGTGATCTGCAACAATCACGGATTTCCTATCAACCCGGATAGCTACGGCGCACTGGTTCGCAGGATTGGACAGCGGGCAGGCATTGAAGGGCTGCATCCTCATATGTTTCGGCACACTTTTGTGAGCATCCTCTTGTCCAACCCGGAGATTGGCGTGGCGACAGTAGCCGCAGAAGCCGGACACGCACAGCCCAGTACGACCCTCGCAATCTACACGCAGGTCTATGACAAGCGGCGCAAAGAGATTCGGAAGCAGATGAGCAAGGAACTGTACAAGTGAGATTGCTCCATCAGGCAAAAGAAAAAGCACGAGACGCAAAATCTCGTGCTTTTTTGGTGGGCCATGAGGGATTCGAACCCCCACTGGAGCGGTTATGA
>ERZ1673743.1122-NODE-1122-length-31976-cov-20.549168_pt1 | contig 31976 bp, 19 predicted proteins | sample MGYA00580197_ERZ1673743 | MGnify/ENA primary metagenome ERZ1673743 (study PRJEB41218, sample SAMN15661795) | gut metagenome | host: Homo sapiens | place: Canada: London | collected 2015-08-20/2019-03-30 | study: EMG produced TPA metagenomics assembly of...
GGAAAGTTGAGGCTTTTGCTATTATTTTTTGAGGTAGTTCTGCAACACCCTCGGCAGCGACATGCCGAAGTAATTACTTCCGCAATCAAAGCCGCAGGCCCGACGCCTGCTCTCCTGCCATCCGGAATTACTCTTTTAAATACAGCTCGAATTGGTCGGATGTCAGATTTCGCGGATTATCACGGATATAAGCCATCTTGAGCTTCAGATCATGCTCATTTCTGATAAGCCGGTCAAACGCCTCACGCTCCCACAGCTCGCCCGAAAGATTCAACATACTGTTGATCTTATGGGCGCTAAAACTTTTGATCGAATGCAATATCCTGGCAGTCGACTCGCCCCCGTACGGGCAAAAAATGGCATGAACATGATTAGGCATAATCACATATGCTATAAGATCATATCTCTTACTGTCTAAGAAACGCAACGCCGAAGCTACCACATCGCGGACCTCCTTTTGCCGCAGAACGCAGCTTCCGTGCTCACCGTCGAGCAACCTCTCCGTCCGTTCTCCGATAAGATAATTATACCTTCGGGCGACCGATGGTGACCATGGCTCAGGATTGAGCTCCAAGAATGACGCTTTGAGTCTCTTTTTCTCCTCAATGACAGATTGAGGCAGCGAATCGGCAAGATGAAAAGTTACAAACTGCAACTTACCCTCCTGATGCCAGTGCGGCAGATTTCCTCCGATTGACACCTCCACTTCCCCGTCCTTATCGAAGAACCAGTCATCATCCATAGCCATGAATTTTCACCAAAGATAAAGCAAAAACTCAACTTCCGCAAGAAATAATCTCAAAAAGATGCGACGCGCAGACAGGAGAGCAGGCCTCCCGCCTACGGCAGCGACATGCCGAAGTAATTACTTCCGCAATCAAAGCCGCAGGCGGGACGCCTGCTCTCCTGCCATCCGGAATTAACCCAACTTACTGAGTCGCAGCCTAAAAGCCTGCTCTACGGGTTCCGCGATGGCACAAAAAAAGCTACGCAGGGATTGGCCCTGCGCAGCTCATCATGCATCATGCATGCTCAATTATTCATTGCGCATCATGCATTTTTCATTTCACCACGACCTTGGCGACTGTGTTGCCCTGGCGCCGGATGTACAGGCCGGGAGCGAATTCGCCCTCGACGCGCACGCCCTGCAGATTGTAGTATTCAGTCTCGGCTGATGCGTCGGCGTCGATGCCGTCGATGTAGCCGGGCTTATCCTTGCCCATTACCGACACTTCCTTGAGCTTGATGCCCCAGGTCGGTTCGTAAGCGGCCTTGGTGTCGATGCGCACGTAGCGGGTCGAGTGGCCTTCGCCTTCGACAGCAAACAGACGGCGTGCGGTGACGCCTGCGCCGCCGATGCCGGCGGTCTCGGTCATGGTGTACTCACCGGTCGAGGGAGCGCGGAACACGGTCTCTTCCGGAGCGCCACCCGACATCAGGGTGACGGTGTACTCCTTGGCGCTGGCGCCTTCCCATACGAGCTCTACGGCCTCTACGATCTTGTCGCTGCCAAGGTCGATGACTGCGTAGTGCTCCTGAGTCTCGGCACACGACCATTCGATCTGGGTTCCTTCGTTGCCGTCGACAATGAGGCTGTAGTCGATGCCGTCGACGTCGCCGGTGACGGTGCCTCCGAGAGCCTTCGAGTCGGCCGAAACGACGCAGGCCATGTCAACCGTGGCGGTCAGGTCGCCGCAGGTGGCGGTGATGGTGGCGCTGCCCTTGTCGGTGGCTGTCACGTAGAAACCTTCGACGCCGAATGCGGCCGAATTGCTGGTCAGAGTCACGTCGCGGCCGAATACATAGTGGCCGGCGGCGTCGCGAAGTACGACGGTGGCAGGTACGGTCTCGGCGACCTTGAGCGAGGTCTTGGGCAGCATGATCTCGATGGCAGCGGGTTCGCCAACCTCAACGGGCGAGTTTTCCTGCCCGACGGTGTACTGGTTGTTGAGCGAGCCGATGTTGGTGTTGCCGCCGTCGGCATAGATGATGTCGAACGTGAACCAGGCCATGCGGTCGCCTTCCTCGTAAGTACCGGTGGTGGTGAAGGTTGCCTTCTCGTATGTACCTTCCATGGCCACGTGGTCGGGCTGGTTGTCGCGGCGGGGTTCGCCTACGGCCACGATGTTGGGAGCCACCATGCCCGTGACCGGCTTCTCCGTGATCACCGAAGCGGTGAAGGTGATGGTCATGTCGGGGTTATAGGAGGCCTCGACGTCGATGCTGACAGGCAGCGAGCGCTTGTCGGCGGGAGTCTCGTCGGTGTAGTAGGCGTTGGCGATCATGCCGTCGGCGCGGCCGTGCCATACGGCGGCTGTCGCGCCGTCGCGGATGGTGCGGAACTTCACTACGGCCTCATTGCTCTCGTAGTCGGTGCCGGCGATGTTGGCGACAGCCTTCAGGGTATAGGTGTACTCGGTCGACGGGGTCAGGCCGGTGAGCACGACTGGATTCTCGGTGACGAGGGCGCCGTTGCAGAGCACGGCGACTTCGGTACCGTCGAATTCGCTGCTTGCGCGCAACGTGTAGGCTATCGACGCGCCGGTGGCGGTGATGTCGCCGGCCGATGCAGTCAGACGCAGCGTCGGCGTTGCCACAGGCTTGTCGTTCGAGGCGCCGAATACATAGCCGGCTATGGCCGGGCCTACCACGCCGCCGGGATATTCAAGCCAGAAATGCAGGGCATCGAAAGCCTTGCCGAGTTCGAAAGTCGCGGTGTTGTCTGTAGTGCCCTTCCAGCATTCGGCAGCCTCGTCGTAGGTCAGTTCCATGTATTTGTCGTAGCCGACGCTCTGCGAGAAGACGTGCAGCTTGTGGCCGCATTCGAGGCCGTCGGTACCCTCGAAAGTGGCTTCGACGCTCAGTGTGCCGTCCTCGTTGGCAGTCAGCGCGTAGATGACGGTGATATTGTACTCCTTGCCCTCGCGCGAGGCTGTGGCCTCGGCCGAGCCGTACCATACACCGCCGTAGGCGGGCTTGACGGCGTTCGGATCCTTGTAGAAATAGACGTTGGCGATGAAGCACTCGGCGCCGGTGTTGCCCTGGTCGAACTTCACCTGGAAGACGTCGGCGAAATTGACGGTCGACCAGTGCGACAGGGGTACGTCATAGCTGTTCCATTCGCCGACCTTAACCTCGGGAGCCACCCAGGGGGCTTCGTTGCCCGGGCTGATGGGTGTGAAGCCGAAGTTAGTGGCGCTCACGGGATAGAAGTCGACATGCATGTAGTCGCATTCGCTGACGTCGATATGCTGTGCGAGCTCCCAGCCCAGATAGTTGAAATTGCGCAGATGCGCCACGGGAGCGCCACCGTCGGAGGTCAGCGACTCAAACTGCGTCGACTGGCCCCAGCCGCCGATGCCGAAGGTGGTGGCAGGTGCGTACTTGCCGCTCAGCAGCGACACCACGTCGGCCGCGTCGGCTGCCGGTACGGGAGGTTCCGGGCAGAAGCGCACGATCTCGGGCTTCGTCCAGCTTTCGTCAGTGTTGGTGTAGACCACATCGTCGACATACACCTTCGTGTCGGCCGTGAAGTTCTCCACTATCAGACCCAGGAGGCAGTCGTTGGCGCCGAACTGCTTGTATTCTTTCCACTGGGCTGCCACGGCTGCGAAATCGTCAGTCACACTGTACGAGGCGGTAAGCCACTTGTTTACATCCGCATCAGTGACTGTGATCACCTGCTGCGCGTTGTCCTGCGACCCGAGCTGCACGGTCACCTTGCAGGGCGTCGTCGCATAGTACCTGAACGACAGGTCGGCCGAATGCAGGGGGCCGGAGATAGCATTGCCGTCGTCGGCGGTCTGGAAGCCCATGCAGAAGTTCCCTTCGAGCGTCCCGCCGTTGGTAAGTTCGAACACGGCACCTTCGCCGTCAGGATTGGCGGCGGTCGCGTTCATCGCACAGTTCCACCATTGGTTGGCGTTGACGCTCGGGGCCACCACACCGTTCTGATACACGGTGTAGTCGGCGGCTGAAGCCGTCAGCGCAGCCGCTGCGGCAACTGCTGTTAATAATACTTTTTTCATGTCTGTATTTAAGATTGGTTAAATAAATTCTTATCTTACGAGAATCTTCGAGGCCGCATTGCCCTGCCGGCGTATATACAGGCCGGGAGCGAGGCCGGCGGCCGGATCGACGCGGCGCCCGTCGAGGGTATAGACGGCTCCGTCGGTAATGTCGGCAGTGGTGTCGGCGGCGATGTCCTCAACACCGTTCTTGGCGTCGAGGCGCACGGTCGATATGCGGATGCCGCTCGGCTGGTACTGGCGGCCGTCGAAGAGGCGCAGACGGCGGTGGCCGGCCTTGAGCGTGAGGTCAAACGCCTGGGTGGTGTACACGGCATCGTCGCCCGAAAGAGCGAACGTGACGGGTTCGGCCAGCACTGTGACCATGTCGCTCTCGACGAGCGACACGCCCAGCGACGGGTCGAAGCGCACGGGTTCGCCCTCGCCGCTGACGGTCAGTTTCAGCTCATAGACGCCGTCGGCCGGCACGTCGAACTGATAGTCGACATACGCGCCGGCATTGAACTGCGTGATCTCGATGGGCAGCGGGCAGTCGGGGTTATTGCCCTTACCGAGGCCCAGGATCGACTGGTCGACATAGTCGGCGGCGGCCAGGTCGGTACCGGTCGGGTTCCAGCGCCCGAGGTCGAAGTCGCTCATATAGGTGTAGACGTAGCCCTGAGGCGACAGATGACGTTCGCCCAGGCCGTTTTCGGTGATGATCAGTCCGTAGCAGGGCGATCCCGACGTGGGGGTGTTCTCATGCTTGCCCACGGCCTTGAACCAGGCGTAGCGGTAGATCCAGGGAGTCTGCTCGAGCCACTGCACCGTCTCGATCATCGAGGCGATCTGGACTGCGGGCTCCACGCGCGAGTCGGCCTGCCCCTCGTTGGGCCACAGGCAGAACTCGGTCACCCACACGGGCTTGCCGTACCTCTCGTGGAAAGCGGTGGCGAGTGTTTTCATCCCACCCAGGCCGCCGTAGTTGTGCACCGCCACGTAGTCGAAGGCGTCCATGCCCACGAGAGCCACGAATTCATCCATCCAGCGCAGCGGATCGGTATAGGGCGGATTGGGCGAGTAGTTCAGCGCCGGAGCCACAAGTTCCAGGTCCAGCTCATCGGCCAGCGCCTTCACATCGGCCCACTTCTGGGCGGCCGCCTGGGGCGTCATGTTGGCCTGGGCCGTGAAGTTGGGCTCGTTGAAGCCCAAGAGGTACTTGCAGCCGGGATGCGACTTCGCATATGCGCGGATGGCGTCGGCATTGTAGTTGGCGTTCCAGCACATGGGGACGAATTCCATGCCCTCGTAGTTCTCGACCTGGCTCTGGTAGCCCTTCGTGGGCGCGTTGCCCCAGTTGTAGTACCAGCCCACTCCGGGAGTGAGGATTTCGAGCTGCGTCGCCAGCGCGAACTGGTTCTCGCTCACGCCGCGCTTGCTGCTGCGGGCCTGAGCCGGCCCTGCGGCAAGCAGGACTCCGGCGACGAGGATATATAATGCGGTTTTTTTCATCTTATTCTGTGATTTTGAATGATACGGGATCTGCGGTCGTGGCCGACGAGTTGTCGACCCACAGGTGGAAGTCGCCCGGCTCCACACGGTAGGCGCCGGTCTCGTCGTGGAAGCCCAGGTCGGCGGCGGCGAGTGTGAAGGTCACGTCGCGGCTCTCGCCCGGGGCGAGCGTGAATTTCTCGAAGCCCTTCATCACCTTCAGAGGCTGTACGCGCGAGGCCACGAGGTCGCGGATGTAGAGCTGGGCCACGTCGCTGCCGGCGCGGTCGCCCGTATTGGTCACGCGGCAGGTCACCGTCAGCGTGCCGTCGGATTTGAGCTCGGAGGAGCTAAGCTCCGGTGTGCCGTACTCGAAAGTGGTGTACGACAGGCCGTAGCCGAAGGGGAACAGAGGCTGATAGCCGGCATCGAGGAAGAACGAGGTGCAGCCCGTCGATGTCTGGCCCGCTTCGAGAGGTATGTCGTCGATGAGCGTCATCTGCTCGACGGGGCGCCCGGTATTCTTGCGCGAATAGTAAAGCGGCTCCTGGCCGCTCATGCGCGGCAGGCACACGGGCAGCTTGCCGCCGGGCACCGCACGACCGCTGAGCACGTTGGCCAGCGCCGGACCGCCCATCGTGCCGGGATGGAAGGTGTAGACCGTGGCAGCGCTCTGCGATGCCACATCGGGGATAGCCAGCGGGCGCCCGGCCATGACCACGGTCACGACGGGCTTGCCGGTGGCGGTCAGTGCGGCCAGATATTCTTTCTGGGCGCCGGGCAGCGTGATGTCGGCGCGCGAGTGGGCCTCGCCCGACAACACGGCTTCTTCGCCGGCGAAGTACAGAATGACGTCGGCGTCGGCAGCGGCGGCCACGGCGGCCGCGAAGCCGTCGGTCGAGCGGTCGCGCGAGTAGGCCAGGCCCGGCACGTAGACCACGGCGTCGCCGTACATCTCGCACAGGGCCGCCAGCGGAGTCACGGTGCGGTCCTTCTCCATATCGAACGACCATGTACCGTTCTGGTCATGCCGGGCGTCGGCCATAGGGCCCGTCACCAGGATGCGGCGCGGCTGCCGGAGCGGGAGCACGCCGTCGTTGGTCAGCAGTACGGTGGCTTCCTCTGCGGTCACGCGCGCGGCCTCCAGGGCCTCGGGCGAATAGAAGTCGTTGGCCCGGGCCATGTTGACGTATGGATTGTCGAACAGACCCAGACGCATCTTCAGGCGCAGTACGTTGCGCACCATGCCGTCGAGCACGCTCATCGGCACCTGCCCCGACTCCACGAGCTCGGCCAGATGCGACAGGTAGGCGTGACCCTCCATGTCAATATCGACACCGGCCAGCGCAGCGGCGCGCGCCGCGTCGCTGCGGTCGGCGCTGTAGCCGTGGTTGATCATCTCGGTGATCGAATTCCAGTCACTCACCACCAGGCCGTCCCAGCCCCACTTCTTGCGCAGCAGTTCGCGCATCAGGTAGGCATTCGCCGACGAGGGCAGGCCGTTGATGTCGTTGAACGAGCACATGAACGTGGCTGCCCCGGCGTCGGCCCCGGCCTTGAACGGCGGCAGATATACGTCGTGGAGCAGCGACATCGGTATCCAGGTCGTGTTGTAGTCGCGGCCGCTCTCGGCGGCGCCGTAGCAGGCAAAATGCTTCACGCAGGCTGCCATAGTGCCGGGCTTCGACAGATCGTCGCCCTGATAGCCTCGCACGGCCGCCACACCCATCGCCGAGGTCAGCACCGGGTCTTCGCCGTAGCCTTCGGCGATGCGGCCCCAGCGGGCGTCGCGGGCTATGTCGACCATCGGCGAGAACGTCCAGCGCACGCCCGCCGACGCTGCCTCACGGGCCGCGATCGCGCTCCCGCGCTCGACGAGCGACGGATTCCACGTTGCTCCCTGGCCCAGCGGAATCGGGAAAATGGTGCGGAATCCGTGGATCACGTCGCGGGCGAACACCAGGGGGATTCCCAGACGCGAATTCTCCACCGCCTCTTTCTGCAGGCGGTTGACGGTTGCCGGATCGACTTCGTTGAGCAGCGAACCTACTTCGCCGCGGCGGACGGCTTCGACCATGTAATCGGTGTAGCCGACGCCCGAGAGCTGGTTGAGCTGCCCTATCTTCTCGGCGAGCGTCATCGACGATACAAGCTCGTCGACGCGGGCTTCCTGTGCCGGCGTGAGCGCTGTCGACACCTGTGCGGCCGCCAGCATCGCGGCGGCTATGAGCCTGTGTATTTTCATTTCTCTGTGATTAGTTGGTTGTTCGGTAGATATATTCGTATGTAGTCGACGTACATCGACGCCTCGTCCTCCGGATCGAGCGCCGTCACGGCCGCCGGATCGTGGATGCCGGTGAAATCGCCGCCGACTGCCAGGTTGAGCAGTATGAAGTTGGGCTTGTGGAAGTAATAGCCCGGCGACGCGGGATTGTCGCGGTCGCTGATGTCGACCGACAGATAAGGCGCCTCGACCTCGTCGACATACATGTTGATGGCCTCAGGCGTCCACACCAGGTAGAACCGGTGGTACCGGCCGTCCTGGAGGCTGACCGGGCTGCTTCCCACGCCCACCTGCTGCACATGCTCGCCGGTGCCGTAGTGCAGGGCGCCGTTGAACAGGCGCGACTGCTTGCCGGCCGCTATACCGTCGGCATGGCCCATCTCGAGCAGGTCGGTCTCGCCGCAGAGGGGCCAGCCGTTATCGTCGATATCGGAGCCCATGAACCATATCGCCGGCCACAGGCCGTCGGCCGTCGACGGCAGCTTCACGGAACATTCCACGATGCCGTAGGTGAAGTCGAACTTGCCGAGCGTGTTAAGCCGACCCGACGTGAAGGCGTGGTTGCCGAACTCGCGGCGCCGGGCCGTAATGACCAGGTTGCCGCCCGACAGCGACACGTTCTCGGGCGAGTCGACATAGTGCTCGAGTTCGTTGTTGCCGCAGCCCGAGCCGTTGATCTCGACGTTCCACACGCTGCGGTCGAGCGAGTCGCCCTCGAATTCCTCCGACCATACCAGCGATACTCCCGACGGATCGGCCGTGAACTGCCGCGAGGGTTTCGGCATCTGGGCGCACGCCGCAAGCGCGGCTGCAGCCAGGGTCGTTGTTATGACGATTTTTCTCATCTCTGCCCTTCTGATTATCTGATTACGGTTTTAAGGGTCGAGCCGCCCGCCGCTATCACGTAGATGCCGGGGCTGAGACCTGCGAGGTCGAGCCTGTCGCCCTCGCCGAAGGCCACCGGACGCCCGGTAGCGTCGTAGACGGCTATCGAGGCGGCGCCGGGCGCTGTGACGATGCCGCCACGCAGCGCTATCTGCGTGCGGTCGGCCGATACGTCGGCTACCGATGCCTCGTCGCCGGGAACGATCGTGTAGAGGTCTTCGTCGGCCGTACCCTTCTGATACACCTTCACATAGTTGACATACATCGAGGCCTCGTTGCCGTTGGCGTCGTTGAGCGCCGTGATGTTCCCGGCCTCGTGGATACCGGTGAAATCGCCGCCCACGGCCATATTGAAGATGATGAAGTTGAGCTTATGGAAGTAGTTGCCCGGCGACCACTCGTTGCCGGGATCGTCGTGCGTGATTCCCATGCGGAAATAGGGCGTCTGCACCGGCTGGCGGTCAAGGTCGACGTACATGCGCATCTCGTTCTCGTCCCATACGGCCGTGAAGAGATGGAACTCGCCGTCCTGCAGCGAATAACTCTTGGTAGTCGCCCTGGCGTACGACCCTGCCGGCCACCCCTGGCCCCAGTGCATGGCGCCGTTGAAGTAGCGGTCCTGGGTACCGTTGCGGATGCCGTCGGCGTTACCCATCTCGAGAATATCGGTCTCGCCGGATTTCGGCCAGCCTACCTCGCCGTAGTCGTTACCCATCATCCAGAAAGCCGGCCACAGGCCGTCGGCAGTCGGCGGCAGCTTTATCGATGCCTCTACCTTGCCGTGGGTGAACGCTACCTTGTCGCGCGAGTTCACGCGCCCCGACGTGAACTGCCGCCCGCCGAGATTCTCGCGCCGCGCCGTCAGTATCAGGCAGCCGTTGCCCTGGCCGTCATCGCCCACGCGCACGTTTTCTTCACGGTCGGCGTAGTACTGCAGCTCGTGGTTTCCGCCGCCGTTGGCGTTCTGCTCCACGTTCCAGCGCAGGTCGTTCAGTATGCCGTTGTCGAACAGATCCTGCCACACCAGCCGGTAGCCGTCGGTCTCGCCCGACCCTTCCTGGGGTTCGGCGCACATGGCCGCCGGTATTGCGGCCGCTCCCGCCAGCATCATGGTCAATATTCTGAATTTCATTTCTTTATATCGTTTAAATTATTGTCAAAATTAAGTGGTTGACCTGCCCGGAGCAGAGTCGTTGAGTGCCTGCCGCCGCCCGCATTCGGGCTGCAGCCGATGTAATAAATGGTGGCGCCGTGCGGACCGTACGGCCCCGTTCGAAAAAAGTAATAAACCTAAAAACAACCGTTCGTGCCTCAGGCAATCATGCCTTTCGGGCGCCGTTGCTGCCAAGGCCGGCGCAGCCTGCGGGGTAATGTGTCTTTCATGAAATGGGGGCGGCCACCCTTCGCCGGGCCGCCGCCCCGGGGTCAGTTAGAAATCTATGGAATTGTTACTTTACGGTCACTTTGCTGACGCTGCTGCCCTTGCGCACGATGTACAGGCCGGGGGCGAGCTCGCCGTCGACGCGCACGCCCTGCAGATTGAAGTATTCGGCGGGAGCGTTTTCGTCGTTCAGTTCCAGATCATCGACACCGTTGTTGGCGTAGTTGTAGAAGTAAACGGCGTCGAAAGCGATGGTCTGGCCGGTGACACCGCCGCAGAGGAACGACATGATGTTGCCCGTCCAGCCTGCGGCAGCGCTGTAGTTGAAGCCCTTGAAGATCTTCTTCAGGTCGCCGAAGCTGATGTCGATCGCCTGCCAGTCGTCCGAGCTGGTGGTGCCGATGCTGGGGAAGGCGGTGCCGTTGTCGTTGAAGGCGGCGCCGAGCGATACCTTTGCAGGACCGTAGGCCGTGTTGCCGTCGGGGCCGTCGGCGATGATCAGCCCTACCGAGGGGCAGACGGTGCCGGGCGACATGTAAGCCAGGTGGAAGCGGGTCTCGTCATTCCAGTTCGAGGAGTTGAAGCCGGGGGCGGCCACGTTGTAGCCTGCGCCCGACCAGCCGATCGTGCCGACCGAGAACGATGCATAGCCGTCGAAGTGCATGCCTACGCCGGGATAGCTGCTGTCGCCGGCTCCGAACGTGTTGTCCCATACCCACAGGTTCTGGGTCTCGCCGTTGGGACCTACAAGCGTGGTGGTGGCACCCTGGTCCTGGAAGGCCTTGACCGATGCCTCGTCGAGTGCGATATACTGCACTTCAGCGACTTTGCCTTTGGCGAGGACGGTTTCGACGGTCGGGTCGACGTTGTACTGTGCGGATGCCGTCATGCCGGCTGCGCATGCTAATGCTACAAGAGTAAACTTTTTCATCTCTGTCTTAAAGTTTTTGGTTAATAATTGGTTATGTATTTTATCAGTTTTCGGATTTTGGACAGCGCGGCCTGCCCCGGCGGGGGAGAGCCTGCAGAGCAGGCCGCGGCATGGGAGGGGGTATGGAGCCTGGAAAACCTATCAGTATCCGGGATTCTGAGCCATGGGGTTGAGGTTGATTTCTTCCGACGGGATCGGGAACAGCTCATTCTTACCCTTGACGAAGTTGGCCATCTCGGCGCGGGCTTCTTCGGTCTCGCCGCGGCCGTACGAGCCGTTGTCGCGGTCCATCACCTCGTAGGCGATGCCCCAGCGCACCAGGTCGAACCATCGGTGGCCTTCCATGGCCAGCTCTACGCGGCGCTCGTGGCGCAGGGCCGCGCGCAGGCCGTCCGCAGTGTCGGCGTAGCCGTAGCCGGGGAAGTCGGGCAGACACGGAGTGTTGACCATGGCGCGGGCTCGGCCGCGCACCTCGTTCAGGGCCCACTTGGCCGCCGTGAGGTCCTTGCCGCTCTCGAGGCACGCCTCGGCGTAGAGCAGCAGGGCGTCGGAGGCGCGCATCAGCCTGTAGTTCATCGGCGAGCGCGAGTCATGAGCCAGTGCCGGGAACTCCATGCCTTCGTCGTACGAGTTCTTGCGGTTGAAGTATGAGCTGCCCAGGTAGTTGACCTCGACTTCCTGCGACACTTCGTCGTCGAAGCTGCCGATGGTCAGCTCGCGGCGCGGATCGTTGGGCTCGTATTCGGCGTAGAGGTTGTGGGTCGGATGGTCGAAGCCCCAGCCGCGCTTGCCGCCCAGAACGGACGCGCGCGGGCGGCAGAGGATCGTGGTAAACGTGCCGCGGGTGAATCCGAAGCCCCCGATGGCAGCGTCGCCGTAGTCGCTGGTCGGGTCTTCCATGTACTGGATCTCGAACACGCTCTCCGCCGAGTTCTCGCCGGCCAGCCTGAAGTTCATGCCGTAGTCGCTCAGCAGCGAGTACTGGCTGCCGTACTGCTCGTCGGCCCATTTCTTGCCCCAGAGGTAGGCGTTGTCGTAGTCTTTCATATACAGGTAGGCCTTGCACAGGAATGCCTGCGCGGCGCCCCGGGTGGCGCGGCCGAGATCCTCGGCCGAGTATACCGACTTGTCCCACAGCAGCCCTTCGGCCAGCTTCAGGTCGGCGACTATGTGCTCGTACACTTCCTCGACCGTGGCACGGGGCTGGATCCAGCGCTCGCTCGAGTCGATCACGAAGTCGACCAGCGGCACGCCGCCGAACACGCGAACGAGCTGGAAATAGTAGACCGCGCGCAGGAAGTAGGCTTCGCCCATCAGGCAGTCGCGGCGCGAGTCGGTCATCGAGTCGTCGGGATCGACCTGCGGGATCTGCTGCAGAGCCAGGTTACAGCGGGCTATGCCCTGGTATTTGGCACGGTAGTAGTCGAGCAGAAGGCCGTTGTTGATGTTGGTCTTGAAGTTGTCGATGTCGTAGGCGTTGCTGTCATCGGTCACGTTCTGGCCGCCCTTGAGGGCGTCGTCCGACGCGATGTCGCCGATATACCACTCCGAAAAGTACGTGTGGTTGTATTCCCACGCCAGCGGTGTGTAGCAGGCGTTCACCGACTGGATGGCTACGGCTCCGCTGATAAAGAAGTCGTCGAGCTTGTTCGTGCCGGGACCGTCCTCCTTGAGCCAGTCGTTGCACGAGGTGAGCGACATGGCGGCCGCAGCGGCCGCGAGCACTGCTTTATATGCTGTTTTCATTGCTTTGATTCAGATTAGTATGTGATGTTTACACCGAAGATGAATGTACGCGACTGGGGGTAGTTGCCGTAGTCCACGCCCGAGCTAACCTCGGGGTCGAAGCCCTTGTACTTGGTGATGGTGAACAGATTGCCGCCCTGCAGGTAGAACCGGCAGTTGCTCAGTCCGGCCTTCATGATCAGTTTCTTCGGGATGGTGTAGCCTATCTGCAGGTTCTTCAGGCGGAAGTACGAGCCGCTTTCGAGGAAGCGGTCGCTCGTGTAGTAGTTGATCGAGTTGCGCGGGTTGGGGATCGAGCCTTCGGGGTTGTCGGCCGTCCAGGCGTCGGCCATGATCGGCGACACTACCGATTCGGAGCCGCTGCCCTCGAGCTTGTGGCGCATCTGGTTGTAGATCTTGTTGCCGCCTACGCCCTGGAAGAAGACCTGAAGATCGAAGTCGCGCCAGAAGGCACCCAGGTTGATGCCGTAGTTGAGCCAGGGTATCGACGAGCCCAGGTCCACGCGGTCGTTGGCGTCGATGCGGCCGTCGCCGTTCACGTCGCGGTAGCGGGCGTCGCCGGCGTGGAAGGGGATGCTGCCGGCGTCGTAGGCCGTCAGGTGTGCCAGAGCCTCTTCGTCTGTACGGTAGATGCCCTCGTACTGATAGCCCCAGAAGTAGTACAGCGGATATCCCTCGTCCACTACCTGCACCTGGTCGTAGTTGGTGCGGATCACCGAGCCGCCGTTGAGGTGCGTCAGCTTGTTGCTGATGAACGATACGTTGCCGCTGATGCTGTACGAGAAGTCCTTGCCCAGCGTGTTGCGGTGCTCGAGCGTGATCTCTATGCCCTTGTTGCGGACCTCGCCTACATTGGCGGTGGCCGACAGGCGGTTGCCGACGTGGGCCGGAGCGGTCACGCTCATCAGCATGTCCTTGGTATCGCGGATGAAGCCGTCGACCGAACCCGTCAGGCGGTTCTGGAAGAAGCCGAAGTCGACTCCGGCGCTCCACTGCTCGGTGTTTTCCCAGTGGCCGCCGCGGTTGATCCACGTCAGCACGGTGGCGCCGTTGGCGAGCTGCTGGTCCTGCCCGAAGACGTAGTCGACAAACGTCGGGCCGGTATTGAACATGGTCAGGAGGAAGGCGTTGTTGCCGATATTGTCGTTGCCGACCTTACCCCAGCCCAGACGCAGCTTCAGGTTCGTCAGCGGGGTGAAGTCTTTCAGGAACGATTCCGATTTCAGACGCCACGCCAGGGCGAACGACGGAAAGTAGCCCCACGAGTTCTCGGGGAACTTGCTCGAGCCGTCGGCGCGGAAGTTGACCGTCGCCAGATAGCGGTCGTCGTAGCTGTAGTGAAGGCGTCCCAGCCACGAGAAGCGGCGGTTGCGGCTCACGCTGTCGCCCGGCCGCGAGAAGTCGTCGGTCACCTGCGACAGGTACCAGTTGCGGTCCACGGGATTGAGGATCGTCGAGCCGCTGCCCCCGATGCTGTAGTAGGAGTATTCCTCCACAGTCTGGCCGGCCATCGCCGAGAAGTCGTGCTTGCCGATGTGGTTGGCATACGTCAGGATATTGTCGACGGTATAGTAATAGTGGCGTCCCATGTCCGACGACAGGAAGTTGTCGGCGCGCTTGTCGAACGACGATACCTCATACGAGTCGCCGAACGAGCGGTTGGTCGTGATGCGGTAGTCGAACGAGTAAGTCGAGCGGAACGTAAAATTCTTGATCGGGGTCAGCTCGGCGAACACATTGCCTACCCAACGCTCGTTGCGCACGTGCGGATGGTTGTATTCGAGCATGCTGAAAGGGTTGGTCACATTCTTGAAGTTCGAGCCTGCCGAGATGCCCCCGCTCAGATCTTTGCCGTTGCGGTTCACCGACCCGGCCGGATAGTGCGTCGGGTCCCACGGTGCCATCGCGAAGGCCGCCGTCAGCATGTTGGCCATCGGAGAGGCGTTGTTGTCGCCGTTCTCGTACGTATTCTTCGATACCGAGGCCATGAACGAAATGTTCTCGCCCACTTTCAGCCACGGCGTAGCCTGGTAGCTCGTGTTCAGTCGGGCCGTGAAGCGGCTGTAGTCCGACCCCAGCAGAGTGCCTTCCTGCTTGAACCAGCTGCCGCTCAGCGAGTAGGTGAACTTGTCGCCGCCGCCGTCGATCGACAGGTGGTAGTTCTGGATCCACGCGTCGCGGAACACTTCATCCTGCCAGTCGGTGTCGACCTGCGAGTAGTCGAAGCCGTCGGGATTTGTCTCCGCATTGTACACGGTCGGGAAATAGGGCGACGCCCCCACACCCATGTAGAGCTGCAGCCAGCGGTTGAAGCCCTGTTCTTCGTAAACGCGCTTCGAGGCCCGATTGCCGTTGATGGCAACGTACGTGTCGGCGAAGTCGTGCGCGTTCATCACGTCGAGCTTCTTCCAGCGCTTCTGGATGCCGGCGTAGGCGTCGAAGGTGATCTGCGCCCGCTGGTTCGTACGGCCCGTGCGCGTCGTCACGATGATCACGCCGTTGGCGCCGCGGCTGCCGTAGATGGCCGTCGCCGATGCGTCCTTCAGAATTTCGGTCGAGGCTATGTCGTTGGGCGACAGGAACGATATGTCATCCGTGATCACGCCGTCCACCACATATATGGGCGACGGCGAATTCACCGTGCCCACGCCGCGGATGCGCACTTCGGCCTGAGCGCCGGGGCGTCCGCTGAGCGAGTTCACCGTCACGCCGGCCGCCTGACCCTGCAGGGCGTTGGCGAGTGATGCCGCCGGCGTCTTCTGCAGGTTCTCCTTGGCGATCGACGTCACCGAGCCCGTCACGTCGCTCTTCTTCATAGTGCCGTAGCCTATCGCTACGACCTCCTCGAGTTCGGTGATGCCGCCGAGCTCGACATTAAGCTCGCCCGACCCGCTCACCTTCTTTTCTACCGGATCGCAGCCTACGTAGGAAAACTGCAGGGTTTGCCCCGACTTTACATTAATTAGATAGTTGCCGTCGAAGTCGGTCGTCACGGCGTTGGTCCGGTTTTCCACCACGCGCACTGTCGCGCCGATCAGCGGCTCTCCGTCTTCCTTCGATGTCACCGTGCCGCGGACCGTCAGCAGATCCTGGGCCAGCGCCGGCAGCGACATCACCAGAAATAATAAGATGATTAACTTTTTTCCCATTGCCTATTGAGCAGGTTTAGATTTTTTGGTTATTTTGATTTGGTTTTTTCTTTAGGATGCATCCGACTGGGTTTTTCAGCTCATCATCAAATGCGCTGCAAAATTATAATCTATAGCGGTCCGCGTCAAGAGTTTTTAACTCGCAAAAACTCTACAAGCCTATTTCAGCAACTCTACAATAACTATATATTAACATATTTTATCACTAATAATCAGTCATTTATAAAATTTATGTTTTATAACATACTTCTACACGGCACCTACAGCACGACATTTTTAATAACTTTGCATCCGTAATCGATATGTGAATGCCTCAGACACCTTAATTCAGTCATGAAACTGCTCCGGTTTGTCATCGTCGTGATCGTCGCCGCTCTCATCGGGCCGGCCGCACGCGCGTCATATCCCATGGTGCGCAGCTACACCCGGCATCTGCACGGCGGAGGCACCCAGACCTGGGCCATCGCCCGCGACGGCGACGGCATCATGTATTTCGGCAACAAGAACGGCCTCCTGTCATTCGACAGCCGCAACTGGGGTCTCACCGGTGTCGAAAATCAGTCGACGGTGCGATCACTGCTGGTCGACAGCGCCGCACGGCGCCTTTACGTCGGCGCTTCCGACGAATTCGGTTATTTCGAGGCCGACTCCGCCACAGGCACAGGACGCTACGTCAATCTGGCCAAAATGCTTCCCCCTTCCATCAAGCAGTTCAAGGAAATATGGCGCATTCTGCGCCTCGAAGGCTCTTCATCGCTCTGGTTTCAGGCCGACAACGCCATTTTCTGCTACGACGGCTCCAGAATCTCGACCCTCCGCGTCAACGACCGCATCACGGCCGCCGCAGCGATCAACGGCCACCTGTACATAGCCACGGCCCACGGCGGCGTGTCCGAACTCCACGACACACGCATCGAGCCCGTATGCACCCTGCCCGTCGACCGCCACATACGCATCTGCGCCCTCCTGCCCTACAACAGCGCCCTGATGGCAGTCACAGACTACGACGGCCTGTATATTATCGAGAACGGCGCCGCACGCCCCCTGCACACCGACATCGACGACTTCCTGCGAGCCAACCAGGTATTCTGCGCCTCGCGCTCCGAATCAGGAATGTACGCTTTCGGCACCGTCTCACGGGGCGCAGTCATCACCGGCTTCAACGGCGGCCGCACTTCATATGCCAACATCGAGACAGGCCTGCAGAACAACACGGTCCTGACCACGTATTTCGACCCCGACGGCAACCTCTGGCTCGGCCTCGACAACGGCATCGACCAGGTCCTCGTCAACTCGCCCTACTACAGCCTGCTCGGCAACTCCGACTCGCACGGCGCAGGATACATGTCGCTCCGCGCAGGCGACCTGCTATATCTCGGCACCAACCAGGGACTTTTCGCCACTCCCTACCCCGACGCCGACAGCGCCGACCCGCCCCGGCTCACTCCGATACTTCGCGGACAGGTCTGGGACATCACTCAGATCGGCGACGAAGTGTTCGTCTGCACCGACGCAGGCGTCTGCTCAGGCCGCGGGCTCGATTTCCGTCCGGTCGACGACGACATCCCCGGCTCATGGTCGGTACGCCCCCTGAGCCGACATCCCGGCTACGCCCTCGTCTCATCATACGACAGCTTCTACCTCCTGCGCCGCGATCCGGGCGGCCGATGGACATCTCTCGGCCCCGTCGCCGGATACAGCGACATCGGCGGACACTTCTCCGAGGACCGCGACGGCAACATATGGATATCCCACTGGCTCAAGGGCGTCTACCGACTCCGGATCGACCCGTCCCGGGTGCGGTTCACGGCCCTCCGCTTCTTCGACACCGAAGCCGGCCTCCCCACCAACCGCAATGTAGGCGTTATCGCCATCGACGGTGTCCCGGTCGTAACCACCGAAGGCGGATTCTACCGCCTCGCGCCCGACGGCAGCCGCATGATACCCGACGAGCGCCTCGACGCCATACTCGGCGTAGCAATCGCTCCGCGCCTCCACGTCTCGCCGCGCGGCGACATATGGTGCCTCACCGGCAGCACAGCCACAGTCGCCGCACGCACCCCCGACGAAGCCACCCGCGTCGATACCCTCTCTTTCTCCCCTGTCCCCGACTGTCTCATACCCGGGTTCGACAACTTCAACTTCCTCAGCGACGACCGCCTCATCATATCCATGCAGGAAGGATTCTTCGACGTCGACCTTCGCCGCATGCCGCACTCCACACGCTCCGCCGGCGTTTTCTTCAAATCCATCGTCGCGCAGGGCGACTCCACCGTCACTTTCCATCCACGCGCCATGGCAGGGCCGATCTCGCTCCCTTACGGCCTCAACTCCCTGCATTTCGACGCCATTGCCCCTGAATACCGGGCCGACAAGCCCGTCCTCTACAGCTTCTTCCTCGAATCTTACGACGCCGACTGGAGCCCGTGGTCGGAATCCACCGCCAAGGAGTACACACAGCTCCACGAGGGCGACTACCGAATGCACGTCCGCGCGCTCAACCCATACACCCGCGACATCGACGAGCACGTCATCACCTTCTCGATCATGCCCCCGTGGTACCGGTCCACTCCGGCCAAGGCCATATACATGTTCCTCACCCTGATGCTGCTGTTCCTGGGCTACAAGGCCGTCAAAAGCGTCTCGCTGCGCGCATCCCGCCGCGTCGCATCGCGCAAGGAGCAGGAAATCGACCTCATGCGCCGCCATGCCAAGGAGGAATCCCTGCTCAAAGACTACGAGATCGCCGACCTCAAGGGCCGACAGCTCGAGCAGGACATCAAACACAAGACCGAGGAACTCTCCAACATCACCATGAACGTCGTCCGAAAGAACGAGATCCTGCTCGACATCTCCGACCGCCTCGACAAGCTCGCACAGGGCGACCGCTCACCCGCCGACATTTCCCGCCAGATCTCGCGCATCAAGGCACTTATACGCGAGAACATCAGCCACGACGATGACTGGCGCACGTTCATGCACAACTTCGACGCCGCCTACGAGGACTTCACCAAGAACCTCCAGAGCCGCCATCCGGGACTCACGCCGACCGAGCTCCGAGTCTGCTGCTACCTCAAGATGGGACTTAGCAGCAAGGAGATTGCCCCGCTTTTCAACATCTCTTACCGCAGTGTCGAGATGACCCGCTACCGCCTCCGCAAAAAACTCGGCCTCACCCGCGAGAACTCCCTCACCGACTACCTACAGTCCCTCTCCTGAAAGACGACCTTATCGACCTTTCCGACCCTCCCGCAGCCTGCCCTTGGCCGCCGTTAAACCCTTTTGTTACTTTTCACTCTTTTGTTCTTCTGTCTTTTGTCATTTGTTTGCACGTTTGCCACACTTTTCGTATCTTTGTCCGCGCGACTATTCAATCACTTCAATCATAATCAAATGAAAAAACTCAAAAGCATCTGTGCTCTGCTGGCGGCCGCTGCCGCCACAGTTCTATCCGGCTGCGGAAGCTCCGGATCAGGCAACCCCCTCGTCGACATGAGTGAGCTAATGCCCGTCCGCGAGACTTCCAAGGACAACTGGGGCTTCTACTCGCCCAAAGGCGAGACCTTCCTCCTCGACGAATTCGAGCACCGTCCCTCATCGGTCATCGGCGGTCTCTTCTCCGTTCAGGAAGGCAAGGAAGGCTACTACACCCTCTATAAGTTCGACGAGAAGAAGCCCGCTCCCGTCCTCGAGGATCTCAAGGCCGTCGGCTACCTCAGCGAAGGCCTCATCCCCGTCGTCAAGAAAGGCGAGCGAATCTCCATCGCCGACAAGGACGGACAGGTCAAGTTTACCCTCGACCCCGTCAAGGACAAGGAAATAACCTACTGCGCCTCCGGCTTCTCCGATGGCATCCTGGCTGTCAGCGACCAGGACAATAAGTACGGCTACATAACCACCGACGGCACATACATAGTCGAGCCTAAATACGACAGCGCTCAGGAATTCCGCGAAGGGCTCGCCGTAGTCGGCGTCAGGGAAGAAGGCGAAGAATACAAGTATCAGTACTCTGTCATCGACACCAAGGGCGAGACTGTCTTCAAGATCAAACACGATGTCTACGGAACGTCGTTCAAGGACGGCTTGCTTCTCGTCAAAGACGACAACGAACGCCTTATCTTCCTCGACACCAAGGGTGAACAGGTCTACAAATGTCCCGAAAAGATGAAAGGCATCGCCGACTACAACAAGAAATACATCATCTTCTGCGACGACGAGGACAATTACGGCGTCTCCACCTTCGACGGCGAGACAGTCATCCGTCCCAAGTACGACGGCATGGGATTCTACGGCGACAACAAGTTCGTAGTGACCGTCGGGGAAGACGACGAGAAGGAATGCAAGGTCATCGACAAGGACGGCGAGGAACTCATCGACCTCGACGGCTATGACTCAGCCTTCTGGGCCGGCCAGTATGGTCTCGTCGGCCGCGACAAGTCAGGCTTCGAATTCCTCGACGACGAAGGCAAGCCCCGCAAGAACGCCGCATTTGAGGAGGCCGAGCCCTCTTTCTCAGCCTGCTGGGCCGTTTACAGCGACTACTTCAACATGGACGCCGCCGTAGCTGCAGTCGTCGGCCTCATCAAGGACAGCGGTGTGGCTCAGTACGAGCTCGGCGAGGCTCCCTCGGTTCACTTCACCGATCCTTCAAACTATACCTACACATCGTCCGTCACACTCGACACCCTCGAAATCAAGGGCTACAAGTACGATATCACCGTACGCGCCAACTTCAACCAGTCAATGGCCGACTATACCTACGAGAGCTACGGATACTACAACTACCAGCGCCGCGACTACTGGCGTGAAGGCACTGTCCTGGCATCGTTCGCCATCAACATCTCCACCGAGACCGAATGGGGCAACGCCGGATCCATCGCCGTTGTCAAGAAACTCAAGGAGAACGGCTTCAAGCTCATCAGCCAGACCGACGCCAAGACCAAGTCATACGGCGCGCTCATGACCAAGGGCAACATGATCCTCATGGTCACCAGCAACGAAGGCGCCTCCACCGGCACCATCGAGATCGTCGCATACTCGTCTGACGTCGAGAACGCCGGCCGCAACTACATCACCAACCTCAACAGCGCCGACGTACCCGCCACCGTCGACGAATACGAAATCGCCGACTCCGTCGCTGTCGAAGCCGAACCCGACTACTACTATTGATCAGACATTCTGTCACTGTAGCGAAAAACGCCGCCAACGGGCGGCGTTTTTCACTTTTTGGCACGAATTTTGTTATATCATAAGCAATAATCATTCAAAAACTCAAGAATAATATGGAAAAGATACAGCCAGGCAAATATGTGGAGATGGTCTACGACCTCTTCCAGGTTAACCCCGACGGCACTGAAGAACTTGTGCACCAGGTCGATGCCGAAGATCCCGAAGCCGTAATCTACGGCGTCACGCCCGGAATGGTCGCACCCCTCGAGAAAGACCTCGAAGGCAAGACCGTCGGCGACGCTTTCGACGTCACCGCACAGCCCGACGAGGCATACGGACAGCGCAGCGACGAATACCTCGTCACACTCGAAAAAGACATCTTCGAAGTCGACGGAAAGTTCGACGCCGACATGGTACGCCCCGGCGCAAAGCTCCCCATGATGACTGGCGACGGCTTCCGCATCACTGGAGTCGTCGACAAAGTCGGCAACGACACCGTCACCATGGACTTCAACCATCCGCTGGCAGGCAAGGTCGTGCGGCTCAAAGGCAAGGTCACGGCCGTCCGCGAAGCCACTCCCGACGAAATCAAGATGGTAACCTCCGGCGGATGCGGCGGATGCGGTTGCTCCGGCGACTGCTCCGACGGCTCCTGCGAAGGCGGCTCCTGCTGCCACTGACCTGGGAAGCAGGCTTTTCAGCCTGCGCTATGGGACAGCAGGCTTTCTTTGCTTTGCTTTGCAAAGCGCCTTCGGCGATTGCCAGCCTGCGTCCTCACCCACACCCGCGGGGTCCGCGCCAATGCGCGGGCCCCGCGTGCTTCACATTTTTTAGCTAAATCAGTCATTGTCTGAAAAATTTGTCGTATCTTTGCACCAGACTGCTACGGCGGTTTTCCAATCTCACATTTCTCAGCTAAATGGCCACTAAAACGATCAATCTACGCCTTGTTGCCTACTCCGACGCCGCCGGCAAATTCGACGCCGACGCACCCCTCAACGGCAACGAAGACAACTTCTACGTCGACGACGACCTGACCGACGACGTCTCAGGCCCGACCCGCCTCGACACCCCCATCGCTCTGTCTTCTTTGGGCTGCATCCTCGCTGTCGCCGACGGTATGGGCGGACAGAACGCCGGCGAAGTCGCCTCCGAAATCGCTGTAAACACCATCGCCGATTTCTTCCGCGCCGACCGCATCACCCCCGACATCATGCGCGACGCCGACTCACGCGCCGAATACATCCGCCGCGTCATCGTCGAGGCCGACCGCCGCGTCAAGGCCGGCGCCGAGGGCCATCCCGAGCGATTCGGCATGGGATCCACCATCATCATTTCCTGGATCGTCGACGGCACTCTCACCACCGGCTGGCTCGGCGACTCCCGTTGCTACCGATTCAACACCCGCTACGGACTCGTGCCCGTCTCGCGCGACCACACCTACGTCCAGGAGCTCGCCGACAAAGGCATCCTCTCATATCAGGACACATTCTCCCACCCCCAGGGCAACATCGTCACCCGTTCACTCGGCGACCCCGAATCCGACCCGCAGCCCGAGACCGCTTCTTCGCAGCTCTACAACGGCGACATCATCCTCATGTGCAGCGACGGCCTCAGCGGAGTCGTCCCCGACCGTCCCTTGCGCGACATCGCCGACTCCATCAACGGCATTATGACAGCCGACTACGGCGACCTCACCGCCATGAAAAACCACCTCATGGAGGCCGCCGAGCGCCAGGACTGGTACGACAACGTCACCGTACTGCTCGCCAAATTCACCGGCGATCTGCCCGCCGCACCCTCGGCCCGTCAGATGGCCGAGGCCGATCCCACCGGCAGCCTACGTCCCCTCTTCGACGAGCCCGCCACCGTCATCACCCCACCGGCAGCCGACCCGGGCGCTCCGACAGCGAAAGCCGCCCCCAAAGCCGCCGCGAAATCCCCCGCACCCAAATCCGGAAACCGCATCGGCCGCTACATTGGCATCTTCCTCGTCCTGCTGCTTATCGCGGCCGCCGTATTTTTCGCCCTGAAGATCTTCCGCGGATCCGACGGCGAAGCGGCATTCACAGCCTCCGAAGGCGAGACTCCCGTCCGGCCCGTCGACACCTACGACGGATCCGAAGCCCCGGGCATCGTCCCTGCCGCCCCCTCAGACGCGGCAGGTCCCGACGGCGCGCCCGCTCACGCCGACCCCGACGGCAAGGACTCCCACTCCACCGTCGATGCCCACCCGACCGCCGGCAACGATGTCGAAATCGTACCCGTCGACAACCCGGATGCCCACGCACCCGCCGACATGGTCGACCAGGCTACATCCAAAGGCGTCGAGAAAACCTGGAAAGAGCAACTCACCGAGCGCCTCGACCAGGTAAAGATCAGCCGGTGGAAAGACCGCATCAAGAGCCTTAAACGGCAGATCGCCAAGGCTCCGTACAACCAGAAAGGTCGCTTCGAGGGACTTGTCCAGGCCCTCGAAGAGCGCATCCCCTACGCCGTCGCCGTCGAGAACGACATCATACCCCGGCTCAAGGGCGACGTCAAGAAAGAAGCCCAGAACGCTGTCGCCAACTTCCCCGACTGGACTATTGATAAGATCAAATCCGAGACCGAGCGATTCCGTCAGGCCATCCCCGGCTCCAACGACTGATAATCATCCTACCGCTTTCAGATATCACTCACTTCAGCACGATGAACGAAACAGAACTTAAAGAAGGCATGGTCATCGCCGACCGCTACCAACTCCGCAAATACCTCGGCAGCGGCAGCTTCGGCGAAGTCTGGATGGCCACCGACACCATACTCGGAATCGACATTGCCGTCAAGCTATACCTCTCCCTCGACGCAAGCGGGCAGGAGGAGTTCAAGGACGAATACCGCATCACTTTCGGCCTCTCCGACGAGCACCTGCTCACCACCGACTTCTTCGGCATCTGGCAGCACCGCCCCTTCCTCACCATGAAATACTGCGCCAAAGGCTCCGCCGCAAAGATGATCGGCAACGTCGACGAGCGCGTCATCTGGCAGTTCACTCACGACGTCGCCGCAGGTCTCCGCTACCTCCACAACCTCGAGCCCCCCATCCTCCACCAGGACATCAAGCCCGAGAACATCCTCGCCGACGACCGCGGCCACTTCCTCATCACCGACTTCGGCATCAGCCGCAAGATGCGCTCCACCATGCGCAAGCAGTCCAAGCGCTCCGTCGGATCCGGCGCCCTCGCCTACATGGGTCCCGAACGCTTCCAGGCCGACCCGATCGCCGTCAAGGCCAGCGACGTTTGGTCGCTCGGCGTTTCAATATACGAGATGGCCACAGGCGACCTACCCTTCGCCGGCAACGGCGGCGGCATGATGCTCAACGGCGCCCAGCTCCCGCGCCTCGACCCTGCCCGGTTCTCCTCCGAACTCAACGACCTCATGCAGGCGTGCCTGGCAAAGGATCCCTGGGAGCGCCCGACCGCCGACCAGATCGTCGAATACACCGACCTCATCCTCCGGGGCCGGAACGAGCCCTGGCACCGGTGGTTCGCCTCGCATACCGGAATCCCCGCCGATTCCGCCCCCATCACCGGCACCGTCATCGACCGCCCGGCCCCGGCCGCGACCGACGATATCGACGAAGCCGGCGGCAAGAGCCACAAGGGATTGATAATCACTGTCGCCGCCATCCTGCTCCTCGCTTTGGCAGGAGCAGGCGTCTACTTGTTCCGCGACGACATCATGAGCCTCGTCGGAGCCTCCAAGTCATCCGGCTCATCCGACGATACCGACCGCGAGGCAGTCTCGGCTCAGTATCGCGAGCTGTTCATCCGCTGCCGCAGCGACATCGACGCCGGCAACAAGAACTCATACCTATCGCTCGTCAAGGCCCGTCAGCTCCTCGACTCCATCACCGCAATCTACGACACCAACGAATTCCTTGCCGAAAAGGAAAACAACGATCCCGAGCCCCTGCGCTCCGCCCTCGCCGCCAAGGCCGACGAAGTCAGTGCGCTTTACCTCGAGCGCGCGCCCGGCATGGCCGAGGCCGGCAACTTCGAGACCGCTGCCGCCTACTACCAGATAGCCGGCCTCGTCAAGCCCGACGACTCCCGCGTGTTCAACGGCCTCGACGGTCTCGCCCGACGCTTCAAGTCGCCCGGCGTATTCATGGCCGTCAAGGCCGCTTCGCTCGACGGTTCCGAACTTACCCTCGACTACGTCGGACTCTGCGACCGGCAGCTGCCCAACGTCCGCCTCGAATACACCCTCTCAGCCGGCGGACACACCTTCTCAGGCAGCTCCACCGTCACAGTCCGCTGCGGCGACGCGCAGTCCCTCCGCATCAACCTCTCATCCGCACCCGCCGCCGGCTCATTCTCCCTCCGCATCGTCAGCGGCCAGCTCGTCATCCTCAACCGTAATTTCAACTGATCCGTTATGATAAAGAAGCTTTCCACTCTCCTGATCCTCCTCGTCATCGGCGCCGCCTCGGCCTTCGCCATCAACGAAACCCTCGCCCAGGCCCAGGCCGCACTTAAAGGCGCCTCCACCGAGCAGCAGTTCGCCCACGCGCTCACTCTCTTCAAATCGGCCGCCAACGACATCAACTACAACCCCGACACCGACGACCGCGCCATCGCCGACGGCAAAGCCCAGTGCAACCGCCGCCTCTCGGCCTTACGCAAGCGCCTCCGCGTCGACAACTCGGCCCAGGCTCTCTCGCGCAGCTTCTCCAACCAGGGCGGCAGCCTCACTTTCTCCGTCACCGACGCCGCCGGCGCCGTCAAGGTCGCCCAGCTCCCCGACTGGCTTACGCTCGACTCCAACAACGGCAGCCAGATCGTCGTATCCTGCGGCCCCAACGCATCCACCATCGTCCGCCAGGGCCTCATGAAGATCACCGACGGCAAGTACACCGTCAGCATCTCTCTCAACCAGGCCGGCGCCCCACGGCCCGCCAAGCGCCCCGTCGACGACGGCCGCACACGCTCCAAGCTCCAGATCAACGACCTCAAATTCACCAACGTGGCCTGGGACAACAGCATCATTACTCCCGCCGGACAGCCCCTCTACGCCCACGAGATGCGCTTCCTCCGCCCCCTCATCTCCTACGACGGTCTCGCCCAGGACAAGAACGCCTACATCCACGTACGCATCTATAAGCCCGACGGCTCGCTCATGCAGCCCAAGGACATCGCTCCCGACGGCGACACACAGTACTACGACTATCAGTTCTTCGCCGGCGAAAACAACGACATGGGCGGCATGATGGGATTCGGACACCGACGCGACAGCGAATTCGAGCCCGGACAGTACCGCTACGAAATCTGGATCGACGACGAAAACGTATACACAGCCTACGCCACCATCGTCGAGCGCGAGGACAACGAGACCTACCTGCTCGTCAACGGCGAAAGCGCACCCACTATCGCCCTAAAGCCTACCGGTGGCACTGTCACATACTACGTCTCCACAAGCGACGCCAACTGGGAAGTCACCGACCTCCCCTCGTTCATGACTCTCACCAAGAAGACCGACGACTCATTCACCGCCACATATAAAGCCAACCGAGCCAACGCACCCCGCGAGGAATACTTCTACATCGAAGGCGCCGGCCGCCGCGTCAAGGTCAACGTCACACAGGAGACCAGCGGCCCCGTCGCCACCCTTGAGAACGTAACCGTACAGCACGGCGTCGTCGTCGACGGCGAGAAAGGCCTCGAGATACATGCCAAGATCAACATTCTCAACGCCAACCGACACCGCGTCCAGGTCGTGGCATGGTTCTATTACGCCGACGGCGAACCTCTGATGGACATCGACGGACAGTACCGCGCCGGCGACGGACAGGTCACCGTCAACAAGGACATCGTCATCGACTCCGACCGCCTCGACCTGCCCGACTTCACACTGTTCATCCCCTACAGCCAGCTCGACATCACCGACCCCGGCGACACCGAAGTCGAATTCGACATGGGCATCTACGACTTCGCCAAGCGCGACTTCCTCGCCTCCTCCCCCCGCATCAAATTCACCTATTCCAACTGATGGAGTGAAGGCGTCCCCGCCTTCACACTGTCTCTCAATACACAAGTTCACCGGCCCGTGGGCCGGTGAACTTGCTGTTACAGCATCACATCATACTTCCGCAGCTTCATCATCGGGAAGTATGACTCCTTGGCCAGCTTCAGACCCGGATCGCCGCAGTCCTCCTCGCGGTTCGAATACCGCAGAGCCGGATGTCTCCGCAGCATGAACGCCGAAAACAGCTTGTTGATCGCCGCGCCCGCACCCGAAATCTCGTGGTTGATCTTCTCGATGTGTACATACAGCGTGTCGCCTATCACCTCTCCTACCGAGAAGGCCACTATCTCGCCGCTTTCCCCCCGGAGCACCGCGCCTTCGAACGGGTAGCTCGACAGATTCGCCAGCACACGGCGGCACTCACCGTTCTCGTACGCCTCAAGACGGGTCATCTCCGGATCGTCAGGATGGCTCTGACCCTCGAAAAACAGCATCGTCTCAGGCAGGATATCGAACGTCAGCGCCTCGAACCGCCAGTGCGGATTGTCCGCGAAAAACCGGTTCACATGGTTGCGCTTCTTCATCATATGCTTGCCCGTCAGCGTCGCCAGCGACGTGATGTCATACACATAGTCGCTCCAGTCTGCGAGCTCCTCCACCTGCGCGGTGCGGCCCAGCGCGTCGAGCAGATCATCCACCCGGTCTTCCGGCACTGCCGTGAATATCGGCCTTATGCCCTTGATACGGCAATAGTCGCGGATCATCTCGATCGAGGCCCCGAGCGTCAGCGACCCCACCGGCATCATGAAAGCCGTCACCGACGGATTCGCCTCATCCACTCCCTTGACAAACAGCGTATCGTCGACCACGCAGTATTCATACTTGAAACATTCGATCCACATATACAGGCCCCCGATCGTATAGTCGCACGCCCGCGACTGCGACCGCTGCAGATACTTGTTCACCAATGGCATATCAGGCAGCCTCAGCGGCTTGAACGAAAGGCGCGATAAAGTCAGAGTCTCGACCGCCCGGCGGCGAAAAGCAAAGGGAGAGTTCATATTCATAAATTTTTAAGCGATTTTCTTAGCAATTACTAACCATCTAACAACCGCCCCCGCCCCTTAGTTCATGGAAAGCGCTATGGGAAAGCTATGGGAAAGCAGCCTTTCAAGCCTGCGCCCCCAGGAAAGCGCGCGCTCCAAGCCCCCGCCCTATTTTCACCAACAAATTGTCAATTTTCCACCGCTTTTATTACTTTTGCATCCGTAAAGTTCCTTTTACCATGAAACGCAAACACCTGTTCTGCGAACTCGGTCCCACAGCCTACGCCATATCGCTCAACAAGCAGATCTTCACCCGCAAAATCCGCAATCTGATTTCCGACCGCCACCTTGCCCGACTCCGCGAGCCCGACCGCGCCGAAGGATTTCCCACCGTGGTCTATGCCCACCGCAGCAGCATGATCAAGCGCGGGCCCGGCATCGACATGCAGCTCCAGCTCAACAAAGTCCGAAACATAGCCCTGGCCTGCAGCCGCATCGACGGCGTAGTCATCCGGCCCGGCGAGACATTCTCGTTCTGGCACCTGGTCGGACGTACTTCGCGCGCCAACGGATTCGCCCCCGGCCGCGTCCTCGCCAACGGCCGCCTTGTCGCCGGAGTCGGAGGAGGCCTCTGCAACCTGGCCAACACGCTACACATCCTGTTCATGCACAGCCCGCTGACTGTCGTCGAGCTCCATCACCACTCCGACGCCCTCGCCCCCGATCCGGGCGGCGTCCGCATTCCCTACAGCGCCGGCACTTCAGTCAGCTACAACTTCCTCGACCTCCGTTTCCGCAACGACACCGACCGCCCCGTCCGGCTCCTTGCCCGCTGCGAGGGCGATGATCTCATGGCTGAGCTCCGCACCACCCGGCCCTGCTCCACCGAATACCGCATAGTCGAGGAGAACCACCACTTCCACCTGGCCGAAAACGGCTCCTACTACCGCCTGTCGCAAATCTACCGCGAGACCGTCGACCGAGCCACCGGGCGCATCCTCGCCCGCGAGCTCAAGTGGGACAACCGCTCCCGCGTCATGTTCGATCCGGCCCTCCTCCCCGCCGACCAGATCCGCTGACCCACTTGGAAAGAGGGTGTTGCAGAACTCATAAATTACGGCAACCTGTAGGGACGTCGCTACATACTTTCGGTTTTGCAACATCCTGTGACTGCCTGCGCCATAAATACGCATTACAAGATGTTTGAAGATTAGCAAATTATAACTATATTTGCAACATCATAGTCTGACCGATTTTGAGTAACCAAGTTAAATCATTAATTTATGAAACAATTACTGCTGACTCTTCTTTTGATTTTGGGGATTTCTGCCGTCTCCTCCGCCCGACAGGCCGATAATGTACCGACCTCACCCGAAGGTCAATATGACACCGCTATGCGATACTATACAGGCGACGGGGTCGAACAGAATCATACTATGGCCTTGAAATGGTTCCGCAAAGCCGCCGAACAAGGCCATGCCGACGCCCAGTTTGCTTTGGGATATATCTATACCTATGATGAAGATATTCCGCATGACTATGCCGAAGCCATAAAATGGTACACCAAGGCCGCTGACCAACAAAACAGAAACGCCTGCTACAATTTGGGACTGCTTTATCTTTACGGAGAAGGAGTCGAACAAAACGAAGCCCTGGCTATGAAATGGTTCAGGCGCTCAGCCGATCTGGGATTCGCTGAAGCACAGTTCAACCTCGGTTGCGCATACGAAAACGGAACCGGTGTGGAACAAAACTATACCGAAGCAGTTAACTGGTATCGCAAAGCTGCTGAACAGGGATATGCTCCTGCACAATACAATCTGGGCTATTGCTACGAGATGGGCTACGGCGTTGCGGCCGACAAATCCGAGGCCATCAAATGGTACCGCAAAGCCGCGGATCAGGGCGACATGCAGGCAATTCAGGCCCTTCACTAAATTTTATGGGCACCTGCCGTTAATTTTTCATTTTTAATTCTCACCAGCCGCGGAGGCGCGGCAGCAGGCTTGCCGCGGGAGGCACCGGAGGCTGATGGTCGATGATATGCAGGGCGATGGCGCGGGTCATCAGCAGGTCGTCGTGACAGCCCGGCTTGGCCGCGTACGACCCGTCGGGCAGCTCCTCGTAAGTGAGCAGTTCGTCGACGGCCCGGCTGTCGCGCTCGATGTAGCTCTGCGACCGCACGTGCGCTATCAGCCCCGCCACAAGCATTTCCTTGGTGGCCCGGTTGGTGTGGAAGCCCACGCGGGTGGTCTCCGTCTGCCGCAGGTCGTCGTAGGCGCGACGGCAGTAGACGTTGGCATATTCGCGCGCCAGGCGGTCGAGCACATAAGTGCCGGCGAATCCGCGGCTTTCGAACGTGTTGCTCTCCACCACCAGCAGGGCGTCGTTGTACAGCCGCCCCAGCGCCATGGCCTTGGCGGCCAGCAGGTCGTGGTCGATGTGGCCGCGCCACTGCGCCACCACCTCGGGCAGCGGGCCGTCGCGTCGCACCACCGCTACCACCGAATAGTCGGCCCGGTCCGAGCGGCCGCCCACATCCACTGCCGCCACGTAATCGCCGTCAGCGTCTGGCGCCTGCCACATCACCGTGTCTCCGTCCGGACCGTCGACCCAACGGCCGTCGGACCCGAAACCGCCCCTGCGCCCCTCGCGGCAGCCGCTCCGCAGCGCCCCGGCCATGTCGGGCGGGAACACGCTGCGGCCCGTGGCCGTGAACGCCTCCTCGTCGGTAGTCGGAAATTCGGCCATCATCTTGTCGCGCGTGCCCAGCTCGGCCAGCTTGCAGTTGTACCAGTAGATCTGGTCAAGGTCGCAGCCCAGCTCCCACAGGCGCCGGCCGTAGTCGTCGAGCGACCGCGCCACCGCCTCGCGCGAAGGCGGCGCAAGGCGGTAGTATTCAATCTCGTACCACGGCACGAATACAGCCAGGCGCCCCGCCGCGCCTTCGCGAGCGGCCATCCACTGCCGGTGGAAGTAGTTGCCCACGCCGTTGGCCGTCGACTCCAGCACCACCAGTGACCCGTCGATCAGCGGCACCGACCCGACGATGGCCCGGATCGTGTCCTCGGGCGACTTGCCCGGCGTGCTCTTCCAGTAGGCGATTTCGGTCAGATGCGCCATCGCGAAGTCGGCGCCGCGCACTGCGTCCTGGTTCTCGGCCGAGGCGACCGTCACGCGGCAGCCCCGGCCCGTGATCTCGCGCACGTTGCCCGACCGCTCGTAAGGCTTGAAAGTCGGCTTCGCATCCCCCTCCCACAGCTCCTCGGGGTAGTTTTCGAGAATCTTGGTGTACATCCCGCGGATGCCCGTCGACGTGTCCTTTACCTGCGAGCAGATGATCGAGTGCCAGTTCGTCCGCAGGCACGACTGTATCCAGGCCATGTAGGTCTGCACCAGGGTCGAGCCGCCCCACTGGCGCGCCTTGAGCATGATGGCGCGCACGGGCTGTCCGGCGCGGCGCTGCCCCTCGAGCAGCCGGGCCACGCGGCGCTGCGGCGCGTTCAGGTGCAGCCGCACGTCGCGCCCCTCGGTCTTGTGCTTGATGGTGACGCACTCGGCGCACCAGTATTCGAAATCGTGGCGGCAGCGCAGCCGCTTCCACTCCAGCGGATCGTTGGTGCGGATGCCCGGATCAGCGGCCATCGAGGCCGGCACCCGGGCCCGCGGCAGCCCCGGCACGGGCGTCGTCACCTCGACGCGCCCGGTGGCGGCCGGATCGCCCGCCACCGGGTCGTAGTACACGGTCCGGGCGCGTCGGCGCGCATCCTCGGCCAGCAGCTGCTGTAGTTCTTTGTCTGTCATAGTATTAGTCGAATTAGTCTAATAACGCGAGTTCGGGATAAGGAACACCCTAAAAAAGTTGAATCGACAGCTTA
>ERZ1673743.1151-NODE-1151-length-31365-cov-7.754839_pt1 | contig 31365 bp, 19 predicted proteins | sample MGYA00580197_ERZ1673743 | MGnify/ENA primary metagenome ERZ1673743 (study PRJEB41218, sample SAMN15661795) | gut metagenome | host: Homo sapiens | place: Canada: London | collected 2015-08-20/2019-03-30 | study: EMG produced TPA metagenomics assembly of...
GATCTGCGGACAGATGCGATGCACTTTCCTACATCAATAGAATCGAAAGATTCCTTATGCGGTATAATTTTTTCGTTTCCTTTATATGCTTGATGAATGGCCTCCGTAAATTTTATACCGAACTCCTCTAATGAAATTAGCTCGTCTGTCATTGTTCTATTTCAAAAATCCGAATATTTCGGACTGAGGTTATTACCTTCATTATTTTTTATAGATATTGGGCTATCGTATGATTATTCGCAACATATCTTATCAGATAAACGATCTCGTCTTGATCCCTGTATATCGTGAAAAAAACATACCATTGGGTGAGTTTATTTTTGCGGAATACGGCATACGACATATTATGTCCATATCGCTCGAAATAAGCCGGTGCTGGTTTTTTGATTTTATTCGGAAGGTTTGCTCGTATATCTTCAATAAGATCCTGTACATATTTGATCGCGTTTTCTTCGAAACTGAAATATTTTTTTTCATAAAGAATGTTGATCAAATCAGTCAGATATTCTTCGACTTCCGGCAAAGCTATTATTCTCATGCCTGCTGCTTATGTTGATCCGCAAACATTTTATGGATATTGCCTTTGACACGTTCGAATAATTCATCTAATGTAACGGCACGTTTCAGATCATTGTCCGGTTCTAAATATTGTTCGCGTGTAAGAACAAACGTTTCATTTTTACCTCTTTGTATGAGTATTCTTTCCTCGGTGGCTAAATCGAGGTATTTTTTGAGATTGTTTCTTAACTCCGAAGAACTGATTACTCGCATGACTTTATCTTTTAATGTACGCTATAATGTACAACAAAAATAGTGCTTTATTTTGATAACGCCAAATAATCGGATTCAATTGTTCATATTGTATTGGGTTTTATTCTTGATCCTTGATATTCATGCGCTCGGATGTTTGGCTCTCATTTCGTCTATCGAGAAAACCTCTCTCATTTTTTCATAGTATTGCGGCCAACTTCCGAATCTGTTGCAATCGAGCCGTCAGTTTACTGTCTTTGCGAGCTGTTTGCATATTGTATCGAGTCTGCATATTGGTAAGCATTTCGGCTTCGATTCCCAATGCAGCCTCGAAATATAAGGCCATAGTTTCGGTTACAGGGCGTTTCGCGTTCAGAATTTCATTGAGCATCGTATAGGAAATACCTATCTGTTCGGCCAATTTTTTCTGCGAGATGCCTCTGTATTCGATCTCCTCCTTCAGTATTTCTCCCGGATGCGTAGGAGTGTATGGATAACCTAAATTTCCCATAGCAATTATTTATAGTGGTTCGACAACTCAATAATATTGCAAATCGTTATTTGCTCTTTCCCGTCGGCTTCGTGCGAAACCAAAAATTCAATCCGATACTGGTCATTCACTCTGATTGAGGAAATACCTTCTTTATTTCCAGTCAGTACCTCGTACCTCAATGAATGTAACTGATAAAGAGCTTCGATACAACTTGCATCGTTAAGAATATCTATACGTTGCTTGTAGCGTTTAACTATTGTCGGTTGGTAACGGTGTTTTTTATCCTTACACTTTCCTTCGTAGTATAATTCTGATAGATACTCTTTTTGGAATTTTACAATCATTATTGCTGATTTTTACATTGCAAAGATAGTGCTTATTTCCAAAAATTCGCTAAAAAAGTGAATTTATTTTTGACAGATATGTTAATTGGCATCCATATACCGTTGCATCATGGCCATAGCATTCGGGTCAGCGTTCTGTTGTGCCGTCTGTTGCAACTGCGTAAGGGCTTCGGGGTCGATTTGACCGGCTGCGGCCTGTTCGTTGAAAGACTTGACCTCGGAGAGCAGTTTGTCGGCCCCCGGCAGCGAGCAGTTATTGAGGAATATTTCGAGCGGTATGCGGCCGCTTTCGAGCAGTTTCATCAATAGGTCGTCGGTCATTTGCCGGAATACGGGTGTATCGTTCGATTTTGCGGCCGTGAGGTTGAAATCCTCGATCTTCTGCGCCATTTCCGGCTCGTAGAATTTCGCCATCTCTCCGGCGGTCTTACCATTGGTGCCGATGTATCGACGGGTCGTGTAGTATTGCATGAGGACTTTAAGCAGCTTTTCGTCGCGTTCCTCGCAGAACATGTTGTAATTCTCGAACAGCACGACGAAATTCATCATCGAGTTTTGTGCTTGCTGGGCGTAGAGGCTCGACGGCGTATTGGCTCGCGGAACTTGCCCTTGTACCGCTCCGTTCAGCCCGCTGATCTGCTGCATGATGTTCATTTCCTGCGCGAACATTTCCCATGCTCCGATGTTGGTGCCGTTCATGGATATTTGCTTCGGGAGTTTGTCGTAGGCCCCTTTTTTGATAAGAATGACGCCGTTCGTTTTGACGTATTCGCGTGCGAAATCCCGAATGTCCATATCGTCGGGTATGCACTCCTGCGGAACCATCAATAGCCCTTTTGCCGAGGCTCCGATGATGAAATCCAAAAGGGTCAATAGCCGGTTGATATAGCGTTGAATGTCTATCACGTCCGATAATACGGCTTTGAACCGTCCGTCGATTACGGGCATGGCCGCAAGCACGTAGGGGTGTTCTTCGTGTGCATAGGGACTTTCAGTCTCTTTGATGCAGTAGCCGTTCGGCGTAAGGTATTTCACCCGCCAATAATATTCGTACTGTTCCCGGGCGTAGATGAGTTTCACCGTGTCTGGGGCGATCCCTGCGGCCATACCTTGCTCGATGCGCGAGGCGTTGATCGCTTCGACTTCTTGCATTGTAAGGTCGGTGTATATCTCTTCCGTTCCGTCGGCGTAATCATGCACGTATAGTACCCAGCGGCCGAGGCGTTCCCACACCTCGATAACGCGGTATTTGCCGAGGTCGTTCGTGTATAGGAAATTCAGATTTTGAAGCCGTGAGGCGTGATTTTCATAGAGGTTTTCCAGCTTCGTATGGTCGTGGCAGATGCCATAAATTTCGCGTAATGCCTGCACGTCTTCACGGCATGTGGCGAAGTTGCGCACCAAATCGTCGAACGTGTAGTCGTGCAGCTCTCCGATGCGGCGGATGTCCGTCAGTCGCGGATCTTCGATGTCGGCATTGAAAAATAGCCGGTTGATGTTCACGAGGTCGATTTTTCCGTCTGTGCGGTTCTTGGTACTCCAATAGCCGTAGCGTACCTTCGCGCAGGCTATTCCCGTCAGACAGAGTTCCTCAACGACGTTGATGTCTATTTTTCGGATTCTGTTGAGCTGGTGGCACGCTTGCAGGGCGTTGGTCAGCATTTCTCCGAGCGGCTGGTCGTCGCGGCTGCGGGCATATACGACCGTTTGCGTGGGCGACGAAAGGAGTTGTCCGTGAATATTGCGGATATATTGCTGGATATAGTTGTGTTTGAGCGGCACTTTCCCGCTGCGGGAGATCAGCGCATCTTCGCGGATCGTCCGGTGCGGATGGTCGGGGTCGGGTACCGTGTCGCTCCATTGGTCGCCGTTCTTGTATCGCAGATTCCGGGCGTGCTCTTTGCGCAGGTAATCCATTGCGTCCCAATCCCGCGCACAACGCCACAGGAGCGTCAGATTGTCGTCGGCGTAGCGCATCGTGCCTTGCTCCCATTCGCGGCGTGTTCGAGCGATGCTTTTATCCGTTTGGGCCAACAGTTTCAACCGCCGGGTATCAATATTCCGTAACATGGTCGTCCTCGTTTAATGCGTTCATCATCGTTTCGTTCAATTCTTCTTGTAATCGGTCATAAGCTGCGGTATTGGGACGCGTATCGGCAAGTATCGCCCGCAGCTTGTTCACCGCCGTTTGGTGTGCCTTGAAAATTGCGATACGTTGCAGATTCCGTTGTACGGCGGGATCGGTGCGGTCGAGTGCCGGCCCCATGCGTTTGTATTTGGCTTCGATATTCGTCAGACGGTCGCGGAGGGTGTAATACCGTTCGGCCGGATTTTCGGGGCGTGCCGTTCCATAGAAGCGATTTATTACGGGCAGATCGCGGCTGCTGATTTTCTCTCCGGTGAATAGCGCCTGCGAGGAGTGCACCATGTCTTTGATGAACTTACCCATTCCGCCGCCGTAATAGGTCAATACGTGTTCGACGTGCGAGGGGTTGTACTCGAAGATACTCCGCAGCAGCGGGTCGATTTCTCCATTCTTGCGCAGTCCGGCCGGTGTATTCTCATCCCCTCCGCCTAACCTGTTGATCCCCCGACAGAGGTAATAAATCGCTTTGTTTACGTTTCTCAGTCCCATTTCCGAGAGCGGATAGTTTTCCGTCGTCGAGTAGCTGCGGCGTCCGACAGGATAACCGAACGCATCCTCTCCAGCATACCAGATGTCGTACCACGGCGTCAAAGCCGTAGGAATCAGTACACGGGTTGCATCTCCTTTGGGTGAGGGAGAAGCTACGGGCGAGAAATCCTCATAGAGCATCGTAAGCATCAAGCGGGCGGCGTCTTCGGGGCCGAGTTTTCCTCGGTAAAGGTCATGCAAGGCAGTTCCTATACCGAAGAAAGCCCGAAATCCCTGCGGAAGCGGAATCTTCAAGTACCCTCGCTTTCCCATGCCGGGGATGATGAGGTGGTTGTGTCTTTCGTACTCCGTAACAGTCAAATCTCGGCCATCGTCTCCGCTTCCGGCAAGGAAAAAGTCGAGCAGCAGACTGTCGAGAAATCCAGCCGCCGTCAGCGCGGCAACAGCCTGTGCAAATCTTTTCCGGTTGCGCATGGCGATTTGTGCGACCTGTACCGCTCCCTGTACCGAAGCATTGAAAAAGACGTAGAACATGCCGAGCGGCCGGGTCGCCGTACCGCGACGGTTGAAATTCACCGTAACGTTTTTTGCATCGTCGATGGCCGTAAGGAGCGATTTTCCTTGTTCAAGCGATGTGGTGAAGGTCGCCAAACGGGATGTGTTCTCGGCGATGCGGGAAGCGTTTTCCAGCGCGACGCCTATTGCCCGTACACCGCTCTTGCGGGCGGCATACGAGAGCCATATCCCGGCGCGTTCGCTTCGTTGGGAGGCCCGCACCAATTCGGCAATACGTCCCGTGCGAAATGCGACGTAATGTTTGATTTCTTTCTCGGCCTCGGCGATGTCTTTGCTGTGGACGAACCCCGTTTCTCCGCCGTTATCGCGGAAATAGTCGTAGAGCGTATCCATCACCCGTTCACGGCCGAATTGTCGGGTCAATTCTTGTCGATCGGAGGTATTGAGTACGTCGAGCGTTCCGGTTTCGGCGATAGTCAGCGGCTCGGCCATGCCTCGCAGCTCGCGGGTGATTGCGGCCATACTTGCAGGGATGTTACGCACGAATCCTTCGAGATTGCCGCCCTCGTCGATTGCGTGTACCAGCGCTGCGTGCTGCACGTCGCGCAGGAAATTCGCTGCGACAAACGCCGGATTGCGAGAGGTAAAAGCTCTTGCCAGCCAGCGTGTCGCGTTCCCGACCGTATCATCCAGCCATTTTGGAATCGCCAGCCGGTTATATTGGTTGATCGCGTTCGCCACGGCAGGATCGGCGAAGGTTATCATATAACGGATGCCGTTCACGTAACATTCCACATTGCGCTGCTGTTCGTAGAAGTGTCCCAAATGCCCTTCGCGCTCGAAACGGCTATCCGCCTCGGCTTCGCGGACGATGTTGAGCCGTTCGGTCTCCTCGATGCGGTTATACAGATAGTCGGCCAGTTCGTCGTCGTGGGCTCGAAGCGCTGCGTTCATTTCCTTTTTCAATCGGGCAATTTCCTTGCGTGCCGCCTTCGATAGTTCGATGTCCTCAACGGCAGGGTCTATGGTCGTCGTAACCCATCTGTTACCGATGCCTTTTGCCAGCCACACCTTATCGACACGAAATAAATCTTCCGAGTTGCGGCTGTTGTTTTGCGCCAGCCGCAGAACCGATTGCCGTGCGCAGTTGGTCTTAGCCGCGATGATCGCTCCGATGCCGATATTCACCATTTGAGCGATTGGATTGCGGGGTTTTGCAATACGTCCTTCGGCCTCGTGCAGCACTTTCCGCAGAGGTCGCGGCCCTGTGCTGTCGTCGATGAAATCGTACACGTCGGCCGCATCGAAAGCCACCGGCTCGCCTTTCTGGTCGCGGTAGTTGTAATCATAATCCCGTAAAGGTACATAGTAGTCCCAGCCGTGCCCTTTTATCAACTTGCGGTGTTCGGGGGCTAACATTCCGTCTTCGACGAGGATTTCCAGCACGCGGTCGTTTGCCGCATTGATCCGCTGCCACAATCGCTGTGTCGGAATCTCTCCGGCCCGGCGGCGGAAATCTGCGACGATACTTCGGGCCAGCGTTTCGTTCCACGCATCGCGCGGGTCGAGGGATAGGGCCGCAATCCCCGTTGCCTGCCGTTCGAGCGACGATTCGGCCGTGATGTAGTCGATGATGTGTGTTTCCGTCATGCCTGTTTCACGGGCTATGGCTGCGATTTGGTCGAGTATGGGGTCTAAATACTCTTTCGTGTATTTGTCGATGGCGACTTTGGCGATGCTTGTCAGGTGGTTCAAGTGTTTGTGTACGTCCGTAAGGTCGTCGATACGGCCTCCGCGCCGCACGATCTCCTCCTGCAATCGTTCGACGGGCAGCGTGCTGTCTATGAATCGTAGCTGTTGTCGGTTTTTCCAACTCCGCTTGTCGTAAATTACGGTCGGCTCGATACCTGCCGGCGGAGCCATTTCGGGCTGTGCCCGTTTCTTTTTAAGCAATTCTTCGACATACTCGCTCGCATATTTGAAATTCTCCGGCAGAGGTCGTTCGCTTTTCATCGTGCGTCGCCGCAACGGAGTGCGGTAGTTGTCGGAGAGGACGAAATCGAGGTGTTTGCGCATGGAGTGCACGATTTGCTCTTTCGTCTCTTGGGGTAAGGTTTTCACCAGTTCGTCGATGATGCTGCGATAGCTTTCTTGATCGGTGAGCTTTTGGAGGTCGAATAATGCGAGGTATTTGCGCATGGCCTTCAAACGATCATTGCCCATGCGGTCAATGATGGCTCGGCCCATGTCATCAAGCAGTCCATATACACGCATAGCGAAGTCATCGGCGACGTGTTCGCCGAGCAAAGCTCCGGTGATATGATGCTCGCGGATGTAGCGTTCGATGCTATACCGTTCGATATTTTCGGGTGTAGCGTCGTCGAATATCGCACGGTAGCGCATGCCTTCTGAACGGCCGAAAAGCTGTTTGCGGATGCGTTGTTCGGCTGCTGTCGCGGCGACGGCTTCGGCGGCCGTGCGTGTTTTTTGCAGGCGGTGTTTCGACAACCACAACAAATATGCGATGTCGCGGTCGCCGATACGCAGCGGAAGCCTCAACACGTCGCGCAGCAGCGAGCGGATACGGCCGATGATCCGGGCAAAGCGGCTCGGTGTGATGTCGCCCTCCGCAAGACGTGCCAGATATTCTTCCGTCGCACGACGGCGGATGTCAGCTCGAAACTGTTTGCTGGTGGACGCTTGCCACAGCTCTGTACGGGCGATTTTATCCACACGCTTGCGGCCTTCGGTATCAAGACCGATGTAAACCTTATCGAGAAAGTCGCCGAAACGGTCGCCCATCAGCGAGCGTAAGCCCATGTGTCCGACAATTTCATGCAATACGGTCGCTTCGGCATCGGCGAGTGTCGTAATATTGGGCAGGACAATGAATGTTTGTCCCGTTTGTGGGTCGTAAAAACCTTTTGAGTGTCGTTTACGACGTTGCACGAGCGGGTCGGGGTCGATAATCGCTTCGGTGTCGTCGATTATCTCGACCGGGGTGTTCAGCGTGCGGGCGATCCGGCGAACGCGGCGAGCCAACTCCGCATCGCTTGCCGGGGCGTCGGAACCGAACGGATTGCCACCGTCGCGGAAGCGGAGGCCGTTTTCTGCATTATCGTCAATCAATTCGTCAGGGTCGATGTCTATGGTTGCGGTTTCGGACTTGTCGGTTTCCTCCTGTGCTTCGATCGCTGCCAGTTCCACTTTCATCTGCTCTTCCAGCTCGGCGATGCGTTTTTCTGTCGCCTCCAACTCTGCCTGTTTGGGAAATCCGTTGCCGACCTGCGTCTGTAATTGTTCGATGTCATGCTGTGCGGTTTCCAGTCCGAGCTGGCGTTTCTGTATTGCGGCGTCGTATTCCTCGCCGGAGAGAGTTTTTCCGACTTGGGTTATAACGTTAATCAGTTTGGCTCCGGCTTCACCTTGCAATTCGGGCCATTCGCGGCATCGGTAAGAGACTGTGCGATTGATACGTTCCTTATCATCGGAAAAGAAATTTCGCCGTAAAGTAACCGTAATGTCGAACTCTTTGCCGTTGATTCCGATGTAGGTTTTCAGCTCCGACTGCGCCCGTTCGGGCGATTTGCGGAGGGCATCCGCTTCGGCTTCGATACGTTTCGAGAGCGGAACGAACAGGGTTTCGATCTTTTCCGGATCGGAGGCTTTGATTTTCCCGACCTCCACCGATATTACTTTGTCGTCGGGGAATAGGCTCCGTAGAAAATCTTTTTCTTGCTGGATTTGGACAATGATTTGCGGAGTTGTTTGGAGAACGTTTTGCAGTCGTTTGAGTTCATGTGCGACGTATATTTGATGTTGATTGTAGTAGTCGCGTGCATTTCTCAGCTTGCGTAGTTTATTCTGTTCGAGCGACAGGGCGAGCGCCGCAGCGCTGCCGGAGAGCGAGGCCATCATCTGCCCGAAATTCGTGCTGTCGCTGCTATCGGTTTCGGGTTCTTCGAGCGAGCGTTCCGTAACCTCGCCCTTCATTGCCTGCTTAATGAACGATTCCTTGATTTTCAGCCGTTGGTAACCCGTAACATCAAGCGTTTGTTTCACTCCGAGGCGCAGAATACGCACGGGTTTGTCCATTTGCAGGTGCAGATTGCCCTGCCGCACAATGCGGCCGATGCGTTGCAGGTAGTCCATAGGACGTATGGGTACGTCCAGATTGACGAGCATGTGCAGGCGCTCCTGCATATTTACTCCGATACCTAATTTCTCGGTCGTGCCGAGTACGATCCGTACTTCGCCGTTGTTTATTTGCTTGTAAAGCGCCTCGCGTTTCGCGTCCGTTATATAGTCATGGATGATGGCGATCTGCTCGGCCGGTATGCCGGCGTCGATGAATTTACGCTTCATATCCACGAAAAGATTGAAGCTGTGGTCGCGGCTTTGGTAGGCGTCGCAGAAAACAGCAACGGTGCCGTTGTAATCGGCCGTCGCTTTCAAATCTTCTATGACTTCGCGCACGGCATGATTGACTTTGCTGTTGGGATCGTCCGGTAGAGCGGGATTAACCAGCCGCACGTCGATTGCCGCACGTTTGGCCAGTCCGAACATGACCAGCGGGATATGGGAGTTACGACGTTTTTCCTTACCGGGCATAGCGTCGTATTGAGTCAGTATTTCCCGTATGCTGCGCATGATTGCCCGTAGCGCAGACGTTTGGTCGAGCAGTATATCTTCCGGTTTGCCTCCCTCGATGCGCGGCGTTCCTACACCTTCGCGCAGATCCGGTACATCCTCCGTGAGTACGGTGTGCGCGACTTTCTTCCAGATCGCCAGCAGCTCCGGCACGTTAGAGTAACTGGCGAAGCGTTCGACTACGCGGAATTTGCCGTTTGTGGCAAACTCGGCCGATTCCTCGATATTTCCGAAATTGTTCGCAAAGGAATCGAAATCGGCGATCTCGTACTGTTCGAGTTCGTGTTTGGGCAGCAGATAGCGCAGGAACGTCCACATCTCAGCCATTGTATTGGATATGGGTGTTCCGGTGGCGAATACGACGTTTTTGTTCTGTTTATTTGCCAAAATATAAGAGGTTTTCAGCCTCATGCTCTGCGCCCGTTGCGACGCCGCAGGGTCTATACCTTTGATATTTTGCAGGTTGGTGGTAAAACCGAGCTTCTTGTAGGCATGTGCTTCATCTACCAGCAAAGCGTCGATTCCCAACTGTTCAAAGGTCATCGTCTCGTCCGTGCGGCGGTCGAGCAGACGTAATGCACGAGTACGGGCCTGTGCTTTGAGTTTTTCTTCCTCTTTGACTGTTTTATCCGTTATTTTCTTGTTTTCCAGTCCCTCGATCTGTTTCTTAATAGCATAAGCCTGCCGTTTGGCATTGTCCGGAGAATTGGCTTCGATTTCTTCGAGCTGTTGCAGCTTCTCTGCGATCAGCGTGTCGATATATTCATTGACACGCTCCGGGGCATCCGGTATGGCATCCAGATAGCTGTGATAGAGTACGACAATATCCCAATCGTTATAGGCGATCTTTGCGAATAATTCCTGCCGCTGCGATGCCGTGAGGTCTTTTTCGGACGGAACGAGGACACGGGCGGCCGGATAGAGGGATTTTATTTCGGAGGCGAATTGGTTGAATGTCGAGCGTTGTACGACGATGCACGGCTTCTGGGCGATACCGAGCCGCCGCATCTCCATTGCCGTAGTTATGAGGGTCAGGGTTTTTCCCGTGCCGACTTCGTGTGCCAGCAGCGTTGCTCCTTGCAAACCTCGCATGACACCGATTTTCTGATGCTCGCGCGGCTTCTTCGTGTGTGCAGCGTTGGGAAAATAATCGAACGATGAAACGTCGATCTGTCTTTCGACGGTGCTGTTGAAGGTTCTGTTATATATTTCGACGAGCTTATCGGTCGTTGTTTTATCTTGTCCTTTAATCCATTGTTCGAATCGTTCTTCCAGTTCGGTCTGTTTCATGGCAGCCTGCGTCATCGCTTCGGGGTCTTTGACACGCTTTTCTTTCTGAGTCAAAGGGTCGTATTCGCTGCGACTGATGTAGGTCTGCGTCTTGTTCATCCGGTCGAGTGCGAGTTTGCTCCCCGGCGCTTGCGGAATCCCCATACTGGTATCGACCGTATTCCCTTCGTTCGAGATTCTGGCGATATACTTGTTGGCCGATGTTTTGGCGATATGGGCCGTTACGTTGAACGTCTCTTTGAAAAACTGTTCGTATAGGGCGATGGGTATCCATGTGCTGCCGAGCGATACTTTAATCAGCGGCAGCGGAATATCCATCGGAATAATTTTCACGAGCGCACGGATGTTGGCGTCGAACTGTCCGTTTTCATTGGCTTGCTCGGCCTGTTCGAGTTTCTCGCGGACATTTCCCGAAAGGTATTCGTTGCGTTCCTCATAAAGACCTGTTACCGGATTGACATAGATAAGTTCCTGTGCAAGCAGTTCTTTTTCTGTCTCCTCCTGCGGTAAGTGAAGCAATTCTGCGATATAGGGCATATCGAGCCGTCCGTAGCGATAGAGCGATACGGCGATCGCGTCTTTCGGCGTATCGGCTTTCAGTTCGCGTGTTGGTTCCAGCATTCGGCGAAAGAAGATGTCCGACCTTTGGATGTCATGTCGTTTCTTTCCGTCGGGAGTTACGATTTCCTTGTCGTTTTCGATGGCTGCGATGGAGGGAAAATCCACGTCGTCGCGCAGGAATGAAATACGCGCGTTTCTTGATAATGTTCCGTAACGACGGGTGAAGGTCGTGTAGGCGTCGTTAAGCTCGGCTCGCAGTTGCTCGATGTTCGGCAGATCATTGCGTTCGGCATCGAGCAGTTCTGTGATCGCACTTTTCAGCCGCAGGTAATCGCCTAACGCTTCGACTTTACTGCGGTTGCGGATTTTCAACGAGTTCCAGTCGGCGGGTACGGCTTGTCCGAACCGCACGATATATGGTTTTCCGTCGATGATCGTAAGTCCTCCCTCTTTTGTACTGTTGGGGGCCTCGACCGCTTGCGGTATTCGCTCCGTTGCGGGTGCAGGGGCCGATGTGTAGATATTTTCGGGGAGTGCGGATATGAAACTGTCGAGCGTGCGGGACTGGTCTATGTCGCTTGTGGGGACACAGCGCTGTTCTGTGGGGCGTATTTCCACGCCGCTTTCGAATCCGAAGCGCATCTGGCCGGCCATGAACTGCGGATTGTCGTGGAAATACTTGTTATAGTTCATGTGTGCCGTTGCCGCTTCGGTCTTTACCTTCCCGTTCGGCAGTTTGATGATTCGTTCGTAGGGCGCCTCGCGTTCCGTAATGGTCGATTGCATATTTACGGCATAGGGCGCCGGCCCGGTTTCGTCGCGTTTGCGGACGATAATGATGTCGGCTGAGGTTTCGGTGCCGGCCGTATTTTTGAATGTACCGGTATTCAGACGGACTGCCCCGATGAAGTCTGCATTACCGTCGTTTACGACCCAATTCCGTAAATTTGCACTCCGATCGAGCGTTGCTGTCGAGGTAATGAATACGCCCAATCCGCCGGGTTTGAGCTTCCGGATGCTTTTGGCGATGAAATAGTCGTGAATCTCGAAACGTGAGGATAAATCGCGGTCGAATGTATCGTGTACTTTGAACGTTCCGAACGGAACGTTGGTTATCACCAGCGAATAGCTGTTGTTAGGTATGCGCTGCTGCTCGAAACCTTCGATGTGGATATGCGCTTCGGGATAGAGGGCGCGGAGAATATGACCCGAGAGATCGTCGAGTTCGATTCCCGTCAAATCCGATTTCGACCGTATCGAAAGAGGCATCAGACCGAAAAAATGTCCGATGCCGGCCGATGGTTCGAGGATGCGGCCACCGTCGAATCCGAGGCGTTCCACCATATCCCATATCGACGATATGACTTCGGGTGGAGTATAAAATGCGGTGGTCGTGGATGCGCGAGCCGCTTCGTATTCATCGGCTGTCAGTAGTTCGCGCAGTTCGTTGTGGTAGGGATGGGCTATTTTGAAGATTGCCGAAATACCACCCCAGCCGGAGAATTGCTCCAATACAGCTTTTTCTTCCGAGGTGGCTTCGCGGCCTTCGGCTTCGATTTTCTTGATGAGCCGGATTGCGGCGAGATTGGCTTTGATCTTGCCAACCTCGCCTCTCGGAGCAAGGTCGTGTCCTCGTTCGATTACATGGTTTTCACCTTTTTTCGCCCGCTCGTTTTTTCCACTTTTTTCAACGTTGCGATAATCTCCCGCATCATTTTCTCGCTGATGGGTATTTGTTCCGGCTCCTCCGGGCAGTAACACGGCCGGAGGAGTTGATAGTAATACTCGTCCACTACTACCGGATCTTCGTCCCGTTCGAGTGCTGCCTGCCGCCACCGCATCGCCCGTGTTACGGTCTGGTCTATCGAATCGAGCAATTCCGCCGGATTCTCCCGATACTGTTGCAACAGGCTTCTCGGCTGATAGAACGCCAGTTCCCAAAGCGCCGTCTTTGCGGCTTCCGTCTCCATAAGCGGGATAGTCTTTCTCGCTACTGTTTTCCCGTCGTTCATCGTTTCGTGTATTTTGATTCTCTTGTAATATATGGTCGAGCGTCTTGGCCGCTGTTATGTTGTCAAGATAAGCATTTAATTCTTTTTTTGCAAGTTCGGCCAGCTCGCCGACGGTAATATCTGCTGGGGCATAACGATTGTGTCCATTGGATAAAAAGGTTTGTTCTTTGTTCCGCAGTCGCCATAATATTGGCTCTCCGAAGCCCATAATATCTTTTATTTTCAAGTCATTAGAATACCCGTATCGGTTGTCGTAGTTTTGCGGTGCGACGGGTACACTGACATAAATGCCCAAATCCGTTTCGGGTGCCCAAAGTGTAAACGAGCCGTCGCCGCCGGCCGGTGCTATATTGGTCTGGGCATAGATGGTTTTACCCTTGCGATCCGTTTCGTGCTCCCAGCCCAATTCATCGGCCAAAGCGCGGCTGAATCGCTCCAAATCCTTGCGGAAGTTCTTTTCGGGGCGTAGATTGCCAGTCTCGTTTGTGTCTTTCCCGACAGTCCCCGTCATGTCGTATATTCCTGCCAATCGGTATTGTGCTCCCGTTCCTGTCGGCTGGGATGTTTTCTCGGCCTTGTCGAGATCGGCCATGTCGAACGCCTCCACCTGCTCGTAGCTGTCCATTTGCGCGGCATATTCCTCCATGCCGGGCATTTGGCGGGCGGCGGTGTAAATAGGTTTCAGATAGGGGCGGATCACGTCGCCCAGATCGGCGATCATCCGGCGGGAGAAGTCGGCGAATCGACGCGCTCCGGCCTCAACATGGTAAGCGGCCATTTGTGCACCTATGGAGAGTATTTCGGGGTCGAAGCCGGCGTTGAGTTGTCCGAGTTTCTCGCGCATCCGTCGTTTCAGTTCCTCGTATTGCTCGGTCGTTACCAATTTGTTCTGCGCCCCGTATTCAGGAGCTGTGCCGGCCGATGAAGCGGAATCGTCGGCTGTTTTCGACTGTCGTTTTTCCGCTGTCTGTCGGGCGTGTACCTCCTCTAATTCCGCATAGATGCTGTGTTGGAGCGGAAATACGGGTTTTCCTTCTTCTTGTTCTGCTGCCTTATTGATTTCCACCACTAACCGGATAGCGGCGTCTGCACTTTGTTCAGCCAATTTACGGATATGGTCGATGAATCGTTCGCGGGCTTCGTCATTTTGAACGATACTTTGTTTTTTATATCCCAGTCCCTCACGGGCCCTTGCCAAATAAAAACGGTACATATTATATGCCTTCGGAGGGTATGAATCTACCGGAGCCAATGCCGCTTTATCGAACAGCGGATGTTGGTTGGCAGGCTGTTCTTCCGATGTCGGGCGGGTGGTGTCGGATGTTGGTGCTGTCCCCCGAAATGCCTCGGCGTCTTCCGGGGTGTTGAACAGAAAACTGCGAGTGAAGGAGCTGTAATATCCGTCGTGTTCTTTGGCCCTCTTTTTCAAACTTTGAAATGCGTCTCGTTCGATCCGTTCTGCCAATTTGACAGGGTAAAGAGTAGCGCCGGTCTTGGAGTGGCGGGTTTGTTCCGTAGGGCTGAAAAGTCCGGTTTCGGCCGATGTGTCGGATGTCGCGGTTTTCGTTCGATGCTGACTTTCGGCAAGGGCTGCCAGCTCTGCATGGATGCTGTGGCGAGGCGTAAGGATCGGTTTGCCCGCATATTTTTGAGCCGCAGCGTTGGCTTCCGCAACCAACTTGATTGCGGCGCGAGCGTCTTTCTTGGCCAGCCGCCGCACGTCGCGGACGAATCCGGCTTTGATAAGGTCATTGTTCAGCACGCTGAAAACCTTATCGGGAACATGATGCAGGTATCTGTCGTATTCTTGGGTAATTGCAGGCGGAAACGTATCCTCGGCCGATGTGCTGTTTTGCGGGATTTCCTTTTGCCGTTCTTCTCGGAGCGGTAAAGTCCCCTGCGCATGATAAGCCTCCACCGCCTCGGCAATAACTTTGCTTTTCGAGGCTTCGGTACGGGCGATACGTTCCTGCAAACGGCCTATTTCCGCTTGCAGGGGAGCTAAAATGTCGTTGAGATTACGGTCGGAGAAATCGCGCGGCACGTCGAACAGATCACCCTCGGAAGGTTCGTGAGACGGCCCGAACAATGTTGTTTGGTTATCCTCTTCGTAAGCGGTTCCGATATTGCGCTTTTCGGCAGCATAGCGGGTGCGAAGCGTGTGCAGTTCGGCCCTGTATTGGTCGAGCCGGGCTTCGACCTCGGCGGCGGTCTCGGTCGCTATTCTTCGTTCGTCGTCGGTGAGGGGGTCGGATATTGCGTCCGGTCCGCCTCCATGTCGAACTGCGGCCGACCTGCCGCCCTGTTGTCCGAGATACGCATCATCACCTGCTGGGGCGTTACGTTGTTCTCCATTGACAGTCTCGCTACGATCGTTGCCAGTCGCTCCAAACGCTGAGGTGTCAATCCCGTTTCCGTTTTCGGTTTCGTCGTCATAATTTGCTGGATTGGGAGGTGCTGTCTCTGTCGCTTCAAAGTTAGTGTTTTTTGAAGATTCGGACGCATCCTCGATGAATAAATTATCTATTTCTGCCCATTGATCCTGCGACGTCTGTCCGGCCCATTGTGCGAAGGCGTCGTCATATAATAATTCCGTGCGGACGCGCTCCTGTTCGGCTTCATACTCCTGCATCCGGGCGTAATCCTCTTCGTCCATATCGTCGTATGGATTCGGAGTGTCGTTGTGCAACCTTACGGCAGCGTTGTAAGCCTGTCGTGGCGAATGTATTCGGGAGAGTACTTCCAGCACGGCATCTTTGATCGTCTTGTCGTCCATGTCCCAATGTGCCTGCTCCGTATTCCCGCCGCCGTATTGGAAATAAAGCCGCTCGGCGTATTGTTCGGGAGTGATACCGTCCGAAGATAGGATGCTGAACCGCGAGCGGCGTTCGTTTTCATTGCCCGTAAATCCGAGTTCTCGGGCCAACCCCCGACGATTGCCGCTGTCTTTCCATGCGAACCTCAACCCGCTGGCGATGTCGCGCAGGATCACGTCCTCGATAGATACGAAATCACCTAACTCGGCCGCAGATTGGGTGTAGGGTGTCGTTCGCTCTTTGCGGATTCGGGGTATTTCTGTGCGGGCGGGTGCCGCCGGGGGCGGCACGGCCGGAACCGGTGTCGGGTGCTCTTCAACGGGAACCGTTGCCGTGGCGTGCTGCTGTAAAAACTGCAAGGCGTCCGAATACATTTGCCGTTGTCCGGCATCGGCCGCTCCGTCGAGCATACGTTGTATGATTCGTTGTGCATCCTGCTCTCCTGCGGCTGCCCGAATCGCCTCGGCGAGTTGCCGGGCGATCGGTTCATTGTTCGTCGTGTCTGTATCCGTGGCTTCATTGTGCTGCGCAGGTGCGATGGCGGTGGGCGTTTCCGTCGGTGGTGGTGCCGCCTCGGATTTCGGGGTGAGCGCATGGGCCGGTGTAAGGACGAATTGTCCGGTATCCAACTGTACGACGTAACTGCCGCCTTGCTTCCCTGTGATGCGCCCTTGTACCCCGTCTGCGGTAATTACTTCGTCGCCGTTGGCGTATTGTACGGCTTCGGGGGTAACGATTCGTGCGACTTCCTCTGGGGCAATGCCCGCTTCGGTGCCGGTTTCCATGTCGTATTGTTCCTGCTTGGCCCGATTCTCAGCTTCGGCCTGCTGTTCGATGATTTGAGCCTGCCGTGCTGAAAATTCCGTCAGCGGCGTTCGTTCGATATGTTCGAGTTCCGTCCGGTCGATCTGTCCGGGCTGGCCGGTTTCGGGGTCGAGGACGAATAAGGTTCCGTCCGTAGCCGCTTCGTCGGTGTCGCCCGAAAGTACGACGTAGGTTTTCCCGTCCGTATGTCGGGCCGTTATGATTTCTTCGGTCGCCGTTTTGCCGTCAAGTCCTTTGTAGGCCCACCACTCGGCGGTTTGTACGGCGGTATGGAGCGCTTCGCCCTCGGCATCGCCCGTCTCCATACCGTCGAAAATCTGTCGTTGGAGGCGGAAGCGGGCATAGTCGGCGGCATGTGCGGCGTCCATTTTCTCGATATTGGCCGCCTGCCAGTCGATCGCGGCCATCGCCTGCGCCTGCTGGCTCATCGTCGGCTTGTGCATCGCTTCGAAAACCTGTTTGCGCAGTTCTTCATTTTCGATTTTGGCGAGCGCTTTTTTCTCCTCCGTTTGCAGAACGTGCGTTTTGTGGACGTATGCTGCGACACTCGGCAGTTCCAACGCAGAGAACCCCGCCCCCATGAGCGACGTGGTGAGAAACGTCGTCCAGAGATTTTCACCCGAAAGATTCTCCCGCCATTGTTCGTGCTCTCCTGTCAGAAGGGGCGACATGATGCCTCCGGCGACCTCTTCCAACCATTCATCGACCGGGCCGTTCCATAGGGTTCGATTACGGAAGTCAGTGAGATACTTGCTCCGAGAATATCCCGGCAATAGCTTGTCGAACGACAGTTTTACGCCCATACGCCGGCCGAGCTGCTCGACTGGCCATTTCAGCACTTTCTGTACGCCTTTGCCGAGTTCTCCGCCGATATGCTCGGTAAATACGTCTGTAAACGAATCGGCGGCCGCCTTATACATGAGTTCGTACTTCGGCACGGGATGTTCTGTAACCGTCCCGTTTTCTGCTACTGTGTATTGTTGTTGCGCCCGCTGGTGGTAGTTGGTGTAGGTTCCGGCTTGTAAAGGCGTCATAGCGGCTGCACTGACGGTATATTCACCCAATTTACGCAGGCCCCGCCCTGCAAGGCTTTTCGCCTCTTTCTTGATAAGGGCGCGTCCGACGGTTTTTGCGGCTCCGCTGCCCAAGCCGCTCGTTGTGGCAAAGCCGGCCATGTAGGGCAGTGATGCCGCGACGCCGCTGCCGACTTTCGCGCCGGTGGTGGGGCCACCCCGCCGGGCGATATACTCGTTTATTAACCCTGACGTGCGGAACAATTCGACTATATCTTTTTCGGTCGGGGTCAGCCGTTCGCCTCGGGCCGCTTTTTTCAGCGCCCGTGTCGTTACGATGTTTTCGGCCAGCTCGCGGGTTCCGAGCGAGGCAAAGTCCGCCAACGTCTGCCAGTCGAAAATTTCACGTGCAAGTCCCGATGCGCTGTCTCCGGCCTGTTTGTCCTTTTCTGTTTTCTGATTGAGGATTTTCAAGGCCCGCTCTGCGGCCTGCATGAGTTGCGTATCTTCACCGCCGAGAGCCGACGGGCTGCGTAGCATTTGCGATTTTGCATAAGAAGTCCATGCTTGTTGCCACAAGGACGCATTGTCCGTACCCTTATCCATGCGTGCCAACGTCTCCTGTCGTCGGGCATCGGCTCGTTGGCGGGCACGGTCGTAGATCGCTCCGATATGTTCCGTGAGACCCTCTTTGATTTGCCGCTCGTAATCCTCTTCGGACATGTTCGGGGCCAGTTTCGGAAGTGCATACGATGCAGACGTATCGGGAGCTGCGGCCGATTCGGATTCGGCGGGCGGAGCAGACAAGGCCGGGGCTTCGGCTCCACGTCTGCGGGTCTTTTGCAGGCCGGATATGGCGTTTAGCTGCCGGAGCTGTTCGGGTGTGAGGTCGGGAAGTGAGTTATTCATAATTCAGATAATAATCCATGATCTGTTGGTCGGAGAAACCGGCTTCGCGCATCTGTTCAGCCTGTCCTGTTTCGAGCATATTCAATGCTTCTGACGAGTAAGGGCCGGTGATATAGCGTTTCGGCTGCCGGAACAGCAGCCCTATGTCGGCGGGTGGTTTCGAGGGCTCCTGTTCGCCCGTGAGTTTCAGATAAACTGTGCGTAAAAGCTGTGCTTTCTGTGCCGGTTTGAGTTTGCCATACGAGAACTGCGGGACTTTTTCGCCTGTGTAGGCCGGTTTCTTGGTTGGGCTTCCATCTTCGGGAATGATGCCCATATCACGGCCTTTCTCGTAAAGCAGACTTTCCTGTGCCGGCGAGAGGCTTACGACGGTCTTTTCGTCGCGGTCGAGAAACTGGACGGCAGCTTTGTCGGCGGCTGCGGCTCGCGTGCGGGCCACTTTGAGGTTATTTTCACCCCGTATTTTTTCGATTTCTTTCTTGTCCCGGAGATTCTCGGCCCGTTTTTGTTTCTCTTGCTGGGCTTTCCACATATATCCCAGCAAGGCGTTGTATTGTTTCTGCGCGAGGTTATAGGCTTGGCCGGCGGCCGAGGCTTCCATGTTCGCGGCCTGCTGCTCGCCTTCCTGTTGTCCCATGAGGGCACGGAGTTTCAGTTGTCGGTATTCGCGGTTTTGGCTGTCATATAATTTTTCCCACTCATTGATCCGGCCGAGCATTCGCAGCGGAGCATCGGTACCGGTTTTCGGCACATAACCTTCCGTTGCCATACCGACGATTCCCGTACCGAGGGCCGTAAGCATATTGCTCCATGCCGCGATCTTTGCGGCTGTTTCGGCGTGTTTGGCGCGTGCGGGATCGGCTTCCGGCTTCATCGTCTCGATGTAGGCGAGAATCGGATTTTGGCCGCTGCGGTATAGTTCTGCGGCCCGTTGCTGTTTTTGCTCCCATACGGCTTTCTGTTCCTCGGCACGCTGCTGCCGCCGTTGCAGTTCATCCGCAAAGGAGAAAATGGCTTTTGTCGGTTGCTCTTGCGGTTCCATATCGCTAATTGCTACCCGTGATTCCGGCAAGTCCCGATTTGCCGAACCCTCCTAAGCCATAGAGCATGGCCAGTTGCCCGAACGCATCGCCTACGCCGCTGACCATGTTTTGCATACCGCTGATTTTGCCCGATTCGGCTTCGTAGCGGGCATTGTCGAGGTTGTCGAGGCGGGCTTGATATTGTTGTTGTATCTGGTCTTTGTGCTGTTCGCCCAATCCGGCGATTTGGGCGACGACCTGCGAATAGTTCTTGTTGAGCTTGCCGGCAGCGGCGACTTTCGCTTCATCCGTCGCTCCGCTCTTGATGGCGTTTGTATTGAGCGCTTTGAGTTCATCCTCGTTATAGTCCCGAATACGTTTGAGCATCGCCCGCGAATCGGCGCGGTCGAGGTACGGTTGGTTCATTTCCGATTGATACCATTCGTCGAGCCGTCGCCGACGGTCTTCGAGTATTTGGTCGGCTTTCTTGCGGCGTTTATTGGCCGAGACGCCGCCTGCGATGGAGGAGAGGGCCGAAATTCCGGCTCCTATGGCTAATGCAACGGGAAACATAATTGTCTAATCTTTATCACTTTGTAAAATTAGCGGCCGCAGGTGAGAAAATATCCTTATTTTTGATCGGAATATATCAATAAATCAGATACTTAATGCCTCGAAAGACCCTTCAAGACGACGAAAAGAATGCAGTCTGCGTGAGATACGCGCAGACGGGAAGTCTGCGTGCCGTAGCCTCCGAATACGGCATCAGTCCCATGCGTGTAAAGCGTTTGTGGGAGGCGTTGGGCGAGCAGCAGCAACAAGTGCTGCGGGCATCGGTCGAGGATTTGAGGCAGGAGGTCGAGACGACGATCGTCCGCAGCGAGCTGACAGGCGATTATCTTGAACGGGTCATCGAGGCACGGGATGCGGCTATTGCCGAATTATGGGCGCGTCTGTCGGATGCGAAGCTGCGCAGGGCCATGTCCGATAAAAATTTGATCGCAGCCTGCAAAACGTTGTATGATATGAGTAGCGGGGCTGAAAAGCGACAGTCCGAACCGAACGACTTGTTCATGGTATTGAACCAGCGTATTCACAACGAAATCAATCACAACTATTACATACAAGAGCATGGAACGACAGAGGCAGACGGTTCCGATAGCGGGAATTAACCGTGCGGAAAATGATTTGACGGTGCAGGACGGCTTTTGCGAAACCCTGCACAACCTGCGATATGACGCGGGGGCATGGCGGAATGTCGAGACTTTCCGGCAGGTGGCGGAAATAACCGATTTCGGAGGTTTTACGTTGTTGTATAAACATCCCGCGACGGCCGATGACCTCTATATCGCCTCGGATGAAAGCGGTGCGATCCACGAGGTGTGCGTGTCGGGCAGGCGGCTGTCCTCGACACAGGTGATTATGCGCGGGGTGTCGGAGCTGCGGCAGACTTTTTCGTTCGGAAATGTCTTGGTGTTTATTACCGACGGTCGGGAGTTGTATTATGTCCTTTACGGTAACGAATATGTCGCTTTCGATATGCCGGAACCACCGGATATAAGCGAATCGAAAGAAAATAGATCGCGCTTCAAGACCGATTTTTATGCAGCGATACATCATAATTTCGGGAGTGTCACGTATGATTACGTCGCCGGTGACGACTTGGCACGCATGGATAATATCGCTCCGGACGGCGGGTATTTCTTTACACGCATCACTGATAAGAGAAACAAAACATTGCTGCTTCCTGCCGTGGATGGCGAATACTGGCTCGGAGCCATAGCCGTAATGGTCGCCTATCGCATGATGGACGGCGCTACGGTGGCGAACTCGGAACTGATGATCTTCGCCTCGGACGGCGGGGAGAGCGAGGACGGGCAGTACGTCGATTATGTGGCGGACGGAATGCCGTCGAAAGTCCCGGAGAGTATCAGATACGGGGTTTTCATCGGGACGAAATACAAGCACACGACCTGCACCAATAATTTTTATATCCAGCCTCAAATCGTTATCAATATTCCGGAAGGGATAGATACGCGCATCATCGAGAGCGTGGCTATCTATTCCACTCGGATTATTCCCGTGTACGATTTCGAACAGACATGGAACGGCAAATGGAGCCTGTCGGATCGGGGGAGCGGGGATGACAACAGTTACATGTGGGCTGCGGATTTCAGAAAACTGTTTACAAAGGACGTGGACTTGTTGCAGGAACCTCTGTATCGGATTAAAGAGATCGAGGTGCGCGATTTTGTCGGGAACAGCCATAAAGAGGCACTCACCTATACGCTTCTGAAAAATGCGGAGAGCCAGCCGGTTTTCGAGCCTACGCAATCGCTCCACACGCAGGTTGCCGGGTGTTACTACGAATATAACGGGCGGTTGCACAAGGGGAATATCCGCACCCGCCTTTTTGCCGGTTATTCCCGCTTTTGTTTGGGTGAGACGGAAGAGGGAATAACGATGAAGTTGATTTGCCGGTTGGATATAGACAATACCAGCAAGCAAGTGTGTCGTTCTGTACCAGCGTTCCGGCCGACGAAAATCCGCAGGGTCGCATCATATCCCGATTATCGGGCCGTCCAGTTTGCCGTTATGGTCGATGACCCCGGCTCTTATGGCAGAAAATGTCTGCTGAATGTCAAGCTCGATGCCTGCGAGGGTAATAATTATGCTTATGCCATCGGCACTCCATCCGGCAATGCAAAATACCCGTGTATTAAAATGTCCGAATCCCCCGTAGAGTATGAACAGACGAACGACGACGATACTTATATCGAGACGAACCGCGTACAGGTATCCGCGACGAATAACATGTTTTCCCTGCCTTTCGCCAATTCGTACCGTTTCGGAGTAAGTGAGGAGCGGATCATCGCCATTGCGACGGTGGTGGATGAGCTTTCCGCAACCCGTTTCGGCGCTTTCCCGCTCTACGTCTTTACGGATCGGGGCGTGTGGTCGCTGGAAAGCGGAACAGGCGAGGTGCTCTATTCCAATATTCTGCCTGTCAATCACGACCAGATTATCAATCCGAACACCTGCACGGCGTTGGAAACGGTGTTTTATATCACCTCACGGGGCGTACATAACCTCCGAGGACGTTCCTCGCAGCTTATTTCCCGGCAGATCGAGCGATACACCGGAGAGCTGACCGAATATTTGAAAACGGCGCAGATCTGCTTTCAGTTCAAATACGGGGATTTGATCGTCTATAACCCCGAATATCCGTATGCCTATGTTTATTCGCTGGCCTCTGGTTTCTGGTCGTCGCGCGATATGACCGGACGGATACTTAATAACGGGCAAATCGTCAAGCGCAGCGCGATCGCCTTACTTGGCGACGAAACGATGTCCTGTTCCGTCGATTGCCGCATCGTAATGCGCCCCTTGAAATTCGGAACGACCGATTTCAAACGCCTCGAAACAGCCGTAGTGCGCATCATGTCGCAGGACTGTTTCGTGCATGTGATCGCCGAAGGGTCGAACGACTGCCGTACATGGATAACCTTGCGTGACGTTTGGTGTCGTGTCGGCGATATGGACGCACGCTTTCGGCGTACTTCTACGTCGTTCAAATTCCTGCGGTTCAAACTGCATCTGACGGCCAACGAGCGGTTGTCGATGACCGGTGTGGATGTCGAGTGGTATCCTCGCTTTACGAAACGGTTGCGGTAGGGGCGTTACATTCCGTTACAAAACGTGACGAATCGTACTGCGCCCGATCGGAAATTATTTGTCGAAATTTTCGTTTGTGTCTGAAAAAAATGTAATTTTGTGTAAAATCTTAGAGTATGGACGAAAAATTCGCGGCGCTGAAAAAGTATAATTTCTGGGATGGCAATATTCCGGCTTTGGGATATTTGCGAAAGCATTATACGGATAAGATTGCCGATTATATCGGCAATAAACTGGTTAAGGTATTGGTGGGGCAACGTCGATCCGGCAAGAGTTATATTTTGCGGCAAATCGCCCATCGTTTGATCGGACAAGGTGTCGATCCTCGGAATATTCTTTATATCAACAAGGAGTTTACCGAGTTCGATTTCCTCGGCGATTATAAAGATTTGGAAGCTCTTTTGCAGCTTTATAGGAACCGTCTTAGACCGAAAGGGAAGATATGGTTTTTCATCGACGAAATACAGAATATATCCGGCTGGGAGCATTTTGTAAATTCTCATTCGCAGGATTTCGTCGATGAGTGCGAAGTGTTCATCAGCGGCTCGAACTCCAAAATGTTGTCCGGAGAATTGGCAACGCTATTATCCGGCCGTTATGTGGTTTTCGAGATTTTCCCATTCAGTTTTGCAGAATATACCGGCATTACACAAGCGGCTGCCGTTAAGCAGAGCTATGTGGATTACATGGCGACCGGAGCATTACCGGAACTGTTCGCGCTGCCGAACGACGAAACGAAGCGCAACTATGTATCGGCAATCAAAGATACGGTTTTGCTGCGAGACATTATTCAACGGCACAATATCAAAGACGCTAAATTGTTGGAGGATATATTCGTCTATTTGGTAAACAATGCGTCGAATCTGATCTCGATAACGGGGATCGTGAATTACTTTCGTAGCAACGGCCGTAAGGTATCTTATGAAACCGTGTCGGGATATATCGGTTATATCGAAGATACGTTTCTGATTCATAAGGTCGAACGGTACGACATACGGGGGAAGGATACGATTTCGGGAAATTGCAAATATTACATCAACGATCTCTCGTTTCGAAATTATCTTTATCCCGGATTCGGGTACGGTATCGGGTATAAATTAGAGAATTTGGTTTACCTGGAACTGCGCCGCATGGGATTTACTGTCTATGTGGGAGCCATACAAGGCAAAGAGGTAGATTTCGTAGCTTGCAAGGGGGATCGGGTCGTATATCTGCAATGTGCGTATATTTTGGCTGACGAGGCGACCATGCAAAGGGAATATGCTTCATTGGAGCGCATTCCCGATAATTACGAAAAGATCGTCGTGTCGCTTGATGACATGGTGTTACCGTCCAAAGGAGGAATACGCCATGTTCAAGCGTGGAGACTGACTGAGGCATTACTCTGATAGTCGGGGGCTATGACTTCCATTTCCTCCCGGCTCGATAGATGTGCTTTGACAGACCGAATTTATTACTGCCGGCTGTATTTCTAATTGTACCGAATTCGGTATAATTAAATTGGAGCTAATCTTTGAATTGAGATTTCCCGAAATATTTGATGCAATTCGGACGGGACTTTTTCGGACTGGCAAATTCTCTTTGAAAACGCCGCCATTCCGCAGAACATTTTCCCTGTTCATCCCGAAATAGCATGGCGAACGGCAAAAATCCGGCTATCCATGCCTCGCCCAGTCGTTTCATTGCCTTATCCATTGTATCACCTTTGTAGCCTACCAAAACATAACATTGCAAGATATGATCGGGAGTGATGAAACCTGCTTCACGAAGGATTTTTCCGGCCTCAACGAGCGGGGGTAAATCGCTCGGTGTATCATAAGCAAAAAATAACGAACGAGGGCGCAGTTCTTTTAATCGTCGGGCGATTTCGGATGTAACCAATGCAGCTTCCAGTCCACCGGTGAAACGTGGCCGTTGCGGTTGTCTGGCCAACATGGTAAATACTTCGTCAATGTGCCCGGGACTACATGCGAGAAGGTTATCGTCGAGGACGTTCCACCCATCTGCAATTGGCAGCTCGCGGAGCTGGCCACCTTCTCGTTTGGGAACGGCACAGAACCAACATCGGTTAGGGCAACCCCGGGAGGTAATCGTATAACCTTTTTTCAGATACATTCCGGGGATAAATTCTTTGCCGGGCTCGTTGTACGCCGGGCCACCGACCTTTACCGGTGCGACGTGTGCCCATTGTTTCGCAGCCCATTCTGCCCATCGTCTGTGCCAAGTAAATGCGACGGAGATATGCACTTCGTCTGCTTCGTCGAAGAGTGAAGGTGTCGTAGCGATGCGCACCAGTTCGTCGTCGGGCGTAGCGTTTGTACGCACGGGAAACACTCGGATAATTCGTTTCATAGTGTGTCGAAATCTATTTTTTGTTGCAACCTCAACGTGGAGAAATATTGGTCGGCCGGAAGATTCGATACCCACCAATCGAAAATCTCATCGGCCGTGGCGTGGAAACGTTCCATGTAGCCGTTCGTGTCGATCAGATATTGAATACTGCGTTTTATGGCCCGTTCTACGCCGGGATAACGGCGGCGGTCTCTTGCTTTGTTTTTAACCGACGACATCGGACAGAAGATACAGCCGATACGTTGGTATCCCTCGTCGTATAACCGGCAATAGGGTAAGTTATTACCCCGAATGAAATTCCATACATCGGAATCCTGCCAGCGGTAAATTGGCGAGAGCATGATTTTATCTTTGCCTCCCACACACGCGAAATCCCGCTCTTTATTGCGGTTGAATTGGTCGAAGCTGCCGGAAAAGCGATGATTGCCGATTTGCACCTCGTTCCGCGCTGCTCGGCGTGGACTTTCAGCGGCTCGGATACCCAGCAGAGTTACGGTTCCGCCTCCGGCCTGTTCTTTCAAATAGGCGCAACAATAGCGCTTGGTGCGTATCGGCAGCATTTTTTTCTTCTCGATCAACTTGTAAATGTTGATTTCGGGACGATGTAATACGACATCGGGATATTGTGAGCGGACGAAACGCATCAGTTCCGGCGGGTCGATGGTCGTAATTTGCATGTGGGCCTTGAATTTCACTCCGGCCATCTTTGCGAGATGATATAATGCCACGCTGTCTTTCCCTCCCGAAAAAGCCAAGTGATACCCGTCCGGCGACATACGCAGGGCCAACGTTTCTGCACGTCGTAGGAGTGCTATCGAGTAAGCGATTTTATGTTCGAGTGCTCCCATGTGCTCGTGGGGTTAAAACACCCTGCCGCGCATAGCAGGGCCACGGCATCAGCCGTTCTTTTCTACAAGTTTTTTGAAATGAGGATAAGGCCGGAACTGCGGTACTCGTTTAGCCGGAATCGACAACTGTTCGCCTTTGGTAATATTCCGTCCGACTTTCGCCCGGCGTAGCCGGCTCTGGAAAACTCCGAACCCTCGTAAATAAACGCTATCGCCGGCAGCGACGTTTCTCTTAACGAGTTTCATCAAATCTTCCACGACAGACAGAACTTCCTGTGCGCTCATGCCTCGCTTCTCCGCGATCTGATCTACTAATTCTTTTTTCGTCATAGGTTTGTAAATAAATTGATTACGGCACTATTGCCTTATTTTATGTGCTGTTTGTGTCTTAAAACGACATCCATTCGGGCAAAAGAATTGAAGGTGGCGATCGCGCTGGTGTGGGTGGCCAGTACATCCCGACGGTTGGCGATGCTCTCCATAAGCCGTTCTATGTCGTGCCAATCCGATATTCTCTCCGTAATGCTCCGGCAATTCGCTAATGTCAGAGGGCGTTCGAACTCGAACATGATGGGATAATTGCATCGTGTCCATAAAAACATTTTTTCATGTCGGGCCAATTCATTCCATCGGTGGCCGAATGAGGCAAGAGCGAGCCGGTCGTTTTCCGGCATGGTTTCCCCCGCACCCCCTTCCCTTTCTTCAATACCGTGTGTATGTGTATCTGTTTTGCCATTATTCTCTCTATTCTTCTTTTCTTTCTTATCGGAAGGAATAGCCGTTTCTTCGGCAGATTGCGGTATATCTTCCGAATCATTCTGCATAAACCGGCATTTCTGCGTATTTTTTCGAATTTTTACGGAGGAATCGGCGATTCTTTCGGAATCATCGTCTATTGTTGCCGAATTATCGCCTATTTCTTCCGAAGAAATAAGCGAGTATTCGGCATCTATTCCGGCTTTACGCCGCAGAACCGCCATAATATCGAGATAACGGGCTTGAATTCCCCGTGAGGTCAGTAATTCGCGGTGTTCGTAGAGCTGACGGTCGAACAATCCCAGTTCGATACAATCGCGGAAAATGTTGGAGGTACGGTCATCGTCCAACAGGCAGGTGTCGGCAATGTCTGCGATCAGGTCTTTGTCGGCAACGATATAATACCCTTTATCCCGATAAATCTCACAAAGCAAGGCGAGATAAACGGCTAATCCGTCGTTTTGCCAACGACGCATCAGCCGTTTCAATTTCCGGTCTTGGAACAGGTCGCAGTCCATCCGGAAATACATAAGTCCTCTTTTGACGTTTCGCCCAGCCATCGAGCTTCGATTTAGCGGAATTTGCCTAATGCAGCTAACCGTTTTACGGTTTCAAGTTCGATGCGCGAATAGGTTACTTTGGAGTTCTTCTCTCCAATTTTTACACGATGTATCAATCCGCGATTGAGCCATGTGCGTATGGTACTCTCTCCGTATATTCGATAGGCTTCGCGTTGAGAGATTTCGTCCTTAATCAAACCTAATCGGCTGAGTGCTATCGACGCACCAAGATTTGCACTGTCCATAACAATGTTCTTAAATTCAAATAAATCGTCCATGTGTTTATTTTTAATTGTTCATTATACTTTTGAATAGTCGTTGAATCTCACTTCGGGAGAGTTTTGATCCGTTGGGTGCAGAGGTGCAGAGGATGTAAAAATGATTGTTTTTGGAACGAGTGCGGAATGTCAATCCCCGTCGCTCCATGCGCGGAATAGCGTGGCGGGCATTGGTCAAAGCCTGGCCTTCCATCGGAAATTTCCGAATTTCCCGTACGCTGAAGCTCCCTAAAATTTCACTCCATGTTCGGGGTAGTTGTTCTGTCTTGATCGGAGGTGTCGTGCTGTCGTTATCCATTTGTTATATCTCTTTTCAAGTGAGTGAAATATGTAAAAATCACACGTTTACGGTGAATACAAGTTACAAAATAGGAGGTAAAGTGAAAAGGATTTTTAGCTTGCTTTATGTATTTAATAGATTGACAATCGGATAAAATATCCCCGTCATTTTGGAACAGCGAGTATCAAGATGCAATTTAGGTGTAGAGGATATTAATGGATAGTATAACTGTTACTTATTATGGGTGGAAATACCGCATAAGGATTGTTGAGAATGGTATTAGTCAGCGAAATTTCTGTTTTATTGCTTTTTACGAAATCTATGACGGCCCGATTGGCTCTATCGACGATACTCCAGTCTTCGGTGATATAAATATGCGCCAGCTTCTTTTCTTCCCGAGGTGCGTGACCGAGAGCAAAATCGACAATATCATCACGAATGCCGCAATGATTCCATGCAATAGAGGCCCATGTACGTCGAAAGGTATAGGTTTCCAGATTCGGGAAATTGATAAGTTCGCCTACTCGTTTAAGCCCTTTGTTTACCTGTGCATTAAATATATCGCTGTTCGCATATTTGCGGTGAAACTCAAATAAACGAACACCCGTAGGATCGCGATATTTTTCAATCAAGGCTAATGCTTCCGGTTCGATTTGAATGTCGATTTTCGCTCTGTCTTGGCGCCGGTTTTTCGTTTTGGTACGGTTATATATTAAGCGTCCGTTCTGAATGCCCGTGCAGTTATATAAATCCACTGTATTTATCCCTATCAAAAAGAATGAGAGAAGGCCAATATCCCGCCCGAAATCTCTGATATTGTAGTCGCCACGACGTTTGAATGTATCATCGTCCGGAACATGGAAAACAGCGCGTAACTGCTCCAATGTCATTGGCCTTTTTTCTGTTCGAGGAATTGGCGGAACTTTTGTACGAGTAAACGGGGAAAGCGAGATGCGAATAGTACCCATATCTTCATCGTTGTATTCCGCTTTGGCTACATTATGTAATGCTTTAAGTGTCGCACAATATAGTGAGGGGGCTCGGCGACCTTTTTTATGGCCGGGCCGAGGTTTTTCGTTTTCGATAAAATCAATGAAGCGTTTTACGAATTTGGACGTGATTTCGTTAATATCGACTGTGTCGCGGCCGAGAAACCGAACCAGCGCGTCGAGTGCTGTTTTATACATGTTGGCATTACCTGTTCGCCCTTTGTCTCTTAATTGTTGGATATACGTTCGGCCAAACGCAATGAAATCCAATTTGAAATTCTCCTCGTCTTTATAGTTTTTGATTAGATCGACGACTTGATCTACATTCATTGTTTCGATCTTGTCTGCATTCTTGTTGCAAATTTTCCGATATTCGTCAATAGTAGATTGCGTATCCCGAACATAGGAGGTGCCACGTTTGAAATCAAACTTCTCGTTTACTTCAGATGCGCTCGCATAATAATGGGTCGGGATGTACCGAATTTGAGAGTTGTGAATAATTCGGATTTTTACTCTGAATATCCCGTCTGCTCTTTTGTAGCGGGGATGAATAACGGTTTTGAAAGTTGGCATAAGGCTGAAATTTTGATAAAGTATTTGAAAACTCGTCTTACCAAAAATAATTTTCAATGCCTGAAATTGCAACAAAAAAAGCGGTGTCTGATCGTAAGTCAGACACCGCTAATTAGTTAAAATTCAGTGCGAATGAATTATTTATGTAAAATTCCTTGTTTTCCTTGCTTGCTGATTTATAGACGCTTAGCAAACCGGTGGTTTCAGCCACTCACCCACCTCTCCGGACACGCCTTCCGGCTGTTAACTCCGAAAGGGTGTGCAAATATAGAATCTTTTTAGGGAAATACAAAGAAATGCGGTCAAAATTTGTATTTTTGCGTAAATCCTCGCACCCCGGTTTGAAACGCATCCGTTGCATATTACATATGGTGTGCTGCTTTTGTCGCGGTGTCCGCCGCAGCGCAGCCTGCGCCGGAAAACCGTTTCGGGCGGCCGCTCGCCGAGGTGCTGCCCGAAGCTGCGCCGTGCGCTTTCCCGGGCGGACTGCCCCCGGCGGCTCTCCCAAGCTGTGCACGACCGGAACGAATCATCGAAAAACTGGAATAGCCATGAAACGGATTCTCTTGCTTTTGCTGGCCCTCGGGGCCGTTTGCAGCCTGAATGCCAAAACCCGGAAATGCCTCTACCGTGTGACGGTCACGGGCAAGCGCGCCGAATGTCCGGTCGTGATCCGCGATGTGCCCGAGTGGGCGCAGAGTGCCGTCGTGTCGCTCGGCGGCGTTCACCGGATTCCCTCCCAGCTGGACCGGGAACTGGGCGAACTGGTCTTCGTCTCCGACATTTCCGGCAGCCAGAATTTCCAGGTTCTCTACTCCTCGGACCCCGACAAGCGCGTTTTCAAAAAACGCGTACATGCCCAGATGTGGCTCAAGAACCCCGACAAGACCCTGCGAGCCGTCGGCTGCGCCTCCTCGGAGAAGAACGACATGTACCATAAACTGCACCACCACGGCCCGGCCTTCGAGTCGGAGTACGCCGCCTACCGCATCTATTTCGACAACAAGCAGACCATCGACACCTACGGCAAGAAGCGTCCGCAGCTCGAGCTGGCCGAGACGATGTGGTATCCTTCGGACGAGCAGCTCTCCCGCGGCTATGGCCACGACAACCTGCGCGTCTTCGGGTCGGTGGGCGTGGGGACGCTCAAGGGCTGGGACGCCGAAAAGAGTAAAGCCAAGCCTTTGTCTTGATTGAAATCAGAGTGGAACACAGAAC
>ERZ1673743.1153-NODE-1153-length-31322-cov-10.535357_pt1 | contig 31322 bp, 30 predicted proteins | sample MGYA00580197_ERZ1673743 | MGnify/ENA primary metagenome ERZ1673743 (study PRJEB41218, sample SAMN15661795) | gut metagenome | host: Homo sapiens | place: Canada: London | collected 2015-08-20/2019-03-30 | study: EMG produced TPA metagenomics assembly of...
CGCACAAGAGGCTATTCTCTCTGGGGTGATTGCGTATCAAATCATCTGAAAATGCCGTAGGGCCTCCACAATTGCATCCTCTTTTTCCTTCGGACACTGGGGCTGCTTCGTATTTTCATTTTTCGCTTTATGGTAATTCTCTCGCTCGATGATGCCGTACTTCTGCTTCACCTGTGCGATATAGAGGTTGGAAACCCTCAACTGATGATGTTCCCATACATGCTCCCGAATCTCATGGTAAGTTGCCTTGCTTTCCGCAGCAGTCACATCCAGCTCATCCATGCTGACGTCCACTTCGATGTGTCGCTCGACATGGAGTTTGGTCAAAAGGAGAACCGCTTCCACGTGGCTCGACACCTGCAAATTGATGTTATAATCGTACATTTTCAGGGTTCGTTCTGGGAAACAATGCGATGCAGGCATGAGGAAAAGGGCGGGGGAGAGCAGAGAGGGTAGTCGTTCTGGGGAACAGGGCAATATTACACAGGGTCGTGGTTGATTACATAAACAGTGTTGCGAGAAGCACCTTCCTTATTCAACCAGCGGTCATCTACCATCTTGACTAAAAGGTTTCGTGCGCGACGCTGCCCGATGTTTAACAAAGTAGCAGCTTGGGTAGTTGTAATGGATGGATTTTCGAGGACATAATTGTAAATTTGCCGCTCTTGTTCATTTGTCGGCACTCACATTATGCTGAGGAATGTCCTGAGCAGCACTGGCGGCATTCAGTTGGTTACGATAGATATTGATACGCAAATCAACTTCACCGCCGATGAATTCTGGCTCTCGAAGACCATAGGCTTTGACCTTTCCCATGATGCGCGGAATACCACTGCCCCAGCGTTCGATGAGATTCATATAGGCAAACGCATAGGCGAGAGCTTCATTACGAATTTTAGAGTATCCTTCTTTCATGCGCTCCAAGGTTTGCCCCATTGGAAGTTTGCCTGGAGAAGTGATTTCGAGGCGGTCATCATAGAGAGCAATCTGAATGTTCACGAATAGCATCTGGGGGAATTTCGTAAACATCCTGTCGGTAGACACCATTGAAAGAAGCACCCATGCGGATATTACGGAGTGCAAACTGATAGGCCTGTTCGATTTGTTCCCAGAGAGGACCAGTATATTCACGACGATCTACAAAGATTTCTTTTGTAGTACCTTTGAATACACCGCATTGAATAGCAAAATGAAGCGGACCAGTGCCTGTCAGGATGGCATAGGCATTTGTGGGATAGTACTTTTTATCCTGTTCGACAAGGATACCCCAAGAGCATAGCTGCTGGATACCAACATTACGAATGGCAGTCTTTTGCTCATCGGTAAGGGCGTTCTTTAATGCCTGCTTTTTCATGTCTTTGCAAAGAGCAGAGATGTCAGATTTGGCAATTTTCCAGCCAGTGCAGAGCGTTTGGTCAAAATGGCGATTGCTACCTTCAAAGGTGAGCTCTTTGATCATGGATTCATCAGCAAGGCGTGTAGTGCCAGAAACACGGACAAATACGCCATTTTCCTTGCCAAGGGATTTGATGTAGTAAGGACGCTGTCGGCCTTCAAAAATTTCGACGATGATAGCTGTCTTTCCGCCGAAATCTTGCAATGTGATATCGGGAATAATTGCAGGTTCACAACTATCGGATATGGCATTTGCAATGGCATCCATCACTCGAAAAACATCTTCCTTTGGAAAGCCAACGAACTCTTTAGTGTCATCGACAACGCCAAAAACGATTTTACCGCCGCCACCATTGGAAAATGCGACCACGGACTTCATATACTTGATGCTCTTTTCTGGGAGTCTTTCTTTAAATTCGATATTTTTGGACTCACCAGCGAGAATATCATCAATGGTCATGGGGAGTCACCTCGCTTGTGTTCTTGATTTAATAGTACCATGGAAGTGCAGGAAGTTCAATAAAAAGATTATACCACAAATAAATTGGAAATACTAGGGTTGCTATGGTTATCAATTGTACAGTGCTTGATAATACTGAACGATTGTGATATCTTCTCTGTAATGGAAGCATTAAAGATAAAGCTGGATTGGAGGATAAGAATAATGTCAGTGAAAACGGGAGAAAATGTTTTTACCAGAAAATATGATAAGTTAATGTTTCGTTATCCGGTAAAAGTTGTGTTAGGAACCGGTGAAAATGAAGAGATAGTAGAAGGTGTAATTGATACAGGAAGCCCTGTATGTGGAGTGACAAAACGACTAGCAGATAAGTTTGGCTTAAAGAAACTAGGTGCAACTTCAGTTTCACCAGCGTTTGGTGGAAAAAGTGAACGAATGCTCTACTGTGTAGACTTCCTATTGGAGGATTGTTTGAGGTTTTCTGACATGAGAGCAACAGAAATTGAAAAAGGATATGATGGAGCTGAATTTATTGTTGGATGTAATGTGCTGTGTTTAGGTGATTTTGTAATAACTAATAAGGACCGCAAAACGACAATAAGTCTAAGACTTCCGTCAGATAAAGAAATTGATTTCATGGTGGAATAAGACACTAAATTTAATGATTTCCATGATAAGGCTATCTTGGCAGAAATAATGGAAATGACGTATAAAGGCAAACTTTGCAGGCTTTCTTTTAAGGACCTTCAATATAGTAGATGCACTTACTGCTCATTAGTCCACCCTGTTTTCCGGTTCATCTAACAGGAAATCTATAAGCCATACAAAAACAATACTTGGAATTTTATCCTCGACGGAGAGATACTAGGATTGCATCTTTTAGATGACAAGAGAGTTCAAATACTTTTTCTGGTATGACAAAATTTGTCTGCATATAATAAATACTGGCTTTTTCTCTAAGTCGATCGAACTGCTTTTTATCTGCACAAGTTAATTCGGTACTCCTTTTTAGAATAACAGGATCTTCGAATTCGGCATAATATTCAATATGCTTCTCAGAGATTTCTCGCCAAAGTTCAAAAAACTTTTGTGCAATGCTTTTTGAAGCATAAACCTCCATTTCTAAAGAACATTCTTTCATCTGATGGAAAAAGTTCTTGTCGAATATTATTTCTCTGTTTTCCTCAATTTTAGAGAGCAATTTTAGTGTTTTCATATATGTAGTACGACGTAATTCATAAACCATTTTATTACGCTCGAAAGTGACGGTTATATCAGTTGTTATCTAAGCAATGATGATTGGAAGAATTATACTAGTAAAAATAGAATTTGATAAGACTTTATCCATCAGAAACCTCGTGGTAAAATATATATCATGTTAAATGTGGAATTCCAATCGCATATAAACGATTATCCGAAAGAACAAGCTGACTTTCGCGCTTCCACTTATCTACATTTCTATACCGTTCAGAGAGGGAATCCTTTAGAATGTAAATGTTTTGATTTGATGATCCTCGAATGCTTATATTGTCGTTCAATTCATCTACATAAGGACCATCAATCAAAACACCGATATATGGAAGTAGTTGATTGAGTATATAATCTTTTTGTATTTTCCACCTGCGAGAGTTTCAGAAGCAGACGGATTCCGATGAAACCACCAAGGCCATCCAGATGGAACGTGTCAAGGAACTGCAGGACTTCATTGGACAGCAGGGGAGTGAACTGACCGAGTTTGATGAAAAGCTGGTTAAACGCTGGCTCCGGCAAATCACAGTGTGGGATGACCACTACACCGTGGAACTGAAGTCTGGACTGAGTATTGATATTGAGTGTTGAAATCGATAGAAGCACAAAACCCTCTCGACCATAATGGCCGGGAGGGTGCTTTTTGTTATGCGTTGTTATTGCCGCCTCTGTGATATGAAGATTTATCTTTCCACTTTACGCTTCCATCTTTGTAGTGATATCGCTGTTTTCCAGCAGGTACATCATTGGGTGTATATGAGTCTTTTGTGGTTTCAGAATTGCCCTTATCTAAAGAAGAACTGGCATCCGTTGATATGTCAGGGGTGGAATTTTCAATACCATAATCATTGCTTCTCGTTGAATGATTGTTTTTTGAGGTAGTCGGACTATTCCTTTTAGATTCAGTAAAAGCTTCTGTAGCTACAGCGGCAAAAACAAATACGCCTTTTATTACATCTGGGTGTTTTATTGAAAATTCTATAATGTTTTTTCCAAGACTTTTTATTTTGGCTTTTATCCGTTGGCTAAATCTAAGTTTTGTTGGATGCCCTACATTGCTATGTTTGGGTTGTGCAGTTGGGTGTGAAGGCGCAGGCTCTACGCTGTCGATTTGCTGTTTTTGGATGTCTTTCGCAGGCTGAACTACTTCTTTTTCATCATCGGATTTAATCTGAATTTTAATTATCGGTTCAGGTAGCTGAATTGTTTCACATGGAATAAAAGGCCCATCACCAAATTCTATTTTCTCTTTGGTAACGGGATTAAAATACCAATTGGTAGGATTTTGCCAATTACCATTATGTGCTTCTAAGTGCTCGGCCCTTGTGAGAAATTGTATGTTTCCGGGATCTCCTTGGTACTCTGGATACTGCTCAGCACTTTTCATGTGCTGCCCTTCAATTGCCTTGCCGCTATCATCGTAGGCTTTGCCTTTTTCAAGGATATCCTTCTGCTGTTCAGGTGTCCATGCTCTCGTGCCTTTTCCTTCCTGAACAAGATTTTGCTCTTTAATCCATGCTTCTCGGACGGCTTTGTTCCGCTCTATAAAACTACTTTTCGCCATAGAATCATTCTCCTATGCCAAGTAGTTCGGATAAATCATTTAAGAAAGCTATAAAATCCGGATACACCAGTTCTTTATCGATTTCGCCTGTTTCCTGATTATATATAGAAATTGTCTCATCGGTCTTTTTACATAGAACTGGGTCACCTAAAGCAAACGCACCTATTACAATGTAGTCATCGCTCGGTCTTGAATTATCGTTGATATCTATAAATGGCTTATGATCAATTCCATATAATTGGACACCGGCTGGAAGAAATAATTCTCCACCATCAGAAAATAGTAACCACTCTTTAAGTTTGGATGGAAGTGTAATGCGGTTTTCTTTTTCAAATTTGCTTATCTTTTCTTCAGTTGTTGCTTCAAGAAAACTCATCTTTCCCTGTTCATTGAACTTCTCTACAAGTGGCTTTAAGTCAGCAGAAATCATGGAATACTCCTTTCTTTGATTTCTAGGCATCCAAATCCTACATTGGATGCCCCAAGATACCTGAGTTGCCGGATTCGCTGTTAGCCCAAACATCTAACCCAGAAACTCAATTATCTGCTACCCCTGTGGCTACAATTTGGATACTGCCCAAATTCTCAAAAACCGCCCTCGACCTGTTTCCAAGGACGAGAACGGTTCAGACTGTGAAATGATGTCCGGACGATATTGAACGAATCATCGAACTATATTACTGAACTTTTGACATCAAGAGTACGCACTCGCAATGCTTCGTCCTCGGGAACAAATCCACAGGCTGCACCTTTTCCGTGCGGTACCCCTGTGTCTCCAGCCACTTGGCGTCCCGGGCGGCGGTGGCCGGGTTGCAGCTGACATAGACCACCCGCTGGGGATTCATCTTGACAACAGCAGAAAGGGTGGCTTCATCGCAGCCTTTGCGGGGCGGGTCGAGGACGATGACGTCCGGGCGCAGGCCCTCAGCCGCGAGGCGGGTGGCGGCAGCGCCGGCGTCGGCGCAGAAAAAGCGGCTCTTGGTGGCGATGGCGTCGCCCATCCGGGCGGCATTTGCCTTAGCGCTTTCAATCGCTTCTGGTACGATCTCCACACCCACCAGCTCCCGGCAGTGGTCTACCATCGAAAGGCCGATGGTGCCCATGCCGCAGTAGAGGTCCAGCAGCAGGTCGTCCGGGGTGAGCTGGGCATATTGGGCCGCAATGCCGTAGAGTTGCTCAGCGGCCAGTGTGTTGACCTGATAGAACGACAGGGGGCCCAGCCGGACGGGGACGCCGCAGAGGGTGTCTTCGAGGTAGCCAGGGCCATACAGGGGGTGGGTCTCGCTGCCCAGAATGACATTGGTGCTTTTGGCGTTGACATTCAGTAAGATGGTGGCAATGGCCGGAAACTGCTCCCGCAGCTGGGCCACCAGCTCCTCACTGTGGGGGAGCTTTGCCCGGGTGCAGACGAGACAGACCATGATTTGGCCGCTGTGTGCCCCCCGCCGCAGGAAGATGTGGCGGACAAGGCCCTTGCCGCTTTCCTCGTCGTAGGGCTGGATGCCATGGGCGGCGAAGAATGCGCAGAGCGCGTTGCCGATCTCATTGAGCACGCCGGGCTGCAGCTTACAGTCCGGGCAGGGGACGATGCGATGGGTGCGGCCAGCATAAAAACCAATGCAGGGCTGGCCGTTTTTGTCCCGCCCGACCGGGAATTGCACTTTATTGCGGTAGCGGTCCACCTCTGGAGAGGGGACTGTGGGCAGCACAGGGACATCCAGCCCGCCAATGCGGCGGAACGCGTCTGTTACGTTCTCGTGTTTGGCCTGCAGCTCTGCCTTATAGCTGAGATGACGCAGGCTGCAGCCGCCGCAGGGACCGGCGGCCGGGCAGTCTACCTCCACGCGGTCGGGCGAGGGGGTGAGCAGTTGGTCCAGAATGCCAAACGCGTAGCGGCCGCAGTCTTTGACGATCTTGATCCGCGCTTCATCGCCGGGGGCAGTGTTGGGTACAAAAACGGCCTCGCCGTCCGCGGAGTGGGCCACGCCGCTGCCGTCGCTGGAAAGGCGCTCAATGCGGAGGGTCAGGAGTTGATTTTTCTGTAAAGGCATGTTGGAACGGTCTCCTTATGGTTTTTCCTGCGGCGCGGCGGCGGCAGGATCGGTCTGGGTGGCCATGTATTTGCTGGGCGGCACGCCCTTGGCGCGCTTGAACACCCGCGAAAAATAGAACTGATCAAAGAAGCCTACCGAGATGGCCACCTCTGCAATGGACAGGTTGCCTGCCCGCAGCAGCTTGCAGGCCTCGTTGATGCGGTATTCGGTCAGGTAATCAATGGGGCTCTGGCCCACGTTGAGCATGAACACCCGGTACAGATGGCTGCGGGAAACTCCCACGCTCTTGGCCACATCGTCGATGGAAATGTCGTGGGAGTAGTTGAACTGGATGTACTTGATGGCGTTGAGCACATACTGGCTGGAGGAAGAAGTGCTGTGGGGCTTGGACTCGCTGGTCTCCCGCATGAGGGCGGAGATGAACAGGTAGAGATAGCCCACCATGGCAGCCTCGTCCTGAGGCTGCAGCCCGCGGGAGGAGTAGATGTTGGTCAGGGCTGCCCGCATCCCCTCCGGGTCCTGCGTGTGGTGGACAGGTGCTTCATCGGTAAAGGGGAGCTGAGCGGCCAGCTTATGGGCGCAGGCACCGTTGAAGCCGACCCAGCTGTACTCCCAGGGCTGCTGCTCATCCGCCGTATACCGGATGAGCTGGCTGGGCTTGGCAAAGAACAGATCGCCCGGCGCGACCGCAAAGGTCTTGCCGCCCACCTCAAATACGCCCCGGCCGGAGACGACCAGGTGGATGAGGTAATGGTCGCGGATGCCGGGCCCCCAGGTCTGGCCGGGGGCGCAGCGCTCCAAACCACAGTTGAAGATGGAAAGTTCAATATTATTGGTGTCGCTCTGCTTGAACGACTGTTTATAAACGTCTGCCATTGTGGCTCCCTCCCGCCTGTCAGATTTCTGGTGCCAGTATACCACAATTGCCCTTGCAAATTCAACAAAAGTACATCTTATTCTTTGGGCTGGACACCAAAAAAATGCTTTTTTCGGCAATCGAATTGAAAATCGGGCGTCGATGCATTAAAATAGTTGTATCAAACCAGCATGGAGGAATTTTGCGGGGAGGTTCTGCGATGGCAACGAGTGCACAGGTCCGGGACGAAATTCTGGCGGGGAAATGGGACGAGACACTGGGGGCGCTGTACGGCGGCGGTGCGGCAGAGCTGAGGCGGCAGCGGGCACGCTATGCGGCGGCACTGGAACAGTTTGAGCTCTACTTTGGGCCGGGGCGGCAGGTGCGGCTGTACTCGGCCCCGGGCCGGACCGAGCTGGGCGGCAACCACACCGACCACCAGCACGGTTATGGGCTGGCGGCGGCGGTGACACTGGATCTGATCGCGGTGGCGTCCCCCAGCGATGACGGGTTCATCCGGGTCAAATCCCGGGGGTTCAACAAGCTGGACGTCATTGACCTGAGCGAGCCGGAGCCCCAACAGGGGGAGAGCACCCATTCCGCCAGCCTGATTCGGGGCATTGCGGAGGGATTCCGGGCGCTGGGGAAAGAGACCGGCGGCTTTGATGCCTACACCGCCAGCGATGTTCTGCGGGGGTCCGGCCTTTCCAGCTCAGCGGCGTTTGAGATGGGAATGGCCGTCGTCCTCAACGGGGAGTATGGCTGTGGCCTCTCGGGGCCGGAGATGGCAAAGATCTGTCAGTATGCGGAGAATGCTTATTTCGGCAAGCCCTGCGGCCTGCTGGACCAGCTGACCAGTGCCGTGGGCGGCGTCATCTTTGCAAATTTTGCGGACCCCTGTGCCCCTGAAATTGAAAAAATCCACGCGGCGGGTCTGCTGCCGGAGGGGGTTACTCTTTGCGTGACCGATACCCAGGCCAGCCACAGCGAGCTGACCGGGGAATTCGCGGCCATTCGCCGGGAAATGGAGGCTGTGGCGGCCTGTCTGGGCCAGAATGTGCTGGGGCAGGTGCCGGAAACAGCATTCTGGCAGGCGCTGCCCCGGCTGCGCACTCCATGCGGGGATCGAGCTGTCCTGCGGGCCATTCATTATTATCAGGAAAACGCCCGGGCGCTGGCCCAGAAGAATGCCCTGCAGCGCGGAGACTTTGCGGAGTTTCTGCATCTCATCCGGGCAAATGGCCATTCCTCGTTTGCGTACTGTCAGAACGTCTACTGCGCCTCCGACCCGCGGCATCAGGGGCTGAGCATCGCGCTGGCGCTGAGCCAGAGCATCCTCGAAGCGGGCGGCGGAGCCTGGCGGATGCAGGGCGGCGGTTTTGCGGGGACGATCCAGGCCTTTGTGCCTGCCCCGCTGCTGGAAGCTTACTGCGCGGCCATCGAGAGCGTGTTTGGCCCGGGCAGCTGTTACCGCCTGAAACTGCGGGAGCAGGGAGCCGTTCAAATAGGGAGCGAGATGTAAATGCGATTTCAGGATGGAGTGGGAGAGACTACCTGCCTGAGCCAGAAAGAAGAATGCAACAGGATGTACACCCTGCATTACGATTCCCCGCTGGGCGGCATCCTGCTGGCGGCGGATGAGGTGGGCCTGACCGGCCTCTGGTTTGAGGGAGAAAAATATTTCGCCAATCTCCTTGGCCCGGAACAGCAGGAGCGAGAGACGCCTGCCTTACAAATGGCAAAGCGCTGGCTGGATGTTTATTTCAGCGGCCGGGAGCCGGATTTTACCCCACCGCTCCACCCTGTTGGGTCGCCGTTCCGGCGGGCCGTGTGGGAGCTGCTGCTCCAGATCCCTTACGGCCAGACCACGACCTATGGCGCGCTGGCACGGCAGCTGGCTGCAAAACAGGGCAAGACCCGGATGTCGGCACAGGCAGTCGGCGGGGCGGTAGGCCACAATGAAATTTCCATCATCATCCCCTGCCACCGGGTGGTGGGCACCAGCGGCAGCCTGACAGGATATGCCGGGGGCATTGAGAAAAAAGTGCGCCTGCTGCAGCTGGAGCATGTGGACATGAGCCGCTTTTTTGTGCCGACAAAAGGCACGGCAATCTAAAAGTTGTATGAGGAAATCCATCGATCATGAGAAGGTTTTTGCAATGCAATACACCAAACTGGGAAACTCCGACCTCAATGTCTCTAAGGTCTGCATCGGCTGCAAGATGAGCCAGATCGCGCTGGATGTGACTCTGACGCCGGAAGAGGTGGAGTATCTGGAAGAGCTCTATGTGCCGCACCCGCTCACCAGTGTGGTTCGCCCGTCGGTAGAGGCAAAGAAATAAAATAAGCGATAAAACAGCATAAAATGAAGGAAACGCCGGGGCCTCTGCGTGAACAGAAGCTCCGGCGTTTATAGTTATTTGGGTTGATTCAGAAATCAGAGATAAGCTTCAAAGAAATGCTGAGCCGCCTGCACCCGCTCCTTCTCGCCGCCCTCATGGGCAAAGCCGGGAAGGATGGTCAACTCGGTGTGCACCCCGTGGTCTTGCAGGTTCTTTTGCAGGCTCTTCATGCGGGCCACGCGGTTGTCGCCGTAAGGCGAATCGCCGATGAACTTGGTGTCGTTTTCGCCGACGATGACCAGAACGGGGACTTTCTGGACCGCTGCAAGGTCAACGTCATGCCCGAAGTAGTTCTTGAAATCCCGGGTGCCCCAGAAATAATCCTCGTCCGGGTTCAGGAAGGTGGGACGGCCCGGTGCACCGATGGCGCAGGCACGCAGTTTTTCGGGATGTGCGAAGAGAAAGCGGTTGACGAACTGGCCGCCGCCCGAGTGGCCGAACAGGAAGAACTTGTCTGTCTCCACACCGGGATAACGCTTGGCCATGTCGTCGATCATGTCCAGCAGGATCTGGTCATAGCGGACGCCGTCGCAGGAAAGAAGCTTATAGCTGTTGAAATCATCCCGCTGGATGAGGCCGCCGGGAAAGAGGGGAGCCAGAACCGCCACATGGTCTCGGTCGGCCAGCTCTTTGGCGTGGCGGACGTAATCTTCCACCGCGCAGCCGGTGCCGTGGATGATGACCAGCAGCTTATAGTGCGGGTCTTTTTCATCATAATAACAGTCCGGCAGATGGACCCAGTAGGGAAAGCGCTGGTCGGTGGGACAGTGCCAGAGCATATTCAGGTAGGCGTTGCCAAACAGATTTTTCTGCTGTTCCAACGTCAGGTTGGAAGCAAGGGGATTTTCTTTTGCCATAATAGTTGTACCTCACAATTCGATTTACAGGAATTTGCCGAAGAAGAAGCTTGCCACCACCAGCATGATGGCGCCGCCGATACGGGAAGAAATCTGTGCATAGGACATCAGCTCCATGCGGTGTGCGGCGCCAAGGCACTGGACGTCGCCGGAACCGCCGCCATTGGCCATGCACAGGCCGGCGGTCAGCATACCCTCGACGGGATAGAAGCCAAACAGCTTGCCCATCAGGAAAGTGCCGATCATGGCGCCGATGACAGTGGCTGCAATGATGAGAATGTAGGCAGGGTTTGTGAAGACCTTGGCGTAGTCCGACAGGTTGGTGCCGATGCCGACGGTGATCATCAGGGGGAAGGACATATACTTAACGAAGAACTGCTGCATCCCCTTGGCACCAGCCTTGACATTCTCCGGCAGGATGTTGGAGATGTTGAGGATAGCAATCAGGATGACCATGAAGGCGAAGGTGTGGATGGAGAAGCCAAGGTCCAGATGGTTGTTGATGATGGAAATATGCTTGGAATAGAGGTTGGCAACGTTATAGCAGACAACGCCGAGGGCCAGACCCGTGGCGTAATCGGCCACAGTGGGCTTGTATTCTTCGGCAGTGGAAGCCTTTGCATTTTCCATGCCCTTCATGAGCTGCCCGTTGCCGGTGAGAGAGGGATGAGCATTGCCCAGCTTATTGAGCAGTGCACTCATGATGACGGCCACGAGGTTTCCGATGCTGATGATGGCGAAGGCAGACGCATACCAGGTGGAAGCATCGCCGCCGGTGGCAGCCGCCCACATCTTGCTCATGGGCTGGATGCCTGCGCCGTTGCCGCCGCCCATGACGGGGATGGCATAGCCGGTGATGGCCTCGATGGCGCCCACACCGGTCACAGCGCCCACAACACCGGCCAACGCCAGCGCGCCGACGATACCGGCAAGGATGGTGGGAATATAACCCACAAAGGATTTGAGAAGCATTTTACGGTCCACCGAGAGCACAGAGCCGGTAATCAGGATCAGAATGTACAGGTCCAGAAAACCAGTAGTGCCGTTGAAGGTGTTCAGGGCTTCCTTGGAGCCCTCACCGATGAGATTGAAGGTATTGAAGGCACCGGCCACAAGGCAGGCGAAGAGCATGCCGCCGCCGAACCAGGTCTTCCAGACGGGGATGTGATCGCCCACCCAGCCCAGCAGGGTGCCGACGACCATAGCGAAGGCCAGTGCACCGACCATGTTGGTCAGCATCCAGTCGTTGGCCGCCATCACCATCATCAGAGCCGCCAGAATCAGGAACATCCAAAGGGGAAAACCAAGGATCTTGGTTTCTTTTAACGTTTTCACTTTGCGTCCTCCATTTCATTTCTTTCAGGTTGTCCGATTTATTTGCTAGCAAATCTAACAATTGCATTATACGACGTGGAGAATGAATTATGCAATACTTCCTCGATTCCGCGTTTTCGCCGGGCCGATAACCATTTGGAATCGCGCGAAAAAGCGAGAACGCTTTCAAACGAAACGAACCGGGCCGGAAAGACGTCGGCTCGGTTCGGGCAATGCGGGATGGTTATGGAGTGGATTCCAAATGGTGATTGGCTTCCAGCCGCTGGTTCACCATAAAACGCCAGACGGCTTCTGCATCGGGGGAGAGGGTGCGGCCCTTTTTCCGGGCAATGATGATGTAGCGGTATAAAGCGTCACCTTTCGGGATGCCATAAAGCGGCGGTTGGCTGTTGCCATGAGAGTGCTGGATGACCGTGGTGTGCGGGAACAATGCGATGCCGCAACCGCTCTGCACGACCGAGTAGCGGGTATCGACGTATTCCACCCGGAGAGGGTCCAGTGGAGTGACACGATATTTTTTGAAGAAAGCATTCTCCGCGTAATACAGCCCCTGCCCGGGGGTGGCAAGAATGTACCGCAGCGAGGGGTCGCGGAAGCGCCGGGACTCGATCTCCACGGGGTGCTCCAAAGAATTGCCGGAGAGGTCCAGCCCAGCCAGAAGGGGAGAGCTTTGCGGGATAACGAAGACCAGAGGGTCCTCTTCCAAAGGCATATATTCAAGTTTGCTGGAGAGGATGGGGTCGGTGTAAATGGCAAGGTCTACCTGCTCTTCTTCCAGCAGTTCCTCGCATTTACGGGCGCTCGTGTCCAGATATTCCAGGCAGATGTTGGGGTAAGCGGCCATAAAGGCGGCGGTGTGGATGCCGGCGTATCCGCCGCCCCGGTGGGTGGTGGCAATGCGGACCGGGACCGCCGGGGTATGGCGGCTGAGAGCGATGTCGTTTTGAAAGTCCTGCTCCAGCTCCTGATACCGCCGGGCAAAATCCAGAAAAAGCTCCCCCTGCGGCGTGGTGGTGATGGGCGTGTGGGCGCGGTCAAACAGCTGGAAGCCCAGCTCTTTTTCCAGCTTGCTCAACTGCTTGGTGAGGGCAGGCTGGGAGATGAACAGGTGCTTTGCCGCCAACGTGATGTTTTTGCATTTGTCTACTTCCAGCACATATCGGAAAACGTTGGTGTCCACAACAAAGCCTCCTCCGAAAGAAATTGCGTTACTTTTTCAGCGTGGTCTCAGTCAGGTCCAGCACCGGGCCAAAGGGATCAAACACCAGTCCCTGGATGCCGTCCGCGATGAGCAGCCGCTTCTGCTGGCTGAACAGCGGCACCACGGCACAGTCACTCAGCAGCTGGCGCTCACAGTCGGCCAGCAGGGAACACCGGGCGCTGCCCGTGGCGGTGCTGCTGGCGGCAAGCTGGGTGGCGTAAAGGGAGTTGGCGTAGCCCGTCAGCCCGCCGCCCTGGGAGGTGAACTGGGCCAGCACGTTGTATACGCTGCCGCTCTCGGCGCTGATGGGGGCCAGCGCAATGGTGTAATTGCCCTCGGCAAGCCGCTTTTCAAATTCCTCCGGCTCCACTTCTTCCAGCGAGAAGAAGAGGGAGAACTGTTTCTGCCACTCGCCGTTGATCTCCTCGGCTGCCTGAGTCAGGCCGCTGCCGGCGGGCAGCAGGAGGGTGACATTGTTGAAATCAGAGTTGGACATTCCCTGCCGGGCCTCGCGGTAGAGGCGGACGGCATCGACCGGGGCGGGGGTGGGGTCGCCTGCGGCGTCGCGGTAATCGATGCCGTCCACGGTCAGCCCGTCCGGGATGAGCCCCGTGACCGGTGCGAACAGCCCGGAGTCCGGGGTACTGGCGGCGGTGCGGGCCACCTCGGCCAGCGCCTGCCGCAACGGGGTAGAGCCAAACACGGAATTGCAGTTGAAGAGCAGGCTCCAGGTGGTATCCGAGTAGGAGATGCTCTGCAGGCTGGTGGCCTCGCCGGTTTCGTCCAGAGCCGCGGAGCATTTTTCATTGGCAATGAGCTGGGTCGCCGACTGGCCGGAGGCACCGGTATTCTGCACCAGCCGCAGGCTGTCGATGCGGTTCCCGCTGGGTTCCCGGCGGAGGAACAGGCCGCTGGCGGTCCAGTTATAAAGGTAAAAGCTGCCGCTGGAAAGGGTGGAGGCGGCGCTCAGGCCATAAGTACCCCGGGTGCTGTTGAAAAAGTCCTCGTCGCAGGGCATGGCGCCGGGCAGGGTGAGCTTGGAGAGAAAATTCTCGTCCGGCTCGCTCAGGCAGAACACAAGGGTGGCATCACCCCGCGCCTGAACGCCGAGGGCTGTCTCGGGCAGCTGGCCTGCCAGCACGGCGGCGCTGTTCTCAATGGCGGAAAATTCCACCGCATAGGGAGAAGCAGTATCGGCCCGGAACATCCGCCGGAACGCGAACACGAAATCCTCGGCTGTGATGGCGTAGTCGGTGGCTGCGCCCTTGGTGGCGGTATAGGCCAGGCCGCTCTTTAACGTAAAGGTGTAGGTGCGGCGGTCCGAGGAGACTTCCCAGTGTTCCGCAAGGGCGGGGACGAGCTTGCCGCTGGCGTCCTTACGGACAAGGCCGCTGTAAAGGTTCTCGCAGGCGATGACGTCCGAAGCCGTGGAGGCTACCTGCGGGTCGAGGTTTGACGGGATGGTATCCACGAACCAGGTAAAACTGGCCGAGCCCGAGCCGCACCCGGCCAGACTGAGCACAAACACGGCAGCGAGGAGGGCACAGAGCACCCGGCGCGGGCCGTGGGAAAGATTTTGTTTGGTAGATCGTTTCAAAGGGAAAGTTCCTTTCAGGGCTCTAGGCCCCCGTTTTCCGTGTGCCGGGCGCTGCAGGGCACGGGCCGGAATAACCCGTTGATGCAGCGTCGAAAAAAGGCGCACTGTAAGTGTAGCAGAAAGCAGGGGAAAAGACAATTGCCTTTTTGTGAATTTCTCAGGGGATTTTGTTGCTCCGTTTGGCGGTTTTCCGTTGCCAAGCAGACCGAAAAGGTGTAAAATGATTAACGGCCTAGCCCTCTCAGGCCGCCTTTTCGGCGTCCAGCTCCCCCAAAGGGGGAGCCCTTGGCAAAGAGGTGCTCTTTGCATGGACTGCCAAGGCCTCTCACTTTGGGAGAGGTGGCATCGCGTAAGCGATGACGGAGAGGGCGAGCCGCGTAAAAAATCACGCAGTAGTTTACGATATCTATATAATTTGGGAGGAACCTGATTTATGCAGAAAGAACAGCAGCAGCTTGCCGCACTGATCAAGGGCAAAAAGGTTGCATTCATTGGTGCCGGCGTCAGCCATAAGGCACTCATCAAGGAGTTTGTGGAGCTGGGCGCTCATGTGACCCTCTGCGACCAGAAGAAGTCCGTGGACGATTTTGGCGATTACGCTGCCACCATCCGGGAGCTGGGCGTTGACCTGAGCCTGGGCGAAAACTACCTCGAAGGCTTCAAGGGCCAGGACATCATCATGCGTACCCCCGGCTTTGTGGGCTATTTTGAAAAGCCCCTGCAGGACGCTATGGCGGCGGGTACCATGGTCACCAGCGAGGTGGAGCTTTTCTTTGATTTCTGCCCCTGTGAGATCGTGGGTGTGACCGGCTCCGACGGCAAGACCACCACCACCACCCTCATCTCCAAGTTCTATGAGGCCGCTGGCCGCAAGGTGCACCTGGGTGGCAACATCGGCGCCGCTCTGCTGCCCATGCTGCCCGAGGTGGCTCCGGAGGATGTGGCGGTTGTGGAGCTGTCCAGCTTCCAGCTGATCAGTATGCACAAGAGCCCGAAGATCGCGGTGGTCACCAACGTTACCCCCAACCATCTGGACCACCACAAGGATATGCAGGAGTACATCGACGCCAAGCGGAACATCCTCATCCATCAGGTGCCGCCCTGCCGCGAGGTGCTGGGCTATGAGAACGAGATCACCCGTGGGATGCAGGCCGACTGCAAGGGCAAGCAGGTCTGGTTCACCCGCCTGCACGAGACCGACAATGGTGCTTTCCTGCGGGATGACGGAATGCTCTGCATGGCCGAGGACGGCGTTGTGACACCGTTCCTGGCCCAGAAAGACGTCAAGCTGCGGGGCCTGCACAACATCGAGAATCTGCTGGCAGCTGCCGCTGCCGTCTGGGGCGAGGTGCCGGTAGAAGCCATCCAGAAAGTGGGCAGCACCTTTACGGGTGTGGAGCACCGCATTGAGCCGGTCCGTGTGCTGGACGGCGTTACTTATTATAATGACTCCATCGGCACCAGCCCCACCCGTACCATCGCGGGCCTGCGCAGCTTCAACCAGAAGCTCATCCTCATCGCGGGCGGCTACGACAAGCACATCCCCTACGAGCCTCTGGCACCGGAGGTCATCCGGCACGTCAAGACCCTGATCCTCATGGGCGCTACCGGTCCCCGCATTGAAAAAGTGGTGCGGGAGCATCCGGATTTTGCCGCCAGCGGCCTCGTCATCGAGCACGCTGATAACATGCAGCATGCTGTGGAGCTGGCCCGAGCCGCCGCTCACCCTGGCGATGAGATCATTCTCTCGCCCGCCAGCGCCTCCTTTGACCTCTACCCCAACTTTGAGGTGCGCGGCCGCGAGTTCAAGAAGATCGTCAACGAGCTCAAGTGATCGCACAGGTAAACACGCCCCGCCAGCGTCAGCGCTTTTTGAACGCCTGCCGGGGGAAGCTCTGCTGCGGGGCCACCCTGCCGCTGGCGCTGCAGCTGCTGGGCAAAGCCCAGCCGGGCCGTTTTTTTGCCGGGCCGACGCTGGCGCTGGACATCGGCGGCCGCACGGCTTGGGCGGCAGGCCACGCCAACCCCGAGGAGCTGGCCAGTTTTCTGAATTTCTGCGGCTGCAGGGCCGTCATTCTGGATGAGGCCGAGTGCCCGCCCCCTGTGGGCTGGCAAAAGACGTGTGACCACACCATCTTCGGCCTTGCGGCGGGGGAACAGCTGCCCCTGCCGGCCCAGACCGAGGCGCAGAAAGCCCTCTGGGACAGCCTGACCTTTGTGGAAGATCCGGCTTCCGGCCCGGTGGCGGAAAATCTGTTCCCGGACCGGCCTGCCCGGCGGGATGATTTTTACTCGGAACTCTGCACCAAGCGCAGCCGGGGCAAGGCACTGGTCTGGACCTTGGAGCAGGGCGGGAACATCGTCTGCACGGTGGGAGCCTACGCCCTTTGCAACGGGCAGGCCTACATGGCCTGCGGTCAGACCGCCGAAGCTCTCCGGGGCCAGCGGGTCGGCGGGCGGCTCATCGTCCAGATGGCCAACGCCCTCTCCGCGCAGGGGGATCAGCCCGTTTTCCTCTGCAGCCCCGAGCGGGTGCATTTTTACACACAACTCGGCTTCCACCCGCTTGGCACCCTTGCGCGTTACGAAAGCCCGATTGGAAAGGATTAAAATTTTTAAACATGTCAATGCTGAACCATTTCTTTGATTATAAACCCGAGGTGCTCGCCCTGGACGAAAAGGCCATGGAGCTCTGCCAGCCCTATTTCCACCACATGGAGGAGATCCGGGATTTCAACCAGCTCAAGATGCTCAAGGCTTTTGGGGATACCCAGATGTCTTCTACCGATATGCTTGGCACCACGGGCTATGGCCTGTGGGATTCCGGCCGCGCCAAACTCGAGCAGATCTTTGCCCAGGTGATGGGCGCGGAAGACGCCCTTGTGCGCAGCCAGTTCCAGAGCGGCACCCATACTCTGGCCGTGGCCCTGTTTGGTCTGCTGCGGGCAGGGGATACCCTGCTGGCCGCCACCGGCCGTCCCTACGATACGCTGGAGGGCGTCATTGGTCTGGATGGCAAGGGCAAGGGCACCGGCACCCTGATGGACTACGGCGTAAAGTACGACGAAGCTCCCCTCAAGCCCGATTTTACCCCGGATTATGAGCTGATTGCCCAGAAAGCCCCGGGGGCTAAGGTCTGCCACATCCAGCGCAGCCGTGGCTACCTGCAGCGCAACGCTTTTGACCTCGAGACCATCCGCAAGATCGCCGAGACGGCCCGCAGGGCAAACCCGGACATCATCATCTTTGTGGACAACTGCTACGGCGAGTTCACCCAGACGCAGGAGCCCTGCCAGGTGGGCGCGGACCTCGTGGTGGGCAGTCTCATCAAGAACCCCGGCGGCGGCATTGCCCCCACGGGCGGCTACATCGCAGGCCGGAAAGATCTGGTGGAGCTGTGCGCCTACCGTCTGAACGCCCCCGGCCTGGGCAAGGATCTGGGCTGCACGCTGGAAACGCCCCGTGATATGTACCTGGGCTTCTACTATGCCCCCGGCGTGGTCTGCGAGGCCATCAAGACCGCCATCTATGCGCAGTGCCTGCTGGAGCTGCTGGGCAAGAACCCCATCCCGCGCTACTGCGACGACCACAACGACATCGTGACCTGCTTTGATGCCGGCACGGCGGATGCCCTTGTGGGCTTCTGCCGCGGTGTGCAGGCTGCCAGCCCGGTGGACAGCTACGCGGCCCCGGAACCCTGCCCGGAACCGGGCTACACCGATGAGGTGATCATGGCCAGCGGCAGCTTTACTCAGGGCAGTACCATTGAGCTCTCCTGCGACGGTCCCCTCCGCGCTCCCTACACCTGCTACCTGCAGGGCGGCCTGAACTTTGCCGCCAGCCGTGCCGGTGTGCTGCTGGCCGTGCAGAACGCTTACTTTAAAAACTAAGACAACCTCTCCGCCACAGCTGACGCGGACGCGCCTGAGAGGGCAAGGACGTTATTCCAAAATTGGCAGCTTCAGCGTAAAGCGGCTGCCCTTGCCCACCTCGCTTTGCAGGGCGATCTCCCCGTGGTGGAGATGAGCCAGCTCCTGCGCGATGGTCAGCCCAAGGCCGGTGGAATCGTGCTTGGTGTTGGCCGTGGTGTGAAAATAGCGGTCGAACACGGCTGTCTGATCTTCCGGCGCAATGCCGCACCCGGTGTCCTGCACCGTCACCCGGGCGGTTCCGTCCTCCCGCGCGCAGGTCACTGTGACCACACCGCCCGCAGGAGTATAGTGGATGGCGTTGGTAACGAGGTTCTGCACCACCTGCTGTAAGCGCACGTTATCACCCCAGACGGGCAGGAAGCAGTCCGTCTCCGTCCGGAGGGCGACCCCTTTCTGGGCGGCTTCGCTCTGGCAGGCGGCGCAGACGGCGGCGGTGGCTTCGTTCAGGGCCACCCGGTCCTCATTGAGCAGCACCTGCTTCTGCTCGAGCTTGGCCGCCAGAAAAAGGTCTTCCGTCAGACTGCGGACAAAAGCCACCCGCTGCAGCAGGGCCGGCAGCAGGGCCGGCAGGGCGTCGGGAGCCTCGGCCAGGGTATCCAGCCCGTTGCTCACGGCAAACAGCGGGCTGCGCAGGTCGTGAAAGATGTTCAGCATCATGCTCTTGCGGGCTTCGGTCTCCTCGGTCAGGGCCCGGGTCCGCTCGATGACCCGGGTGTCCAGCTCCTGGGCCAGCTGCTCGGTACGGTCAAACTGCAAAGCAAAGCGGCGGCAGACGTAAGTCATGCAGCCCAGCGCGAACGGGATATCGAACACCCGGGCGCACCGCAGCAGGTAGAGCGGGTAGCACTCTACATAAAAGGGAAGAGTGGGCAGCAGGGCCCACACCCGGAACCCTGTTGTGATGGCGCAGGGAAAGAGCAGCAGCCCGGCGGCTTCGTACCCGCGCAGGTAGGCTGAAAGCAGCAGGTAGAGGCAGAGGCACATGCCGACCGTCAGCATGCCGAACCGCAGGATGGGCAAGCGGACTTGCCCCAGCAGCAGAAAGACTGCCGAGGCGGGCACCACCCATTTGGCGGGCAGAGGAAGGGCCAGCAGCGCTGCGGAGAGCAGGGCCGACGCCAGGATCGTGATGGCAAAAAACAGCCGCATGAACCGCTGGAGCAGCCCCTGAAATCCGGCAGGGAAAAAGGCTGCCAGGGTGCCCCAGAAAAAGAGAACTGCCAGATAGAGGAGAAAATAGCGCAGCTCCGGCTGCTTTTTGTAGTGGTAAAGGGCCAGGATGGCAGCGGCCAGCGTGGCAAAGACGATGAGCGCCACCAGCTGCAGATGGCTGCGGACCAGGTCGCCCAGGGGGCTTTGAATCTCTGTCCGTGAGATGCCCCCGGAAAGAACGAGAAAATGCTGATTGAGCAGGACGCCCGCCAGTGCGATGCCCAGTGCCAGCAGCACCGCCGCCGCGGCACAGAGCTGTTTTTTCCATTTCATGTTGGATTCCTCCCCCAGAAACCAGTTGAGAATTTGAACCGGATACGGTATACTGTTAATAGTATAACAAAGAATAGCCAAAAAGGGGAGAGCAAATAGGGATGATCCGCGTTTTAATGGTGGAAGATGACCCGGTGATCCGCGACACCACCCGGTATTTTCTGCAGAGCCAGCAGAATTTTGAGGTGGTGTGCGCTGAGACGGGCGGTGATGCACTGAGCCACGCCCGGGAAAAATTTGATGTCATCCTCATGGACATCCTGCTGCCGGATACCAACGGCGTGGACCTGTGCCAGCGGCTGCGCAGCTGGCACCACTGCCCCATCATCTTTACCTCCTGCCTGGACGATACCGACACGGTGGTGCGGGCGCTGGAGATGGGCGGCGACGATTTCCTCACAAAGCCCTATCATAACAAAGTGCTGCTGGCCCGCATCATGGCCAACATCCGCCGGGTGCAGATGGACGCGGCCGAGCCCAATGTCAATGGCTATCACTGCGCGGCTTTTACGCTGGACGCCAACCGCCACAGTGTGGAGCACGACGGCCAGAGCATCCACCTGGCCGATATGGAGTACCGCATCCTCTCGCTGTTTGTCCGGTACCCCAACACGTTCTTTACCGCCAACGAGCTTTACCAGAAGATCTGGGGCAAGGACAGCCTGGGGGATGTGCGCACCGTGCAGGTGCACATCCACAACCTGCGCGGCAAGATCGAGCCGGACCCCGCCAAGCCCGTTTACCTGAAAAATGTCTGGGGCAAAGGCTATATCTTCCAGCCGGAGGGCCGTGGTGCGGACTGAAAATTTAAGATTGCTTAGGGAATGAGCGCCCGCTTCTTAAGGAAACTTAAGCAGCGGGCGCTTTGTTTTGAAAAAGATAAGCAAAAAAATAACAAAACAGCCCTGCCCGTGTAACATCAACGGGAAACCGGGCTGGGAAGCGGCAAAGAAGCTTAAAAATTCTTAAAGGACAGGGCTGGGGATTTGTGTTAAATTATTATCGAACGAAGTCGCCCTTTTCCGTCAAAGGGCAGATAAGATGGTAAAATCACGAAGCAAGGAAAGGATCAAACCTCCATGAACAAGATTTCCCGCAAAGGCTTTCTGAAAATCGCAGCCGCTGCTGCCATGTCTGGCGTGACCGCCGGTGCCCTGGCTGCCTGCAACGCTGCCAAGGATTCCGCTGCCGCTTCCAGCGCGGTTTCTGCCCCTGCCGGCAGCTACATCCCCGGTACCTATGAGGGCACCGCGGAGGGCATCTCTTCCACCGTCAAGGTCACCATGACGTTCTCGGACAGTGCGGTCACCGATGTGGTGGTGGATACCTCCGGTGAGACCGCTTCCTACGGCGCTGCCGCTGCCGACCAGCTCAAGGAGCAGCTGCTCTCTTCCGCCAACGGCGAGATCGACGGTGTTTCCGGCTCCACCATCACCTCCGACGCCGTGATGAAAGCGGCCAAGAGCTGCTTTGCACAGGCCAAGGGCGAAGCGAACGTCAGCTCTGTCCAGCTGCCCACCGGCGATGAGACCGACTGGCTGGGCAAGGAGCCCGACATCGACGAGGCTGCCATCACCGAGACCATCGACACCGACATCGTCATTGTCGGTGCTGGCAACGGCGGCATGTTTGCCGCTGCTTATGCGGCTGCCAACGGCCTGAACTTCCGCGTCATTGAGCAGAACAGCGCCGTGCAGGACACCCGCCACTGGTATGGTGCCATTGATTCTGCCGCTGCCAAAGAGGCGGGTGTCCCCGCTACCGATAAGGCAAAGCTGCTGAGCGAGATCTCCCGCTACGCGTCCGGCAAGTGCGACCAGCGCGTCGTCAAGACCTGGATCAACGAGTCTGCCGCCATGCACGACTTCATGCGCGGCATTCTGGAGGATCAGTTCGGCTGGACCTGCGAGTTCACTTCCGGTGCGGAGGCAGCCTGGCCCGCGGAGAACGCGGAGCACAACACCGATTACCTGTATCCCGTGCAGGAGCACAACTACCGCCAGAGCGAGAGTGAGTCCGGCCTGCAGCGCAACGAAGCACTCCAGCAGTACATTGAAGAGCTGGGCTACAGCATCGACTTCAAGACCAGCCTGGCCAAGCTGGAGAAAGACGCCGATGGCCGCATCACCGGCATCATCGCCCAGAGCACCGAGGATGACCACTTCATCCGCTACAACGCCAACAAGGGCGTTCTGCTGGCCTGCGGCGGCTTCCCCGGCAACCCCTACATGATGGAGCAGCTGGACCCGCTGGGCACCTCTGTCACCACGGCCTGCTCTTACTCTCCCTCTGATAAGGGCTATGGCATCCGTGCCGCTGTCTGGGCTGGTGCAAACCTGGATAAGGAAGCCGCTCCCATGCTGTTTGACCGCGGCATTGTGGCTCCCGGTGTGGACGCTGGCTATGTGGAGAGCGAGAACTCTTTTGGCGGAAAGGCTTTCCCCGGCGAGATCAAGCAGTATAACCCCGGCACCCAGCCGTTCCTGAAAGTGAACCGCAACGGGGAGCGCTTTGCCAACGAGAGCAGCCCCTACAATGATATCGTCTATGCTGCCGCTCACCAGCCGGGCCGTGTTTACGCTCAGATCTGCGACGCCAATATTCTGGAAGACGTAAAGCGCTTCCACACCATCGGCTGCTCCGCACAGACCCGTAATGCAGGCGCGGAGTATATTCAGAAACAGATGGACAATGCAGAGGAGAAAGGCTGCTTCTTCAAGGCCGATACCATTGAGGAACTGGCGGATAAGCTGGGCTTCACCGGCGAGGCCAAGGACACGTTCCTGGCAACCGTGGACCGCTACAACGAGCTGTATGACCAGCAGAACGATGAGGACTTCGGCAAGCCCGCTTACCGCCTGAGTGCGATCCGCAAGGCCCCGTTCTATGGCTGCTGGCTGGGTGCCTCTCTGCTGTGCACCGAGCAGGGCATTGCCATCAACGAAAAAGGCCAGGCTCTGGATAACGACAACAAGCCCATGCCCGGCCTGTATGTCACCGGCGATATGTCCGGCAGCTTCTTTGCCAACAACTATCCCTGCCTGATGGCCGGTGTGGCCATGGGCCGCACCCTGACCTTTGCCATGAAAGCCATCAAACAGATGGCTGGCCTGGAAAAGTAAGGGCTGAACCAGACAAAATCCAAAGCGCGGGGCAGGCCGTTTCCACCGTGAGCTCCGTAATAGAAAAACAGCGCCGCAGAGTTTTGGTACGCTCTGCGGCGCTGTTTTTATACCCTCTATACACAAACAGATCAAACGGCCAAAGCCGGAGCTTTTCAGCACACGGCACAGTGGACGGAAATGGGCTCCAGAATTTCCGGGTGCATCCCGTCGCGGTAGTCCAGGTCGCCCTGGTCCAGGCCGCGCAGCAGCACCTCGGCAGTAGCAATGTTGGTGGCAATGGGCACACTGTGCATATCGCACAGGCGGAGCAGGTTCTGCTCGCTGGAATTGCCGGTGTCCGCCTTGAGCGGGTCGCGGAAGAAGAGCACCAGATCCACTTCATCGCAGGCGACCCGGGAAGAAATCTGCTGGATGCCGCCCAGCTTGCCGGAGAGATAACAGTGCACGGGCAGGCCGGTGGCCTGGGCCAGCATCCGCCCGGTGGTACCGGTGGCGATGACTGTGTTGCGGGAAAGGATCCCGCTGTATGCGGTACAGAATTGAAGTGCAAGTTCCTTGCGGGAATCGTGTGCAAGAATGGCAATCGTCATAGCGCTCTCTCCTTCATTCTCAGTATAGTGTTGTGGGTGGCGAATGATGCAGGGTGGCTTTTTTACAAATACACTTTTTTCCATTCGGCATAAACCTACTAGAATCATTCTCAAACTTTCCACTATTGTTTTACCGCAGAAAACAGGGCTTTGTCAAGCGCTTTGTTGTGATTTTAGCAAGAAAATAAGCAAAAGTATGACTTAATAATTGTTAAGAATGGGGAACATTTGGATACAAGTGAAAAATCCTTTCAAAACGCTTGACAAGCACTTTGCGAAATGTGTTTGTGCCGAAAAAACAGTCCATATGGATAAAACAAAAATACAGGCCTGTGCGGCTTGGACACGGGCCTGTACGAAACAGCGCAAAATGGAACAAATAAAACAGGGCGAGTTTCACCGGGAATTACCGGGAACGTGAAAATTTTTTACTTCCGCCTGAATGTAAAACTTTTGTAAAATCAGCGGATCTGGCCGTTGCCGTGGATGATGTACTTGTAGCTGCACAGCTCGGCCAGCCCCATGGGGCCCCGGGCGTGGAGCTTCTGGGTGGAAATGCCCATCTCACAGCCAAGGCCAAACTCGCCGCCATCCGTAAAGCGGGTAGAACAGTTGACATAGACCGCGGCGCTGTCCACCGCGGCGGTAAACTGAGCGGCATGGGCATTGTCCTGGGTCAAAATGGCCTCGCTGTGGCCGGTGGAGTGGGCGGCGATATGTGCAATGGCTTCCTCCACACTGTCCACGATTTTAACGGCCAGAATGTAATCGAGGAACTCGGTGTCAAAATCCTGTGGCCCGGCGGGCACACCGATGCCGGGCAGGAGGGCGGCGGCACGCTCGTCCAGCCGGAGCTCCACGGGGTGGAGCCCTCTGGCCGCGCGGTCCGGGCCCAGCCGCTGGGCAAGTTTGGGCAGGAACTCTGCCGCAATGCCGCTGTGCACCAGGCAGACTTCCTCCGCGTTGCAGACGCTGGGACGGCTGGCTTTGGCGTTCTCAATGATCTCCAGTGCCTTGGGCTGGTCGGCACTGTCATCCACAAAGATGTGGCAGATGCCGGTGCCGGTCTGGATGCAGGGGACCTTGGCGTTTTCCACGCAGGCCCGGATGAGCCCGGCCCCGCCCCGGGGAATGAGCAGGTCTACATAGCCCACGGCTGTCATCAGGGCGTTGGCGGAGGCGTGGGTGGTGTCCTCAATGAGAGAGACGGCGGCTTCGGGCAGGCCGTTCTCCCGCAGGCCCCGGCGCAGTGCGGTGACGATGGCGCTGGCGCTCCGCCAGGCCTCCTTGCCGCAGCGCAGGATGCAGGCGTTGCCGCTCTTGATGGCAAGGGCGGCGGCATCACTGGTCACATTGGGGCGGCTCTCGTAGATGATGGCAATGACGCCCATGGGCACGGCGGTCTTTTCGATCACCAGCCCGTTGGGGCGCTCCACCCGGTTCAGGACTGCGCCCACCGGGTCGGGCAGGGCGGCCACCTCTAAAATGCCCTTTGCCATGGCACCGATCCGCTCCGGCGTCAAAGCCAGGCGGTCCAGCATCACATCGCTGATGTGCCCTTTGGCGGCAGCCATGTCCTCCGCGTTGGCGGCCAGAATGGCTTCCACGCTGTCCGGGGCGCGGAGGGCGTCTGCCATCCGCTCCAGGACGCTTTGCCGGGTGCGGCTGCTGGCCAGCGCCACGGCCTGCTTGGCCGCGCGGGCAGCTTCGAGAATTTCCTGTGTCGTCATGGGTCAGCCCTCCTGTCTGTGTGCGGCAAAGCGGGTGCCTGCCGGTTTGCCCTCGGCAATGTCATAGAGCAGCTCCGGGTGCGCGCCGTTGGCAATGACCATGTCGGCTCCGCTGGCGGTCACCATCCGGGCGGCGCGGAGCTTGGTGGACATGCCGCCGGTGCCCAGTGCCGAGCCGGCCCCGTCGGCCAGCGCCATCACGTCCGGGGTGATCTCTTCCACCAGCGGGATGAGCGCTGCTTCCGGGTGGGTGTGGGGGTTGGCGGTGTACAGGCCGTCGATGTCGCTCAGCAGCACCAGCAAATCGGCCTTGGCGCAGCAGCAGACGATGGCGGCCAGCGTATCGTTATCCCCAATGGAGGTGATCTCATCGGTGGCCACGGTGTCGTTCTCATTGATGATGGGCAGGGCATCCAGTTCCAGCAGGCGTGAGAGGGTGTTCTGGAAATTCTGCCGCCGCTCGGTGTGTTCAATGTCCACGCCCGTGAGCAGGATCTGGGCCACGGTGTGGCTGTAGGCCGTAAACAGGCGGTCGTAGGTGTACATCAGCTCACACTGGCCCACGGCCGCACAGGCCTGCTTGGTGGACATATCGGTGGGGCGTGCCGGGAGCGAGAGCTTGCCCACGCCCATCCCAATGGCACCGGAGGAGACGAGGATGACCTCGTGCCCGGCGTTTTTCAAGTCGCTCAGCACCTTGACCAGCTCTTCCACATGGCGGATGTTCAGCCGCCCGGTGGAGTGAGCCAGGGTGGAGGTGCCTACTTTGATCACAATGCGCATAACGCGTTAACCCTTTCCCATCTCTTTGGTCTTATCGTAGGCGGCCAGCACGGCGTCGATGACAGCGCCCCGCAGGCCCTTTTCTTCCAGCACCCGGACGCCCTGGATGGTGCTGCCGCCGGGGCTGCACACGGCGTCCTTGAGGGCACCGGGGTGCTGGCCGCTTTCCAGCACCATCTTGGCACTGCCCAACACCATCTGGGCGGCGTACTCCTGCGCCTTGGCCCGAGGCAGGCCGCAGGCCACGCCGCCGTCGGCCAGTGCCTCAAGAAACTGGTACACCCAGGCCGGGCCGCAGCCGGACACGCAGCTGGCCGCGTCGATGAGGGATTCCGGCACGGCATCCAGCCGGCCGGCCGGGGCCATCAGCTTCAAAAACTCGGCCTCTTCCTCAGCGGTCACGTTGGAGGAGCAGTATTGGATCATGCCGGCACCCACCATGGCGGGGGTGTTGGGCATGATGCGGATGACGGGGTAATCTTCGCCTGCCATCTCCTGGATGCGGGTAATGGAAAGGCCTGCCGCCATGCTGCAGAGGATGAAGCGGCCGGGCCGCTCGTTCAGGCTGAACTTGAGCGGGGCCAGCAGGGATTCCATCATCTGAGGCTTGACACCCAGGAAGATCAGGTCGCACCGGGCCGCCACCTCCGCGTTGGTGGTGGTATTGCAGCCCAGCTCCCCGGCCAGTTTTTCGGCTTTGGAGGCCGTCCGGTTGGCCAGATAGACGTTTTGCGGGTCGGCGGCCTTGCACACCGCCCGGGCGATGGCACCGCCCATGTTGCCGCAGCCTAAAAATCCAATGGTTTTGATCATCGCAAAAACCTCTTTCCCAATACAAAGCGCGCTTCGCTTTCTCCGTGGCGAACCTGTTTCGCCATGTGATTCCATTGTAAGCGGGGAGGGGGGAGAAATCAAGAGGAGGGCGGAATTTTTTGCCGGGTGTTATGGAAGAAAGAAAAGATGTGCCATTTACGCTTGTCAAGAGGAAAACCGACGAAAGTCTGGAAAAGATTCTTTGCAACTTGCTGAAAACACAGAATATTCATGGAAAAGACGGAAAATCCACTTGCAAACCGTTCTTGCTTTGCGGTATGCTTATCCTATGGAAGCGGTTGCTTCCCAGTGAAACAGGCCGTGCCCGCGCGGAGCACAGCCGGGAAAGGATGGGTCTTGTGGCACAGACGACAAAACGGGCGCTGGAAGCTTCGCTCAAAAAGCTGCTGGTTCAAAAGCCGCTCAATAAAATCACGATCAACGATATCACCGAGGACTGCGGTGTCAACCGGATGACGTTTTACTACCATTTTAAGGATATCTATGATCTGGTGGACTGGATCATGGTGGAGGATGCCCAGCAGGCGATGGAGGGCCGGAAAGACATCGACGACTGGGATAAAGCGTTCCTGGACGTTCTGCTCAAAATTCAGGAGAATAAGCTGCTGGTCCTCAATGTTTACCGTTCCATCAGCCAGGAGCAGGTGGAACAGTACCTCTATAAAATAGTGGACCCGCTGCTCCACGAATTTGTGGATAAGGAAACGCGGGATATCTCCATTCAGGATGAGGACAAACAGTTCGTCATTGATTTCTTCAAGTATGCGCTGGTGGGCATGGTGCTGGAATGGATCCGCAAGGATATGAAGACCGACCCCGTACTGTTGACCCAGCGGCTCAACAAGCTGCTGCACGGCGGCATCCGCCGCACGCTGCTCAAGTTTCAGGCCGGCGGCGGTACGGTTGCCCTGCCAAAAGATTAACAAAGTTTTATCAAAACAGGCGCTGTGATGGGTTTTCCATCACGGCGCTTTGTCTGTTTATGGCCTGCCCGCGCGGAGAATGCTACACTTTGGGCAAAGAGAAATTCCCAGGCGACCCACACCGCCCGGGAGAGAACACGTAGGAGGAAACAGGTTATGAGCAACACGACATTTGATTCCCTGACCCATAAGATGGAGCGCGCCGCAGCGGGAAAGCTGATCGATGTGGCACTTTCCCATGTCAATCAAGACCGCCAGAAAGCCATGGTTCAGATGGTCGATTTTGCAAAGCAGTTCTATGGCGACAGCTTCAGCGAGGAGACCTATGACCATGCCCGCCTGGTGCTGGGCAACCCGGACAGCAAGTGGTCCAAGCTCATCAACTGCGTGCTGGACCAGACCAACCCCAACGTGGCCCGCACCACGGCTCTCAACCTGGGGTACGAGGCGTTTTTCCGGGGCACCAAGACCATCCGGGAGAACCGCGTCAAGTACCAGTGCAACATCCCCTGGCTGATCCTGTTTGACCCCACCTCGGCCTGCAACATGCACTGCGTGGGCTGCTGGGCCGGGGAATACGGCCACAAGAACAACCTCAGCTTTGCAGATATGGATAAGATCATCACCCAGGGCAAGGAGCTGGGCGTCTACCTCTATATGCTGACGGGCGGCGAGCCGCTGGTCCGCAAGGCGGATATCCTCAAGCTGGCCGAGAAGCACAACGATGTGCAGTTTGCCATCTACACCAACTCCACCCTCATTGATGAGCCGTTCTGCAAAGAGGTGGTCCGTCTGGGCAACATTGCGTTCATGCTGTCCATTGAGGGCACTCCCTCCACCAATGACGCCCGCCGCGGCGAGGGCCACTATGACGCTGTCATGCACGCCATGGACCTGCTCAAGGAGTACGGCATTCTGTTTGGCACTTCCATCTGCTACACCAGTGCCAACCTCGAGGCCGTGACCAGCGACCACTTTATGCGGATGCTCTGCGAGAAAGGCGCCCACTTCGGGTTCTACTTCCACTATATGCCGGTGGGCAACGATGCCGCTCCGGAGCTGATGCCCAGCCCTGCCCAGCGCAAATATATGATCGACCGCATCCGCTACCTGCGCTCTGAGAAGAGCGATATCCCGTTCTACCCCATGGACTTCCAGAACGACGGCGAGTTTGTGGGCGGCTGCATCGCCGGCGGACGCAACTACTTCCATATCAACTCGGCGGGCGACGCGGAGCCCTGTGTCTTTATCCACTACTCCAACGCCAACATCCACGACAGCAGCATTCTGGAGATCTTGCACAGCCCGCTGTTTATGGCGTACCACAACGGCCAGCCGTTCAACAAGAACCACCTGCGCCCCTGCCCGATGCTGGAAAACCCCGAGCTGCTGCGCCAGATGGTGCACGAGACGGGGGCCCACAACACGGATATGCAGTCGCCGGAGACGGTGGACCACCTGTGTGATAAGTGCAAGGCTTACGCGGAGAGCTGGCAGCCCATGGCGGATGAGATCTGGTCCCACACCGAAATCAAAGAGAGCCGCTACGAGAACTATAAGGATTGGAAACCCGTTGTCTGACCCGCTCAGTCAAACCCTGTCGGGTTTGCCAGCTCCCCCAAAGGGGGAAGACTTGTCTCTCTCTTTGGGAGACGGAGAGGGTTTTACTCTTTGAATGAATGATGCCAAAGGCCCTGCCTCTTTCATGGAGGCGGGGCCTTTGTGCATCCCGGGAGAAATTCGATTTTGGAATGGCCCTGCCGGTGGAAACACAGCCTGCACTATGCTATACTAAAAGCCAAAGCCCGGCGGTTCTGGCCGGGAACAAGAACGTTTTTGAGGAGAAGTAGACGATGAAACTGACCATGTTGGGTACGGGCAATGCACTGGTAACGGAGTGCTACAATACCTGTTTTGTTCTGAGCGATGGCAATGACCACTTTATGGTGGATGGCGGCGGCGGAATGACCGTGCTGCATCAGCTCAAGTACGCCGGGCTGGACTGGCGGCAGATGCGCACCATCTTTGTCACCCACAAGCACATCGACCACTTGCTGGGCATCATCTGGATGATGCGGATGATCTGCCAGCACATGCGGGAAGGTACCTACGAGGGCGAGGCGACCATCTACGCCCACGATGAGGTCATTGCCCTGCTGCGGGACCTGGCGGGCAAGCTGCTGCAGAAAAAGGAGCTGCCGTTCCTGGACAGCCGCCTGCACCTCATTGCGGTGGCCGACGGGGAAGAGAAGACCATCCTGGGCCGGAAGACCACGTTTTTTGATATCGGCTCCACCAAGGCCAAGCAGTATGGCTTCTGCATGGAGCTGGGCGGCGGCGAAAAGCTGACCTGCTGCGGTGACGAGCCCTACAACGAGTGCGAGAAGCAGTACGCCGAGCACAGCACCTGGCTGCTGCATGAGGCGTTCTGCCTCCACGGGCAGGCGGATCTCTTCCACCCCTATGAGAAACACCACTCCACCGTGAAAGACGCGGCAGAGCTGGCCGAGAGCCTGGGCGTGAAGAACCTGCTGCTCTACCACACCGAGGATCAGAACATCGCCCGCCGCAAGGAGCTGTACACCGCCGAGGGCAGGCAGTATTTCCACGGCAATCTGTTTGTGCCGGAAGACCTGGAGGTCATCGAGCTGTAATAAAACGCAAAAAGGAGCTGCCGCGTGAGGGATAAAACCCTTGTGCGGCAGCTCTTTTATACGGTCCGAGAAATTATTCTTCGTTCTGGGCGGGGGCCTCCGGCGCGGCGGGGATGTCCTCCTCCGGGTCGCCAAAGGCCTCGTGGTAGGTGCCCAGCATCTCCAGCTCATCGTTGCGGCACAGGCCGTGGATGACCAGCTTTTTGACCACGTCGTAGATGACGGCAAAGAGCGGCACACCAATGATCATGCCCACAAAGCCCCACAGGCCGCCGAACAGCAGGATGGCGAACAGCA
>ERZ1673743.1154-NODE-1154-length-31317-cov-15.002751_pt1 | contig 31317 bp, 37 predicted proteins | sample MGYA00580197_ERZ1673743 | MGnify/ENA primary metagenome ERZ1673743 (study PRJEB41218, sample SAMN15661795) | gut metagenome | host: Homo sapiens | place: Canada: London | collected 2015-08-20/2019-03-30 | study: EMG produced TPA metagenomics assembly of...
AATCATTTCGGGCTGCCCAAAACACAACTTGCTATGTTCGCTTGAACATGAATTTGCCTGAAGTCAAATTGAGTTTTGACCTTCAGCCTCATTCTTCGGCTTTGGGGATAGCTCCATCCGGCATCCATTCCGTTGTCGGTGGCAAAGTTACGTCGGTATATTCATCTGTAAAACAGTGGATTATATGTAACAAGATGTCATACGGTGACAAGGGTCGTCACCGTCTCCGGATGATGGTGATTATTCGGGAAAATCCCTTTTTATTTGCAGAGTGAATGACGGAATTTATGCAATACTTAACAACTGAATTACTGCATTACTGACTGTGTGAATGCAGTACTGACTGACAGAACGACTGATTGGCTGGAGTACTGCACATCGGAAGTAGATAATGACTGGCATACTGATGTTATGCAGTAGTGATGGAAAGCAGTGATGATGTACTGGCGTAATGCTGTAATGACAGGCTGCATATATCCAGTCAGCCAGTAAGTATGGAATCTGTTATGTTCAATATAAAAGTAAGAAGCGTATGAAAAAAGAAACAGTTTATGTTGCCCTTTGCAACCAGAAGGGCGGAGTCGGCAAATCGGCCATGACGATTTTGCTTGCCGGGTATTACCATTATCTGAAAGGACTGAATGTTGCGGTTGTTGACTGTGACTACCCACAGTTCAGTCTGGTCCGTATGAAAGAGAGGGATATGCGTACTGTCGAACACAGCGAATATTTCAGGCAGCTGATGGTATCCCAGTTCGAGCGTATCAGGAAGAAAGCCTATACGATTGTAGGATCGAAGGCAGAGAATGCCCGTCAGACGGCAGATGAATTGGCGGCGGGCGGCGATTATGACCTGATTATCGTGGATTTGCCCGGAACGGTAAATTCAAAAGGGGTCCTTAATACCATTGTCAATATGGATTACGTGCTGACTCCGATTGTTCCGGACCGTATTGTGATGCAGAGCAGCCTGTCATTTTCCACGGCTGTTCTGGATTACATCAAGGAGATGAAGGATATCCCTTTGAAGGAGTTCTTCTTTTTCTGGACCAAAAAGGATGCCCGTGCTTCGACGGAAGTATTCGACACCTATTGTGCCATCATGCACAAGTTGGAATTGAATGTTCTGGATACCATTGTTCCGGAAACCAACCGTTATGAAAAGGAATTGTCACTTCTGAACAAATCATTTTTCCGTTGTACCCTTTTCCCGCCTCCGGCCAAGCTGATGAAAGGCAGCGGACTTGCAGAACTTGCGGAGGAACTTTTTGTAAAATTAAAACTGGAATGTCATGGCGAAGAAACAGGTAACGGTAAATGAGGAACTTCTCCGGGGAATTATGGCAGGGGATGTTCCGGTCTATGGAAAGAATGCTCCGAAAGATGTAATCATTGACGAAGAATCTGCCGGAGAAGATGTACAAGAGAAAGTAAACGACACAGGCGCTCATGATATGAAAAGTACCGTGAGGCAGAAAAAACGCAAGGATGAATCCGGCTCATACTGCAGGCAGTTCCTCAAGGGTGGCAATATCCAGTTGAGACAGCAGGCCTATATCAGTCTGGGCAATTACCAGTTCATTCGGAAATTCCTGTCTGTCGTTGCCCCCGGAGTCAGCATGTCAAAATATATCGATGATATTCTGACCGCTCATATGGAACAGTACCGGGAGGAAATAAACAGCCTTTATAACAATCAGATCAATAATGAACCCCTATTCAAAGAATAATTATAAAACAGATTATGGAAGCGACTTTATACTTTATTGTCAAGACTGCATGTGTGACTTTTATCCTTCATCATTTGTGGATGTTTGTTTTTGGAAGCAGAATGCACGCTTTATGGGAACGGAATATCCGTTTGCTGCGCATTGCCCGCATCCGGTTATGGAAATTTGGCAAAAAACGTATGGAAAAGAAAGAAAAGGACCGGAAATCTGGACGTAAAAAAATACAGTCCCTGTCTGGGAACGTGAAACAAGCAGGCAAGCACATCCCTGAAAATTCCGCAGGGAATGAAACGGCGCCTCCAGTTTCAGACGATGATGTCATCGGCAAGACCAAGGTCGTGTACCTTGAGGATCCTGAGGCTCGAAGGAAAATACCGGTCCGTTCCGAGCCTATGGAAAAGATACCTGTAGAGGAAGACAAGGAAATCAATGCCGATGAAGTGGAAGATACTTTTTCCGGGAAGAAGAACGGTCTGACCGATGAAGAAAAACGTGAATTGATGGCTCCGGCTGATTCAGAACCGGACCCTGATTTCAATACGGCATTGACGTATGAGGACATGAACAATATGGCGGATGTGCTGGTGAAAAACTCTACTGATGAGACAAAGGCCATCCGTGCCGTCCATACCATACGGCATAAACTGTCCGGTACCCAATTGCTGGCTTTCCTTGAAAACGAATCCGGGTTCAAGCAGAAAATTGACAATCTTATTGATGAATATATCGATAAGGCCGAAGGTTTCACGAAGCAGGATGCCGGGGGAAAAGCCGACTTCTCATTTGATATAAGGAAATATACTTAGCCGTTTAGTAAAAAAGGTGTGGCGTTAAACAGATGAAAACCTCGAAAGTTTTGTCTTACTTTCGGGGTTCTCATCAATAAGTGAACTGCCTCTTTTTTAATCGTATTATTTTAATTCAGGAAATTGAATTTTCAGCTGTGCTTTGTCAATTATGTCTTCCAGATTTATTATATCGTAATCTTTGATATTGTTAGTTTTACAAAAACAGTTTATTTTGTCATGGTTAAGACCGTTATAGTCGCTAAATTCCCATTTTGCAGATCTAACTATTGATAATATGTGTTTAAGATATGGCATGTCAACTTCTGATAAAGATAGGCCATATACATGTATATGAGAAATATCAGATAACGAATTGAAAAAACTTTCATTCTTTTTAATTATATCATTGACAGGTTTTCTTTGAGAGGCGACACCGCTAATTGCAGCTTGTCTCGCTAATTGTTCATGAAATTCATATGAGTTTGCTTGCTCTTCATTAAATAGGTTTAGCTCATATTCGTCCAAGTCTTCAGGTGGGACAGGTCGTTTTTCTGTATTAAGGGAATCAAGTTCTTCATAACTTTTACCATGACCTAAAATAAAATCTTCGTCTTCATCAATGCATCCATGAAGATGAAGGATTTTATGAGGATTTATTCCGTATAAATTTTCTAGTGTTTTCGTATAATTGAAATTTATAAATTTAGAATCTTGGGTTATAATATTGACTTTACTTGATGCTGAAGGAGGGGTTAATTGTACTACCCATTCATGGAAACATTTTCTAAGCTCTGAATATAATTCTTCCAGTTGATTCTCTACTTCAAATTGAGCATCAGTCCACATTCTATCACAATGGTCAGAAGTTAAATCTGGTCGATTTTCAGATGCAACTACACTACTATATCTGATGGCATCCAGAGAAGCCAATTGATTTTCAAAATCCGACCACCAGTCATCATCACAAATACCATATATTTCATCAACTTTTTCAATTATATCAGGATTATTCTCATACATCCATTGCTGAAAATTCTTATATGAACTGTTAATTTTATGATGAAGGTCGAAGCCGTTACCAATTATATATAAATGTTTAGCCATATTTTATATTATAATGTCCTTGAATTCACTTAAAAAATTTCCATATCCTTTTTTATAAAATACAATTTGTGGGAACAAGTTTCCATATCCGTGCGCATTCAATTTTTCGATTTCAATGGGATTTGCAGGCTTTTTTCCACTACTTTGATTATACATAATTTGCCATTCTGTTCCAAAATTCTGATTAATTTTAGTTATGATATTATTTCTATCCAAGTATTCATCTACCATTGTAACTGTATTTGGGTAGTAGTCTACTATTATGATTTTATTTTGGGTACTTAATTGTAAAAATGAGCGAAGAAGACGATTTACATGATTATCTCCAAATGAATATCCTATTACATAGACAGTATCGCTTTTGAATAAATCAACAGCAAGGCGCTGGTAATAAATAGCATATGGCAAGTGATTTAGTCCATCATCTTTTGTTTGCCCAGTAGAAAGAAAGGTATTATAATTGTAAGCGAACTTATCAGGAAGTACTGTAAGAGTTGAACCTAAAGTAGTTCCATTTATTCCTATCCAACGCTCTTCATTAGCTAAATTTGAATCATACCAGAAAGTCACATTATCATTATCTGTAAATTGAAATTTAAGATGACCATGAGGAAAGTATATAACCTTTTTTGCATGCATGAATTTATTTACATCTATCTGCCTTAAATAATGCTGATCGACAGGAGAAAATCCTTCTTCAAATTCTAACCCTTCTAATGAATCATAAACACAATCATCATAGTTCAGACTCATTACACTAATTTCTTCATCTATACTGCTAACAGTTTCTATAAATTCATGCTGTAAATCTATAAGTTGTTTAAAATCTGTGGTTTTATGATGATTTTGTAATTCAAGAATAGCTTCTGCGATAATCTCCCTTAATAAAAATGGAATGTCACTCCATTCTGAAGCGAATGGATTTATATTATTGGGTTTAAAACCGGTATTCATCACATAGATAAGTAGATTCATCATATTGTGTGTTGGTATTTTATCAAAACCGTACGAACTAATCTTATCTATAATTTCAGCTATTTGTTCAAAATTAGCATGTGGTTGGATATGACGAATTGCATTTATAACTTGTAGAACTGTTGTAGAAGGTATCATCAGATGGTTTTTTCCTTGGTAGGATTTATATTTATCCATCACTCTGTCCCACTCCTTTTGTTTACATATCATATCAGTTAAATAAGAAGTGTTCAATACAGGGAAAAAGAATGGAATTGATGCTCCTGCGCCAAATATAAGTGTTTTCATTGCCAATAATTAAATTATATGTTTTTTGAATATAAAATTAGTGAATTGGTAATATACGGCAATTTTGTAATAGCTATTTTTTTATAAATTCGTCATTTTGGTCATTTCCTCGTCCGTGTATTGTATAGTTAATGACTGAACATCCCCTTCCACAACCTTTCTGACAATATAGTAAGTGTTAATTTCACGAACCTTATCTCAATAGTCTATCGCGACGGAGCCCCAATTGATCATATACTTTCTCCAACGTAGATAGGCAGATTGTAATACTTATCAGAGATTGTGACCTTCCGGTCTGACTTGCCCCATACGTTCAGGACACATAGATACCTTTGCGGTAAGAAGTAATGGCTTTTCCACATTACTGAAACAGCCTTCCGATGTAACATAATGACACCCGATGTCACGCATCGTCAGTGTTGTAAATCAATGAATTAAGCGTTATATATTCGTGGTCGAAATCATTTTTTGTCTCACCAATTAAAAGTTTCGACACATGAAAAAAAGATTCTTTTTTGCAGCCGTGGCGCTGCTTGCGACGACAGGGGCTTTCGCCCAGGGTAACGGTATCGGCGGTATCACTGAAGCCACCAACATGGTCACTTCCTATTTCGACCCGGGGACCAAACTGATTTATGCCATCGGAGCCGTGGTCGGCCTTATCGGAGGCGTGAAGGTCTATTCCAAGTTTTCCTCGGGAGATCCTGACACCTCCAAGACGGCAGCCAGCTGGTTCGGTGCCTGTATCTTTTTAATCGTAGCCGCCACAATCTTACGCTCATTCTTCCTCTGATTATGGCGGAGTATCCTGTCAACAAGGGAATCGGCCGCAGCCCTGAGTTCAAGGGGCTGAAAAGCCAGTACCTGTTCATCTTCGCCGGCGGGCTGCTCGCCCTGTTCGTCCTGTTTGTCATCATGTACATGGCAGGCATCGACCAGTGGGTATGTATCGGTTTCGGTGTCATCTGCGCCTCGGTGCTCGTGTGGGCGACTTTCCGCCTGAACGCGAAATACGGTAAATGGGGACTGATGAAATTGCAGGCGTTGCGCCGCCATCCCCGCTACATCATCAACCGGAAGGGTTTCCTCCGGCTTTTTCCAAACCATAAAAGAAGAAGCGTATGAGAAATGTAATGAAAGCCGCCACGCTGGAAAGCCGGTTCCCGCTGATAGCCGTCGAGCACGGGTGCATCATCAGCAAGGACGCCGACATCACCGTGGCCTACAGGGTGGAGCTCCCGGAAGTGTTCACGCTGACACGCGCCGAGTACGAGGCCCTCCATTCCACATGGGCGAAGGCTGTCCGAGTCTTGCCGAACTACAGTATCGTCCACAAGCAGGACATCTTCATCGAGGAGAGCTACAGGCCCGATATCTGCCGGGATGACCTGAGTTTCCTCAGCCGCAGCTTTGAAAGGCATTTCAACGAGCGGCCGTACCTGAACCATACATGCTACCTGTTCCTTACAAAGACCACGAAGGAACACAGCCGCACGACCAGCAGCTTCAATGCCCTCACGCGCGGGTTCATCATTCCCAAGGAGATGCAGGACAAGGATACCGTCGCACGGTTCCTGGAATGCTGCGGGCAGTTCGAGCGTATCGTGAACGACAGCGGTCTGCTCCGCATGGTCAGGCTGACGGACGAAGAGATTACCGGTACGGAAACCTCCGCAGGCATTATCGAGAAGTATTTTTCGCTTTCGCAGGAAAATACTACCAGCCTGCAGGACATCACTCTCGGAGCCGGGGAAATGAAGGTCGGCGACAACCTGCTCTGTCTGCATACCCTTTCCGAAACGGAGGACCTGCCGTCATCCGTGGGTACGGACAGCCGTTATGAGCGGCTCTCCACAGACCGCAGCGACTGCCGCCTCTCCTTTGCCGCACCGATAGGGATACTGCTCACGTGCAACCATATCGTGAACCAGTATCTCTTCATAGACGATTCGGCGGAGAACCTGAGGAAGTTCGAGCAGACCGCCCGCAACATGCACTCGCTGTCCCGTTACAGCCGCTCCAACCAGATCAACCGTGAATGGATTGAGGAGTATCTGAACGAGGCGCACAGCAAGGGACTCACTTCCATACGTGCGCACTGCAATGTCTTTGCATGGAGCGACGACCGCGAGAAGCTGAAGCGTATCAGGAACGATGTGGGCAGTCAGATTGCCCTGATGGAGGCCAAGCCCCGCCATAACACGGTCGATGTGCCGACACTCTTCTGGGCGGCCATTCCCGGCAATGCCGGCGATTTCCCGTCAGAGGAGAGCTTCTACACCTTCATCGAGCAGGCCCTTTGCCTGTTCATCGGGGAGACTTCCTACAAGGATTCGCTTTCTCCGTTTGGCATCCGCATGGTGGACCGTCTGACCGGAAAGCCTGTCCATCTGGACATTTCCGACCTGCCGATGAAGAACGGTACGATTACCAACCGCAACAAGTTCATCCTCGGACCTTCGGGCAGCGGGAAGTCATTCTTCACCAACCACATGGTGCGCCAGTATTACGAACAGGGAGCGCATGTGCTGCTGGTGGACACGGGAAATTCCTATCAGGGATTGTGCAGCCTTATCCATGCACGCACGCATGGCGAGGACGGCATCTATTTCACCTATGAGGAGAGTGATCCGATAGCCTTCAATCCTTTCTACGTGGAGGACGGTGTGTTTGACATCGAAAAGAAGGAGTCCATCAAGACGCTTATCCTTACCCTGTGGAAACGTGATGACGAGCCGCCGACACGTGCCGAGGAGGTGGCGCTCTCCAACGCGGTCAATCTCTTTCTGGAGAAGATACGCATGGACAGTACCGTGGTTCCGTCCTTCAACACCTTCTATGAGTTCATCCGCGACGAGTATCAGGAAATCCTGAAGACCAAGCGTACACGGGAGAAGGATTTTGACGTGTGGGGATTCCTGAATGTGCTGGAACCTTATTACAAGGGTGGCGAGTATGACTTCCTGTTGAATTCCGACAGACAGCTTGATTTGCTTGGCAAACGGTTTATTGTCTTCGAGCTGGACAATATCCGTGACAACAAGGTGCTGCTTCCGATTGTCACCATCATCATCATGGAGACTTTTATCAGCAAGATGCGCAAGTTGAAAGGTATCCGGAAAATAATCCTTATCGAAGAGTGCTGGAAGGCATTGGCATCCGCCAATATGAGCAACTATATCCGCTACCTTTTCAAGACCGTCCGAAAGTTTTTCGGAGAGGCTGTTGTCGTTACCCAGGAGGTGGAAGATATTATTTCGTCACCCATTGTCAAGGGAACCATCATCAACAACAGCGACTGCAAGATTCTGTTGGACCAGAGGAAGTATGTCAACAAGTTCGATGAAATCCAGTCCCTGCTGGGTCTGACCGACAAGGAACGTGCCCAGATTCTCTCCATCAACATGGCCAACAGCCCGTCCCGCAAGTACAAGGAAGTGTGGATAGGTCTTGGCGGAACCCAGTCGGCGGTCTATGCCACAGAGGTCTCGCCGGAAGAGTACTACACCTACACGACAGAGGAGACGGAAAAGCTGGAACTGATGCGGCTTACCCGGAAACTGGGTGGAAACATCGAACTGGCAATCAGGCAGCTGGCCGAGAGCAAAAGGAAAAAGTGAAGTCATTTATCAACCCGTTAAACATCTGAATTTATGTACAGTGATCTGGAATCGAATGAAAGCAGACGCAGGGAGGTCGTGTCATGCCTCTACTGGTCTCTGATGAACGGATGGTGGGACATACCTCCGGAAATTTGTGACTTCTATGGTTTTACAAAAGATTATCAGTTGTACCACCATCTGGAGAATATGGATGCTGAAAATTATAGGCAGATGCGTCAGTCAGGTGAACTACCCGATATACTGGAAGTTGATGCAAAGCTGACCCGTGTCGTGGAAAAAGTATTCGAACGTGTCTGCCACCGTCCTCCGAACCCGTATCTGGACAGGCTGAATGAGGAGCTGGAAAGGCTCGGACGGATTGCTGCCCAGCCGGATTTTGTCCATGACATCATCCACATCCGTCCTGATTTCCTTGCCAAATACGGCATTGACCGTAACGCCCCGGAAGATGCCATACGGAAGCAGGCGGAGAAGGCCTACCGGGAACTTGACTCCCGCTTTGTCAGGATGACAGGCAGACGGTCATATGCAGACGGGCTTTTCGGACGCTTCAAGACCAAACCGTCCGAATCTCCTGAAAGCAGTCCCCGCCGGAAACCGCACATCACTGTCCGTCCGAAGCCGAAAGGCCGCAAGATGGGACTCTGAATTTACAATCAACCGTATTACCAACAATTAAAGACATCTACGACATGAAGAAAAGAATTATGACAGCCTTATGCTGTATCTGTCTCCTTTCGGCAGGCAGAGCCCACGCACAGTGGATAGTCACCGACCCCACAAATCTGGCCCAAGGCATCATCAATGCCGCCAAGAACATCGTGCAGACCTCTACGACTGCGACGAACATGGTGAAAAATTTCCAGGAGACCGTAAAGATCTACCAGCAGGGAAAGGAATTCTATGACGGCCTCAGGAAGGTCAAGAACCTTGTGCGCGATGCCCGCAAGGTACAGCAGACCATCCTGATGGTCGGTGACATCACGGAAATCTATGTGACCAGTTATGAGCGTATGCTCAGCGACCCTTATTTCACCCCCGAGGAACTGAGCGCCATCGCCCTCGGCTACACGAAGCTGCTGGAGGAGAGTGCCAATTTGCTGACGGACCTGAAGACGGTAGTCAACGAGAACGGCCTTTCGATGAACGACAAGGAGCGTATGGACATCATCGACCGCTGCTATACCGACATGCTGCAATACCGCAGTCTGGTGCAGTATTACACCAACAAGAACATCGGCGTGTCCTATCTGCGTGCCAAGAAGCAGAATGACCTTGACCGTGTGATGGCCCTGTACGGCTCTCCGGCAGAACGCTACTGGTAATTTCAGGGAGGATTGCTTATGGTATTGCTGACTGCAAGTTTTGACAATCTCCACCAGGTCCTGCAGACCCTGTACACGGACATGATGCCGCTCTGCTCGCAGATGACCGGCGTGGCCAAGGGGCTTGCCGGACTGGGCGCCCTCTTTTATGTGGCGTACCGCGTGTGGCAGTCGCTGGCCCATGCCGAACCTGTGGATGTGTTCCCGCTGCTGCGTCCGTTTGCCCTGGGTATCTGCATCATGTTTTTCCCGACCGTCGTGCTGGGCACATTAAACAGTATCATGTCGCCTATCGTGACCGGGACACACAAGATTCTGGAAACGCAGACCTTTGACATGAACGAATACCGGCAGCAGAAGGACAGGCTGGAATTCGAGGCGATGCGGAGGAATCCCGAGACGGCCTACCTGGTGGACAAGGAGGCTTTTGACAACAAGCTGGACGAGCTGGGGGCTCTGGACGCTATCGAGGCGTGCGGCATGTATGTGGACCGTGCCATGTACAACATGAAGAAGGCCGTGCAGAACTTCTTCCGTGAGCTATTGGAGCTCATGTTCAATGCGGCCGCACTGGTCATCGACACACTCAGGACATTCTTCCTGATAGTGCTTTCCATACTGGGTCCCATCTCCTTTGCCATCTCCTGCTGGGACGGCTTCCAGGCTTCGCTCAGCCAGTGGTTTGTCCGGTATATAAGCATCTATCTGTGGCTGCCCGTATCCGACCTTTTCAGCAGCGTGCTGGCTCGCATACAGGTGCTGATGCTCCAGAAGGACATCGAGCAGCTGTCCGACCCCACTTTCATCCCGGACGGTTCCAATGCCGTGTACATCACATTCCTTATCATCGGCATCATCGGCTATTTCACCATCCCGACCGTGGCGAACTGGATCGTGCAGGCCGGAGGCGGGGCGGGCAATTACGGCAAGAACGTAAGCCAGACGGCTTCCAAGACCGGCTCCATCGTGGGCGGTGCCGCAGGTGCTGCTGTAGGTAATGTGGCCGGAAGACTGTTCAAGTAATAACAATCAAAAAAATTGAAAGACAATGGAATTCAAATCACTGAAAAATATCGAGACCAGCTTCCGGCATCTGCGCCTGTTCGGAATCGTCTATCTGGGTGTCTGCACCCTGCTTGTGGGCTATTCCGTGTGGAAGGCGTACAGCTTTGCCGAAGCGCAGCGTCAGAAAATCTATGTGCTGGACGAAGGGAAGTCGCTCATGCTCGCCCTCTCGCAGGATCTGGAACAGAACCGTCCCGTGGAGGCACGTGAGCATGTCAGACGTTTCCACGAGCTGTTCTTCACGCTGTCACCAGACAAGAGTGCCATCGAGGGGAACGTGCAGCGTGCCATGTTCCTGAGCGACCGTTCCGCCTACGCCCATTACGGCGACCTTGCGGAACAGGGTTACTACAATAGAATCATTTCGGGCAATGTCAGCCAGCGTATCGAGATAGACAGCGTGAAGTGCGACTTCAATGCCTATCCGTATGAGGTCATGACGTATGCACGCCTTTTCATCATCCGGGAGAAGAGCGTGACGGAACGCAGCCTTGTCACGCATGGCAGGCTGCTCAATTCCACCCGCAGTGACAACAATCCGCACGGGTTCATCCTGGAAGGGTTCCGCGTGCTGGAGAACCGGGATATCAGAATGTATGACCGATAAGACAATGCAGGTATGAGAAAGATGTATGTAAAGATCAAGCTTTTCATCGGGGGCAGGCTGCGCGGCCTGTGTGACAGGCTCAGCCCCCGGCAGAGAGCGGTTGCCGTCATCGTCATGGCTTCCCTTTTCGCGCTCGCCAATTTTTATATGATTTTCCGTGCGGTTTATGATATCGGGCGGGAGGATGCCCGGCAGGACGTCATCAGGATAACCCCGCTTGAGGTTCCTGACTTTGTGCCGGCGGATACCCTCTCCGATATGAAGATCCGTGAGATGGAAGAGTTTTTCAACCAGTTCAACAGGTAAGGATATGAATACTGATGCAGATAGATTGAAACAGAAGCAGAAAATCAGGAAATATCTGGTTTTCACAGGTATGTTCCTGCTGTTCCTCGGGTGTATGTGGCTGATTTTCGCCCCTTCCGAGAAAGACAGACAGGAAGCGGAAAGGAAGACGGGCTTCAACGCCGAGCTTCCCGATCCGAGGGGTACGGGTATCGAGGCGGACAAGATGGCTGCCTATGAGCAGGCGGATATGAGACGCAGGCAGGAGGAGAAGATGCGCACGCTGGCTGACTTCTCCGCCATGACCGACGGACGCAGTGAGGAGGATGTTCCGGAACCGGATATTGTCCGTGAGACGGACAGCAGGCCGGAACGCGGCAGCGGAAACGGCAGGACGGGAGCCTTCGCCTCTTCAGCCTCGGCCTACAATGACATCAACGCCACGCTCGGCAGCTTCTATGAGAGTCCGGAGGAAGACCCTGAGAAGGAAGCCCTGAAAGCGGAGGTGGAACAGCTCCGCCAGGCTGCCGCAGCGCAGACCGCAGGACCGAGCTACGAGGAGCAGGTGGCCCTGCTGGAGAAGTCCTATGAGCTTGCCGCCAGATATATGTCTTCGGGCGGCAGTACGGGAACAGCGGAGAGTCAGGAGACGGAAAGCCACTCAAGGGAGAGGAAGGCGAAAGCCGTTCCCGTCGGGTTGGTGTCCTCTCCGGTCGTGTCATCCCTTCCTCAGCCTCTTGCCGATTCGGTGCAGTTCGCGAGACTGCTTTCCGGTGCGGATGCCGGTTTTCATACGGCTGTGGGCAGTGCCGGGACGCAGATGGCGAGGAATACCATACGGGCCTGTGTGCATGGCGACCAGACCGTTATCAGCGGACAAAGCGTGCGTCTCAGGCTGCTGGAGGCCATGCGTGTGGGAAGATATGTGCTTCCCCGCAATACCCTGCTGACCGGTGAGGGACGTATCCAGGGCGAGCGGCTTGGCATTGAAATCCTGCAGGTCGAATATGACGGCAATGTCATTCCCGTGGAACTGACCGTGCTGGACAGTGACGGACAGGACGGGATATTCATTCCCGGTTCGACGGAGGCGAATGCGGTAAGGGAAGTGGCCGCCAACATGGGACAGAATCTCGGCACGACCATCTCCATCACCAACCAGTCGGCAGGCGACCAGCTTCTCTCCGAGCTTGGACGGGGGGCCATACAGGGCGTGTCGCAGTACATCTCCAAAAAGATGCGCGAGGAGAAGGTACACCTCAAATCAGGCTACGGACTGATGCTTTATCAGAACAACAATCAATAACCCATTAAAACAGTAAAGACATGAAAAAGATTCTTTTGATGCTTGCCCTCGCAGGCGGCGTTGCAAGTGCACATGCACAGTCGGCTGATACCACGGCCGTAAATGATTTGACCCTGAAGGCGGATATCTATCCGCAGCAGGAGGACGGCGACCTCTATCACGGGCTGTCCAGAAAGCTCACCTTTGACCGGATGATTCCGCCTTACGGTCTGGAAGTGACGTATGACAAGACGACCCATATCATCTTTCCCTCGGCTGTCCGTTACGTGGATCTCGGTTCTCCGAATCTGATTGCGGGCAAGGCGGACGGTTCAGCGAATGTAATCAGGGTAAAGGCTACCAGAAAGAACTTCCGTGAGGAGACCAACATGTCGGTGATTACCGAAAGCGGAAGTTTCTACACCTTCAATGTGAAGTATGCCGACGAGCCTCTGCTGCTCAACATCGAGATGGCCGATTTTATTCATGACGGCAGCGAGGTGAACCGCCCGAACAATGCCCTTGACATCTACCTGAAGGAACTCGGCAGCGAGTCGCCCAAGCTGGTACACCTTATTGCCAAGGCCATCCACAAGGATAACAGACGCCACATCAAGCATATCGGGAGCAAGGCGTTCGGCATCCAGTACCTGCTGCGCGGGCTCTATACCCATAACGGGCTGCTCTATTTCCACACCCAGGTGAAGAACACGTCGAACGTGCCTTATGAGGTGGATTTCGTGACGTTCAAGATTGTGGACAAGAAGGTACTCAAGCGCACGGCGATCCAGGAGCAGGTGATATTTCCACTGCGTGCCTACAACTATGCCACGGCTGTCGCCGGAAAGAAGGATGAGCGTACTGTCTTTGTCTTTGACAAGTTCACCATTCCCGCCGACAAGATGCTGGTGGTGGAGATGCACGAGAAGAGCGGAGGCCGTCACCAGACCTTCACCGTGGAGAGTGAGGACATCGTGAGAGCGAGGGTGATCAATGAACTTAAAGTGAAATGACCATGAAGAAGTATCTGTTTCTTTTTGCCGTATGCGTATCGCTTGCCCTGTCATCGGGGCAGGCATACGCCCAGCGTTACCTTCCGGGAATGAAGGGTGTGGAACTCAGGGGAGGCTTTGCCGGAAACCTGAAATCACCGGTTGACTGGTACACGGGCTTTGCCGTGTCGGGATATACGAAAAGGGCCAACCATTGGGTGGCTGGCGTGGAATACCTGCTGAAGAACTACGGTTATCGTGGGACCTTCGTTCCACGGGCCCAGTTTACTGCGGAGGGCGGCTATTACCTGAAGATCCTGTCCGACCCGGCGAAGATATTCTTCCTTTCTGTAGGCGGTTCCGCCCTGGTGGGATATGAGACACTGAACTGGGGAGAAAAGGTTCTGTATGACGGTTCCATGCTTTCCCACCGGGATGCCTTCGTTTATGGCGGAGCCCTGACGCTGGAACTGGAAAGCTATGTGACTGACCGTATCGTGCTGCTTGCCCATGTGCGCGAACGTGTGCTTTGGGGCAGTTCTCTGGGAAAGTTCACTACACAGTTCGGGCTTGGAGTCCGTTTCATCTTCAATTAGACGCCTATGGATATAGAAATGATAAGAGGCATTCCCATTGAGGAATTCCTGTCCCGTCTGGGACATGAGCCCGTCAGAAGGCACGGCGACGAATGCTGGTATCTCTCCCCGTGCCGTGAGGAAAGGACACCTTCGTTCCATGTGAACACCCGTAAGGGTGTATGGCATGACTTCGGCACCGGACATGGAGGCGACATCTTCACCCTTGCGGGGGAAATTTCAGGAAGTGACGGCTTCATGGCGCAGGCGAGGTTCATCGCCGGAGTTTATGGAGGCACAATACCTGAATATGCCGGACAGAAAAGAGAAAAGGAAAGTGTCAGGACAGAAAAGCACAAGGAGTCTTCCCGCTTTGAGGAGGTGGTTTGCGGTCCCTTGCGGTGTAATGCACTGCTCGGCTATCTGAAGGGACGCGGTATTCCAGAGGAAATCGCCCGTGCGGAGTGCGAGGAAATACGGTTCCGTCTGTACGGCAAGCGGTATTTCGCCGTCGGTTTCAGGAATATGGGCGGAGGCTATGAGCTTCGGACCAGGTTCATGAAATGGTGTCTGCCGCCCAAGGACATTTCCCTTATCGGGGGCGGCTCGCTTACCTGCAACCTTTTTGAGGGCTTCATCGACTTTCTTTCATGGAAGGTACTCGGCATCAGCCGCGGTGAGGATTATCTGGTCCTCAATTCGGTGTCCCTGCTTGAACGCTCGTTCCCTTATCTGGACAATTACGGGAAGATCCGGTGCTACCTGGACAATGACGATGCCGGAAGAAGGACGCTGGCCGTCCTCCGGAAACGCTACGGTGACAGGATTGACGACTGTTCCGACCTGTATGCCGGATGCAAGGACCTGAACGAATACCTGGAAAGTAATTTTCCGCCTGAACAGTAATTTTTTTATAAACCGTTAAAACAGGAAATGAATATGAAACCGATTATGAACAAGAAAGGGCTGTTTGCCCTTGTATGCGCCTTGATGGGCATGACCTTCAGTATATTGACCTCGTGCAGCGATGACCTTGACGTGCAGCAGTCCTATCCCTTTACTGTGGAGACGATGCCTGTACCCAAGCGTATCGTGAAAGGCGAGACCGTGGAAATACGCTGTGAACTGAAACGGGAAGGACGGTTCTCCGACGCCCGCTATACCATCCGCTATTTCCAGCCGGACGGCGAAGGCAAACTGCGCATGGATGACGGGATGGTGCTGCTGCCCAACGACCGTTATCCTCTGGACAGGGAGGTGTTCCGTCTTTATTACACCTCAGAGTGTGAAGACCAGCAGAGTATCGACATCTATTTTGAGGATAACAGCGAGCCGGCACAGCTTTTCCAGCTGACCTTCGATTTCAACAACGAGACGGAGGACGAGGATACCGTAGTTACGTCAAGCGGCGAGGAACTGCCTGTTGTCGTATCACAATGAACCTGACCTGCCTATGGGAATAAGAGCAAAGTTGTTTGCGGCGTTTTTCGCCATCATCTGCTTCGGGAGCATACCGTTGCGGGCGGAGAATCCGGTAAAGGAGAAACAGGACAGGTTCAGCCTTGCGGTAGAGTGTATCAAGCGGTTCGAGGGCTGGCATGGAGAAAAAAGACACTGGCCTTATGTCGGGTACGGGCATAAGGTCCTTCCTGGGGAAAGGCTGACCAATGACATTACAAAAGAACAGGGTGATTCAATCCTGAGAGCGGATTTACGCAAGCTGTGCCGTATGTTCAGTTATCTGGGACGTGATTCATTGATCGCCGCTGTTTTGAGCTATAATGTGGGGGCATACCGTCTGAAAGGTTACGGCAAAATGCCCAAAAGCAAATTGTTGAAGAAGCTGGAGGCAGGTGACAGGAATATCTATAAGGAGTATGTCTCTTTCCGGTGTTACAAAGGCAAGGTAGTTCCGAGCATTGAACGGAGAAGGAAGGTGGAATATATGCTGCTCTTCGAGGAATAAAAAAACGAGGAAGAATCTTTCAGTCTTTTGACTGTCAGTTTCTTCCTCGTCTGTTGTTCTACTTTCCGGTTATCGTTTCCGCCATAGGGTTCTGCCGGTGCATTTCCCAGTTCATGATTGCCGATTTTTTGCTTGAATTTGCATAGCAGTATTCGCAGAGATGAGGGCAGGTATTGTATTCCCCGATATCCTTGGCTGCCATACATCCGCATGAGGCACGTTGTCCCGGATCCTTTTTGTGGTTGCTGACGAAGTATTTGTTGCCAGGTAGAAGCACAGCACCGTAAGGAAGGTCATTCATGTCGAAAAAGGCTGGAGACGGCATTTCCTGTATGGTGACTCCCAATGCAGACATCAGTTCCTTGTCTTTCCATGCCAGACGTGCTATCAGGTCACCGTCGATGCAGCGGTTACGGGATATTCTGTATTTGCCAAGATCCATATTTTCGCCGCAGGTAGCCAGCTCCAGATTCCATCCTCTGTTACGGTTCAGTACTGTCAGTTTTCCGGCAAGTTCCTCCATTTTTTCTTTATTCCATTCATGATACGGGATTCTGCTGTCTGTCATGTTGGCCTTGACCTTTTTGTACGAGTCTATGTCTGCAAAACTGAAAACCAGCTTTTCCGTACAATTGTGTATCTCCGTTCCTACACGTTCGATCTTTTCAATCAGAGTATCCACGGATATGTTGTCTGTGAGTATCAGCGGATCGAATCGCCATATTACGGCTTCTTTACCCAATATATCGGAAAGAGTCCTGAATGTTTCAATACGTTCTGTCAGCGGAGGGACACCGGTTTCCAGTCCGTCTTCCTCATAATCATTCAAAGTGAACTGGATATAGCAACCGATACCTCTTTCTTTCAGGATCGGCAGATAAGGAAGAAGAGGTTTGGGATTTTTCGACCAGAACACTATGAATCTTGTATTCTGGTAAGAGATATAGCTCTTTTTTCCGTTGAACGGGTTGTTCCACACGGAATAGCCGGTTTCGAGCCGATGGAAGAACCAGTCCGCATAGAATGCCGGGATATCCGTGCTGCGGCTTGCTGATATGATGTCGGGAGCCGGAACTTCCATTTTTTGACCGTCTATGATGATATTTGCTTTTTCCCAAGTCATATTGTTAAGATTATATAGTAAAGACAGGCGTCGGTTCTGAACGCCTGTCCGGGTTGTTGATATGTCATTGGTTTGTTTCTATGCAAAAATAATATGAATACTTCATTCTGTAGCTGTTCAGCCTACCAGAACGGCATCCTGTATTTCCACCTCTGAGGGCAGACGGGAAAGCAGGAGTTCCGCCATTGCCCCGTTCTGCGGAATCAGTGCCGGGAAATCCGTTCTGCCCGGCTTATATATCTCAGTCGCTACATTATACAAGTCCCAAGCGGTAACCTGTCCCTTTTCGCGGACCAGTTTCAGCACCTCTTCCGTGAAGATGGAAATCTGGCTCTGGTTCAGCGGGTAAGTTTCCACGGAGGATGACAGGTTCCTGTCCGAACTGTCATGGGAGACACGCAAAGCCGTCAGCAGTCCTATGTACATATACACTTCCTCCATGGAAACGGTTCTGCGTTTCAGCCGCTGAATCCTTGCAATGTCCTCGTTCATGTTCACCTCGAAGTTGGCCAGCCATCCGTCCACCGCCTCGAATATGCCTTCCGTTGTCACCTTGTTCTTTCCGTAGTTGCAGATGCTCCTTTCCGGCGAGAGGATACACTGGTTATGGCATATCTTCACGCATGGGCCTATGGCCGCCTGAATACCGTCCTGATGGTAGGCGACGACCAATGTAGTCGTCAGTTCGTCCGTTTCCCAGTCCTTGATACGGATGGTTGCGAAGATGCGCCGGAGAATATGCGCTTCCACGGCCTTTTCACCGTGTGTCTGTTCCACCTGCGGGAGAATGCTCACCCCCGGCTGTGTCTTGTTCCTGTTTTGGGCCGCGAAGATCTCTTCCACCTCGTAATCGAGATTGTATTTCTCGCAGATGTCCGTCATACGCTGCAGGACCTGATAATGGTAGATGCCCTGGACAGGCTTGCCGTAGATATCATTTTCCTTATAGGTACGCTGGAGAGTCTCGAAGTTCATCACTTCGATTCCGTTGTTCTGAAAATCAAACTGCTGTTGTTTTTCCAATACTGCCATTGCTTCCATAATCTTGAATTTTATAAAGTTAATACTATGATTGTCTGTCATTTTTCAGGTATGTATCTGCCATCCGTGGAACGGTTCAAGTGTCACGGCGAAAGACTGGTCCGGTATTCCGTGATAGAGCAGCCCGCCTACAATGCCGATGTTTCCGTCAGGATAGCGTTGCGTGAAGCCGAACGAGTACGGGGCATGGTCATAATAGAGCGAGATTTCGCTTGGATGGTTGGGGTTCTCTTCCCACTTTTTCAGCCGGTCCAGACAGTTCTGGAGTGATGTGTCACCGATGGATTCGGCGTAACGCATTACATTCTGGAAATGTTCTTCATTCAGGATTTTCATGACTCGTTGTATTTTATCTGTTAAACACGTCCGGCTCCGGGAGCCGGTATTTTTATTTCTCGCCTGCCTGACAGTCCCGTGGCCGTACCCGCAAGGTTTGGCGGAAGAAAATACCGCAGCCGACGGCGAGGATGATTTTCTTTCAGCCAACCCCGCAGGGGCCAGACCTTGTCCGGGTACACTGGACACGGGACTACCTTTGCAGGGAGGGAAATAAAATATACAAGCGGTAACAGTTGCATAGGATGGCTGTTACCGCTTTGGACCTTATTTTCTGATTTCATTTCCGGAAAGAAATGCGAGATAGTCTGCTACAGCCTTATGGCACCCTGTAAAATCTGGAGTCCGGCGGCCTTTGTATTTCCTGAAACTTACCGTCCCGTTCCTGTCGATTGCTGCCACATGCCTGTTGAATGTCCCTTTGGTCCTGATATGGATGTCAAAGCCGTCCCTCCCGGTGATTTCAAGAAACATTTCTGCTGTTATTTTCTCACCGTTCAGGAATTTCCGTTTGTTCTCGTCAAGCTGCTGTTGCCATCTGGCTTCTTTCTCCTTTTTCTCCAGCTCTTCTTTTCTTTTCCGTTCCAGCCGCTTTTTTTCCTGCCTTTTTGCATATTCCTCACGGGCCTGTTCCAAAGGTGTGGAGTCAAGACCGAGGGCATTGAATACATGGACAGACAAGAGAGAGATGATTTTTCCATCTTCCGCATCCTTCAGGGTGTTTTCAATCCAGTTCTTGCAATAGGCTGCTGCTGCTTCCCGGTGCCCCTCCTTGTCAAGGATTCTGCGTGAATACTGTCCGCAGGAAAAATGGACATCACCTATCTTGCAGATTACATGGAAACTGTCTTCACTTTCGTTTCCATATTCGTTTTTTCTTGCCAGCGAGATGAATACATTCTCCGCATACGGTTCAAGTTCCATGTATGGGGCAACGATAGTGTTGCCGTCAAACTTATATTTCAATACTTTTGTTTTCATATTTCTATTCTGTTTTTCTGTCGGTACATATTTCATCTATTATCTCACTCTCTTTTCTCTCAGCTTTGAGGAAGGCGAACAGCCTCTGGAAAAAGAACGGGGCATGGTCTGTCCCCAACTGTGAGCTTTCCCCGTTCCGGGTGGCGCATATTGCAAACCGTCCCAGTCCGAGACTGTCCTGTGACGGTACGATATGGAATGACAGATTTTCCGTACCGTTGATATGAAGCCCGCCACGGTAGGTGTAGAAAGTCTTTGCGGTTCTTCTGTCCGTATCAATGTCCACCCGGCTGTAGCCGCTGCGTTCCAGTTCTCTGATGATTTCCCTGTTTGTCATAATTGTATCTGTCTGATTGGATTTGAAATGTTCTGGTGTACGGTTTCCGTATTTGGGGATATGCCGTGTTCTGACACCCACTTCCGGTATGCCGTGGCATATTCCTGCCTTTCCCGTTCCAGACTGCTTTCCGTTTCCGGAGTATATCCGAGCAGGCGTATGTATCCGCTGTTGCAGCCTGTCAGTTCGCATCTCATTCCGGCTGCCTCCAGTTTCCCGATGCGTTTCCGTGCCGTCTTTGCGCTTGAATACTCCTTGGGCCAGAAGTAATGTTCGCCTTGTGAGCCGTAAAAGTCTTCTCCGAGTATCATTTCGCCTATATGCCTGCTGTGCTCGATGAAGCCGAACCGGGCCTTGCCCAAAGCCTGACGCATGGCCTTGTGTGCAGGGCCTTCTGGATGCCTGAACACTTCAGGCCTGTCTTTTCCCGTAATCTTCGGCAGTTCCATCCGGTACGGCTGCCTGTAGCTGCCGATTCCGAGCGTGAGGTAGAAGTTGGTGTGGAAATAGTCCGTCATAGGGTCGCTTTCATCGAAGTTGTATGACATGACAAAATCCCTGACGTTTGTCATCACCTCCTTGGCCCGGTCGGTCAGGCTGTCCGATGCCTGGATGTTGTAGTGGTTGATGTCTCCCTGTACCTTGCCGGATTCTTTGGTGAAAGCCTCGAAGTCCGCTTTCATCAGTCGGACAAGGATTGAGCTGTATCCGTCCCTGCGGACTGAGAAGGTGTATCTCGGATAGGTCTCCTTGAGCCATGTCCTGACCAGTTCCGTGATTTCCGGCGCGGACTGTCCGGTATAGTTACGCCCTTTCCAGTGGTATTCATTGTACACGTACTCGGTGTATTCCCTTGCGGTGGCATCCTGATAGTCGTGTTCATACCCTGTAGCAGCAGAGGAGACACCAGGCCGGTCTTTCCATATCTCAAAAAGTTTCTCAAACTCGGTGTTCAGCTTTTGCATGAGGGCAGTGTCACCACCCTTGTCCGGGTGGTGAAGCATTGCCAGACGGCGGTATTCCTTTTTCAGGTCCGCCAGTGAGTGTATGTTCTGAAAATAAGTCATAGTGTAGATATTAAAGTCTCGCAAGACAGTTGATAAAATATATCTGCCAGTCCTGGTCGAGTCCGAGGTTGCTGCACGCGATTTCGAAGTCTTCGCCTCTCAGGTCGTTGTCTGCCTGAAGTTCCTGCAGGTTCCTTATCTCGTCGTCCAGGTATTCCTGTGCCTCTTCCTTGCCGCAACCGCATGAGTTGCAGATCAGGTCAATGATGCTCCGTACCATATCCGTTGTCTTTAGTTGTTTACCAGGTATATGTCCCGCTTCCCGTCATAGCTTTTGCCGTTCCACCACTCATCGGCGGCCTCGGCGAATGTCTGCCCGGAATTGTCTGAAGGGAAATCGGACGCCTTGAGTCCAGTCAGGTATTCAAGGCCCTCGGTGTTGTTGGATTTCCACCATTCCTGCATCTTTTCCAGAAAGGATTGTCTGGAGCAGGTCTCCACATTGTCCTCGCACCGGGAACACCAGATGTCATCGTCCACGTCACTGTGGTATTCGTTCGTGTTGAAGTCCACCCATGCCTGAATCTCAATCTCTGTTGAACCGCAGTCATTGCACACCTTGATTTCGGAATCGTCCGGGTGTTTGCGTCCGGCCTTGCCGTCATAGAGACTGACAGCCCGTTCCACCAGTTTCACCCTGTAGTGGTCGGTCAGTTCCGAATAGAAGCGTTCGGCGGCCCCGAATACTCCCTTGTTCCACTCCTTGCACCATTTTTCCCAGAAGTGCCGGTACATGTCCCCGTACACGACCTTACATTCTTCCTCGCACCAGGCGTTCCACATATAGTAGAAGAAGCTGGACACTGCATTTTCCGCTTGATATTTCATGATGTTGTTCTTATTTGAGGTTATACATTCTTGCAAAATGGCTGTTCACTTCGGGAATCCTTTTTTTGTAATAGGGCTGGTTGTCCCTGCACCAGTCCGCCAGTTCCTGTTTGCTTCTGAACGGTTCCCTCCAGCTTTGTCCGCTCATGATTATTTCAACCTGCGGGGCCAGCTCCCTGATGAACGCTCCGACAGTCCATCCTTCCCGGACGTGTCTGTCCATATTGACTTTTGTTGCCATATATTGTCTTCCGTTTCAAGAGTTTCCGTTTGTATTTTCAAGTTGAAGCCTGACTGCTTCGTACATTTGATTGAGCCAATCAATGTTGCTGGCTCCGAGTTCGAAAGGACTGTAGCAGGCTACTTCGTCTCCACTTTCCTTTTCTGATGCAAAGACAGTCAGACTGCTCGCCGTAACATTAAGTCCCGTCACCCGGCATTCATACGGATCTCCATTCTTCCCGAACCAGATGACCCATACCGGATCATCATCGTCATCGCTGAATGAAATCTCTTTCAGACCGTGCGCATCAAGCAGTTGTCTGATGGCCTCGATTATGTCCTTCCGCAGTTCTTCAATCCTGTCGCTGAAACACATGGACGTGTATTTGACCTTGCCTTTACCGTCCCGTTCTCTGAAAGACAGGATCTGCATGTCAGGGTGACTGCCGAATTTCCAGTCTGTCACCTCGTCGTCGTCGCGGGTAGTGTGGATGTTGCCGCCCAGTACCAGGCCACAATCTTCCGTTACCATTCTTTCCGCCTCGTCGCGGTCTTCCGCCACGACCTTGTAGGTACCCTCGAAGGTGTACCTTACTCTTACATCGTACTTTGCCATAATTCTTATGATTATTTTGTATAAATGAATTGTTTATGAAGCGACAAGGCCTATCCTTTCACCGAAGAAGGAATCGCATACCCCATATACATGCTTGATGGAGCATTCATATTCCGACCTTTCGTTGTCAAGACGGAAGCGGAATCCGTGATAGTTCCTGACTTCCAGTTTCAGTCTGACGTCCTGCCTGAGTTCCATTTCCAGGAGACTTCCGCCGCCGTACATGGAGCTGAAGATGCCGCAACAGTTGCCTTTGGGAATAATGACTTCCTTGAGCGAGAATCCGGCATCATAAAGTTCCTGTAGGCTTACTTTGCCGATATAGGTCAGCAGGTTCGCCCCGCAGCAGGAGTTGATGAGTTCCTGATAGAACTGTTCATAGGATACCTGTTCCCTGCCGTCCCGGTATTTTTTGTCGGGAAAACGGCCATATACCGTGTAGCCTTTCTCCACCAGCATTTTCTTCACCTTGGCGGGATTGAGCTTCAGGGCATCTACCATGTCTCCGAAATAGGATTCTTCGTACCGGTATCCGCTCTGTGACTCGAACCAGTTGGAATTGATGCAGTCGTAGTTGGACAGCATCTCAACACGCACGGGGATGTCATCCGTATTCCTGATCAGTTCCTTCAGAATGTCAGAGTTATTGCGGTTGTAGATTTCTTCTCTGATTTCATCCTCGTTCTCCCGGAAGAAAGTCTCCAATTCGTCTGTTCCGAAACCGTGAAGGACGGAGCATTCCTCTTTCAGCTTCTCCATGATTTCCTTGACGGCTTCCCATTCGGTTTCGTCATACCATTCGTACACTTTTTCCCACAGACTTTCACAGCTTTTTTCTTTCAAGCACTTCTGGATAAGGTCATGATGTCCGTCCAAATTGTCCATGTAATCCACCCATACCAGCGTGTAGGATTTGTCCATGAGTGATTGCACAAGCTCCATTGTCAGTTTTTTCTGTTCTTCCATTATTCCGTTACCTGTGTACGGCAGGGTTCTTTTCCCGTACATGTGTCTATAAATGCAAAGGGCGACCTTGTGGCCGCCCCGATGTTTTTATCATTCTCCATATATTTCTTTTTTAATTTCCATATACCTTTTTCCCGGCATCTCGGTTTTCTGGTTAAAATGAAAATATGCGGTATGTCGGTATCCGGTTCTCGGCTCGCCACCGCATTTTTGCAGAGCTGTGTCTATATCCCAATCCTGGTCGCTTATGCCGAGACTGATTGATCGGGAATGCAGCAGGTTACTTGCCAGCCTTATGGCTGCGCCGGTCTTTTTTTCGTTGCATAGCAGGTCGAAAGCCATTGTCGCAATTTCCCGGTTTGAAACCATAATGTTTTTCATACAGCTTCCATTTTTGTCAGGCTATCCTGACAAGTCGCTTGAAACGTGCGACTATTTCACGGCATTTGCTTTGGGCAAGTTCGTCATATTTACGGCAGACGGCGCAATACTCCAGCCAGGACGTGCCTGCAAGTTCGTCTTCGTATGATTCCCTGACAAGCTCCGGATATTCTTTGAAAAGCGTTTCAAACTCTTTACGCCATTTTCGTACTTGCCATGAACCTTCGGCCACCAGTTTTATAAAAAAAAACATTTGCTCGTCAGTTTTCACATCCAGTGCGTAGAAGTGGGCTGCCTTCGGACATACGTTGTTGGAATGTTGCATGGTCTCGATCTGATGGGTTTTGGCGTTATAGGCCATTCTGGTAATTTTCTGGTAACTCATATCTGTAATTTTAATTCAATTTCATACTGTTTGTCTCTTTGTCTTTCGCTGCCAGAACACTGAAAGGCAAATCCAGAATCCTGTGGCTGAAGCAGAATGCCGAATTGTAGTCCGTGCGTTGCCATAGGGTGAAACGGTCTCCGGCGAACGACCATCTGAAATAGCCTGACAGCGAGCCGAACTGTGGATTGACGTTCCTGCTTATGAGAAAGCGGTTCACGTCCACGATGTGGCCTGCTGTCAGTATGATGTTCAGTATTTCCACGAATGCCAGCTGCGAGTAAGGGTCAACGGGCATCACGGGTCCTTTGAAGTTGATTTCCATGTTTTTGTCTTTTAGTTGTAGTTATCGTCAAATATCTCGTATCGGAAGGGGAGCGTGTCGCACCAATGTCCGGAGACTCCCGTGTATATCAGAGCGTTTTCTTCCGTATCGGCGTCTTCTTCCTCTTCTGTTACGGAATCCCCATACAGGTCCTGATAGTGCATGACCATCATATGCGGGTCATCCGTGGCGATGTCATAGCCGTATTTCCGGCTCCATGTCATGAAGAACTCCGTCTCTTCCTCTCCGAGCCTTTCGAGGGCGTCCCTGATCTCGAAGAAGTTTGGACAGAGCCATTCGCGGCTGACCAGCATGTCCGGTATGTTCTCCCATCTGGGATACCGGTATTCCGGTTCCCTTTCTTCCGGGAACAGGTCTGAGCAGGCGCACAGGAACTCGCCCATGTCGCTGTAGTCGGACATGTGCAGCCAGTAGTCCCTGTAATCCTTTATGTCCATGAGATGCTGTGTGGTCACGGCAATCTCTGCATTGTTCAGATTCATATTCTTCGTTTTTTTTAGTATGTGGATGCCTGGGATTCCATTCCACCGACCCCGACAAGGTGCCGTGTCCCGGCTGTGCAGGGTTTTTCGGGAAAATACCGCAGCCTCCGGCGAGGATGATTTTCCCGAAAACCGCCTGCGGCCTGACCTTGCTCAGCCGATGGGGACGCGGACTACCTTTGTCGGTGGGAATGGGATTCCAGGTCTTCTCCATACGGTTCATGTTCATCCTGTTATACGCTGGCTTCCCCAGCTGATGTGTATCTTGCCTTCGCTGTCCTGCGTGCGGACGAGCAGGCTGTCTATGACGGACATCGTGATGTCGAACTCCTCGAAGATCTCGGACTGCTCCTTTACCTCACCCGTCTTGATGAACTCGTTCAGACGCTCCTTGGTCAGCACCAAGGCCATCAGGTTCTGTTCGACCGAGTCTTCATAGGTGACGTAATGGACGTTCTTCATCTCTCTGGAGTCCAGACGGATGAAACGGAAATAGAACTGCTCCATACGGGGGATGTTCCATTGCAGGGATTCCAGTATCACGTCATTGCAGGTAGGTATGTTCACCGAGCTGCTCAGGCTCTGCTGCGTGCATACCAGGATACCGTTGATGGTGGAATCGAATTCGGTCACGATACCCTGGCGTTTCCTGAAGGCGACATCTCCCTTGACCACAAATACAGGTCTGTCGGGAAAATGTTCCCGGATATAGCTCTCGTAGAGGTCGAAGGCCGCCAATGTGGTACATCCGATGGCAACCTTACCCGGTATTGTCCTTATGAGCCTTTCAATATAGCGGGTCTTGGAAGGATAACTGTCACCGTAGTATCCCTCTATCAGGTGAGGTACCGAACAGGCTTTGATAAGCAGCTTGATCTGCCTCATGAGTCTCAGCCCCGCATCCTTTTTCGTGTCTCCCGTGCTGTTGTAGTACAGCTCACAGATGCGGCAGAATTCCTCGATGATGACACGGTACACCTCGTGTTCTCCTTCCGAGGGACGGACGGTATGTGTCCGTATCCGGTACTTCTCTCCTGCGAAGTCCCTGAACTTGCGGGTGATGACCGTCTTGCCGATAAGTTCGGAGAGCTCGTCCTTGTTGTACACGTCCTGGTTCTGTTTCTCGATGCCGAATACGGTGGCTTTCCCCGGACAGTGGCAGGCACGGAAAAGGACATGTCCCCTGAAGGCGGGGAACGGTCTCCCGTAATCCGGGTTGTTCTCTTCCTCTATCTCGTGGTCCCTGTTTTCGTGGTAGATCTGCGGGCTCCAGCATATCATGTTTACGGAGTTGTTGTAGAGCAGCTCGAACTGGCTGTACAGTTCCGCGATGTTGTTGCGTGTGGTCGTTCCTGTGTCAAGGATCTTGTACTTGAGCCGTCTGAATATGCACAGGACGTTCCTTGTACGCTGCGATGTGGGATTGGTGATTTCGTCCGACTCGTCGAAGACCAGGCACAGTTTCCTTGAAACATGTTTTATGAAACGCTTCAGCCCCCTTTTCAGTTTCCGGAGCATGGAGGTGGAGACGACAAGGAACATCCCTTCCGGTACGTTGTCGAGGTCTCCGGCAGTCTGTATTGTACGGAACCGTTCCTTGTTTACAGTCAGGAACGGTATCCAGGTCATGTTGGTGGCGATGGCCGGGGCAAGTATGATGACGTTCTTTGCCTTTCTGAACTTGAGCAGGTATTTCGTCCGGTGATAGACGGCGGCGGTCTTGCCCGAGCCTTGCTGCCAGTTGAGCAGGGCATAGCGTTTCTGCAGCACGAGGTTCAGGTCGTGTTTCTGCAAGTCCGTGAATTCGCAGACTTCACCGTCCTTGTTGATGAATGTGGTGCGGTCCAGATATTCCTTCAGGCCGGCATCTTCCCGCATCTCCGCGAACTGGAGGTTCTGGATTTCATACTGCCGCCGTTTGCGCCGTATCAGCTTCCTGGCGGCACGGATCTGCCGCGTGTTCTTTTCCGTGACGGTTTCAGGTATCGGGAGTTCGGCCCTTCCGAGTATGAGGTCGTTGATGCCTGCGGCCTTGTGCGTGACCTTGTCAAGCAGACGCGGGGCATATTGCTTCAGCTTGAAGCCGTAGGATGTCTTCACCAATGCCACTTCCTTGCGCGGCACCACGTTCTGCGAGGTGATGTACCTGCGGATGATGCCGAGAACCTTGCCGGTGGTCAGCTTCTTGCGTTCCCATTCCTTCATCTGTTCCCGTGTGGCATTTTCCGGCGGTTTCTGGTTGCGGAATTTGGACACCAGCGCTTCCGCCTTTTCGATATGCCTGTTCAGCACGGCATGGGCTTTCAGCTCGTACATATACTTGGCGAGCCTGTACTCGAACCGTTCCAGTTCCTCCTTGTCGATATGGTTGCACTCCCGCATCAGCTGGAGGTGCAGACGGTGTTTCGTATTCCGCACTTCGGCTATGCGTTCCTTCAGTTCTTCCATGCTGACAAACTCTTCCGCGTTGTAGGTCTGCATTTCCATATGGAGGGAACGGCGGAGGAATACCATGACCTTTGTGGCGAAGTTCTCCACGCCCACCGAAGCGAAGGCTGTACGCTCCAGTCTCGTCTGGCCGACGAACGAGAATTTCGAGTTGACGTTCGCCACGCGGGTCTTTTCCCAGAATTCGTTCTGCATGAAGGAGAGCGGTACGATGACCATCAGGATTCCGGCAGGGTTGAGCACGTCATAGGCCTTGTCCATGTAGAATTCCTGCGACAGTCTGTAATCAAATTTCAGGTTGAAGGGCGGATTTCCGACAATGATGTCGAAACGCTGTTCGGGATTGTACAGCTGTATGTCGCATTTCTCGATATGGGCTTCCGGGTAGAGGTGTCTGGCAACGGCCACCGCCTTGCCGTCGATGTCGAATCCGTAGGCATTGTGCAGGTTGGGCAGATGGTTGAAGAAGTTGCCCATGCCGCAGCACATGTCAAGCACCATTTCCGCCGATGTCGGCGAAAGGGCCTCCACCATGCTCCGGCATATTCCGTGCGGGGTGAAGAACTGTCCCATCTCGAACTCCTTCTTGGCCTCCGCATATTCGCTGTAGCCGCCGAAGTCGGACTGTTTCAGGTTGTGCAGCCCGCCGATACCGGTGTAGCAGTTGTAGATGCTTTCCTTCGGGACAAGGTCCTTGCCGGAGTCTATGGCGAAAAGGATCTTCTCGTTGACCTCGGCACGCCTGTCCTGCGGGATCTGTTGGGGTATGATGGCATACATGTCTTTTCCTTTAAATAAATGGTTGGAAACGAAGGCACCCCGCAAGGATGCCTTACGGGGTGCCTGAACAAGTGTTTCATGAATCAGTCTTCTCTGAGCGTGATTTCATCCAGCCGCAGCTTCCTGTAGCAGTTCTCTGCAGTCCGGCTGTCCTTGAACCGTATGTCGATGCGCCGGTTCTTGTAGAACTTGATCTGCACGGCGTTGGTCAGGGTGAGGTCGTACCACTTCGATATGTCCACGTTGCGTGTGTCAAGGCCGATGACTATACCGGTAGAACCGTTTATCACGTCATCCGCGCCGTATGCGATACCCTCACAGAAAATGTCCACTTTCCTTCCGCTGTCATACGAGAACTCGTATTCCCGGTGATATTCCAGATGGATGCTGTCCCAGTATACGATGTCGGGGAATGTGATCTTGTCCTTTTTCAGTTCCGGTTTCACCTTGCTCCAGCGGGACGGCTGTACCGTTTTCAGGAAACGGGCCAGCAGCTCTTCCTCTGCGGTCTCACGGAAACTCTTTCCTCCGAGGTGTTCGATGACCGTGTCCACGTAGGTCTGGTAGACCGGACGGAATCCCATGCGCAGGGTCTTCCCGTCAATTACAGGAACGGGTACTTCCACGTTGTAGGTCTTGTTGAAATAGGAGATGATGCGACATGCAAAATTCGCGTTGGCATTGCAGTTATTGTCCACAAGCTCGTTGATGAGGTCAAACGGTTTGAATTCGTTGTGGGTATAGTCATCCTCCCCGCTGTAGTTGAAATGGAAGTTCCGGATGGAGACCTTTCCGTTATCCTCATACTTGAAGTTCTTGGTTCCCCTGTATCGTTCCGCCTCCTCTCTGAAGATGGCGTACCACCGGTCAATACGGTCAAGCGTCTTGTAAAGCTGGTCCTGCTGGAGCTGGCAATACTGCCTGTCCTGTTCTGTAATCTTGTCCTCGTTCCTTACCTGCACGTTCAGGATTCCGGTAAGCAGGTCAGTATGGCTGCCTGCTGTTCTTGTTGCTGTTGTCTGCATAACTGTATTGTTTTAGAGATTGTCATTTTCGGGTTTGATACGGTAACAGCAGGTGATGTGACTGTCCATGTCCTTGACCAGTTTCACCTGTTCGGGATGGAAGTTGAGACGCCGTTCCACGGCCGGAGCGTTTATCTTGTCCCATTCGTGTTGCGGCAGGAACCGGTTTTCATGACGGAAACACCAGAGCACAATCTGGTTTTCCCGGTTGCCCTTGAACACGGTCCCTTCATAGTCCTTCAGGAACTGCCGGAAGTCCTCTTCTGTCCTGAAAGCCTTGTCGAAGCCCTGGTACAGGTTGCGTGCGTCCGGACCCGTGTCCTTTGTCAGATAATACTGTCTCCATGTCTCCGTGGTGAAATCACCGTAGAGCGGATCAGGTTCGGAATAGGACCATAACGGCACTTTTGCCGTGAATGCGACAGCACCGTTGGCGCAGGCCCCGCAGTTTCCCCAGTCCTTGAATGCGCCTTCCGTCCATCTGACGAATTCCAACTGCCTGGGGTCAATATGGTGGAAGGCCCCTCCGCTGATGCTCAGCCGGATACCGTCATACTCTTCCCAGACAAAGGGGACATAGGGTTCTTCGCAGATAGAGATCAGTCCACCCGTTTCCTCCCGTTTTTCGATGAGGGCGTTGCCGTAATACTTCCCGTATCTGTCCACATAGACAAGTCTGTCCCCGACTTGCGGGGTCTTTTCCGAACGTGTCCTTTCTATCAGTTCCACATAACCGTTGGCCATATCCACGTCCTGCTGTGTCAGCCGGTGTTCGTGATCGTACAGAATGTTCAGTGGCTTGAGTGTTTCCACCGTGTACTTGTTCTTTGTTGCCTGTAACATGACATTTGATTTTTTGTTAGTCCGGCTTCTGGGGCCGGAGTTCCCATAACTACAGGCCTAAAAAGGTCGTGTTCCGTACATGCAAGGCTTCGGGAAAAAATACCGCAAGCCCTCCGGGGCGAGGATGATTTTTTCCACGAACCCGAAGGGCTTGGCCTTGCTTGTACGGGAAGAACACGAATTACCTTTGCCTGTGGTTATGGGGACTCGGCTACGGTATGCTCGTTTTTCCCGATATGTTTTTATTCCGTAAGATTGCAGCCGTTTATATGGCCTTTTCAGAAAGAAATGTTATCTTTGCAAATGAGATAAAGAGTTATTTGAGAGCATGAGAAATATGGCACTTCCAAACAGTCCGGCATTTTCTTATTCATTGCCCGTTCTCGTGCGAGTTTTGTTCAATCGGTTGATAGTCAAATAAAATAATCTGATTACACCAAATATACTGAAAAACAAACTTTTATTATTTAGAAGAAAGGATATAAAAATGAAACGTTTACCT
>ERZ1673743.1167-NODE-1167-length-31042-cov-5.870978_pt1 | contig 31042 bp, 36 predicted proteins | sample MGYA00580197_ERZ1673743 | MGnify/ENA primary metagenome ERZ1673743 (study PRJEB41218, sample SAMN15661795) | gut metagenome | host: Homo sapiens | place: Canada: London | collected 2015-08-20/2019-03-30 | study: EMG produced TPA metagenomics assembly of...
GAGGCATTTGTATCTATGCTGCATCAACGGCAAGGTTTTACGGAATATACACGATATATCCTAAATTTCGATGCACATGGGATTTGTGAATCCTGCGATTGCAAATATTTTACAGACAAGGATCATGAACTGATATCTGCATACAATGTAACAGGAGGTATTGCCGGATCATCTGAAACGCTAAAGGATGCATATCAAGAGTATATTGATGTTTGTATTGCGAATGGATTAGACCGTAATTATGTTATGCATTTTATGGATTACATGCTTATGACCGACTTTCTTATTACCAATACGGATCGGCATTGGGAAAATTTTGGCGTTTTAAGAGATCCAAATACTCTTAAGTTTTTATCGTTAGCTCCTATATTTGATTCTGGAACTGCCATGTTTTGTGATGATCCATTTGCAAAAACAAGGATTCGTCTTTTGAATACTGGAGTTCATGGAATTTGCGCTTCTCAACAAGAAAATCTGGAATTAGTTCACGACAAAACAGTTGTGGATGCTACTAAACTTCCAACAACAAAAGAAATTGTAGAATTTTATGAGCAACGAGGAATACAGCAAGACAGAGCAGAACAAATTGCGAGATGCTTTGAACTAAAAAAAGATATGTTATTAGAATTCCAGCATGGATTTCAGATAAGTATTCCAAAGGAGTACGAGTACAATGGTATTCCGCCATATAAAGGTGGGGAGCCTAATCAAGAATATGTAGGGTTCCGTGATAATGTTCGTTTTGTTGTATTATGTGGAATTCCCGATTCTGGGAAAGAAGAGGTTGGAAAGCAATACATTCGAGATACAGACAAAACAGCATATATACGGACCAATAATATTAGAGAGAGAATTGGACTTGCTCTTGGAGAAGACGAAGAAAAAGTTTTTACTACTGCGTATAGACAAATTAAGCAGGCGTTGGAAGACAGAAAAGATGTTATATATATTGCCACAAATCTTGACCGAGAAACACGTAAAAAGGTTTTGGAATTAGCAGATGATGTCCCAGGTGTAGAAAGGATTTTGTCTGTTGTATATAAGGATCCACAGAAAATTGATTCTGACATACCGGGACAAAAGCTAGTGCGCATGGCAGAAATTTTACATGACAATAAGCCAGATATATCGGAAGGCTGGGATGATATTGATATATTTGGCCAGGAACCAAGACATATAGGGAAAGAGACTCACAATTTAGAACCCAAAGCCATTGAATGACCAAAAAAATATTTTAGCGACTTCCCTACAAAGGAGGTCGCTTTTGTAATTGATTATTTTTACAAATGGATAACACGAAAATAAGGAAATCATTTGTATTTCGCCTGGTTATACCTTATAATATAAATATGAATCATTGGATGGTCTGTTAACATTTAAGATCAGAGGGGTGATAAATATGCGTAACATAGATGAATACCGCGCAATGTATCAAGAAATAAAAAAAATAGAACCAGATGATACTTTTCGATTGATTGCAAATTCAAAAAGTAAGGAAGAACAAGATTTTTTCGCGATGATAGGTGACTTTTTTGCAACGCAAACAAATGGAATTAGTTAAAAAGAAGACATATTAGGTGGAAACGGCCGGAGGTTCGCGAGATGTGTGGTAAAGTAATCAGAACAACAACAGATGATATTTACGACAATGGCGTTGAATGCGGAAAAATGGAATTAGTTCTTAATATGTACAAAAATGGCATGAGCGCAGACGCGATTGCTAAGATGGTACAGATCAGTCTGGAAACGATTACACAGTGGATTTCCGGTACCGCAAAACCGGCAAGATAGCCGATTCTAATCATAAACAGACGTTGTCCTGGACGTAGCAGGGTAACTAAGAAGCAACATAACATTTCATTCACGACCTCTCCGGATATTTCGGGGAGGTCTTTTTTTGACCAAAAAGTGTTATCCGCAAAAGATATCCGCAAATAATCTGCGTTTTATGCGTATTTCTACAATACCGCATACTGATAAAAGATGGAATAATGATTCCACAGCAAAGGGGAGGCGGCCTCTATTAAAAAATAAAAAAAAGGAGAAATTTTATCTGTCTGCCTGCAGATAAATCGCAAGAAACATGGAAAAGACCCAAAAACAGCTGGTAATCGCGATGGCATCCTGCCTGATGGTCGGCGCCCTTGCATTCGGTGGTACCATGGCGTACTTAACCGATACGGAAGGCGCAACCAATACCTTTACCATTGGTAAGGTCCAGATTGATTTAGAGGAGCCTGGTTACCCGGGTAATGCCGACGACAGTGTCAAGAACCTGGTGCCGAACCAGGAGATTGCAAAAGACCCGCAGGTCGAGAATACCGGTATCAATGACGCAATCGTATTCATGACCGTAGAAGTTCCGAATGAGGAAGTTACAGTTGTAGGAGCTGACGGAACAAAAGGTCAGAAGGCTCTGACTGATTTATTCTGGTTTAAGGATTCCGCAGATCAGCAGAGCACCTTCGCAAACAACTGGAACGCAAAATGGATCGAACTGACTGGCAAAGAGACAGCAGCAACTACAGACGCCAAAACTCATAAATATGTTTTTGCATACAGTGAAAAAGTTGCAAAAGATGGCAAAACCGAGGCGCTGTTTGACAAAGTGCAGCTTAAGAATGTCATTGAGAAAGAAGTTGACGCAAGCACCCAGAATATCGTAGTTAACGCATACGCGATTCAGGCAGCGGAAGTATTAGAGGGTGAGTCCACAGATCTTACGGACACACTCACAGCTGAGACTCTTGGAAAGATTTATGATGCTTACTTCACACAGAATGGCAATGCTGCAGCAAACACCGTTCAGAAAGATGCAGCAACAAATAACGCTAAGGATCTGAGTGGAACAGACCGTAAACGTGGCAGCATTCAGAAATTGACGGTTACCGTCCTCCCCGCCATTGCGGGGTTTTATTACCAAACATACGCCGCCTCCATGGGCGGCCGACTAATCGGAGGCGGATATGCAGAAACGAATTTATCTCATGATCCCGGCCATGTGCTGTGCGCTTGTCATGACGCCCTGCATGGCATACGCCGGGGAATATACAACAGAAGTAACCAATAACGTAACACTCGGGGATGTTTCCATTTCCCTTTCAGAGTATGAACTGGATGAGGACGGCAAGGAAGTCCCGTACCAGAATGACAAACAGGTCCTGCCGGGACAGACCGTGGACAAGATTGTCCGGATTACGAACAATGCGAATGCGAGCTGGATCCGGGTGAAGGTGGAATATACGTCAGAGGAGGGCCTTGACAGTCTTACCGATGACGAGTTAACCCTTGCAGACGGGGACTGGGAAAAAATCGGCGATTACTATTATTACAAGAAGCCGGTTGCAAAGGATGAGTCCGTAGATTTCTTAAAACGTGTGCAGATCCCGGCTTCGTGGGACAGTACCTATGCAGAAAAAGGATTCTCCATGATCCTGACCGCGGATGCCGTGCAGGAAGCAAACTTTACACCGGACTGGAATGCAAGCGATCCGTGGTTTGGAACCGTGATTGAAACCTGTGTCCATACATCATACGATCCGAAGCTCGCAGGTAACCAGGCATTTTCCGTTGTGTTTGAAAACGGCGCCGATGGTCTCGTAAAGACCGGGGAAGACTTTTTCTCCAACTGGGCATCCCTCATGCCTGGCGATACGGTGAGTGGGCAGGTGACCTTAAAAAACAGTTACCGCCGGACCGTTGCCATGTATTTTAAAACGGAGAGCATTGCGGATGATGCGCTCTTAAAGGTTCTCCATCTGGAAATCAAAAACGGGGATACGGTTATCTACTCCGGAACCATGGACGGAGCTGTAACGGAAAGGGTAAAGCTCGCTTCTCTTGCCATGAATGAGGAAGCGATTCTGACCTATACGGTATCCGTCCCGAAAGAATTAAATAACAGCTACGCCTTATCAAAAACCCAGACCAAATGGATCTTCTCAGCATACATGTCCAGTTCCTCCGGCGGCGGAGGTGGCGGTAGAGGCCATGAGACAACTGGAGGCAACTCCGGTGATCACGGGCCTGGTACGACACAGGTAACAACCGAACAAAACCAGACGGAAGAAACCGGACAAGGTCCGGGACCGGATCATTCGTCCATTTCAGATCAGATCATACGACTGATCCCAAAACTTGGTGATTCCAACTTCTGGCAGGGCGTCTTTGTAACGGCGGCGGCAGGCCTCGTCGGCACCGCAGTTTTCGGTAAGAGCGATAAAAATAAGAAAAAAGACCGGAAAAAGAAGGAGGGCAGCCATGAAGATATTCAGTAATTTTAAAAAGGGAATCCTCATTCCCGCTGCCATTATCCTGATCGCAAGCGCCGGCGCCGGCAGTACCGCGGCATATTTCCGGCATGCCCAGACCGTAAGGAATGTCCTGAGCGTTGGCGAAAGCACCATCGAGATTGCGGAGGACTATGCGCCGCCAAAAGAAATGCAGCAGGGTGAAAACATCTATAAAAAGAGGGTAGCGGTCAAAAATACAGGGACCGTCCCGTGTTACGTCCGCGTCTATGCCGGGTTCTCCGATTCGGCCGTAGAGGACGTATCCCAGCTCTATAACCGGAACGGATGGTTTGATGCGGCATCCTATCAGGACAGCCTTCCGGATGGCTGGGCGTTTGTAACGCCGGCAGATGATGCAGTCGTTGGGGACGGCGGATATTATTACTATACAAAACCACTGCAGCCGGGAAAGAGCACGGAACCGCTCTTTGAGAAGGTGAAGACGACATTCGCGAAGGCGGAGGACGTGCAGGACTATGAGATCATTGTCTATGCGGAATGTGTGCAGACCCTGGATAAGGACGGCGCGGAATTTCCAGGCAGTACGCCATGGAAATCCGCATGGAAAGAGTTTCTGGAACGAAGATAATAAAAAGTAGGCGAAAGCATGGGCTGATGATAGCAGCCTGTGCTTTTTTGCGCGCAAAAACAGGAAACGGAATGTCCATTTTGTTGGCCATTTCTAGGAGAATTGATACAGCTGATTTTGCGGATAACACTTTTTGGCAAAGTAAAGGCTTTCCTGACACCCTCTTTCGGGACCAGAATGGGGTGTTCCCCGGGAACACCCTAAGAGAAAGAACATGCCAGACATCCAACACCGTCCGGTCCCCAGAAAAAGCCAGCCATCCCCAGAAATCTGGTGGGGGAAAACGACCAAAAAGTGTTATCCGCAAAAAAATGGCAGCCAAGAGCGGATGTGACATACTGAAAATAAAAACGAAGAGAAGAGGAATGTTATGAGAAAACCATACAGAAGGTTAATTCTGGTCCTGGCTGCCATGGCACTGGTGACAGGCGGCTGTCAGAAAAAGGGGAGTGCGGTGGAGACAAATGCATCCACGGAAGCAGCAGTAACGGAGAGTACCACGGCAAGGGAGCCGGTCTCGGAGGAAACATGGAGCTGGCTTGTGCAGACTTATAAGTTATTGGAAGCCAATTATGAAACTGGGCAGAAGCTCGTAGAGGACGGGCTTGCCACGCAGACAGAAGACCCGGAGGAAGTCGTCGCGGAGGCAAAGCGCCTGTTGGATTACGGCGAACAGTGCGGAAAAGAAGATATGCTGGAAGAGGATGGGCAGGACCTGCTCTATGACATGGTAAGCGCATCCAACCGCCTGATGGACCTGATCGAAAAGAACGGCGGTACGGCAGTCACGATGGATGAAGCAATCAGCAAAGAGACAGAAGCAGCGATAAAAACGGAAGGGGAAGCGGCAGCACCGGGCGCAGAAACCGCGCAGGAAACGCCGGAATCAGCACCGGATGCAGCGCAGGAAAGCCAGACGGAGCCGGATGCGGCAGAAAGCCAGACGCCGGCAGACGGACAGTAAGGAAGGAGCGGGACCATGCAGCCAGTCAGATTAAAGGTCAAGCATAATGTGGCACTGTTACTGTCCGTATCCTTTCTTCCATGCTTCTTGGCCTACGGCATTACACCGCAGACACCAAAGGAAGATGAAACCGCCGTGGTGGCGGAAGCGGATGCAAAAGAGGTGGCGGAAACAGGCGCAGACACCGAAGCAGCGAAGCGGAAAGCCCAGTTAAGCGGCATGTTCCGTGCGCTCTCCGACCGTGGGACGGACCGGGAACGGGCGGTAGGGGATTATCGAAAGATCGGGTTCACCTATACGGAAGAAATGTACCTGCAGTTGAGCGGAAACGATACGGTACCGGAGGACTGGCAGGAAGAAATGGCACCGCTCATGGAAGGGCTTATCGAAGAAGAAGCGGAATTCACAGAGGAAGCAGGCACGGATGATGGCGCGGATGAGAAAGCATGGGAACCGGTTAATACCCTGGATGCCGAACGGTATGCCTGGGCGACCGGCTCCACGGAAGAACTGCCCGTAGCATTAGATGCCGCCAGGGCCGCACAGAAACGGCTCGGATTCCCGTACTCCCAGCCAAGGAGGGACAGCGGGATCGCCTATGACTGTTCATCCCTGGTGTACTGGGCTTACCGGGATGCCGGGGTAAACATCGACCCGGTAAACTGCCATACGGCAGCCAGTATCGCGGAGTACCTCGAAGGAACCGGAAGGGGTGTCGATGCCGGCGACTTGAAAGCCGGGGATCTGATCTTTTACTCGTTCAAGAAGAATGGGCGGTATAAGAACATCAGCCACGTTGCCATGGTCTGCGATGACGGACTGATGGTGCAGGCATCCTCCACCTTAGGACGTGTTGTCATGAGTGAAATCAGTCTTTCGAAGGCGGTTGCGATTGCAAGACCGGTATCGGAAACAACCTCAGAATGGCAGCCAGACGCTCAGACCGCTACCGGTTCGGAGGCGGCTCAGGCGGAAGCGCTTACCGGGACGCCCGCAGGGGAAGTGACAGAAGCGATGGAAGTGCAGGAAACTGCGGCTGAATATGGGCCAGGATTCTCATTGCCAGCAGGGGAAACGGATAACATCAAGGTCTCGGAGCCAGAAACGCAGGAATATGGCCCGGGCTTTGTGATCGAAGAAGGATCCGAAACGGAAACATAGGCCCAGCCAGAGGCAGAGGTGCAGACGGAACCTTCCTCGGAAGGCACGGGCGCGTAACCCGACTTTCCCTGGTTTATAACTATTTTGGTTTTTTCGGAATGGACCGCACCGGGTACGACTCCATCCGAAAAACGTACGAACCATACAGAAAGGAGAATAAAATATGGCAGGCTGCACGACGATAATAACGAAACAAGGGGTTATGATCACGGCGAACGCACCGAACATTTCCTGTTCGGACGGGAAAACGTATTTCTGGTCAGGCACAACCCTGACAGGCCCGTTTGGCATGAGTTCCTATAATGTCCGCTCCTTCGAGGAGGCGGTCGGCATTGTGATCGGCTACTACGGTGGCCGGCCGGATGTATTAGAATTTGGTTTTTCTACCCCCCCCCATGGAGCAGCTCCCACGGGGGTATTTTTATGCCCGCAAAGAGAGCGGCGCGTTTCCATACTGAGAATGTATGTAATAAATCATAAGAAACGGAGGAAACAAAAATGTACAGAAATTATGGAGACAAAAATTTTTTTGAGAACGGGATCCTTGTGGACACCGAGCATTCCGACACCGCATTCCCGATGCTTTTATGCCGCCCGTACCCGGATGAGGAAGACTTATACCAGTTCGGCGAAGTGGAAGTGGATCTGGATGACTTTAAGGAGAATGGCTGGGGCGACCGGAAGGCTGTCATGGATTTTCTTGGCATGACGGAGGAAACGTATGATCCGGTGCAGTTTGCAATTGGATGTACGGAATACTTTTCCTGGGATAACTTCGGGGCAAGCTCTTACGCGTATGACTGGCAGCGTATGGACAAAAAGTCCATCTGCGAGATCTTAAAGTACCGCCTGATCGCTTCCGATCATCTGGATATCGTGTGGTAGGAACAAAAAGAAATCAAATAACAAAGGAGAAAAAGGAAGATGAAAGACAAAATGGAAACAAACAAGGAAGTCGCTATCTAAAAATCGCGCAGAATCCTCTCAAAACCATTGTCCGTAAGGGAACAGTGGGCGTTATGCGATGAGGATGCATACCTGGAAGGGATCGTGAGCGTAACTCCCGCAGAGTTCGCTGCAAACGACCTAAATGGGATCTTGACCCTCTTATCCGAACGGCTGGTCGGTGACCCGTACTTACGGGACGTTACCTGCCAGGTGGAAGATGTGACGCCTCTTCACGGTGTGGTCGTCCGTGTCCGTGGATGCATCGATGAGTGCGAGCCGCCCGAAAAGGAATTGGATGGGATTATGACGGATATCTGTGGCGGAATCCTCGCGTCATGCAATGATGACGCGTTAAGCAAGCTCATCGGGAAGCCGGTAGACGGGAAACCCGGAGGGGAAAAGAAACAGCAGGTACTGGCATTCCTTGAGATTTCTTCCGTCTGGGACCTGATTCGGTACTATAAGACGTATGCAATGCCGGCACAGGCAGGAGATACCCGAACCGAACCAGAACCGGAGACAGCAAAGACATATCTGATCGCAGGACTTCAGTATGACCCGGAATCTTATATGACAAAGGATGGTATGGAGCGCCTGATGAAGCTGCTCCCATCGGGAGAATTTGAGATCTGCAATATCGACGGACATAACAATACCAGCTCCTGTTTCCTGATAGATGCAGGATTGTGGGGAGAGTTGGAAGTGAAAGACGTACAGGAATTGGAACAGTCCGTTGCCAGGATCTTAGATGACGTTAATCTGGAATCGGAGGACTGCACCTATGAATGGCACAATGTCCAGCTGTTTTTGGATTACTTATAGAAACAAACAAAAACATTACGGCGCGGGGATTCTCCTGCGCCGGATACGAAAAAGGAGAAAAACAATGAGAACACAGCAAAACCCATACATGACCGGAGAGTTTTTTACCATGATATGCAAGCAGATCGAGTTCCCAAAGATCGTGGAAACTTCCGTGCCGGATGCAAAAAGCCGCCTCATCACACGCGCAGACGGCGTGTTTTACAGCCGTATCGACCAGAACTGGGCCGGAGACAGCATCCGTCTCGATGTCTGGCTGGAATATCCAGCCCCGAAGAATCGGGCTGTCCGCCTTGGAACCTTCTTAACCAGGGACCGCGGGCCGCATGCCATGCGTGACATGGCACGGCTGATGGCTGACTTTATGTATACAGCGGGCCGCTTTATCAAAACCCATCCGGAGGATTTCCAGTGGGAAGGTTATCGCGTGAGCGGTATCGCGGAAGATGGGACCAGTTCTGGCACCGTCTACTGCGACAGGGTCTGCACGGCCATGCCACAGGTGGTGAAGCTGCTAAAAACCAACCCGTATGTCCAGTTCTTCGATTATAAGGAACAGGAAGCATGTTATTTTCGCATGGGAACAAACGGGATGCTTTCCGAATACGGGACTCTCGAAGCATGTCAGAAGGCGGCGCAGGACGCCATCCGGGAAAACGAGGCCAAGAACCCCGCAGAATCTCCAGAAGAAGAATGCCGTCCGGAAGCGGAGGAAACTGCAAAAGAAGAAAAGGGAGACAGTATGAACGAAATTTTTGTAGGAAATTTATGCCTGGAAGTAACAAGACGCTGCAATATGGGATGCGCACACTGCCTCCGTGGCAATGCTGAAGACCTGGATATGAGCCGTGAGACGATTGACCAGGTGTTGGAGCAGGTAGATATGATCGGGCAGGTCACCTTTACCGGCGGAGAGCCATCCCTCAATATGGATGCCATCCGGTACTTTTTTGCGCAGGCAAGGAGATACGGGAAACTGCCGCGTTCTTTTTTTGTTGCAACCAACGGGAAAGCAAATCAGGAGGAACTGGCCATAGAGCTGTTAAAACAATACCCGGACATGGAAGAACAGGAATTCTGCGGCGTAGCGTTATCCATCGATGAATGGCATGATCCACAGGACTATGACCGGTCTATCTTAAAGGGCCTGTCGTTCTACAGCGATTGCAAGGAAAAGCCGGACGGCTACAGCCTGATTCCGGAGGGACGGGCGGCAAAATTGGTGATCGATCCGGAAAAGATGATTCGCCCAACGTCAGCGCACATCGTTCTTTCCGGAAATTCCGACCCGGATGCCGGAGCACTCGAAGTGGAGATGCTGTATGTAGCGGCTGACGGAAAGATCACGGGAAACTGCGATATGTCTTATGCGCGGATCGAAAAGGAAGCTGAATATACCATCAGTGGCTTCCGTGCGGCAGTAGACAAGCTGGTCAGCGAATTGGGATGATGGCAGGATAACAAAAAGAAAGCTGGGAAACACTCCCGGAAAACAAAAAAGAAGAAAGGATGTCGCGCATCTGAAAGAGCGCGGCAGAAAGGGAAACAATATGAGTAAGTACATAACACTATCCAGTGACTATCATGTTCTTTGCCTGAACGAGAACGGAGAGATCGAAAAGCAGCTTCAGGCAGATGATCCGATTTTCGAAAAAGCGATCGGAAAAATGATCGAAAGTTTCAATGAAGCACGTCTTGAGCGGTACCTGGACGATGACATGGCGAAAAAATGCTTAGGGTATACCGTGAAGGATAAGATCCATTCCATCCGTATGCAGTTTGCAGGCAAAAAGGATGAGTGCGGTAACCCGTACGTGAAGATCATTGTAGAGACATATCCGAGAGCGCTGGTGATGACCAAGAAGGTCCGCGCGTTTTTGGATGACTATCTCAGCGCACAGTTTTGCGACGGATGGGGAGAAGGATTCTTCTACCCGGGCCACAGTTTCAAGATTAATCAGATGAGATTAGCAGTGGAATAATAACAGACAAACAGGCCTGATCCCGAATGGGACGGCCTGTTTTTTTTGCGTTCACCTAACAGTTTTTCGCTCTATCCATCATTTTTTTGAGACGCAGAGTGCTTTCATGGTTTCAAAATCACCGGTGTAGGTGGTGCGCTGTCCGTCAAGGGCGTGCTCATCCAGTAGAAAATACGCGCTCGTTTCCGCTGTATCATCCCAGGTGACATCGATGATCTTCTTGACCCCGTCGATCGTGACGGTATCCCAGGCATGGTAGCCGCCCAATGCCCTTCCGACCACCGGATCTACCTGCAGACCGCAGTAAGTACCGAGCAGGTAGAAAAGACCCGCGTACCCGTAACAGGCCGTTTTCCCGGACGCCCACGCATCCACAGCCAGCTGCCGTTGTTCTGATACCTCATAGGTCAGCCGGTTCCGGATCGCGTCATGGATGTAGGATGCTTTCTGATAGTCACTCATACCGGCAGTAGCGGCTTTCATGGCTTTGGCGCTCTCATAAAACTGCGCCAAGGGCGCAATGTCGTGGGTCGGCTGCTCACCCTCCAGAATAATCAGACGCTCGCCTGATACAAGGTATGGCGTCCGTGCATTTAAGGCGGAGTACACAACCCGGTAAAAGTAGGACGGATCCTTTGGATAGGTCCCGATGATCCTGAGCGGACCGTCTGTCGTGTTAACCGTGCCGTTTCTCGGGTCAGTTCCGCAGATCGCAGCTAAGGATGTGTCCACGGCGATCCGGCGCATACTTTCGTCCGTTTCATTGGCATACAGATCCGTCAGGATGGCAAGGGCCTGTTTCGCTTCCTCCGTATCCGGATAGTTCGTTTCCACGGATGCAACCCGGCCGGGTCCCATGGCGGAATTTGCTGTCCCTGCCGCGTAAGCTGTGCAGGGTGTCGCGCACAGACCGACAGCGCACGCCAGGACGGCGGCAGTTCTTATAATGTAGTTCATTGAAAACCCCTCCTGTTCGTTTCAAGTCCCATTCAGTATGGCAATCACGGAGCAAAACGCTGATGGCGTTCCCGTGCGTACCGAAAATTCCCACGTATGAACAGGCGATAGAATAGGCGGATCCGGCCAACCGAATGCCATAAAGGACGAGAAGTCGAATTCCGGCCTGCCGATGTTGACCCAAAAGTGTTATCCGCAAAAAGGAGCCTCACGGCAACATCCGACATACTGAAAGAAATCAGAGAGGAGGAGATGTCAATTGATATCGGAAAAGAAACTCTACGAAACGCAGGCAGAATGGGCCCTGAATCACACACGCTATCCGGATGTCATCTGGGCGGAAGACCTGTTTGATATCACGATCGTCCCGTACCAGGGCTCTATCCGGAAGCTTCCGCATTACGCGGACATGAAAGACCGGCTGGAACTTTACGGACTCATCGTGGTTATGCATACCATACAGGAAGTGCGGATCCTGGAATGTCGGGCGGATGTAGCAGGAAACCGGCTATACATCACGGAAGGGATCTGGAGAAAATTCTGGAAAGAAATAAGAAAGAGTATTGCAAGTGCTATGAAAGAACACGGCCTTCCGGTCAATCCGGGAACATGCCTGGACCTGCAATTTATGTCAAGCCCGAAAGTGAAACAGAAAAAAATACAGCCGGTCGATATATGGACCAGAAGGAAGCAGAGTCTTTTGGATGACCCAAGAAATCTATTCTACTACGGCGGGGCAAACGGGGTGATCCATGACCGGGATTGCCCGGAATTGAAAAAGATCGACCCGAAGGACTTGCAGGCATCTGCGACCGGTCCGGAGGAACTTGGGTACTGCCCGCGCTGCGCGTATCGCCTGTATGCAAGGGTCGCGTGCGCTCCGATCTCCAAAGAGGTGGATGCGGTGGAACACTTAGTTCGCAGACAACATCGGGATCAGCCGGTGGATCCACTACGTAGAGGACGAGGGGCTGAAACTTCACGTGCTTTCCTTAACGGAATACCAGGCTTCCTGTAACAAAGATTCCTGGATGATCCAGGTTGACGAAGACGGAAAGATGCACCTCTGGCACAACAACTACATCCATACGGATGACGGAGGACGGTATGTGACAACTGGGCTCCATGACCAGGGCATCGTCTCGAAAAACCTGACCCTGATGTTTGACTTGATCTGTCACTATGACTGGACGTACCATCTGGTATCCGGAGAGGAAGCGAAGACGGAAGAAGCGGAGGAACTGAGCGAAGCGACCATCGCCATCCAGTCAAAATTAAGGAAACTTTCCAATCGGAACATGGCTGTCAGAAAGCGCGGTGTGATCGAACGCCAGGCGCCAGACCCGGAACCGTTATCCGGAGCATTTCAGGCAAATTCTCTGTTTGGAGGAACGCAGAGCGGACTTTTTGCGGGACTGGCACTGACCACATCCGTGGAAGCCGGAAGCAAGAATTCGCCCACTCAGGAAGAAGATACCAAGTGTACGGATCCGGAAGAGAGAGCGGAAGTTTCTGCTGCCGCCGCTGAGGATGACAGTGAAGATCTTTCTGAAGAGTCGGAAGAAAAAGAAGAAAGAGAGGTGCTTCCTGTATCCAGTGATCTATGGGTGACACATCCCGGAATGTTTTCGGCTGCAGGAGGATTCGGGAATAAGAGTGTCTTTGAGCGGCTGGAAGCACTGAGTAAGGAAGAAGGGGAAGAAGATCTGAAGGGAACGGAAAGAGACGAGAATGGAAGATGCGAGGCAGTTTATACGGATAAAAAATCATAATATTGCCAAGGCCCTTCTCTGAGTGATCAGAGGAGGGATTTTTTTATCTGTGAGCGAAGAATTGATTGTTATCCGTACCAACTGGATAATCTGAATTTTTATATAGCCTTCCGTAATTTATACAGAAGTTCCGTGCAAGAAAAACGTAGCCGGGAATTGCCATGCATGCGACATACTAACTGCAAAGTTAATAGTGTATCCGGTGCTACGGTTGTGAAGTGGAATCCGCATACAATTATAAATTACGGAAGGAAGTTTATGCGCATCAACGAAAATATAAATTTGCATCATGCGCGTAACGCATGTATCTGCGATAGATGTTATATAAGAATTGTACTGGATACTAAATATAGATAATTCTGATGTGAAGCCTCTCAGGATTGGAAGTCATGAGAAGCTTCGTAAGAATGAAACAATTTATGCACCAAGAAAGATAAAACAATGAAGGAGAAAAAACATTGGAAGAAACATTGGGAAAATTTACAGCACAGCGAATAGATAATGGCGAAGTTATCGAGGGGAATTTGATTTATGGAGAAAGCAGTCCTTTTGTATATATACTTACGGAAGAAAACTTTAAGCGAATGATTGTTGATGATGAGGGGAATTGCAAATGTACTCTGATAAGGGTTATGAAAAAAAGTCTTAAAATACAGGGAGTTTCTATATAAACAAACATTTTAAAACAGATCTTTCCATCAAACTTCTAATAACAGAAACCGAAGAAACAGATTGGGAGTTCATGAAAAAATATATTAAGGCAATCAAAAATAGTGGTTGCAGATGTTGTGAAGTTTAAGGATGAAATCATTGCTACAGAAGTAAGTGATAGCATAGGGATTCCGCTGATAGTAAAAGTGGTTGTAAATATCAGCATATTATTGTAAACCGAAAGACACTGTCCGCAATTTTTCAGAACGTTGTTTAGAGTTAATAATATTTTAAGAAGTGGGGGGGGGGTCTTCTTATGGAAGTCGCGAAATACAAGAAGTATGATATTGCGTTTTGCAGAAATCACGGTGCAGTAAAGAAAAGAGAGGATGTAGGGAAACTTCCGCCTTGTCTAAGCCGTCGATATGATTACACAGAATGTTTTGCTTTAGAATATTTAATACAAAGTGACGAATATAAAGAAATTGAGCTTCATGATCGACAGGCGAAGGGGGCGGACGGCTTGGATCTTATCGTTCGGGACCGTCAGTTAGGAATTGAAGTAACACAGGCAATTAATGAAGCGTTTCGGAAAGAAGGAATGAAATGGAATAAACCATTAAGTAATGCAAATAACGATGAAGTCTCGGACGATGCGTTATTCCATAAATGGAAAAACCAGCCGCTTCGATTTGAAGATATAGCAAAAGTTATCAAAAACAAAAATGAAAAATATCAGGAATATTTAAAAAAGTGGAAGTCTGAGGTAAGAGATATAGATTTGTTTGTCTATGTGGCAGATGCGAAAATCAAAGATACAAATATCAAATTTTTAGAAGGCTGTTTAGCGCCAGAAGGCATGGGATGGACTCCAAGTCAGTATATTGGAATAGGACTAACAGAACTTCTCAACGATCTGAGGACTCCATACAGAAAGGTTTACGTTGTTTTTGAAAATTTCCGCTATGTTTTGAAGCGAAAAAATGATTTTAAAGTTTATGACGGAATGCCGTTTCAAGTAGAACACTATATGAAGGTATCAGATAGGGCAGCAGCGTATTTCAAGTGATACTATTTTAATATTTTGAAACAAAAATTCTTAATGGTGATCGCCCTGATTTATACGCAGAAAATCAAGAATTCGGTATTGAGGTAACATCCGCAAAAAAATACATTCCAAAAAGATGACGCATACTGATTCCGTCATGGAACTATGAGGTGGAAGCAACTGATCATTAGTAGCAGAGATTTTCTTGGGGAATTTAGTATCTGCCCCGTGTATGCGGGGACGACCCCAGCTCGTAATGATTTTGGAATGGCGGTTATGTGTTTGCCCCGTATATACGGGGATATCTTCACAGCCAAAAGAAACACCACAGTATGGGGCGGCACAAAGCAACATGCGTCGGAAAGACGTCCCTTGCATACGCGACCGCAGACATGTTAGGGCTGGAACTATTGCGCGTCCAGTTTTATGATAGCTTAACATATGATAAGATCCTGTACGATTACGACTACCAGAAACAGTTACTCTCCATTCAGGCGATCTAGGGCGCGCTGACGGATGCCTTTTCCGGAAAAACGCTCCAGGAATCCTTGGACGCTGCAGGGGCCATCAACTTTTATGGGAAAGATTTCCTGATCGAGCGTCCGATCTTAAAGGCGAATATCGCATGAAACCAGACTGTATGGGATAGGTGAGGGCATGGTTTATCATAAAACGGTAAGATGCAAACTCAGCCAACATAGTGCAGGATTGGTTTATATCTAAGAAAGGAAACCGCCTGGAGAATTATGACAGAAAAGAAGCGACTCAAACTGTTGTTATCATAGAAAAACAGAAAAGAAGGAAAGAAATAAAGAAACAAGGAAGGGCATTCCCGGGAATCCGGGGGTGCTCTTTTTTCGACCTTCACAGGCGGAACGCGAAGCTCCACACCGATCGTCTGTCATGATCCCGACTTTCCATGACACCCAACAAAACAACATTTCTGTACTTTCGCATTTTTTTCTATTTCCAGCCATTTTTCATCGTTCGCATTCCCATACTGAAGACGTACACATAAAACAAGGAAAAGAGAAAGGAGAAAATGATATGGAAGTAAACGATTTCACGAAACAATTGGAACAGGTGGACTGGCATGAGGAAACGGACCGGAAGCATCCGGCCACACTGATTCCTGCCTTGGAAACCATCTCAAACAGCTTCAGCTTCCGCCCAAAGGAACTGGTGGAGGCTGTGAATGCGAACCCGAATGCCACATATAACTTTGCAATCTTATCCTGCGCATGTGCCATCTCCATGGCGTATACGTATCTTTGCGATGAAAAGCGTGGCAGACACTGGGATGAGAGAAATCTCGCCTCCCAGCGATATTTTTATGAGCATTTCGATGCCTTAAAAGAAGCATTCGACAAGCTGGCAGGTTTTCCAATGCCGTTTAGGGTGGAACCAAGGTTCCAGTATTTCCAGGATGACTGCAAACTGCCAAGAAAAGAAAGGCTCTATCAGGAGTTATGCGCGTTTGACTGCGTGCACCACACCTTGCAGCAGAGTCTGGCCGGTGCGTTCGTGCTTGCGATCGCTACGGCAGTGCCGGAAAGCGGTATACAGGCAGACCAGTGCTTCCCGCTTATTTAGGAGAAGTTTATGAGCAAAGGAGAGAAAGAAAGCAAAGCGAAAGATATCCGACTCAAGAAAAAGCTGTTAACAGATTTCGGTTTTCGTATCACGAAAGAGATCGAAGATAATCTGGAACAGGCGGGATCGGACATTGAACGCGAAAATTATGTTCTGGGCCTGATCCACGGTTTTTTTGACCGCAGGCAGGAAGCAGACAGACACACATAAGGAGGGAGAGCAGTGCCTTCGGACATCAGACTTTACCTGATATCATACCACAGGATCTACCTATATTGAAATGTAACTTATCAACTGTATAGATGGGAATTGGGATGAGGGGAATTCCTCTTAGATGTCCTTACCATTTATACACAAAAAAGAATAAGTCTGTAAGCTGTTTTTTCTTGCTTACAAACTTATTATACGAGGAGGAATAAGATGAAAGTGATAAAATATAGAGTCCTCTTAGATGAGGAAAATAAAAATATCCTGGTAAAGGAGAGCGCACAGCTCTATGCCAGTGAAAAAGGACAAATGAATACTCCGGCACAGATCGTACACCTGTGTAATGATGTGTTGCAGGCGAACCGTCTGGCAGAGGAGCATTTATGGCTGCTTGCATTTAATACCAAGAACAAACTTTTGGGGTTGTTTGAGATATCGCACGGAACCGTCAACGGCTCTTTGATCACGCCAAGAGAAATCTTTGTACGACTTTTTTTGTGCGGAGCTGTCAGATTTGTGTTGGTACACAACCATCCGAGTGGGGATACAACTCCATCGGCAGAGGACATGCATGTGACCCAGCGCATTCATATGGCAGGAGAGATGATGAGGATTCAGTTTTTGGATCACATCATTATCGGAGGGGATACTTATTGCAGTATACGAGATCAGTATGGTGAACTGTTTGAGCAGAAGCAGTAGACAATTCCCGGAAGGACTGATTTATTATACGAGGAGGGACCGGCATGGAGAAACAGAGATACCAGGTTTTCCGTACCCTTGTGTACCATTACGGGGACGGCGTAGTCACCGAATTCAGGAAAAGCCTGGGATACACCTGGGCGGTTTCCGAAAAAAGCGCGATCCGCAACATGCGTTACCGCGAGCAGCATAAGCCCGTCAGGGAAAGCCTGTATGGACCTGCAATCAGCGAACGGTATATAGCAGTGATCGATTAAAAACAATTCGGTTCATGCCGGAAGGAAAAAGAGTGGAAGGGGGTGCTTTAAAGAAGCATCCCCGGATTTTCAAAGGAGAGACTATTATGACAAAAGTGAAAACAGGAATATCAAAAGAGCAGTGTGCGGACCAGATCAAAACCGATCTTTCCCGATTGCAGGACGTTCTTCCCCGTCTTGGTGAACCGTCCTACCGGTTTGATGTCGGGGAGAGGATCCGGTACGGGAGCATGGAAGAAAGCATTGTGGAAGAAGTTTTATCGGATGGGAAGATCTACGTGATCCGGTGTACCAAGCGGAAAACCGGGACAGAAACGGGCGAGACCGTATGTTATGCGGTTCCGTGGACGCAGATCCGCCCGCTGACAGAAGCCGTCACCGCACTGGAGCGAAACCGCGATATCAGGCTGTCTTTCAGCCCGTATACCATAGAAGGAGTCCTGACCAGGTATTACCATTTCGGTGTGGATATGGACCCATATTATCAGAGAGGGTATGTCTGGGAGCAGGAGGATAAGGAACTTCTGATCGACAGCATCTTTTCCAACATCCGGATCGGAGAGCTGGTTTTTGCTAAACGGGATTACGAAGTATGCCAGTCATCCGGATCCCTTTACGAGATCCTGGACGGCAAGCAGCGCCTGGATGCGCTCCGCGGTTATTACGAGAACCGGTACCCGTACCATGGCTATTATTTTAATGACCTTGGCGCCCGTGACCGGCATGTATTCTTAGAACGCACCATTCCGGTCGCGGACCTGATCCGCCCGGATGAGGAAACGATCCTGCGATGCTTCCTGATGTTAAACCGTACAGGAAAACGCATGGACACAGCGCATTTAAGTTCCGTGGAGGCAATGCTTCAAAAGCTTCAGGAAGAAAAGAGAAAGAAGGAGAAACAGGCATGAAAAAAATATACGAAACAGTGGCTGCTCATTCTGGCATTCACATTAACCTGCGCCGGATTATCCGGATGCGCGTTATTCAAGGAGAAAAAGAATGAGCTGGACGGGACCATCACAGGAAACACCTATCAGGCAGCATTTTATTCCAACGACGGAGATAAGTTTATGACGATGAGCGGGCAGAAGATCAACCTGAAGTCCAATATCGTGGATGAATACACGTATACATCGGGTGGCTGGGGTTATGTCCAGACGTTGTCCAGCGTCGTGACCGTTATCATTGACGGACGGGAAGTGGAAAGCTGCGGAAGCACCATGATCTTTGCGGAAGACGGACTGGAACCGGAGGTGGATTTTAAAGCTCCGGAGATAATCACCAGCACGGCATCCGGGATCGCGGATAACACCGCGGTCGCCGGGGTCGTAAACCGGTACCGGAACCTGTTCGGGAAATCACGGGTTGTGGTCATCCAGTCCCAGCTTGGCGACCCGATCTGTGCATATTCCGGAGATAAGGTGTACTGGAAGGTCTGCGATGACCTCCCGAAAACGACCAAACTCATGGTTGACGAGAAGGCCCTGTATATCCACCGGGCCAATTTCCAGATTATCGATAAGGCACTGTTGCAGTAAGAAAAGCAGACGAACAAAGGAGAAAAACATATTATGAGAATTGATCTTGATTATATCAAAAAATGGATGAAGATTTCCGATGAGGAATTAATGGAGCGCCTGGTAAAGGATGCGGTCGGACTGCAGGAAGAAGCGAGGGAACGGGAGCATCAGGCAATCGTTAAAGAACGTATGCAGGATAAAACCTACAATACCGCATTCATGCGGGAGTTCTTTGCGAGCTACAACTATCTGCATGACTACTTCTCGGACAAAGAGATCCTGATTGCGTGCAAACACCATGCGGCAAAATCCGATATGGCAAAAGAAATTGCAGTTCGCGGACACCGGGATGAAACATCCTTAGGCATTCGTTTTGTGAAGCATACACGCACGGAATTTACAGAAAGTAGGAGCGGCTGGTCACGTACCGTGATGGATAATGGAACCATCGTCCTGATGACAAGTCCGTATCAGTCCAGATTTGCCGGAAAAGTCATCGAGGAGCTGCTGCTGCAGAAATTACCGTATTTAAAGGATTTCGCGGTCATCATCCACGGGATTTACGACAAAGAGCAGGATCTCATTTTCATCAAAAATCCGGAAAAGGCAGAGCATAACTGTGACGTCAGCCTGTACATTTCTGCCGGTGACCTGCTGTCGCGGAAAACCGGAACGGAGTTACTGAAGAGGCACAAAGACTACTGGCATGACTATGGCAACGGGAAATACGATGATGCCACAGAAAAATTCCTGGCTGGTCCATTTGTACAGAGGTTCTTAGCAGCTACGCAGGAATTTGCAGACAAGGAGGAAAACTAAATGGGAACCGAGCATATCACATACAGACATTTTGGATCCGAAACCTTTCATCCGGAATATTTTGGAAAGATCGTAAATGATCCGAGCCGTAGCAAGCCGTATGGCGGGTTGTGGGCATCACGCGTGGATGCAAGCCACGGATGGGAAGAGTTCTGCAGATGTGCGCACTACCAGACAAAATCCCTCCGGAAGCATTTTGATTTTACGATTCTGCCGGATGCGAACGTGTATACGATCCGCTCAATGAGGGATCTTACTGTTCTTCCGATGCGTAAAAACCCGAATCCGGCAGTATACGGAATGTACCTGCCGGACTTCGAAAAATGTGTCCGACTCGGGATTGATGCCGTGGAACTGGCATGGTATGGAGACGAGTTCAGGCAGGCCGGCAGCGGCCCTGTCGGAAATGCGCTTCGGTCATGGGATTGTGACTCCATCGTCATCTTAAATCCGGACATCATCCTGACGGAGGAGGTCACCAAACAGCGAAAAGAACGCTGTTTGGATTGCGCATACCTGGTAGAAGATGAGAACGGTAACTGGGTCTGCGATGACTGCGGCAAAAACGTGGAAATGATCCCAGATCATGCGTGCAGTGCGGAACAGAACTGGTAAGGAGCAAAAAAGGACAAAAGAAGAGGAGAGAAAAAGATGGCAAGTATTAACGGATTAACAGTCAAAAAATTAAAATATTTTGAAGGAAAGGAAGGAGCCGCGGCGCAGGGTGACCTATACCTCGGGAACAAAAAGATCGCATTCTGGAGCCAGGATGCCAATGGTTGCATCGAGGATAACCTTGATATGGAACCAGGATACAGCGAGCAGAAACTCCGCCAGGCAATCATCGCAGCACATCCGGAAAAGCATGAAGAAAAGATTGCACAGAACGGAGTTCCATATACGCTTGATTATGAATTGGAATTCCTGATGGCGGACCTACTTTCCCTGATAGAAACAGAAAAAGCCTGGAAGCGGGCGGTCAAAGCTGGATATGTCGGACTATTTGAAATCGCAGACGGATTCCACTACAAAACGTGGTACCTTTCCAAGTGGTTGTACGAAAGCGGAGCCCGCACAGTGGAAGACGTCAAGGCAAGTATCCCAAAGTGGCAACTGGATCGAGCGCTTGAGTCCATGTTTAAAAATGAAAGACTGAAGGAATCTGTATTCTGGTCAAAAGAGGATTTTGTGATCGGTACCTCACTGGAATTGGGCAGCGTCATGAGAGATGCCGCAAAGAAAGGAGGATGCTGATGGAAAGCAAGAAGAAAGAGGAAATCTTAGCCAGATTGAGCGAGTTGGAAACCGAATACCAGATGCGGATCTTGGCGGCCGTGGAATACGGAAGCCACGCATATGGCTATGCATCCGAAGGTAGTGATCACGATATCCGGCTGATCTACGTATATCCGATGGAACGGTACTTAAGCCTCTCGTCACCACAGGATTCCATTCAGGTGATAGAGGGTGATCTCGACATCTGCGGATGGGAATTAAAGCGCACACTGTCGCATGCGGCAAAGTCCAATGCCACATTCTGGGAATGGATGCAGTGCCCGGTGATTCTGGACCGCCTTAGGTTTATGGAGCAGTTGAAAAATGCCGCGCGTCCGTACTTTGCAGAAAAGCCAATCCTTTACGCAAACATGGGGATGCTCCAGTCTTTCCGGCAGGAAGTAATGTTCGGACGGAAACCGGCCAAGAACTGCCTAAGTATCATGCGGACTGCTATGCAGGCCATTTATGCGATGCAGTATCACGCGGCACCGCCGGTCAATATTGTAACGTTAATTGATCAGACCGTGCTGCCAGGCACGCAGGACGCAGAAGAGTGCAGGAAACTGCTGGAGCTGTGCAAAAGCGGTCACGGGGATGCACCGTATACGCTGACTTGTGAACTGGCTTCCAGCATCGACGATCGGATCCGGCTGTGGTTAAACGGTCATCCGAAACAGGAGAAACGAGATCTGAAAACACTGGATGAATTCTTTCGATCCGTGGTTTTGCGATAAGCGTCTCAAACATTCGAAAGGTCGGATAGACCAAAAAGCATAAGCAATCACATACAAAGGAAAGTTTCGTTAAGAGACTTTCCTTTTTTTTTGAGCTTTTTTACCAAAAAGTGTTATCCGCAAAAAATATTTTTTCCAACGTGCGACATACTGTTTGTGCAATAATGATAATGTTCCGCGCGCAAACTCCGAGCCGACATCGTCGCCCAGGGTCCGCCTGCGGTGAAAGCACGGCCAACGGAGTTTCTTAATCGGAAGGTTCCCCTAACGGGAGCCTTCTTTGTTTCTTTTAGGGCGGGAGCTCCGTTTGGTCTTTTGTCCGTACCAATACCCAGAACGTTTTTCATACTTGCGCTGGTGCTCGTCTGTTCGCTGGGCTTCAATGTATTGCTTGACAATCTCCATGGAAACGCTCCCTGTGGTTGCCACAAAATAGCTTCCTGACCAGAGTGGTGTATCGCCGCAGAGATAGCGCTGTATCACCTCATTGTATTCCGGAACAGCTCTGGTCCCCTTGGACAGCTGTGTTTTCAGATTCCGGAGCACCAGTGACACTGTCTGCTGGGGCGGCAGGGAAATCAGCAGATGAATGTGATCTCGATTAGTTTCTCCGGAAACCAGTTCCCCACCATATCCGAGACACAGTCGTTTTGCATATTCGACCATAAAATCCCCGATCTCATCTGTAATGACCGGTTTACGATACTTCGTCACAAAGATGACGTGATATGTCAGCATATAGACGGAATGCCGTGTTTTGATGTAATCATCCATGGGAAACCTCCCAAATCTTATATTTTCGTAAATATGTTCATTGAACTTGTGTTTGGTATCATTATAGAGTATAATAAATACATAGTCAACAAGGCATTTCGGCGATATGCCGCAAATGTCGTTCGACAATCTGTTTCGGAAAGGAGGACGCCACATGAAGATCATTACCAGTTACAACATACCCATCCTGCAACAGGCCAGGGTCACCGAAGACAACCCCTGTGTTTACGGGAAAGTCGATGACAGACTGATGGCTGTTTGCAGTGCGTGCTGTCTGGATGCTCTGAAATACTGTGTGGATGTTTTCCTTACGGAATGGGATTACCTTGCCGCGTTTCCTACGACAGCGAAACCAGGGAAGCCTCACCGCAAACGGATTGCGGATACCCTCATTCATTCCACGAAGGATAATCAGGCAAAATACCCGGAATTTGACCGGCGGTTTTTGAACATGCCGGCCGGAGTCCGCCGTGCGCTCATCGCGGATGCACTTGGTGTCGTCAGTTCCTACCGGTCGAATCATGATAACTGGAAAAAGACTCCGGCAGATGAGCGGGGAGAAGAACCATCCATCGGCTATCCGACTCGTTACGAGCTGACCTTCTATAAAAGCGAACGCGGCATCGACGAACTCCCGGATGGAGCTATCCGCCTGAAACTGTACAATGGAACATCATGGGAATGGTACTGCTTCCGTATGAAGCCGTCAGATGCAAGATATATCCATACTTTGTCACAGACCCGAAGTATGATGTCTCCGGTCGTTATCAAGAAAAACGGGAAGTTCTTCCTGCGTTTCAGCTTCGAGGAAAAACAGGAATTGGTTGACAACAGCAACCCGCTGAATTATCTGGTGATGGCAGTAGATCTCGGGATCAACGCTGCCGCATCCTGGTGTGTCATGGATAAAGTTGGCACTGTCTTCGGTAAAGGAGTGATTCATCTGCCGAATGAAGAAGGCCGGCTGAACCATGCCATTAACCGGAAACGCCAGTATCAGCAGGCTGGTAAAAAGAGCCATTGCGTTTACCGGTGGGTTAATCAGGCGAATGAGCGGTTGTCCATCGAAACCACCAGAAAACTGATGGAAGTGGCAGCGCTCTATAACGTCGACTGTATTGTGTTTGAGTATCTCGATACTTTCGGCAGAAAGAAAGGCGGACGGTACCGGGAGCGGATTCATTTATGGCGCGCGAAGGATGTCCAGAAACGCGTCGAACTCCAGGCGCATCGCAACAGCATGCGGATTTCCCGTGTGTGTGCATGGGGAACTTCCAGGTATGCATATGACGGGTCCGGTGTTACGGATCGGAAAAGTGTGTACCGCTGGGTGCATGGGAAAAAGAAGTACAATTACAGTATCTGTACATTCCAAAACGGTAAGATCTACAACTGTGACCTTTCCGCTGCCCAGAACATCGGAGCGAGGTTTTTCCTCCGGGAATACGCAAAATGCGAAGATTGTCCGGAGATACCAAAGATTCCACAGTGCACCATGAAGACACTGTGGGAACTTGTAAGAGTTTATAAAGGCTGCCAGGCAGCCTAATCCATAAATGGAACTGTTCATAAAATCCTATGGCTCATATAAACCGGGTAACCAGAATGAAAGAGCCAGGTGTCCGGGACAAGGCAGAAGTTCCTGTCCCGGACTGCGATGCATCAGCACCTGCCTGTCATTGACCATGGTGTGGGTTCTGCTTCTTTGGAACAGACACCTAAGCTATGGCCGTATTGGTTGGCAATGGAACTCCCGTCCTCTAAAGGGGCAGGAAGCCACTGATCGTTCTCGGGGTTCACCGGGAACGCTCAGCGGAGGCATCACTCGAAAGGAGGCGGATATCGTCATGGGAACTATCATCTGGAAAAATGTAATCATGCTCATAGCAGTCACGGTGTTCGGCATTATTTTGATATTGCTTGGGATCCGGAAGAAGAAATCTGTGTATTTTGCGGCATTCTTTTTCTCGGGATTATTGCTTCTAATGTGCTCTGTGTTATTTGTATTTGCTGAGCCGTATCAGATAAGGAAAACGATGCGGACAGACTGCCATATCCTGAAATTGGATACGCAGTATATTGTTAGCATTGACGGGAAAGATATGGAGGATATTCCGGTGAAGGAAGATGCAAGCAGAGAAGATTACGCATTAGAAATAACAGAAAATTTTAATCTTGCGGGAATGCTCCTGAAAACCGAATATTTATTATACGTTCCAGTAACTACAATGGTCATACAATAAGTTAACCCCACCTGACTACGTCAGATGGGGTCTTTTTGTATCCAATAGTATTGCGCCTCTCACCCGATTTTGCTAAATGGACAGGCTCGTTCTTAATTCAGCAGATCCAGGTCTTTCACGCTCTTTTTCTTCTTTTCTTCAATATCCGTATAAAACTTCGCAGTAACATTAATATTTCTATGACCGAGAACGCTGCCGACCAGGTAAATATCATTGGTTTTCGCATATAGGGCCGTACCGTAACTGCTCCTTAATTTATGCGGGGTAATGCGCTTATCCGGAGTAACGACAGACGCATACTTTTTGACCAGATATTCCACACCGCGCACGGAGATTCTGCGCTGTTCCCTTGATAAGAACAGGGCACTCTCATGCCCGGACGCGGCCTGCTGCCCAGTGCGTTCCTCAAGGTACACCCGAAGGTTTTCCTTAACCTCGTCATTATAATAGACCGTTGCTTCCCTGCCACCTTTTCTTTGGATGTGGGCGGCATTTTTCGTCAGGTCGATATCCTCAAGGTCGAGGCCGACGCACTCCGACACACGGATTCCGGTCCCGAGCATTAAGGATAACATCGCTTTATCCCGCACCTGAAACCGCCCATGGTACGCGATTTCCTTCCCGCAAAGCCCAGTGCCATTTTCCAGCTCTGTTAAGAATTCCCGCATCTCATCCTGATTCATCCGGATAATCTCTTTTTCCCGGAGCTTTGGCATTCTGGTCGCATCCGTTGGGTTTACAGGAATCGCTTTAGCTTCGCAGAAGTACGAAAGGAAACTTTTTAAAGAGGAAAATCTGCGTCGGATCCCCTGAGTCCGGTTACGGGGTCCGTCATCCGGGGATGCGCCATTCCCTTCCAGATATTCCAGGTAACATTCCACATCCTGCTTGGTAATGGCTGACAGGCATTCCGGCCTTTCAGCCTCGCATATGGCGCGCAGGGACGCATCCGGACTGTTTCTTAAGAATGTAAAAAACATGGATAGGTCATACGCGTATGCCACGCGGGTCATCGAGGTCGTGGCGGGACGGATGCCTCGGAAATAATCCTTGCAGTAGGGTGGGAGAGCAGCTAACAGGTGTGCCAGCTTTTCCTCGTTTTTCTCATCACGTCCGGCAAAATACCGGGAATGGCTCATAAGCCATACCTCCTTTTCTTTCCCTTAAGATCCATGACATCTGTTACCGGGCCGCCTGATGGTCCCCGTGCTGCTTGATATAGTCCAGCTCCGCGGAAAGCCGCATGGACTCCTGCCTTAATGCCATCATTTCTTTCTGCAGTTCCTTTTCCTTTGCTGCCACGGCGCGCTCCTTTTCCAACTGAGCCTGAAGGGCTGCCCGTTCCATCTCATTCTTCTTATCAGTTTCCATGGATTTTAACAAACTGTCCGCCGCTGCTTTTTCTCCCTCTGCTTTTGCCAGGGCCTTTTTCAGACGCTCGGACTCATCCGTGAGCCTTAAAACGTCTGCTTCCTGTTCTTTAAGAGTGGCGTCCAACTTATTTTTTTCCTTACGCAGGGAAGTAATTTCCTCATTCAGCCGTTCTGCTTGGGATATGGCGACGCTCGCTCTTGCAGCCAGACCTTCTTTTTCGCTGCGCAGGGCAGAAAGCTCCGCCTGGACCTGCTTCTGATCCTCCACCTGAGCCCTCATCTGTTCCACCTGTTCTTTTAAGATCTGCATGGACTGTTTTTGTTCCGCAAGCGCTCGATCTGAGTAAAGGAGCCGGTCTTTATATTCTTCATTTCTCTTTTCAGCTTCCGTCTGATCAGCCTGGCTTTTCAGCAATGATGCGCGTAACTCCTCATTCTGTCTTTTTAAGTCCGCGATGGTACGGGCATTCTGTTTTAATTCCCCGTCAAACCGTTCCCTTGCGCGCGTTTCCGCCCTGTCGCATAATTCCAAGCTCTTTAAGTAAGATGAGAGCAGTGCCTTTGCATGCTGCTCGAAATCCTCGATTTCCACTGCCCGTCCGGCGGATACCGTTTTTGCGCTGTTTAACTCTAATACCTGCATGATGTGATCAAAACCCTGTGCCTGGTTCATGCCGTTTAACGTGCAAAATTCACGGAAAGCGTTCGCTGTGTCCGGATCGATGCGGAAATTAACCTGTTTCAGTTCTTTTTCTGGTTTTTGTTCTGTATTTGCCATGGGGCCCTCCTTTTTTTATATTATAACATAAGCCGGGTTTGGAGTCAAATGCAAGAAAAATATATTCTATACAATGCTATACAATGATTGTCTATACATAGAACGCTGAGAGCGATTTTCAGAGCCCAGAATGGGCTCATGGACGTTGTGAACGCCAGAAATCGCTCAGGGAAATTATCAGAAAATAAGAGGGTAGCAAGACACAATAGCAAAAATTAAGTGGATTCCGGGCAAAAACAGGGTGTTTTGTTTCGTAAAATAACTATTTTACGAAACAAATCTAAAACGGAAAAAGCTCTGAAAAAACGGGAGTATAATTGACTGTCACTACGCAAAAAATCAATGTGTAGTCTGTATTACATATTTAATATCAGAATACTCATTCTTAAACTCATTTATAGTTCCTTATAAACGCATGATAATATATATCAATAATTCAATATAGCATTATGATATGTAATTATTTGAAAAATAAGCATTTGCGATACATTGTGTGCGACAATACAAATTTGGAGTCGCTTAGCGCCGTTTTCGCATAAAATTAGCCTGTCTTATCCGCATACTGTCATTGAACCTATATATAAGGTATTGAGAAAGGAGAAAAAAATGAAGGAATATACATTTATCTGCCCGCATTGCGGAAAAGCTGTTGAGGTTGATGAGAACGGATATGCAGCAATCATTAAGCAGATCCGTGATGACGCGTTCCAGGCAGATCTGGAAGAGCAGAAACGTGTCATGGAAACAGAACGTGAAAAAGCTGTGGAGCTTGCAAAAACACAGGCCGCCATGGAATTCCGTGAAAAGGAGCATGAACTGGATTCCCAGATGCAGAACTTGCGCAGCGATCTGAAAGCAGCAAAGGAAAATGCAGAAACTGCCGCAAAGCTTTCTGCCAATGAAGCGGAGCAGAAATACGGTGCCATTCTCTCAGAAAAAGAACTGGAAATTGCAAAACTGCATGAACAGGTCCGCTCCGCAAAAACAGACACGGAGCTGGCAGTTGCCAAAGCCGAGGCCGAAGCGAATGAACGCTTCGCAAAACAGCAGGAAGTGGTTGCCAATCTGAAGGCCAAAAATGAAATGGCCGAAGCACAGGCAAAACTGCATGAGCAGGAGCTTGTGGCACGCTATGAAGGACAGCTGAAAGATAAGGACGCGCTTGTGGAATATTACCGCGATTTAAAGGCCCGTCAGTCCACCAAGATGATCGGAGAGACTTTGGAGCAGCACTGTGAGGCAGCGTTTAATCAGGTACGCGCCATCGGATTCCAGAATGCATACTTCGAGAAAGACAACGAAGTCTCTGCCAGTGGCAGTAAGGGAGATTTTATTTTCCGTGACTATGATGAAAACGGAATGGAATACGTTTCCATCATGATGGAGATGAAAAATGAAAACGAGACCACAGCCAGCAAGCATAAAAACACAGATTTCCTCAAGGAACTGGATAAGGACCGCCGGGAAAAAGGCTGCGAATATGCCGTCCTGGTAACCATGCTGGAAGCGGACAATGAATTTTACAACAACGGAATCGTGGATATGAGCCATATATATCCGAAGATGTATGTAATCCGTCCGCAGTTCTTGATTCCGTTCATTACCATCATCCGTAATGCGGCACGAAGCTCCATTGCCTATAAGCGGGAACTTGAGGAGCAGAAAGCACAGAATATTGATGTAACAAACTTCGAAGCCAAACTTCTGGATTTCAAGGACAAGTTCAGTCGCAACTATACACTTGCCAGCGATCGTTTTTCTAAGGCAATCGATGAAATCGACAAAACAATCGATCATTTACAGAAAGTAAAGGACAATCTGTTGTCCTCAGAGAACAATCTGCGGCTTGCAAATAATAAGCTGGATGATCTGACAATTAAACGTCTGACGCGTGGAAACAAGACAATGCAGCAGATGTTTGCAGACACACAGGCTCAGGCTGTGCTTCCGGAATCGGAGAAAGAATAGGAATTTTACCCATCCAGAACGGGATCGTCATTTGACGGTCCTGTTTTTTTTGCTTTACCAGCATGGCACAAGAATGCTCGTGACTTTAGTCATGAGAGGGCGTCACTATATATTTTCGGATGCGATGTGTGCGACAATACAAATCCGGAGCCGCTTAGCGCCATTTTCGCATAAAATTAGCCTGTCTTATCCGCATACTGTCATTGAACCTATATATATAAGGTATTGAGAAAGGAGAAAAAATAAATGAGAAAAGAAGGAATGACAAAGCAAGCACTTTCATCCATGGCATATTTTTTCCTGCGGATGGCATTCGCAAAGGAAAATTACCCGGAGTCCGTATTGGAGGAACTTCAGTGGGTTGTCGATGATTTATTGAGTGCGGACCCGGACGACGGACTTTTGGAAGCGGTACGGGAAGAATTCGTGGAAGGCGATTATTTGCATACCCCTGATAGCTTCCCGGCGGCGGCATTTCCGTATACGACATTTCAGGAAATGCTGATGAAGCATTACCGGTATCATTTCGATGAAACCCAGCCACTTGTGAACAAATTAAGTGCTATGCATTATTACAATGGAAGACCTCTGGTTGTTTTAGTTAAACGGTCAGGCGTCGCGTATGTGGAAGCAGCACAGTATCTGCACGATAAGTACAGCTGGGAGCTGGCGCGGCCTTATACAACAAAACCGTGCGACCAGAAAGACAAAGATGCATATAGCGTCCTACCGGAAGAGGAAATGAGTTCTATCCCGGAATGGGAAATCGCATCTTACGCGGAAACTGAAGGACGTCAGTACTGTGTGACCAGATTACAGCTTGGCATGGCAGATTTATATGTGACTGACTGGATCGGCTGCCAGATATTAAGAAAATGGTATCACGACAGGCCCTTATATGTTGTCATGACTGACGCCGCGGATGATATCCTGATAAAGCATATGATAGAGCGCGGAAGCACGGAAAAAGAAGCCGCAATTTGTGTTTATCACGAGCGAGCAGCTCTTCATACCGTTTCCGCGGATGTTACCATCCAGGTGGATGAAATGAGTGCGGAAGATTTGGGCGAGACGATCAAGTTACTGTTCGAAAAGACAGTTAATTCGCATACCGATCCGCAGCATGCTTATCTGGACCTGTATATCCACGACATCCAATGGGATACGTCCGATGATGACTACGATCCAGATGAGGATGATGAATTGGATCTTCCGGAAACAGTGACCGTGTTTGATAGATTCCGAGTAGCAGATTATAAAAATGAGGATGGATCCATTAACGAACACGCTTTATCAGATGATGTGTCCGATTGGCTCTCCAATGAATACGGATTCTGTCATGGTGGATTCCAGATGCAGATCATCGGCTGATAACTGCACAAGATATTTTACGATAGCGGTCAGGTTAAAGAAAATATCGGCACTGTTATGAAGCCAAAACTTGTTTGGTTTGGAAGCTACTATAAATATGAAAGAGAATAGACAAAAGAAACAAGATTTTCATTTAGAAGAATGGAGGAAGATAATATGAATTGGACAAGATTATTTAATGTAATAGGCACTGATGATTTAGAAGGCATGACATTTGCAAGATGTACCACATATGAAAA
>ERZ1673743.1175-NODE-1175-length-30922-cov-25.184825_pt1 | contig 30922 bp, 48 predicted proteins | sample MGYA00580197_ERZ1673743 | MGnify/ENA primary metagenome ERZ1673743 (study PRJEB41218, sample SAMN15661795) | gut metagenome | host: Homo sapiens | place: Canada: London | collected 2015-08-20/2019-03-30 | study: EMG produced TPA metagenomics assembly of...
ATACCTCTTTCCCGACCTTTTGGCTGTTCTTTCTTTGTGCGGGATTGCCTTAAATTTGTGTTACGAATTATTACAGAATCGTTAATTCTTAGACTTGTCTCTCTCGGCGGCTACATTGATTCGCCATTCATACTGGCTGGCCTGCCGTTCCATCGCCTCCAGCACTGCTCCCGCAGTCGGAGGATCAAAGATGAGCTTGACCTTGAGATAGACATAGGTAGGAACGAGATTGAGGAGTTTATCGTCGCTGATAAAATCGCTCCACTTAGCAGTCTTATCCTGAATCATGAACCCCTCAGCCGGGCCAACGCCAAGTTCATTCAGCGTAGCCAGAACGGAGTTGATGTGCATGATAATCTCAGGATCGAAATGCTCATAGTCCTCTTCGGGACCGAGCGCCTTCTTCACCGAAGTGAGAATGCTGTCATCCATGTCTACTCCTTTCTGCGATACGCCGCAAGAACGCGCTGATAGTCCTCGGTATCGGCATAACCGCAGGAATGGAATTCCGGGCAGAAACCACGATAGATACACTCCGGCACCATCACCGAACTGAGCTCCGCATCAACCTGCGCAATCTGCTCTTTGACCTCCTGCCAGGCGATTCGAGTTTCAGGAGAGGCCTGACTGCAAAGACGCCGGCGGCTGATAAAAATCAGCGCCTGGGCATTGGCTTCGCATTCATGCTGAACAGGAGTATCCTGCGGGCTCTTATCACGGTCCACACCCGTTCGATCAGAACGCTGGGTAGACACCCAATGCTCGATCCCAAACTTATGGCGAACGAAATGAACCGATACCCAGCTCTTCAGATTTTCCCAGCGCCAGGAGAATCGGATTCTCCGAATCGGACTGTGCTCAGCAAGGAGGATCGTCTTCTTCCAACCCGTAGTCGGATAAGAGCCGCTCCCATCTTTGCTGATAGTTGTCCGCGCAGAACGTTTTACATTCGCCCAGTTATCAATGTATTCGACCCACTTAATCATCATCACATCCTCCCTTCCGAATGCTTCCATGGGCATGTATCAAAAGGCGTCCTCTTCACCGGTTCCATCACCAGTAAAGATGAATCGCCATAGTGGATAGCGTTATGCGTATTATGCGTCGTGCAGATCAGAAACTCAGGATTGGTCAGATATTCGGTCGCCTCTCTGATGTCGCGAACTTCAATCGGATTCATGTGGTGGATGTAAATTCTCTCATGAATATCGTATCCATCGCAAGCCAGATCACGGCCGAGATCTCTGGTAATCACATAATCCCGGATTGGTCTCCACTCATAGGAGTGGTAGAATTTCTGATTCAAATAACGCTCAAATCCAAACGTCTCCTTGCCCACCTGTCCATTCAGTTGCAGGTACTTGAAGCGATCCAAAAATGTGGGCAGCGTAATCAGCTCCGAATATGTTCTAATACTCATCAACAAATTCATCCTCATCATCATGACCGCTATACCGCTGCATCGCCTTAAGTGCGTTAGAATATAGCTCTTTGATTCTCGCCTGAGACTGAATCTGTTGACGCTTTGCTTCCTTAAGCTCTAACTCCTTCTCAGCGAGTCTTCTCTCAACTTGCTCTTTAGCAGTCGCAAGCCTGAGAAAATGCGTAGTCTCCTGAGAAGATGCGGTGCCGTTGCGCAGTCGCTGCTCCACAAGATCCATTGCAAGGGAAATCATCTGCCCCTCGCGCGCCTCAGGAGTCAGGGCCGGACGCATCTTTGGCAGATCCACGGAAGATTCTGCCACTTTTGATCGTCTTCCCATGACATAACCCTCCGTTTCAAAGACTATTGCGGTGCTAAAAAGAGCATACGAGGATGGTTCACCCATTGTCGAAAGGAGAAAAATGAAGGAAACCCAAAGAACAGATGGAGGACCGCCATGAAGAAGCTCCCAAACCCCGTATGCTCGTCTTAGCACCGCAACAACAACCCGCCGCAGAAGAAAAAACACCCTCAAAAAACTCCCGCCGGAGAAAAACCAAGGAGCTCGTCGATGCCGGGAGGGGGTGTGTTTTTTGAGACCCCCTCCCTATGCCCTTTAGCTCGCAGTTGCCATCTGCTTTCGGTTGTTTTTGTATATTTTTCTGTAGATATTCATGAAGTCATACTTGATGATCTCATCAATCGCCGCCTCAATGGCCCTACTGTACTCCTCATCTGAAAATTCATCGCTGGTCTTCGCGATTCGACCCAGGTAGTCACATGTGTTATACCCTTTTTCGGTGTCGAAGTGGAACCAGTTATCGAACTGAGTGAACGGATTGTAGGGATTATCGAAGGTTGTCAGCATGCAAGTCTCGTTTGCCATGTCGTCCACTCCTTTCAATTACTGTATTTCGACACTGTCGCAGCTGAAATTCCAAGAGCACTTGCGATTTCGGAGTTCGTGTAGCCAGAAGCACGCATCGCCTTGATTCGTGATTGCTTTCCGCTCGAAAGCGTGGTCGTTGCGCGCGGCGTTGCGTAGGATCGCACCTGATCAATGTCCGCAAACCGCAGAATCTGCGACAGGATGGACTCAGAAAACGCTCCAGCCTGGATGGCCTGCCAACCGCGTTCCGTGATTTCGATTGGATGCCGCTGTGCTCCGTATCGAGTACGCGCACGGCTCAGCGCAAGCTGTCCCTGCTTCTTGATTTCCTTCTGCGTCATGTCGGGATTGGCCCGCTTCATGGCCTTCACTTCGCTGTTGGCTGCCAGCTGCGCCTGTCGCTCGCGAGGAGCATTCTTCAAGGCGATATTCAGCTGATGCATCATGCGATCGACTTCATCACGATATGTTTCCTTGGCCGTCGCGCTGTACTTAATCCGCCCAGCGGTCACCATTTCCTTGCGGGCCTGGTTCGCCAAAGCCTTCATACGGTTCGCATAGGTGGCGTATGCTTCCTCCTGGGGGGTCCCAGAGGATAGCTTCCGGGCATCCTTCACCTCTGCCATTTGGGTTGAGTCCTGTGTGCGCAGTTTCTTCTTCCCATGCTTGTCGGTGTATTCTTCCCGAACCTCCTTGTATTGGAGCTCCCCGGTACGGGGGTCAATTTTCGGCGAACCCTTGCGCTTCAGCACAGCTTCCGGTGATTTGGCGCGGCTGATTAACGTGGACGCCCCGTAATGAATCTCCCCATCCTCATCGGGGTGGGCCTGATACTTCTTTTTCAGGGCAGGGATTCCGTTATCAATCTCGCTCGCCTTCCAGTCCAACTTATGCTTTTCCGCATCAATGACTACCATGGAGTGGCGCACGGCGCGGGCCAGTTCATCCTGACTGGCGCCTTTCAGTGTCATATCTGTAATCAGATTTGATACTTTACCCATCTCCATCTGGGTGGCGCTCTTCGTCATCCGCTTGAACTCATGGCCATCGCGGTAGTAGTGTTCCTTGCCGTCGGCGTCGGTCTCCACTCTCGAATAGCCGTAGCTCATCTTGGGATCGAATCCTTCCAGCCCCTTAAGCGGCGGAGTCGAAGTGATCTTTACCTTGCTTCCGCTCGAATTACACGGAATGACCATCACCGTATCGCCGTCAAAGTCAGCGCCCGATAGCCGAGCGGCGACGTTGGCGTTGATGCCGATCGCGTCCTGCGCATCCGGACCCAGAATCCTGCGTCCATCCGGCTGTTTGTTGTTCACCGTCAGAATCGGAATCTCAAAGGTCCCGCCATGGGGGTACCGAATCAGGGCAACCGTCTCGCCGTCATGGTAGTTTGGGGCGTAAACTTCATCATCCTTCATCGTCGCGATGGGCAGAATTACCTGGTACTTTTGTCTCGGCAGGGCAGCAGCCTGTAAGTGTACCGCCGCTGAATCACAGTCGTTGGCAAAGGTCTCCAGCAGCTGCTTCTTCACCGTGGGATTGGTAAGCGAACAAATCTCGTCAAACTCGGCCTGCTTGTCCGCGGCAGCCAGATTCAGCTGTTTGTTAATCAGCTGCATACTTTGCTTGCTCAGGAACTGGCTCGGCAGCGCGTCCGCCCATTCGCCCCAATCACCTTCGGCTCTCGTTTTGTTGATGAGCCCCAGCTGTGTTACCCCATTCTCGTCCACATAGTGGTACTGGCCGCCTTCTTCCTTGATAAGCGCGCCGAATGGGTTGTTCGGATCGTCGGTCTTGGCTTTCTTCAGCACATCCTGACCAGGCGCTTTGTTGGTGTTAAATATCACGTCTACGCCGTCGGGCATGTCGTCGCTGTAGAAGGCCATTCCCTTCATGTACTTGTCTCCGTCCACCAGAATACGCACCTGTGCATAATGACTGTCGCCCAAATCCAGGTCCTCTACACCTCTGCGAATCTCGATGGTGCCATCTTTCTCGATGCCTGTGTGCCCATCGGGCGCAACGTCATCCCGATAGCGGATCATCAAACGGTCGGAATCCATAGAGGCCGGGTATTCAAACCCTTTTTCAAAGCGTTCCTCACCGTTTTCGTCCACACGCATCTTATAATCGGTGATGGTATGGACGTTCTCAAAGTCGTAAATCTCCTTATGCTCGGTGCCGGGCGGGCAGAGAACCTTGATATTCGTCTGCTTGCCGGGATTTGTCACCTGCGGAACGCCTCCGCCATACACCGCATAACCCTCGTCCTGAAGAATTTGCAGCGCCTGATTGAGTTTTTCCCGGCTGATGCCCAGCTCTCGCTCCACGCCGGTGCCAACGTCAATCATGCCTTTTTCTTTGATCTGCTGACGCAGAAAATCAGCGGTATTCTGAGCGGCGTTAGTTCTCGCGGCGCTGCGCTCATTGAGCAGCGAACGCAAAGTAGACTCATTGATGCCCATTTCCCGGGCAACCTCGGCCTGACTTTTTCCATCGGCCAGCATTGAGCGGGCGCGGGCAATCTGGTCGCTCCTGCGCTGATTGATCGCATTGGAGTAATGCGTTCTCAGCTGCGTCGTGTTCTCCAGTCCCACGGCCTTGGCAATCTCGGCTTCGCTCATGCCTTGCTTGCGCAGCTCCTGAACACGGCTGATGAAATCGCCGCTGTGTTGGTAGGGATCCTCTCCGGAACCCCATGGATAGCGCCCGGAACGCCGGGGCATGCCATAGTGGTAAAGCTCCGTTTTCGGATGCACCTCTTCCCAAATATCCCGGTAGGCTCTGTGCAGCACTTCGGCGGCGCTCATTCCGTAATGAAGTCCCTCAGAATATGCCGTTTCCACCACGGAATCGGGGATCAGGCCAAGCTCAATGTCCTCCAACTCGTCAAATACGTGCATCAGGCAGAGCTCGTCATAGCTATCCTCAGTCATTTCGCTGTTGATGTAATCCCAATTCAGGCTTCCGTCGGCATGGAACATGTCGTCAAGAACTCCCATCGTCGCAAGCTCGTCAATGCGATCGGGCCGACGCTCGCTGTACAGTTCATATACGGTCATGGTCAGCCCTCCTCTTCTTTGATTCGCTTAATGACCTTGTCAAAGGTGATGATCTTATCGATGATTGGTACGATCTCGTCTGCTTCGGGGTTGTGAAATATCACTTCGTCGTTCTGGTAAAGCCGCAGCTCCATCTGAATATCGCCGGGCTTCACCTTGTATTCCAGGCAGAACAGTGCGGCGTATACCATCAGCTGCTCCATGTGCGCCAGCACCTTGCCAGTTTTCAGATCATGAATGCGCAGCATCCCGTTTCTGAAGGCGATAGCATCAGCGGTGCCGTAGCAATTTTCAGAATAGTAGAGCACCTGCTCGCTCTGCATCTTATAGCCAATGGCGTCGTTCACAAACATGTTCAGCGTCTTCTGACTTTTGGGCAATTTCTGTCCAAGCGTGATGCAGCGGCTGGCGAATTCATGCAGTTCGGTTCCCTTCAGAGTCGCCATAAAATTCTTGTAGCTGTCGACCAGCTTATCAGCGTCATAATTGATCCAATGATACTTGCTTGCGCTCAGGAACGCATGGCTTCCCTCAAGGTCTGAATGCCTGTTCCAGTTCATGCAGAACTTCCTCCTTGTTCTCGGGAAATATAAATCTCGAAAAGGACATGTCGTTCATCCGTTTCACGTAATACTTCTGATTGGGCTGTCGATGCGCGTTTGCGTTTGCTTTGCACTCCAGCGTCGCCCAATGCTTTCCCCAGAGAACCAGAAGGTCCGGAATGCCCTGAATATGTCCGGAGTCCAGCTTCGTGACGATGCAGCCTTTGAACAGCGTCTTCAGTTCCCGAATCAACGCTCTCTGAAAGTCGCGTTCCAGTTTGCTCGCTTTCACAAAACCGCTCCCTTCATAGCATAAAGGAAGAGAGTAAGCGCATATTGTCTTCTCTCTTCATAAAAGGGCATGTTTTTCACGCGGACAAAAGAAAAGCCTGCGAATTCGCTTCGCAGGCGGTGGGGAAGGAATTACAGCATGGGATCCGTTGGGTCGATTAAATATAATGCGCAGTATTTCTTGCAGAAGGGGTAATTCTCGCAGCAATTTGTCAGGCAGTCCGCTCCTGGCGGATCCGCCCCGATATAGTCAAAATATACTGCGCGGCTCATCCGCTGTCCGCACTCTGGGCAATACCACAATCGCTCCTTCGGATTCCATTTCATTTCGGAAGAACAAATATCGCAAAGTACGCTTTCTCCGTTTTCATCGTAAGCGGAGTTAGCCCACTCGTCTTTCATGTCCAGTCTATAGATCTTTCCGTACTCGTCTTGTTCTCGTGTCATTCGGCCGCCTCCCTTCTAACCCTGGCAAAGCTCATACCGCTTCTATTTTATCACATTTTTGCCGGGCAGGGGAGGGCTTGAAAATATAAGATTGGTCTTATCGCATCTTCCTCTCTTTTTATCATTAACGAGTTCAAAATTATCCGTTTTGAGGCTTGTGGCCAAATGCCCACTTTTTCTCCTATACTCTCTATAATTATTTATTTTTTAACTTTTTATAGAAAGGTATAAAAAAAAGTGGGCAAATGGGCAGAAACGCTGTTTTTCACCCAAAAACCCTCGAAAAGTGAACTTATGTGGCCTTATATGAAGTTATTTCACTCATTTTTCTGCCCACTTTTATCCCGCAAAAGTGGGCTTTTGCCCACTTTTTCTGGCCACAGCCCACTTTTTCTTCGGGAATTTTACTTCAAAACCCAAACAAAAGTGGGCAAATGGCCATTTTTCAAAACAAAAGTGGGCAGAGATTTTCACACGTCCTCACTCGCTCTATGCTGCGATTTCTCACTTTCAAAGCCATCTGGATAGCGCGCCGCCAACTTATCAAGGTTCATCTGCATCACCTTTTCCAGCGAATATCCCAGGGCGTCCGCAACCAGCGCCAGATACCACATCACGTCGCCCAGCTCCTTTGCCAGATGTTCGCGGTCCAGCGCATGGCCCTGAAACAGATGCTTCTTGAAAATATCAATCGCTTCGCCCGCCTCGCCGTTCAGACCCATCAGCCCGTGCAAAATCCGCAGCGAGTTATCATCAGCCTTCATCCAGGGCAGGGGACTCTCCGTGCGCAGCGCAGCCTTTTGGTACTTATTGGGGGTCATCTTTTTTTTTTCATCCTTTCTTCTCATAAGACCGAAAAATGTTCCACGTCTCCTACCGTAATCACTCGGTCGATCCCGGCGTTTTTAATCATGCGCCTGCAAATCAGACAGGGCTTCACTTGACTTGGCGAAAGCCGTTCACCCTTTTCAAAGCCCGCCAAATATAACGTGCTTCCCATCATGTCCCGTCTGGAAGCGGACAGAATCGCATTTTGTTCGGCGTGTACAGCCACACATTTTTCGTACTGCTCTCCGTGGGGAATGCCGTTCGCTTCCCGGAAGCAGTAGCCCGTATCGCAGCAGTTTTCCTCGCCGCGGGCAGCGCCGTTATAGCCGGTGGCAATGATCTCGTCGTTCTTCACAATGACCGCGCCATACTGCCTGCGGATACAGGTGCTCCGCCGGGCCACCATCGCCGCGATATCCAGATAGTAAGCGTCCTTACTCGGTCTCTTGTTTTTCATAAAGCACCACGTATCCTTTCTTCAAGCTCTCGGGCACATTGATCAGCCGCTGATTCGCGCTGCCACGCCAGTCCAGCTCCATACTCGCTGTGTCCTGTTCGAACCTGCCGTCCACCAATACGTCGATGTGCTTCAGCAACTCCTTGCGATTGTCCTCCCACTCCATGATCTGTTCAAAGGTATAGCCTGTGTAGCACCATACGCTCAGACCCTTTGCCTTGGCAAACTGCGCCAGCTCCAGCGCCGCCATGGGTTGCAGAAACGGTTCGCCGCCGCTAAGCGTAATGCCGGAAAGCAGCGAGTCGCTGACCATCATTTTTTTAATGAATTCCGTATCCATTTTCTCACCGCCATACATTGGCCAGGAGCCTGGATTCTGACAGCCCTTGCAGTGGTGCAAACACCCCTGAAAAAATATCGCCAGCCGCACGCCCGGCCCATCCACATAACTGTTCGCTTCAAGGCCGTAAACACGAAAAATCATTGTTCTTTTTTTCTCCTTTCTTTTCTGAAAAAGAAGAGGGCAAGCGTTCTCCGCAAGCCCTCAAATATCATTTTTCTCTGTTCGCCAATACGTCGCAGGCGTTCTTACACGTCAGCACCAGCCAGTAACCGACGATGACGGGCCACGCCGATCTGCCCAAAAACAACAAAACGGCCACCCCGGCCGCAATCAGCATCAGAAAATATACGCATAGCTGCGACGCTTTCTGCCAGAAGCTCATGCGCTTGCCTGCGCTTTCACGGGCTTTTCGCCATAAACGATCTTCTCGTAAGCCTCGATTGCTTCCATGTAGTTGTCGTAATTCCCCTCGAATGCCCCGTTGATATGCAGCGTGTAATAGCCGCGAGGGTCGCGCTTGATTTCAGACTCCATGCTTCACCCTGTCCCTTTCTTCCGCCTGCTTGGCGTTGTTCCATCTGTCCAGCGTGCCCACCAGATAACCGGTAATGCGGCGCACCCGTTCAAACGGCTTGCCCTCTACATGATAGGTCAGCTCAACGTGCTCCTTATCGATCACGTTAATGTCCATTCCTTTCAGCTCACTGCCGTACTTTTCCAGCCCACGCTTCTGATAAGCAGCGATTTCTTTTTCGCTCATTGGCCAGCCGATTACGTTAATCAGCATGAGAAATATCTCCTTTCTGCTCTGTGTCCTCATCCGGATTCCACGAATCCTCCGAATCGATGCGGTCAATGGTCTCGCTTTCAGTAAAGCGGTGCCGTCTACCGCATTTGGGGCAAATATCCCCGATAATGCCGTTGTAGCCGCACACAGGGTCTCGATCCACCGGATGGTTGATGCTGCCATAACCGATACCGCATTCCTTCATATGGCGAATGATTTTTTCAAACGCCTCCAGATTCTTGCTGGCGTCTCCGTCCATCTCCACATAGGAAATGTGCCCCGCATTGGTCAGGGCATGGTACGGCGCTTCGATTTCTATTTTTTTCGCGGCAGTGATGGGAAAATATACCGGAACATGGAACGAGTTCGTGTAATACTCCCGATCGGTCACGCCTTCAATCTCTCCGTAGAATTCCCGATCCAGCTTCACAAACCGTCCGGACAGGCCTTCAGCAGGCGTCGCCAGGCATGTCACGTTCAAGGACAGGTTCTCGCTCTGGCAATCGCAGTAGTTACGAATATAATGAACGATTTCCAGCCCCAGCTTCTGCGCTTCCTCGCTCTCGCCGTGATGGTGGCCCGTCAGCGCCTTGAGCGTCTCTGCCAGGCCGATAAAGCCGATGGATAGTGTGCCGTGGCGCAGCACCTCCAGCACCGGATCATCCGGTTGCAGCTTTTCCGAATCCAGCCACACCCCTTCGCCCATCAGGAAAGGGAAATTGCGCGCACGCCGGGCGGCTTGCACCTTAAAGCGCTCCAGCAGTTGCTTCATCACATAGCTCAGCATGTTGTTGAGGTGCGTGAAAAATACCCGCGTGTCCCCATGGGCTTCAATCGCAAGCCGGGGCAGGTTGATGCTGGTGAAAGAAAGGTTTCCTCTGCCGGGCGCGATCTCCGGCCCGCATATATTGCCCATCACCCGCGTGCGGCAGCCCATGTAGGCCACCTCGGTTTCCGGGTGTCCGGGCTTATAGTATTGCAGGTTGAAGGGCGCATCCAGAAAGCTGAAATTGGGGAATAGCCGCTTGGCGGAAACATGCATAGCCAGCCGGAACAGATCGTAGTTGGGGTCGTCCGGATTGTAGTTTACGCCTTCCTTTACCCGAAAAATCTGAATCGGGAAGATCGGCGTTTCTCCGTTGCCCAGGCCCGCCTCCGTGGCCAGCAAAAGCTGCTTCATGGCCAATCGCCCGGCCCAGGAGGTGTCCATGCCATAGTTGATGCTGCTGAAGGGCACCTGCGCGCCGGCCCGGCTGTGCATGGTGTTTAGGTTGTGAATCAGCCCCTCCATCGCCTGATAGGTGTCGCGGATAGTTTTCCGCATGGCGAAGTTCGTTAGCCAATAATCGTCCACCGTGCTCCCTTTGCGCAGCGTGTTCCATAGCTCCTCGCCCTCGCGCAAATATCGCTGGTAGGTCAGCCGCACGCCGTCCGCCATCGCATAGTCGAAGTCTACGATGCTCTGGCCGCCGTGCTGGTCGTTTTGGTTGCTCTGAATTGCAATCGCCGCCAGCGCCGCATAGCTGCCGATGGACTTTGGCTCCCGCAGGTGACCGTGACCCGTATTGAAACCACCCTTGAATAGCTTTCGCAGCTCGATCTGCGTGCAGGTGGTTGTCCATCCGTAGAAGTCCAGATCGTGGATATGAATCCAGCCCTTGCGATGCAGATTGGCGATCTCCGGATCCACCATGGTTTCCAGATAATATTCTTTGGCGGTATTCGCTCCCTGCTGAAGCATCGCGCCCATGGGGGTATCGCCGTTGATGTTGCCGTTTTCCCGTTTGAGGTTGCAGTCCCTCGCGTCAGAGCGGTTGATCTCGTCGCAGATCTTCATCACCGTCTGACCAAAGTTGAGTTCGTTCATATTCTTATTCCCTCGATCCTCCGTCTTATAGGAATTTTGCCGCCCAGATCAGCGCCAGCGCCAAAATAGCCGTAGGAATCCACGTGGGAGCAAGCACCCATAGCCACGACCATTCGATCACGCCAACCAGCTTGAGAACAATAAATATAACTGTCAGTGTGCTGCACAGACCCAATCCTCCGCCGGCGCAGTTATGCTTGTTCATGCTCCGTTTCCTCCTTGTCCAGCTTTTCCTTGATCTGCCCCAGAATGCCTTCCACCAGATTTTTCGTCTTTGGATGCAGGATCATACCGGGTTCATGCGTTTCATACCACGAGAAGATCTCACGAAGATTGCCGCTGCGGAAACTGAAACTCCACCAGTCGGCGATCATTTCGATCACATACTCCAGCGGCATTTCCAGGATCTCCTCCGGCTCATCATCGCGCACCAGAATCCAATACTGCCAATGATGCGGATTGCAGTGAATATGATGCAGCCACGCATAATTGAAGTCGGCTACAACCTTGTGGGATTTGTTGCCGCCATAGAAATATGCGTCATAAGCGTCATATTCTTCAGGGGATAGCTTGCTGTTGTCATGCATGGAAATATGGCACCGCAGCTTGTACTCATCCACCTTGGGAATCATGTCCTGGCAGTGAAGAACGATCCAGTCGGCTGCTTTCTGGACTGCGGAAAAATGACCTTTCAAATAGTCGTCATACAGCTGGCTCATCCTTTAGCACCTTCTTCCACGGCAGCCTCTTCATGACACCATTCCTTAAAAATATCATAGTACGCGCCACGGTTGCCGCCGATCTTCTTGCAGATCGCCATGGCCAGCCCCTTTTCCTTATCAAAGGGTTCGCCGTTCTGGGCCTTCACCACGGTTTTCGAGCCGTCCAGCCAGAATACGATGGTTGCGGGCGCATTGAAAATAACGCGCTCGATCGCAACGATAAGGGGCAGTTTTCCTTTACAGCGCTCCATCTTCAACAGTTCGTCGTCGATGTAGTCGCAGCGAATGCCGTAAATGAAGTTAAGGCTTTTCTTGATCTCCTGCAAAATATCGCTCCTATTCATGGACTCATTCATCTTTTTTCTCCTCCGCTTTCTGTTTAACCGTCGTCAGCAGCTTGAAAATATCCTCCGCCTGCTGTCCCTGAAAGGCGTTCACGATCGTAATCGCCTTGCCGTCTTTCTTACCCACAATGCACAGTCGATTGTCCGGCCCGTGGGTCAGGTCAAAGCTCACCATCAGCACCTCAGTCGGCGCTACCGGAATCTGCTGCATATCGCTTCCTCCTTACAGCTTATTAAGCTCCATAAACTTTTCCAGCGCCATACGCTTGGGGTAGGCGCTCGTGTTTACCCGAATCTCCGGAATACACAGCTCACTGTCAGACATCGTGGGAATGCTGACCCACACATCAATGTTCTTAATGCCCTCCGCGTTCGGAATCAGCTCTTCGGCCCGGTCGATCAATTCCTGACCTATCACTTTCAGCATCTCAATAGCCATTTCCCGGTATTCCATCTTATTCACCCCTTATCCAAGCGTCATGGTCACGTTCTTACCCGCCTTGTCCGCCATGCTCGACGCAATCGACTGGTAAATTTTGCCCACGTTGTCCAGATTGCGCTGGTAGTCGCTCATGAGGCCATCCAGCTTCCCGTCAAACCGCTCAAGAAGCATTTCCTTCGCCTTTTCCGTGGCGTCCTCCATGATCCGGTTGCCGTCCACCTTAGCCGCTTCCCTGGCGATAGCATCGGATACGCTCTTGCTTAGCTTGCCGTAGCTTTCCTTGACCGCATCGCGAACGCATTTCTGCGTCTGCCGGGCCAGATCGTCCTCCACACAGCGCACCGCATGGTTTACCACTCGCCCAACCTCATGGGCGGCAGCGTTATTGATTGCCCGGTCTACCACGTCGTGCTGAATATCCACCACCGTCAGTTCGCCCACATGATCGCAGGCCTTGCTCACAAGCCGCACAGTCCTGCGCAGTTCGTGATGACAATATACTGCCGCCAACACGGATGCGCCGGAAAGCACCAGCAGACCAATTCGCTCCATACGGCGGAGCTTGCGCTCAAATTCTTCCTCACGGGAAACAGTGCGATTATCCATATCCTTATACTCCTTTACCATTTAATGAATCGACTTTCGTTGAACGTCTTCTTGTCCTTCAAAGCCCGGCTGATGGCCAGATCAATGCCGCTGCGGCTTTTCAGATGATAATAGTAAAGGTCATGGAACGGCGTGTTCAGCCGGTCGATCCGGCCGCTTGCCTGTACCATGACCTTGTAGGAATAATTCTGGGAATAAAAGAGAATGGTGTCCGTTTCGATGCAGTTCCAGCCCTCCGAGCCTGCGCCATAGTTCACAAAATACACCCAGCGATTGGTCTTGGGAATGGGTTCGTGCTTGTGTCCGTTCCATTCCGCCACAGCCGTTCCTGCCGCCCAGCCCAGTGATTTCAGGATTTCCAGCTCATAATTAAAGCTGTAAAATATAATCATCCTCGGGTGCTTCTCGGCGATTTCCAGCGCCATTCTCTGACGGCTTTCGTCCTGGTTGACGGCTCGTCGTAAGCAATAGCACAGCCCGCCTGCATTCTCAATCGGCTCGTTCTTCCAAATATCCCAACGTGAGCGCATCAGGTCCTTGTACAGCGAAATATCATACTGCACATAGACATCCTCGTGATGCGCCTGTGCGGGACGCTTGAAATCCATGTCAATCAGAATGGAGTCCCGCAGCCTTTCCAAACGCCCCTCACCCAGATACCGCTCGATTTTCGGAAACTTCGCCGCATGAGAATATACAATGTGCTCCCGTGTAAACTGGGTGCGATTCTTGTAAAACCCATTGGCGATAAACAGCGGAATATAATCGCTCCAGTTATCGCCCGGCGTAGCCGACAAAAGAATCCATCGGTTCCGCCTTGCAATTTTCAGGAAGCTCTTTACCCATACCCCGCTTCCCACCACGCGCTGCTCGTCAAACACAAAGAAAGCGTTCTCCGCCTCCGTATATTTGTGCACGTTGTTCCAGCTGTCCACTACCACCTTGTTGCCGTATAGGTTGGTCTCCTTTGTGGTAGAAAGCAGGAATGGCGCCAGCTCCTTTTCCCATTCGAAGGTATCGCGCTTGCGGGCGGTGGTGATGATGTAAAGATCCATCGGCGGATCGTCCATGGGAATATAATCCTCGCCCTGGAGACAGGCAATTTCGCCGCCGTTTTCCAGATAGTAATAGCTGATCGCCGTCAGGCTTTTTCCGCTGCCAACGCCCCCACATACCACGCAGCCGTTCTTCATCCGCTGAATAGCCTCCAGCTGATGCGAATAGAGATTGATTCTTGCCAATGCCATCCCTGCTTTCTTTAACCGCTTCTTAAAACGGATCGTCCTCGTAGTCCTCCCGGCGACGGCGATAGCGCTCCGCATACGGGTCATCGTCCAGATCCTGCTCCACATACATCGTGCGAATATACAGACTCAACTGATGGTTCACCGGGTCGTACTCATACGGGTTCAGAATCACATTCACGTTCTTCACCCGCATGTGGTCGATACAGGCAACGCTCTCCTCATCCAGCAGCACAGGCTCGCTGTCGCCGCTTACCAAATATACCTTCGGCGGGTACTTAACCGGCGCGCCGCTGCGCGTCCTGTACATCAGCACGCCCGTCACAAAGTATTCGGGGACGAAGCTCTGCGGATCGTCGTCCGGACGCGGTCTGGTTTCGCGCACCTTAAAGCCCGCCTTAATCAGATCCCGCGCTTGCTCCGGGTCTGGGATCACGATGCTCGCCTTGCGCCGCGCGTCGTTAAAGCGATCGTTGGCGGGGTCGCCGGAAAAGTTGGTCTGGAAAATGAATCGGGTGTTGTCCACAGCAATGGTCTTTCCAATCATAGGTCATTACTCCTTTACAAATATCTTGCTTTCTCCGTTGTCGTCGGTGATAGTAACAATAGAACCTGGCGTGAACCAGCATTTCTGCGAGGCCCAGGCCAGGTCCAAAGTCGTCATGGGTTCAACTTCGAGCAGGTAGCTTCGATTCCCACTCTTTACCAGGAAGAATCGGTTACACTCCGTCATGCGCATCTCCTTCCGGCGGCACATCGTATGGGTCATCCGACTGGAACCATTCGAAATCGCCGTACTTGGAGATGGTCTCAATGGCGTCATCCACCAGCTTATCGTAATAGCTGCGGTCAATATCGCCTTCGCGATGAAGCGCCGCAACCATCTCGCTTTCCATCCAACGGAAGCCCTTGCTGCCCGTCGCCGCGGCGTATTTGCCGCCCGCTTCCCGCAGCAGCATGCCGCCTCCGCTTCCGGCGTTTACCGGCGTGAATTCGCCTACGCGCCCCACAAAGCGGTAGTCGTGTCCCGCCGCAATCTGCTCGTCCAGTGTGCGCAAATATCTTTCATCCTGAACTGGCAAGCCTTCTTCGCCAGAGGCTTTGTAATCAATCCAGTCCTCCAGATTCATGTGAAGCTCTTTCAGCTTCTTTTTGAGCAGGTCTTCCTCATTGCTCACATCTGGCAGCGCTTCGTTCATGTCCAGATACAGCGCGCCGCTTACCGAGAAGGTCTCGCACATGTCCTTGAACTCAAGCGGCTCGCGGCTGAACAGGGTCTTGAACACATAGGGCACCGCAAACTGCTTGCCCGTGGCCGTCCATTTCCCGTCTTCCTTTCCGCCTTTGTATCGGGCAATGTATACAGCGTCGTTCACTAAGCACATCTTATCGTAGGTGGCCTCATGCTCAAAGGTGTAGCCATAGCGCTTGCCGTAGTCCATCACAAAAGCGATGATATCCGGGTCTGCGTCTGGAATCTTGATGGAGTCTGTCTTGATGTGCGCCACGGTGAAGCCCCGCTTCTGCACCTCGTGCTTCAGGTTTACCATGAACAGCGCGCCGCGCTTAGCCACGATGTTGTCGCGATTACGCGGATCGCGGAAGGCGTTCTCGAAGGCTGCGCTGGTCAGGCCGTATACGGAATTGATAGCCGTCTTCAAGGCGTTTGCCAGCTGCTTCGACGTCATTTCGCCGTTAATGACTTTCTGTACATAAGGTGCCAACTTACCATCCAGGATATGATTCACTTCGTCCCACGCCTCGTGCTTGATGCTCACGCGGCCGTCTACGATTTCCTTAAAGCGGCGGGTGAATGTGGGACCAAACAGGCATTCGGCAATCACGCTGTGCGGGTGCATGGACGCAATATCCAACAGCGCCACATTTCCGTACATTCCCGGCTCAGCATAGACGTATCCGCCTTCGCCTACCTCCTCGCCTTGGTAGATGCTTACATAGCCGCGCTTACTCTGACCGGGCATGGGATTTCCATCCTCATCCACCCATTCGAAGGCTGGCGCTTTGTCGCTGGGTCCAAAATAATATCCGGGAAAGTAGGGGAGTAAGCTGTCTTCCTCGCCGTGGAATTGCGACATCATTTCCGGGCAGGCGTCCTTGAGGAATTTCAACACTTCCTGCTTCAGCTCGTGCACCGGCTGGCTTAGATCACGGTAGTTGAATTCCGCCTGCGGCCTGCGCACCCGGTCAAATATGATTCGTGTGGTCAGGCTGTTGGTGGTGTCGTTCACCGTCATTCCGGCGATGTCTGCCAGAATCTGCCGTGCCGTCCAGTCCGCCGAAAGGTGATTGAATACCGCTTCCGTGGCGATTACGTCGTTGTCGCAGTATTCGGCTACCTTGGGCCACATTTCCTCCGGCACAGGCTTGTCCCATGGCAATCCAAGCTCCTGATGGTGAATGCCCAGCTCAATTTCGAATTTCTTCAGGCTCTTCTTATTGCCTGCTGAGGCGAAATCGTATACGTCCGTGTAGCTGACATTATACGCTTCCCCAAAGAAAGCATCGCTGCGCTTGCCGCCGGATATAATCCGCTGACTCAAGTTGTAGAGCTGCATATTGCTGTAGCCCATCAACCTTCCCCAGAGAATATGATTATCATAGCGGCGGCAGTTGAAGCCGATCAGGCGATAGCGCATCAGCTCTTCCACTTCAGCAGGCGTAGGGTTAATCATCCGAACAACCTTTTTGCCCTCGCCCTGGAGTTTCCAGTTGATGAGGAAGAGGTTTGGGAACACCTCCACATCGTAGAACACGATGGGAGCCTCACTTGGAGCTTCGGCCTCCGCTTCCTTGTCCTTGGAGCGGAACTGCATCTTGCCCACCAGTTTCAGGCAATAATCGGCCTGATGGGTGCTTCGCGCTGCAAAGGCGTATACGGCATTTCGCATGTCGCTCACATCGTAGCTCAGCTTTTCGTCGTGATACACATCCTCCAGAATCTTGTAAATGAAATCGATACTGGGCTTGGTGCCGGGATGGATTTCCTTATCCAGATTTCTTTTAATCAGCGCCCGCAATCCCTTTTCGCTTTGCACAGAATCAAAGTTTACCGTTTTTTTCGCCTCCTTCAGCGGCAGTCCATGGGTAAGGGTAGCGATGGGTAAGTCGTTGCACAGAGAGAGTTTTCTGCGCAGACTGGAATTGCCGTTGAACACCTTCACCTCAATGTGATCGGCATAGATGCGGCTTAGCTGCGTCACGTCGCCCTGGTAAATATAATGCAGATGGATGGCCTTGCCGCTCTTGCTCACCTCCGCATACGTCGGCGGCCATTTGGATGCCTCCTCCAGATTGCGCTCAAAGCTCTTTTCACCATCCGCCCCCAAAATATCAAAGTCGATTACAATCAGGTTCAGCGGCGTTTTCACATAATGCGGCTTTGAAGTGTCCAGATCAGCAAGCGTTGTCTGCACATTCTCCCACTTCCGCGAGGGTGTTCCGTTGTCGTTGGCATACTGCGCCGGACAGGAAGCGTACTCCCTGTCAAAGCGACTGGGCTGCGCTTTCAGATCGAGCGCCGGCTTTGGAATCTGAGCGGGTTCCTCTTTTTCCTGCTTCTCTTCTTCAAATTTCTCCTTCCGAAACCCCCGATAATAGCTTCTCACCCGCGTACCATCGGAGAGAATTTCCCGCTCGCTGTATTCACGGAAGTAGTTTTTCAACTCTTCCTTGAATGCGCGCTGCGTGTAGGGATAGCCAACCTTCGCATCCTCACAGTAGGTCTTGTACATCGTCCATGCGGCCTTGAGCGTAGTCTCGTCGCTTTTGTTAAACACGGCCCAGCTGTCCAGCACGAAATTGTAGAAGTCATTGGATGCGCTGAGCATGGAGAGCGGCACGTAATCGTCGTAAGCGTCCGGCTCTTGTAAATATACATCCATGCAGTGCTTGGCAATGGCGCCCAGCTCAAAGGTAATCTGCTTCATGAGCTGCCTGTATTCTCCGGGACGAATCTTTTCGCCTGTAGGCGATACATCGATCAGTCGCCTGAGCAGGCCGCTCTTCGCGTCCGTAATCTTCACCGGGCGGTTTGTGCCCATGAACAGAAAGCACTTGAAATTGTTCTCATACATCTTGGAGAACTTTTCATTCACGCTCATTCGCTCATGAGAAACCAGGCTGTTCAGCCGCGTGTTGTCCTCAATCCGGCTCAAATCGCCGTCGTGCTCAATAGCCACCAGCGGATTCTTCTTGAAGGGTTCCAGTGCGAAAGCATTGTTGCTTTGCCCCAGATCCTTCGATACAAACGAAGCCGTGTACCCCTCGAACAGCTGCTCGATGATGCCGATGATGGTGGACTTACCCGTTCCTGCGGCGCCATAAAAAACCATGAACTTTTGCAGTCTGCGGCTGTCGCCGGATACGATGCTGCCGATAGCCCATTCGATTTTCTTGCGTTCGGCCGGAGAATATAACACACTCACCAGCCGGTCCCATGCGCTCACGTCGCCCTCCTCCAACGGATAGGGCAGACGTTTGGAGGCATAGTCCTGGCGATTGGTAGGCGTATTCTGAAAGATCAGCTTTTCATCCAGCATGTGGAAGGAATCGCGCATCTGCCGCTGACAGTATTTGTGCCAAACGTCGATCATGCCGCTTTCCGCGTCCCACAAATGCAGCACCTTATAGCCGTTCTCAAAGCGCGAAGCATTCTCCTTGGCGTACTTGTCCAGCTCTCCATCGATGATATCCACCGCATCCTGCTCACTGGTAGACCACAGGCCCTTTTCCTCTACCCAAATGGCGTAAAAATCTCCGCCGCGAATCATCAGATGCTGGCTGGGATTCCTGATGATAAACTTAGGATAGATTTCGGTCGTCCCGCGCTTGGTCTGGCGGGTAGAAATCATCAGAAAGTCGATCATTGTTTACCCCGCCATTTCGTCTTTTTCTCGAATCTGCCGTTCAATGTTTTCCAGCCTGAGTTGCTGCTCGGCGACTACGCCGCCCAACAGACCGACGCAGCAGAACAGCAGAAAGATGGATCCTCTGCAATCTTTCAGACGGCGATTCATCTGCCGCAGCGCCTTTTCGTGCTGCTCCCGTGTCACATACAGCTCGCTCAGGTTGACGAATGCAATTTTTCGAAAATCAGTCATCGCTTTCTCGGCCTCCTTCATAAAGGTTCTCATTCAGGTACCACATCATCTGATACCAGATTTCTGCATCGCGCATATCGTGCTCCGCGTCGCTAATGGTAAACAGCCCGCCAAGACCGGAGGGCAGATACTCCCTTCTCATGAACCTGTCGAGAATATCTGCCGCCGCAATCTTGTCGAAGTGAGCGTCGTCCATATCCCTAAGGCCCAGGCTTTCGATCATTTCAAAAAACCATTTAGCCGTTCGATCGCCCAGACCCGGATCGTCTGTAATGTGCTCCTCGCAGCGCTGAGAAAGAGCCACCATCATTTCCAGCACACTGCACGGCTTTCCCATTAAGGCTTCTTCCACCAGCGCCGCATCGTAATTGGATTCATAGGCGAACCGATAACGAAGATCAATTCCATCATCCGCTCGATTCCCATCCATCTCCAAAATATAAATAAATTCCGTCTCGTGAAGCAGACGGAAGAGCTTTCTAAAGGACTTTTTCCTTGCGTATTTTCCGCTGCACACAAGATGGATCATCCACTCGAAATATGCGTCCTCAATTCTGTCCAGCTCTTCCTGCTCCACCCCTCCCTGGATCCTCAAATCATATCACCTCAAGTATTGACCAGATACGGCTTCTCCCGGAGCACATCCGCATAGCTTCTCGGATCGGCCAGAATCTCATAGTCCGCCTTCAGGCGGTCATTGCGCACAAATACGCTGTCAGGCTCATAGTCGCCAAAGTGATTCAGGCTGTCCTTGCCGATGGTCTCCTCAATTTCGTCATCGCTCATGGCGTGATCGCTGTCGTCCGTAACCGTACCGTCGGCATAGTAGGTCAGGCTGATCTCGTCATAGCCATCCTGCGTGCCAAAATCATCCGGTGAAATCACGCACGGAGCCTGAATCGGTGCAGGCTTTTTTTCTTCGGTATAGCCCAGCTTCGCGGTATACTGGCTGTAAGCAGTCCGATCCTTTTCGGTAGGCTTTTGGAGCTTTTCTTCCGGCTGCGGATGTTCCTTGCGGAATGCGGCCTTCACCGAATCGATTTCGTCCTGCACCAGCTGCTCGTATTTATCTTTCATCAGTTTGTTGGCGGCCAGGAATCCAGCGGCGCCGCCAGCCGTAAAAAATATAACTCCAATAACACCCTTGTTCATTACTTCATTTTCCTCGCTTTCTACGTTTCAACGCACACCCTGCGCTTTTTTTTTTAATTTTTCGCATTTTCAGCCCGTCTTCTGTGGCCATCCTCCCCACCAAGAATAATGTCGTTCTGCTCCTGGCTTGTAAATTTCTTCAGGCATTGACGGTAATATGCGTCGCTTGTCCGCCCGTCGTACAGGCCTTTGTCGTAGGCAGAGCATTCCCTGCGGCGCTGCTCGTTTTGCTGATAATCGGAAATCTGACGACGCAGCCCGTCGTTTTCCCGAAGAATATGGCTGTTATCGGTTTTCTGCTTTTTCTGGTTTTCCAGTAAAAACAGCACCAGCATTGAAAGGGCTGTGATAACGAACGTCAGGATGATTGCTCCGATCATAGTAAACGCGCCGCAGGGCGCTCCCTCCTTCTGTTTCACGCACGTCCTCGGCATTCACCGGTCCGCGCTTGCTTCATTTTCGTTACTTGTTTGTTTCCGCGTCGCAAACTGTGTTTGCTCCTTAGTTCTTAATTGTCAAAACAGTTACAGCCAGCCCGCCAAACAGCGCAGATGCGCTCAGCAGAATGCCGCCGACAATATGGCGTTTGCGACTGGTATCCAGCAGATTGTCCAGGGAAAATATAAAAGCGTCCAAATACTCCATTCGATCAACCCTTCTTCATTTTCTTCGGTTTGGTCAGCACGGCCACGCCGCCAATCAGGCAAACGCTGGCCATCGCCGCGAGCATTACGCAGGTCGCGGTTTTCAAAGCGGTATCCATGCCTGCACCCCCTTTCCCCAAATATAAAAGAAAAGGGGCCTATCCCTTACTCGGTGATAAGCCCATTCTCCTGCGCATGTTCCAGAATCACGCCGTCCACGTTGAAGTCCAGCAGGAACACCTTTTCGTAGTCCCCGGGCTTGTCGCTACGCTTGCGATAGACTTCCTGAATGCCGAAATCCACGTAATTGTCGCCGTGATCGTCCTTGTTCTTATCGTACACCCAGCCGACGGACTGCCCGGCCAAGCTCTTGTCGATGCCCAGCATCTCGTAGACCTCGTTCAGGAACAGGAAGTTGTTTGACCGCAGCATGTGATTGGCCAGCTCCTGCTGTGCATTGAGGAAGAACAGGTTGTAGTCAGCGTTCGGTTCCGCTGCACGCGCCTCGCCATAGGCAAAATATCGCGCATAGTCGGACAGACCGGGACCCAGAACGGTCACATTCTTCTTGACTTTCTTTTCTTTCCCGTTCTCATCCGTTTCCACAACCTCAATCTTTTCCTGATGTCCGTTGAAGCGCAGCTCGCGGTCCACATCCTCACCAAAGCGCTGAATGACCCGGCCGCGATACTGCTTAAAGCCCGCGTCAACCGCCGCATAAGCCGCCGCCAGCGCCATATTGCGCTTGCGCAGAATGTTGTTGCTGGTCAGAATGCCGGTAACGGACAGCGCGCCCACCGCTACCGAAGGCCCATAGAGCTTCACGAATTCCACGCTGGTCTTCATATAGACCTTCGTAAGATCATGCTTTTCGGCCCGTTCGTCCTTAACCCGCTCATACTTCTTATGAACGGCTTCGGCGTCCTGCTTGTGCTTTTCCAGCACCGGATCCAGCCTGCGAGTTGCCTTGCACGCCATCACCGTGCTGCCGATCATGCCACCAATGCCCGTGAACACCAGAATTTCTGGGCTGTGCTTTTTCAGGGTCAACTTCGCCCCGTTCAAAAAGGGCCTCACATCGAATTTCATTTCTTTTCCTCCTTATCGAATGCCGCTTGTCGTGTTCGCCGCCAGCTTGCGCATTTCTTCGTCACGCTTTTCCACGATGCCGATCAGCCGATCCAGATACCACCGGGCTTTCTTCAGATCTTCAAGCCCGTTCTTGCTCTTCCAGCGGCACATGTATTTGAGTACATTGCCCGTGTTCGTGGCCTCGCCGCCAACCAGATCCTCGGTAAAGGCTTCGATTACATCAATGGTCTCCAAGCCGCTCTTGCTCTGGTAATGTTGGGGGTGATTTACATTGTCTTCGGTCTTTGCTGTGTCAGCTTTGTTGAGCTGATTATTCAACTCACCATAGGCTTTGCGGATGTTTTCGAAAGCTGACTTTGTAGTGCTTTCCATATCGATAGCTTCAGAACTCGTGTCCATAAATATGATACCTTCTTTCCGTTGTCTTGCGCAGGCGGCAATGGTTCCAAAACCACCTGGCGCGCCATTTCAAGTGACTCTTTTTACTCGAAAAACCGCAATGGTTGCAATGAAAGAAATATTCTTTGGCTTTCCAGCCCCTCAGATGAGGTTCGCCATGCAATACGCTCCAAGGCGCTATGCTTCGCCAGCCGCACCAGGGGCACACCCTCAGCTTCTTTGTCTCGTCTTTCATAAGCTCGTTGCCCTCGGCAGGCTGATAATATAACCGTCACGCACATGCTCCACATGAGCGTTCCGCAGGTCGGTCCAGCCATACTTGTTGTCGGTATACTGGCAGCTGATTCCCGCCATGTCGAACAGATCGGCCACGCTCACCACGTCAAAGCGCTCCAGCAGCTCCTCCATGCGATACAGCACTTCTTCCGCGTCGCCGCGGGTCTCGAAGACAATATCATCATAGCTGTACTGCGCCTGCGCTCTGGGGCGGTTGTAGCTGGGCCGTTCGTCCCGATCCTGATAATACTGGCGATAGGCCACCTTTGCACCGGGGCTTCCGCTTTTTCCACGGCTCGGTTCGCCCAGCAGCATGTTGACGCCGTTGCACACAATATCGCTGATCGCCCGTTTGATGGAAGGCACCAGCACATCCATCAAAATATAGCTCTTCACGCTCTCCACATCGCCGGGAACAAAAATGCTTCCGGCTTTCGCAAGCCCGCTCTTTTTGCGCTGCTTCACGTTGCCGGTCACTACCTTTTCCGTTCGCTTTTCCGGCATCGGCTCGTGCAGCTCCTGCTCTTTGGAGCGATGGGAGTTCGGTTTGTAATCTTCCGCCATGAGAAATATCCTCCTTTTCGCTTTGCAAACTGTATCTGTGCCTTACACTGCACGGGAACGACGGCGCTTGCCAATGCCCATCTGAGCGTTATAGCCCTCCCTTGCAAGCCTTCCGCTGGTCACACGCCGCCAGAGCGGCTGATGCTGCTTCTGGATCTTCGAAAGCATCTTGCGTCCCTGACTGGTGCGCTGCAAATTCTGCTCCTGCGTGTGAGGCATGCCAAGACACAGCACCTTGTTTACGTGAGGAACGCCCATGGCCTTCAGCCGGGCTTTGGCAATCCCACGAATGGATGAACGCATACTCATTTATCATTTCTCCTTTCAACTTCGACTTTTTCGTCACTCAAATAGTAAAAAGAAAAAGAGAAGGCGCCTTGTTATCAGCGCCTGCTCTTTATCAGGTTTACTCGTCGATCTCGGGAATCTCGTCCAATTCCACGTCGCTCAGATCGATCTCTTCCGCCTCAGCCGTATTGGCCTTCTTGGTCGCCTTCTTCTGCTGGATCGCGTGCTTAACCTTGCGAACAACCGGAACCATAACGTACTTGGTCAGCAGAGCTGCTCCAACCACGCCCAGTCCGATGATGCCCACGGTCTTGATCACGCTTCCGTTATTGGAAGTTGCTTCCGTCGTCAGGTCCTCAATCGCTTCAGTGTTGATGATTTCGTTCTTTTCGATGTTTTCCATTGTCGTTTTCTCCTTTCGATTTTAGGGTTGTCCCCTCATAAAGCCCCTTGCAAATTTCGCGGAAATCTGGGTCATAACACCAGCCAATTCAGCAGTCAACACTCGGTGTAGCCATACTCAGGCGGATTCATGTGGCTTACCACCAAAACTGGCGTGCGGCCGTCCTTAAGCTGACTGGAAAACCGAAGCTCAATCAGGCCCTTATCGCTTCGCCATCCCAGCTCGTCGCCGACGTCCACTGTGGAAAGGCCAATCTCCATATAAAACTCGTTAAGCGAAATATACGGCTCGCTCATGTTGTTCATCTGCCAGTTCAGCTTGTTCGCTGCTCGCTTGAGCGTTTCCACGTCCGAATAGAAATATCGTCCAAACATGGAATCCAGACAAAGAACCGGAGCCACCGCGCCTTCCGTTGTCTGCACTTCGCTTTGAGCCGGGGCAGGAAGCCGCTCCACTCGCTCACGGTCGATAGCGTCCAGAATCGCTTCTTCCTTCTTTTCACCGATGGTTTCCACCACCTTTGAGCGGTAATCCCGCAGGGTGTTCTCTGCCAGGCTGTAAGCCGTCGCCAGCGCGGCGTTTCTGCGTCCGTTTACGGCGCTCGCGCCAATGAGACACGCAATCGACACACCGCCGGTTACGCCAGCCGGAATATAGCACTTCCACGCCGCCTGAACCGTCTGCATGGCGGTCAGTTTTTTATGCTGCTCTTCTTTTTTCTTTTTCTCAATTCGGCGCATTGCTTCCGGCGTTGCCCGAACGGCCAGCACCGTAGTAGTAATCATGCCGCCAATGCCCACGCCCGTCAGAATCTCAGGGCTTTTCCGCTTCAGGGTTCTGCCAATGTTGTTGGCAACCCCTTTCCAGTCAATTTTTTGCATCTTCATTTTTCTTCCTTTCAACAGTTCGCAAATATCGCAGAACTTCGCCGCACTCATACTCCATCTTTGCAGCGAACCTATGCGTCTCGAAATGGTCGTCGTCCGAATCTCCGAGAATATAATCCAGTTCGGAATACACTTGGCTGACCACCTGAATTGGATCGTCCTCTGATTCACGGATTCTCCGGATCAGCTCACTCAGAAGACATCGCCCGTATACACAGGTCTGAAAATAGGCGTTCCTCTTCGGAAATATCACGAAACTCGAATTCCACCGATACACGTTTCGCCGATACCTTCGCAGCAAGGATATCGCTTCTTCCTGCGTCATGCCCGATCAATCCTCCTCCTTTTCCCACCCCTTCGGGGGCCTCATCTTCTCGGCAAAAGAAAAGAGCCCTTGTGATCGGGCTCCGTTCTTTTTAGTCCTTGTTCAGTTCGGTCAGCTTCGCCTGAACCGCTTCCTCGATTTTCGCGTCCATCTTCTTGTCCTCAACGATATTGTTCACTACGCTGATCACAATACCGCCTACAGTACACAGAAGACCGAGCGCTTTTACCCAGTCAAATTTCTTCATAGCTTTTGCCTCCTTTCCATAATAGACGCAGTTTTTTTCGCGGAATCAATCTACGCCGCAGGTCGGCACCCTGTCTTCTCCGTCGTATTCCGGATCGTCCAGAGAATGTGGCGCGAACGGCGTGTCGATGGAGCACACCGTCAGACCATCGTCCGTGACATAATGTCTGTGATTGAAATCAATCCAGCGATAGCCGTATTGCGTCTCGCCGATATAACAATCCCAGCCAATCATGTCCCCTTCCTCGACTGCTTCCAGCCCTAAAAATGACAGAAACTCGTTCAGCGTCACTTCGCCGCGTAATACCAGATTACGGTTAATGTGGTATTCCGCTTGTACAACTTCTTCCATTGTCCTTTCGAAGAATGCCGCTTTTCCGCAGCAGGGAAGGTAGAATGTCTGCACCTCGTCCCAAGGTGGAAGATCATCCTCGATGTCCTGCTTTTCCTGCTCAACCGCTTTTTCGATCATCGCGTCCGTATCCGGCCCCAGAATGCTGTATACCTTTCGACGATAGCCTTGATAGGCGCTTTCCAATGCTGCGTAAGCGCTGGCGAGAGAGGCCTGCTGCCTGCGGTTGAGCACGTTCGCACCGAAGATGCAGATCAGCGAGGCCGTGCCAACTGCAACCGTGGGAATATAATCCGCGCCGCAAATCTTAACTGTTTCCATAACGGTCAGCTTTGGCAGTGTCGAAGTAGTTCGGCCTTCTTCATAACTCGCTCTTTGGAGCTTTTCGGCCATGATCCGCTCATGCGCTACCGACGTTGCCCGAATGGCAAGCGTCACGGTGGCTACCATTCCGCCCGCACCAAAGCAGGTGAGGATGGTAGAAGCATTTTTCTTAAGCCAATCTCCTATGGTCATGAAATCACTTCCTTTCAATCAACTTTTGTAGATTTTCGAATGCTTCCTTATCCATAAAACCGATTCTGCGCTTGCACAGATCGTCTGCCGCATCAGGCGTAAATATCGCTCGAATGGTATTCTCTCGAAGAATCATGTGCCGTCCCGTCGGATAAGCCCCATGCCATGCAGGCTGCCGGGGATTGATCGTCGGGAAATCCGTTGCTTCCACCAGATCGATGCCCTGCTCCCGTAATTTCTTACATGCGTCGCAGGGCTCGTAATCGCCCATAAGCCAGGTCGATCTCGGCGCTTCCGCGTCTCCCGGCAGCTTTCCGAGCAGCGCGATTTCGTTCTTTTCCTTTCCGCACCAGAAGCAAATCGGGATGGTTGGGTTCACACCGTGTTTCTTTGAAATCTTGATCGTATTGGTTTTCTTTTCCTCCTATCGTCTATCGCGACTGGGTATCCATCCACACTGCGTACAGATGGACCTGCGATGCCGCATTCTCAGCCGCTCATTCTCGCGGTTCTCCTTAATGAGCCGCCGAATCTCCATTTCATCCTCCCATGGCGTTTTCTCCAGCCACAAGAGAAGAAACAGGCATACAAACATGAGACCAATCAGAAAAATCATGGTACATCACCCCTTTCAAGCCGTTCTCGGTTTTACGTTCACATGAATCTCGCGTCCCTTTACACAGGCTTCGATCACATGGTTTTCCGGATTCTGAATCAGATCACCGACCACGGAGCCGCCCTTTTTAGAGAGCATCTTTCGCAGGCCAAACAGCATTCCGAGTTTGCTCTGCTTTTTCTCGGGAATGGCTATATCCGTCGTTTCTTCGGGAATGTCGGCTTCCTCTTCCTCATCCGGCGTTTCCGGCTTAGCAGTCTTAACGGTTTTGGCGTTGATTCCGCGCTGAAGCTGTTCATACTTGCACTCGGCCTCCGCAATGTCATGTCCGGCCTGGAAAGCGATCTTTCCAACCACATACAGCGCCGCCAATCCAATCGCGCCGCTCAGAACAGTACCCACAAACCCTTTCATGATGTTTCCTCCTTTTTTTCTTATCGAGCTCAAACGGCAAAAAGAAAAAGACTGAGCCTTTGTATCAGCTCAATCTTTCTGTCAGTTTAGGACAGCTTCGCTTCAAGCCAGTCGCTAACATAGGTAATCTTCTTCTCCACTTTCTTTTCAAACTTTCGGATCTTCCGGTCAACCACAAATACGTGGAATTCCTTCTGAGCCTTCGTCAGAACTTTGTCCATGGTATCCAAAATCTTATCCATTGTTATTCTCCTTTTCATATTGTTTAGTGTCCGCTTCTTCATAATGCGCCTTGTAAAATTCGCGGACTCAAATATCCCTTCGATCGAACACCGTTTCCCATCGCTGCTTGGGAATGGGCTTCATTTTCAAAGTCCACATAATTTGGCGAATCGTTACGGTCGGGTAGATCCCGTTTTCACACGCTCCACTTCGCTCATCGAAGAATCGCTTGAACTCACCGTTTAGATAAATGACGTCAGTCAGCCATGGATCGATTTCACCCCAGTAGGTTCTCTTGGATAATGGATCAAACCGCTGCTGAATTACCGCAAGTCCTTTTTTGCCGATCACATACAGCGTGCATCGGCTATAAACAGGATGGTCACAAATATAAACCTTTCCGTACTGATTAGCATATAGCTCCGGCTTTTCAAAGTGATAGCGCATCATATCCTCCATGCAAAAAGGAAGAGGCCTTGTATTGGCCCCGCCTTTTTAGTTGCCATCATTGAATCAGGATTCCTTCTCGATCGATAATATCCGCGAATTCCACATGCTTCGTGAAGTCCTTCGTTTTCACCGATTCCAGATATTCCTGATGCAGCCCTCTGCGATTATCTACGGCATAGATCACTACGGGTTCGGGATAAGTGTCCCTCATCCAGTTTGCCAGCCTTCGTATGTTCAGCACAGAACTTGCATCGTCCTCCAGGAATTTCGTGTCCACGATCTCCAGTACATTGTTGAATGCGTACAGATATACTCGCTTCGTCATTTTCAAATCCTTCCTTTCATAGTTTGGTTTCCATAAAGGGGATTGTAATGATCGCGGGCAAAAAGAAAGAGAGCGTGTAATTGCTCTCTTTCTTTGGTCACCAACCTTTTACAACAGTCGCGAATTTCCCGTAGCGTAGCTTGTGCCACAGATAAGCCAGCCACGAGCCTTTGCAGCAGTATCCCAAACACCCGTTCACTATCTGACCGGTAGCAACGTCCTCAACATCATAATGCCTTAATTCCATTAGCCGAACGCCTATACCGTAACCATTTTTGCAGTATTCATGAAACTTTGCCACAACCTCGTCGCAATCCTTATACATGACCGTAAACTTCATAAGTCTTCCTCCTGTTATTTAGTATCAGGTTTCCATAACATCCTGAGCAATTTCCGCGTAAAAAAGAAAGAGCCCGTGCATTCAACATGGACCCATTCTTTTCAGTCGTTCCATTCGTTACTTCTTGAACATCCGGAGATGGCCTCCCAACCAATTTCCGGTTCTGGATGTAAAGGTTCCAGTCTTCTCGAATTGGAGCCCCCGGCCCATCCAGACCCACGACGCCCAAACAGGCAGTACAATCGCCACGCCGTCAATCACAATCTTCACGATGTTCCACACACGGCCTTCCTTCGCCTGCTGCTCTTTAAGCTGAGTTTCGCGTTCCTCCAAGTGGAGTTTCTGCAACTCAATATAGCCCTTGTCAGAAGCCTGTGTCTCTTCCATCATCTGCTTGTGAAGCTCGGTCAGCTTTTGCAGCGCCCATTTCGCCTCTTCAGATCCGGTTCTCGCCAGGGATACTTCTTCGAGAGTCTTGGTATACTCCTCGTCCAGTTTCCTTTGAATCGTCAGGTTCATCTTCATTTCTCCTTTCAGTAAGTGATAGATTCTCCATTATAGGCGTTGTTATCTTCGCGGAATATAATTTTCAATCTTCACACTGAACGTCACAGTCTTGTTCTTATGGATCGTCTCCATGCCGCCCGGCTCCAGCTCCAAAAACAAATAAGGCGCCTCGGTCGGATCGGAATGATCCTCACGAAGCGTCCCCGCAAATGTTTTGGCTCTGAGCACTACCGACACGCCATAGCCGCCTGCGGCCCCAATCAGCAGTCCGATAAGAAAGCACATCCACAGTTCCATTGCGTAATTCCTCCTTAAAAATATAGCACAGATGACCGTCACCTGCGTACTGTATTTACCTGAGAAAAAGGAAAGGGCCCTTGTAATCGGGCTCCGTCCTTTTCAGTCGTTGTGGTTTGAATACCGCCACGGGTGTTTCTTCCGATCCTGCTCGTCCATAAACGTTTTGTACCAAGGCCACAACCGATACAGTAGCTCGCTAATAAAGCCCACCGCAAAGTGTATTGCGACTTTGGCCACAAACCAGCCAACAGCAAACAGGAATCCATCAGAAAAGTTAAATGACATTTTCAATTCCTCCTTCCATAGAAGGAGATGTTATTTTCGCGCCTTATCCAGAAGCCAGAAGAATCGTCTGTACGCGGCATACCAGACCTCTTTACAGCATGGTGGGGAAATATGTTCGTAAGACATGCCTTCCGTCACAGCGCGCAGCATCAGTTCCCCCATATCACCAGCAGCCTTCGCCGCGCTTTCTTCCACCATCCGCATTCGGTCTTTATAATAAATTCGTGCTTCGGCATATATCGCGGTTGGATCAGAATGTCCGCTTCCTTTGGTCTGATCCGTGGTACTCAACGATCGTGCTGGTAATCCATCCAGATCGCGGTATGCCTGCTTCCATTCCGGATATTGCAGACAAAAGTGTTTCAGCTCGTAGTGACGATGTCTGGAGATGTAGTAAATGTTTCTACTCGACAATTCAGGGCGTAGCACTGTACCCATCTATCTTCCTCCTATTCCGCTCTATCTCAAATCAACTGAAACTCACCGCCTCTCATGGCGGCCCGCGAGCCCAAAAACCACAAAAGCCACCTCGATTTTCTAACCTAAATTAAACTTCTAACTTAGATTAGAATTTGAGGCGACAAAAAGGAAGAGGGCATGTAAACTACTTAACCCATATTCTGAAGAAAGCCTCGCTCTATCGGAGCTTTATTCAAAATACGGCGCATAAAAAAAAACACCGCCATCGCTGGCAGTGTCTTCTTTTCAGAGGTATCTTGAGTCAACTGTGGTAAATCTGTGGTAAATTCGTCGTTTTTCGCCTCATCAAGACCGAAAAGCCTTGATTTTACTGGGTTTTTTCAGCTTATCGGCTTCATGGTGGGGACGATTTAGGACATCGTTTCAATTCTTGCTATAACCCAACATAGTTCAAAATAAGTCGCAAATCAGATTTTTTCAAAATC
>ERZ1673743.1190-NODE-1190-length-30660-cov-7.324686_pt1 | contig 30660 bp, 20 predicted proteins | sample MGYA00580197_ERZ1673743 | MGnify/ENA primary metagenome ERZ1673743 (study PRJEB41218, sample SAMN15661795) | gut metagenome | host: Homo sapiens | place: Canada: London | collected 2015-08-20/2019-03-30 | study: EMG produced TPA metagenomics assembly of...
GCATAAGGTCGAACATTCTTGAGAATAAAGTGTAAACCAATATTGACAATATCAGCAGGAGATTCTGCTTCATAAGGCTGCTAAGAATGCCTTTGATGAGTTGGGAGTCAAGAAGCTTCCAAAGGTAAAAGAACTGAATGCTGAGTATGCGGAGGTTCTTGCAGAAAAGAAAAAGTTATATGGTGAATATCGCCAGGCTAAGAAAGATATGCAGGAGATCCAAAGAGCAAAATACGACATCGACCAGTTCTTGAAGGACGATAAAGAACAGAAGAAGGAACGTGTCAGAAAACACAATATCACTCGATAATTCTATTTGGGGAATCTGTAGGTTTAAGACTTATGGGTTCCCCTCTTTTTTCATTTCTGAAGAATTTTCCAACAGTAAAATAAAGCGATTCGTAAGAATTGCGTAGCCAAGCGATTAGCTTGTTCAAGGGGATTGGGGATGTGCCACCAACGAGCGGATAATAGCTTTTTGTACAAAAAAGCACTGCTCGCCACTTTGCGAAGACGCGCCCTGACACCATCGAAGATGGTGCTGCGCGAAGTGCAGAATACCTTTGATAGGAAAATCACAAACATTGTTACAAAAATAAAACTAATTAGCTATTAATTCGAAGCTAACTTTCGAAAAGTCGAAAATTGTATTTGAAAATATATGCTTAAGAGCGTATAATGTACACTAGGACTATTTATGAGGACTTTCGGGTCCTTCACCAAGATGGGTAATCCCCATAAGAGAGGAATTATATGGCTGTATCTTATAACGGATTATGGAAATTATTGATCGACAAGAATATGAAAAAGATGGATCTTGTTGAGAACGAAAACATTGGAATTAGCAGCAGTACACTTGCCAAGATGAGCAGAGGTGAGACTGTGTCTATGAGCGTCTTGGAAAAGATTTGCATGGAGCTTGATTGTGATTTCGGAGACTTAATTCATTTTGAGAAAAGCGAAAATAAATAGTGGAGTAGGAGAGATTACTCATGGAACAGTTAGAAGTTAAGTATGCACCAGGAATGAGAATTATCGTTCGTGGTGAGGAATGGATGGTAAAAAAAGTTGAGACTAATAGTTTAGGAAACCAGACCTTACATGTAATAGGTCTTTCTCAGCTTGTCAAAGATTATGAGTCAATGTTCCTTGTGGATGTTGAAGATGATATAGAAATTGTTGATCCGGCGAAGGTCACACTTGTGCCGGATGATTCTGCGTTCTTTAGAAAATCTAAAGTATATATTGAGAGTCAGTGGAGAGGGAAAATACCAACTGACAATAAGATTCATATTGGAGATAAGGCTGCAATGGACTTGATGCCTTATCAGCTTGAGCCTGCTCAGATGGCACTTAATAATACCCGTCAGAGAATTTTGATTGCAGATACTGTTGGTCTTGGTAAGACACTTGAAGCAGGAATTCTTATGTCAGAGTTAATTGCTCGTGGCAAGGGAAAGAGAATTCTTGTAGTTACTGTGAAGAGTATGATGACACAGTTCCAAAAAGAAATGTGGAACAGATTTACAATTCCGCTTGTACGTCTGGACTCATCAAGAATTCAAAGTGTAAGAGCAAAGATTCCGACCAATTATAATCCGTTCTTCTATTATGATAAGACCATTATTTCAGTTGATACACTGAAGAATGACCTTGAGTATCGTACCCATCTCGAGAATGTATGGTGGGATATTATTGTTATCGATGAAGCACATAACGTTGCGAAAAGAGGAGATAGAAGTTCTCAGAGAAGTAAGCTTGCGTCATTACTTGCTAATCGCTCAGATACTTTAATTATGCTTACAGCAACTCCTCATGATGGTAAAGGACAGTCGGTTGCATCTCTGATGAATATGCTGGATCCGACTGCAATTGCTGATGAAGAAAACTATACAAAAGATGATATACAGGGGCTCCTTATCAGACGATTCAAGAAAGATATTCAGGATCAGGTCTCTGGCGCTTTTAAAGAGCGTGTAATTACTATTGAGCGATGTGCTGCGTCTGCGCGAGAAGAAGCTGCTTATGATATTTTTGCAGATATGAAACTGCAGATGGATGAGACAAGAGCAAGAGGAAAAGGAATTCTCTTTAAGACTAGTCTTGAAAAATCTTTATTTTCTTCACCAGCGGCATGTATTAAGAGCTTAGAGACAAGAATTAAAAAGCTTGAGAAGAAATATCCAGATGGAGATATGCCTGATATTGCCTCTTTAAAAGAATTAAAAAATGCATTAGAGCTGATTACGCCAGCAGATTTTTCGAGATACGCAAAGTTGATTGCTCTTTTAAAGAGCCAAGAGTATGGATGGGCTCCAAGTAAAAATGATGATCGTCTTGTTATTTTTACAGAGCGTATAGAAACAATGCGTTACCTTGCTGAAAATCTCAAAAAGGATTTAGGATTAAAGGACAATCAGCTTGAGGTAATGCATGGTGGAATGAGCGATAAAGAGCTTCAGCGTATTGTTGATGAATTTGGTAGAGCAGAATCTCCTATCAGAGTCATTGTTGCATCTGATGTTGCATCTGAGGGTATCAATTTACATTATCTGTCACATAGACTGATTCACTTTGATATTCCTTGGTCATTTATGGTGTTCCAACAGAGAAATGGTCGTATTGATCGTTATGGACAGCGTGAGCAACCAGATATCAGATATATGCTTATTGATAGTGATAATCCAAGAATTAAGGGCGATGCTCGTATTATGGAAATCTTGGTAAAGAAAGAGGAACAGGCTCTTAAGAATATTGGAGATCCGGCCATGCTCTTTGGAAAGTTCAACCAGGGAGAAGAGGAAGAAGAAACTGCGAAAGCAATTGAAAGTGGTGCAGGAGCAGATGCTTTTGAAAAGCTTCTTGACTCTGATGAAGAAGAGTTTGATCCTTTGGAACTACTAATGGGACTTGGAGATGAGAAAGAAGTTAAGGTTGAGTATAGTGATGAAGAGACGCTGTTCTCAGATCTTGATTATGTAAAAAATGCCTTGGATATTTTTACGGATACAGAAGAAATAAAATATTCTGACTTAACAGGAACTCAAGGAGTAGAGATTAAGCTTACAGAAAACGTAAAGAAACGAATTAGAAAACTTATGCCACCTGAGGCTATGCCATCGGATGATTATCTTAGATTATCTCCAGACAGAGAGTATTGTCTACAAGATATGAAACGCTGTATGCAAAACGATTTGGCTGAAACAGCATGGCAGGCAACTCAGTTTCTATGGAAACTTCATCCAATCTTTAACTGGATTGAAGATAAGGCTGGTGTCTTCTATAAGAGAAGCGAGGTTCCAGTGCTTGGGCTCTCAAAAGATATAGATGATAGTGAAATGATATTCATCGTTGCGGGACTAATTCCTAATAGAAAATCAACAACGGTTGTTGATGAATGGTTTGGTGTCAGCTATAGGAATGGGCAGTTTGAAAATGTTATGACGATGAGTGAAGTTATGCAAAAAACTCATCTTAATATGAAGGCACCAAATACTCAGCAAATTTCTGAGGAACAAATAGCTAAAGGACAGACTCTTTTAAATGATGTTGTTGAACGTGCAAAGAAGATTATGTCTGACAAGTGCGCAGAGTATAAGGCGAAAACGGATCCATATATCTATGAGGAAATGGAGAGATTAGAAGCTCTTGAGTTAAGACATAAAGATGCGCAGCTTACTCTCTTTGATTTAGGAATCCCAGGAATGGAACGTAAAAAGTCCGAGAAGGAAAGAGAAATAGAGGCTATCTTTTCAACCTTCATGGATTGGGAAAAGGATACGTTGGAAATTGAAGAGAACCCATACATTAGAATTATCGCAGTTGTAACAGGAGTGAGATAACATGGAAATGATTCTGACAGGAATTGAAAATAAAAATGAATACTACACAAACCATTACTTCACTTCTATTTTTCAGGACAATGCTGAAGATACGATAAAGAAGTGGAAGGAAAAAGAAAAGACTGAAGAAATACAATTGCCATGGAAGAAACTTCGTGATGTAAGAACTCAGTATTATAACATCCGTGACAGATATCTTAGGTCAAAGAACGAGGAAGTAAGTAAGCCTTTAGTTCAGGAACTTGCTACTCTTTATTTAGATGCGCTTGGATATGGTTCTATCAATAGCGCGACTCAAGAAGTAGCAGATGGAGTAAATGTACCTATTTTCCATGAAGTCACTAAGACAAATGGAGCTCCTTTGTTATGGGCTTTTTTGTCAGTCGCTGCAGAAAGAGATGATGACATTCTTAATGGATATATTTTTGAACAGAGTGATGACGAAGAAGAGAGTGGTGCTTCTATAGATGTTGTAAATGATGAGATTCTTGCAAAGCTTTTCTTTGCAGGAGAGGAAGCACCTAGGTTTATTCTGCTCATAGGCATTAATCAGATTGCACTTGTTGATCGAAATAAGTGGAATGAGAAAAGATATCTTCAGTTTATGATGGAGGATATCTACAGTCGCCATGAGGAGTCTACATTTATGGCGATGACTGTTCTTCTCCATAAGGAGAGTTTATGCCCATCTGATGGGAATATAGTGTTGGATGGATTGGATGAAAATTCTCATAAGCATAGTGCAGGTGTATCGGATGCATTGAAATATGCGTTGAGAGAAAGTATCGAAATTCTTGGAAATGAAGTCATCTATGACATGAAAACAAGACAGGGCATAGATTTTGAAGAGAATCCAATTGATGCAGCAGAGTTGACACTTGAGTGTTTACGATACATGTATAGATTCCTTTTTATGCTTTTTATTGAGGCTAGACCGGAGCTTGGTTACGCACCTATGAAGTCTCAGACATATGTACAGGGATATTCACTTGAGGGACTACGCGATGTATGTGATCAGGTGAAGGAAGATAGTGAGGCTTTAGCTGAGGGATACTATATTGATGATACTCTTAAGAAGCTATTTCATATGACCTATTTTGGATATCCGGAAGATTTGGAAGCATATAAGAAAGCTATTGAGATTGAGAAAACGTCAATGCATGATGTTTTCACGATTGAAGCTTTGAAGGCACATATCTTTGATCCGGAGTACACAAAGCTTATTACAAAAGCAAGACTTAGAAATAGTGCAATGCTTAAGATTGTTGATCTAATGAGTATTTCACGACCAGGAAATGCTAAAGAGAGAAAGGGTAGAATATCTTATTCAGCGCTTGGAATCAATCAGATGGGTGCTGTGTATGAGGCCCTTCTTAGTTATAGGGGATTTATTGCAGAAGAGGATCTGTATGAAGTTAAACGCGCTGGAGATAAATTCAACGAACTAGATGTAGGCTATTTTGTAAAAGAAAACGAATTAGTTAATTACGATGAAAAGATAGAACGTGTCCGTTATGAGTCAGGTGAGAAGAAGGGACAACTTCGAATGTATGAGAAGGGTACTTTTATTTATCGACTCGCCGGAAGAGAACGTGAAAAGTCTGCATCATACTATACACCTGAGGTACTTACTAAGTGCCTTGTTAAATATGCTCTTAAGGAACTACTGAAGGATAAAACTGCTGATGAGATTCTTCATTTGACAGTTTGTGAGCCTGCTATGGGCAGTGCTGCATTCTTGAATGAAGCAATTAACCAGCTTGCAGAGGCATATCTTACTAAGAAGCAGGAAGAACTCGGAGAGACAATTAGTTACGATAAACGTTTTGAAGAATTACAGAAAGTAAAAATGTTTATTGCTGATAGAAATGTATATGGTTGTGATTTGAATCCGGTAGCTGTTGAGCTAGCGGAGGTTTCGTTATGGTTAAATACAATTTACAAGGGTGCTTACGTGCCTTGGTTTGGAACACAGCTAGTTAATGGTAATTCACTTATTGGTGCCAGAAGACAAGTATACTCTCAGTCTGCTTTAGAAGCAGGTAAATGGTATGAAAAGGCACCTAGAAGAATCATGCCAGGTGAAGAGCGAACAAAGAAAGGTCAGCATGAGCATACTAAGGAGATATATCATTTCCTTCTTGGTGATCCAGGCATGGCTAACTATACAGATAAGGTCATTAAGAGTCTGGAACCAGAGAATATTAAGAAGTTAAAGGCTTGGAATAAAGAATTTACATCTAAATTTGATGAAGATGAGCTTAAAACTGTTCTTAGATTGTCTGAAAGCATTGATAGATTATGGAAGTTAACAGCTGATGAGCGCAAACGTATAGAAGAAGCAACAGAGGAACCACTAAGTGTATATGGTCATGTTGAGGTCGGAGAAGGTTCACATAAATCTATAAGAGAGAAAGATGCCATTTATAAAAAGATCTTTAAATCTGAGGAGGCTCAGAATGCTGGCCCATATGCTCGCCTGAAAGCAGCTATGGATTATTGGTGTGCACTTTGGTTTTGGCCTATTGATAAAGCTGATTTATTACCTTCACGACAAGAGTTTTTCTTTGATATGTCATTAATTCTTGAAGGGAATATTCGTGCTGTTAATGTCAATTCAAGTGGCCAAATGGTATTTAAATTCGATGATGACGGAAAAGGTCTTACATACACTACAGAGGGAGATCAATTAGCATTAGAGTTTAAAGCCCAATATCATGATTTAGGAGAAGTATGCCTCGATGATTTGCGTGAACGAAGTGAAAGACTTGCGGTTGCAAATAGTATAGCTGAAGCACAACGTTTCCAGCATTGGGAGTTGGAGTTTGCTGATATATTTGAAGAAAATGGTGGATTTGATTTGATGATTGGAAATCCACCATGGCTTAAGATGACTTGGACAGAAGATGGAATACTATCCGAAAAGAATCCTATTTTTGCTGTTAAAAAGCTTTCAGCTAGTGATATTGCAAAGGAAAGAACAGAGGCCCTTAATAATTCAAAGACATATGAGATGTATATGAATGAATATGAATCAATGTCAGGAATACAAAATTTTCTTAATGCTGTTGAAAATTATGAAGCATTAAAAGGTCAGCAGACAAATTTATATAAGTGTTTTATTCCATTGGTTTATATGATTGGAAATAATAAAGCAGTATCGGCTTTGCTCCATCCTGATAGTGTCTATGATGATCCAGAGGGTGGTGCACTTCGTGAAAACATATATTCTCGGCTTCGCAAACACTTTATGTTTGCGAATGAGAGAAAATTGTTCCACGAAGTGGACCACCATACACAATTTAGTATAAATGTGTATGGTGGTCCACAGGACAACGTGGCATTTGATGCGATATTCAATCTATATGATCCAATAACAGTAGAGGCCTGCTACGATAATAATAATTCTGATCAAACTGAATTGGGAATTAAAGATGACGCAGGAGAATGGAATATAAAAGGGTCGCCTAAAAGAGTACTGCACTTCGATAATGATAGTTTGTCGTTACTTGCGCAGGTATTTGATGGTAGTGACAAGATTAAAGATGCAAAGCTTTCCTCTCTTCAGCTCAGTGAAGAATTGGAGATTTTAAAGACCATAAAAGATGTTGGAAATACTCTATCAGATTTGAGTGGCCGATTTATGATTATGGAAATGTGGCATGAAACTAATTCTCAGAAATCAGGTGATATTGAACGAAAGGTGCATTTTTCTGATGATCCTTTTGAACGAATATATTCAGGACCACATATTGGAGTTTGTAATCCGCTATTCAAGACATCTAGGAGAGAATGTAAGTTAAATAGTGATTATGACAATATTGATCTTACTAATATTGATTTTAATTACTCACAAAGAACAAATTATGTCCCAGGAAAAAGTCACGAAGAATATATGGCAGCGATAGTAGATAATGAGTGGTCAGGTAAGATTACGAATGATTATAGATTGGTTGCTCGAAAGATGCTTAATCTTGGCGGTGAGAGAACCTTTATATCGGCTATTATACCGCCAAAAACGTCACATATTAACGGATTGCTTGGATTTGACTTTAAAAATAATGATGATCTAGTGCTTGCCGAAGCTATGTTCTCGTCAATTCCGTTTGATTATTTTGTCCGAACATTGAATAAGAGTAACCTTCAGCCTAATGTGGTTGCAAAATTGCCATATGTTTCGACGAAGTATGATGCTGCCCTACGGTTAAGAGCCTTAATGTTGAATTGTCTTTCAAATGAATATGAAAATCTATGGGAATCAGAGTTTAGAGATGATTATATAAAGGATAGATGGGCAAAAGCAGATAATAGATTAGATGATGAAATGTTTAGCAGATTACAACATAAGTTATCTTTTAACACATGTTGCAGAACGGACTATATGAGACGCGAAATGCTTGTTGAAATAGATGTTTTAACAGCTATGGCACTTGGCATGACGTTGGAACAATTGAAAACGATATATTCTATTCAATTCCCAGTTCTTCAGTCATATGAAGATGATACTTGGTATGATGCGAATGGTCGAATAGTCTTTACTAATAATCGAAGTATGGTAGGGGTCGGGGTGTCACGGTCAGAATTTGAATCTATCAAGGATATGAAGACTGGTTCATATACACAGATGATTACAGATGATACATTGCCAGACGGACCTATTGAGAGAACGACTGAGTATATTGCTCCTTTTGACAAGTGCAATCGAGAAAAAGATTATGAAGAAATCTGGAGAGAATTTAACAAAAGATTTTCGGAGTAAATAGTGAGGAATCAGTGTGGAAGAATGTAATTATGGAATGCTTATAGGTCAGAAAGAGCCTTTTGACTTAGTGCAATATGAAGATTATAGGTTTGATTTCATCAGAAAATCTAATGAATTAAGTGAAGTATCAATATGTCCCAAAGATGATTATCTAACGTGCAAAACGCTAGATAATAAAGATATGCTTATTTATATCCATGATGAATTCAAAGTTTATGGAAAAATGTTTCATTTGTCATCGGGAATGTTTATTAGAGGATGTTTCATAGATTCAAAGCTTAAGGGAATTAGGTTTAATGGTGGGGTGCTTTCTAACTTATTTACGCCTGAGGCTTTTGAAACCGAAGCTATTAAAGATGGAACAGTTCTTCGCTATAAAGATGATTCAATAAGATTTGATACTCAAATCGCTGGTAGGGATGTAGAAATAAAAGTAGCGTCTGGAATAAATGAAAGAAATGGAGTATTAGGATCAGCTATTACCAATGACCATGTTGGACTTGAAATTATATATAAGGATGGTCTTTTGATTACAGATATTCGTCCTACGATTATTGCAGTTTTAGAAATGTGTCAGTTTATGTCATGTAGGAAAAATGTTGGCTTCGAAAGCATTGAACTCCTTGAGGAATATTCGGTAGAAGAAAAAACTTTTAATACTGAGTGTGCTGATATCTTTTTCAGATATGAATACCAATGCTTTACTGAAAAGAAATGGGTAGAGTTTTTAAGCTTTGGAGATTTAGGAAAAGCACTTCCTACACTATTTAAAGCAATGTATTTAAAAGGGCGTGAAGATACAGATTTTTTCACAATTGATTATCTTGCAGAGGAAGACAGAGATGCGTTCTGGTTTAATGAGCAGAGGATAAAGGAAATTTGTACAGCTGTAGAAAATGAAGCTGAGCGGCATGGACTAGTTTCAGAAACTAACGCTGAGTTTGAAGAATTAAAAAAGAAGGCAAAAACTATTATTAAGGAGGTTAAGGATAAAGATTGGATGTCGGATAGAACATACAATATGCTCAACTCTGATGTTAACCATTGGGATTACTCGGCATACGATAAATATATTATGCTATTCCGTAAATACGAAGAATTAGTAATACAGAGTTCATCATTTAAATGTAGTATTGCTGATTTTGAGGAATCGATAGGAAAAGTTATTAAGTATAGAAATAATTCTACACATGGTTCACATATACAAATTACTCCGGAAATTGCTGAAACAGCATATAATCTGATGTTGCTTATTTATTGTAGCAGATTGGATTATTTAGGGATATCAGATGAGATAATTAGAGAAAAAATAAAATGTAGAGCATACTGCTAAAATTTTGAGAAGGAGAGTGGCAAGATGTTACCATCAATTCTTGCAAGACAATACCAGGAGGGGCTGGTTGATTATATTGATACATCATTTCCTATAACAAACCCGATATTTAAGGGGTCCATTAGGAATATGTTGAATACAAAGGATGCGGTTTTTCATGAACCGTATGTTGCTGTGCGCCTTCCTTTCCGTGTATACGAAGGAGATAATAATTACTTTGAATCTATTCATCAGCCTTTTAGTCCATATGTGCATCAGCAGAGAGCGTTTGAAAGATTAACTGGCGAAGACGGTAGATCAACACTGATTGCTACAGGTACTGGATCTGGTAAGACAGAGTGTTTCTTGTATCCAATACTTGAGTACTGCTATAAGCATCGTGGTGAGAAAGGAATAAAGGCACTAATTATATATCCGATGAATGCACTTGCATCCGATCAGGCCAAGCGTATTGCTGAACTTGTAGATGGTAGTCCAGAGCTTAAATTAGCTGGAATTCGTGTGGGTATGTATGTTGGTGGTCAGGAGCATTCATCTGCGAAGATGATGCTTCCTGATAAAGTCATTACAGATCATGAAACGCTTTTAGCTGCGCCTCCGGATATTCTAATGACGAACTATAAGATGCTGGATTATCTTTTAGTTAGACCGAAGGATGCAGAACTCTGGAAGAATAATCTTCCGGATACATTGAAATATATTGCAGTTGATGAGCTTCATACTTTTGATGGTGCTCAGGGAACAGACTTGGCATGTCTATTAAGAAGACTTAAAGCGCGCCTTAATGTGTTACCAGGACAGATCTGCTGTATTGGAACATCGGCTACAATGGGCGCTAAGGATAGTGCCAAGAGTATTAGAGAATATGCATCGGATGTATTTGGAGAAATATTTGATGAAGACTCTGTAGTTACAGAAGATAGACTCTCTGCAGAAGAATTTTTTGCTGGGTTTGATATCACAGATTATAAAATTCCAAATAGAGATGAAGCATTACGACTTAAAGAGTTATCTTCAGGAGAAGATGAAAAAGAATATTTATATGCAGCTGTAGATGCTTGGCTTGATGAATCGGATTTTTCAAATATATTGTCAGATGATGTAAGGGTTGAGCTTGGAAAGCAGCTTATGCATCATAACTTCTGCCAAAGTATTATAGCAGAGGCCAAAGGTTCATATATGCAGAATTCGTTTGCATATGAGAGCTTGATAAAGAGATTCCCATTGTTGGGAGAGCTTGGTGAAGAATTAGCTTGTATTGTTATAGATGCTTTATATGCATTAATTTCTCATGCTAGAACTAAAACTTCATCAGGTAAATTGCGCCCATTTTTAAATGTGCAGGTTCAGGTATGGATGCGTGAACTTAGACGTCTTGTTGGTGAAGTGGCTGATAAGGATATAAAGTATGCCCTTTCAACCGATCTTAATGAACACCAGGCGAAGCATTATCTTCCAGTAATTAACTGTAGAGAATGTGGACAAACGGGTTGGGCTTCTATTGAGGATAATGGAAGTGTTGAACTAAGGGATATAAAGGCATTTTACAATGCTTTCTTTAGTGGCGATTCTAAGGTCAGATTGATGTTCCCTCATAAGGAAGGTGAAGAAGCTTTTGGTCTAAGTAATCGTATGAGATTATGTCCTGAATGTATGGAAATCATGTTTGATGAAGATAATAGAACACTTTGTTCAAACGGTCATAAGACAATTCCAATCTGGGTGCCAGATCTAAAGACAGAAGGAAGAAATAATAGTAAGGCATATAAGTGCCCTTTCTGTAATGGAAAGGGAACAATGTCACTTATTGGTTTAAGAAGTGCTACAGCTATAAGTGCGGGCATTTCTGAACTATACGCTTCTAAGTTTAATGATGATAAGAAACTGCTTGCATTTACAGATAATGTACAGGATGCTGCTCATCATGCAGGATTCTATAATTCGCGTACTTGGAAGTTTGGATTGAGAACTGCGATAACACAGTTTATTAATCTAGATCAGGAAGAATACTCTTTTTATGATTTTATTCAGAGGGTGGTGTCATATTGGAAGAATTATTTAGGCGATGAATATTTCGTGGCTAATTTCATCCCTGCTAACCTTACTTGGATGCGTGCATATGAAAGAATGTGCAATGAAGGACAACTTCGTAAAGACGAAGATGCTGCAACACTGTTGAATTATGTTGAGCAGCGCTTTAAGTATGAAATTTTGATGGAATATGGCATTCTTTCTAGAATTGGTAGAACTCTTGAAAAATCAGGATGCTCTGTACTTGAATTTGATTTTGATAAAGCAGTTTCAGGAATTATGGAGCGAGTAGCCAATGAGGTAGGAAGGCTTCAAAGTGCTGATATAGAGACCTTCAGAAGAATGATTCTTGGAGTATTGTATCAGATGAAAGTCAACGGAGCATTTGATTACTATGCCTTTGAACAGTTTATTCAAAATGGTGCCAATTATTATCATTTATCCAATGATAGAAAGAAGTGGCTTCCTGGAGTAAACCGTGGACTTAATGTACCTAAGTTTGTGGCAATTAACCGCGGTACGAAGAAAACAAAAGGCTTTGATAACATAGACGGTAAGTCTTGGTATGCAAAGTGGATTGATAAATATCTTCCGGAGTTCTCATTAGAATCAGATGCTACAGATATTATGAGGATTATTCTTGAAGAACTTACTAAAGCAGGAGTTCTTAAGGAAACAGAAACACCGGATAATGTTCATGTGTGGGCGATTGATACAGAAAAGTGCCATATAACTAGAAATGTTAAACAGATGGTATGTGATGAGTGCGGAGCTCAGATATCAATGTCCGAGAAGGATGCAGAAATATTTGAAGGTGCATGTTGTACTCGGCATAATTGCAATGGTCATATGCATATAGCTGACGAAAAGAACCTGGATTTTTATGGAAAGCTTTATAGTCAGGGCGAATTAGTGCGAATTGTTGCGAAGGAACATACTGGACTCTTAGAACGCGATGATAGAGAAGATTTAGAGCGTAAATTTAAAAAATCAAAAGATAATCAGAAACCTTGGGATCCAAATCTATTGTCATGTACACCTACTTTGGAAATGGGTATTGATATTGGAGATTTGTCTACGGTTATTCTTAGTTCCATACCTCCTGCACAGGCAAACTATGCTCAGAGAGCAGGTCGAGGTGGACGTAAAGATGGAAATGCCCTGACTGTTGCTATAGCAAATTCAAGACCTCATGACCTTTATTTTTATCAAGATCCGATGGAAATGATTGCTGGAGCAGTAGAACCACCAAAGGTATTTTTAAAGGCGTCTGCAGTATTGGCAAGACAGTTTACTGCTTATTGTATGGATTGCTGGGTTAAATCAGGACAGGCAGAGGTGCCGGATAAAGTTAGTTCTTGCTTAGCAAAACTGGACGAGACATCTAAGGACAGATTCCCTAACAACTTCCTGTATTATGTCCAGAATAATATGGCTAAGCTTGTCAGAATGTTTATACAGGCTTTTTCTGTAAACCCGATGAACAGTGATGGTCTTGATGAAAATTCAATCAAGGATATCAAGGCATTTGCAATGGGCGAAGGGACTACAAATAGTCCAATGCATATTAAGATTTATAACGAGTTTTATGATCTTAAGAAGCAAAGAGACGGAATTCAGAAGAGCATTAAAGAGCTATCTAAGATGATCAAGGAGCTGGAAGATAAACCTCAAGACTCATCTTATGATGAACAGATTAAGGAATTAAAAGCAGAACGTGCAGCTTGGATGAGCGTTGTTGCAAAGATTAACGATAAGAACGTATTCAATTTCTTGTCTGATGCGGGATTATTGCCTAATTATGCTTTCCCAGAGGCTGGCATTGTACTTAAGGCCGTTCTTACCCGAGTAGAGAAGGATGAGAATGATAGACAGAAGAATAAGTATGAGAGTACGACCTATGAATATAATAGGTCTGCTTCGTCTGCAATTAGTGAGTTCGCACCACTGAACAGTTTTTATGCAGGTGGTCATAAACTCACAATTGATCAGGTTGACATTAATACTGCTAAGTCTGAACCATGGAGATTATGCCCGAATTGTTCTCATGCAACAATAGAAGATTCAAGTACTCCGGTAAGTGTTTGTCCTAAGTGTGGAAATCCAGGTTGGGCAGATGCTGGGCAGGTTCGCTCTATGTTTAAAGTTCAAATGGTTTATTCCAATATGAAGGAAGAAGAGAGTCAGATTGGAGATGACAGTGAAGATAGAGCAACTATGTTCTATGACAAAGAATTGCTCGTAGAAGTAGATGAAGACAAAGATGTTATTCAGGCATTTGAAATGGATAACAAAGAGTTTAAATGGGGATATGAATTCCTTCAGAAAGCAACAATGCGAGAAATTAACTTCGGTGAACAATCAATTACTGGAGATAAGCTTCTTGTTGCAGGACATGAAGGTGTAAGGAAAGGTTTTACTATATGTAAGTATTGTGGAAAGATACAAGTTCAAGGAGAGCAACCAAAGCATTCTCGATTCTGCAAGATGGTAAAGGATAAGAACATAGTTACAGATCCTTATGAAGAGTGTCTTTTCTTATATCGTGAATTTGAAACAGAAGCTCTTAGATTATTAATTCCAGCAACAACTATGGATGCAACAAATGTAAGGGTAGAATCCTTTGTTGCAGCATTTATGCTTGGAATGAAGAAAAAGTTTGGTAACGTAGATCATCTTAGGGCGACAGTAAGTGAAGTACCGGTTCCAGAAGCTGATTATAGAAAACAGTATCTTGTTATTTATGATTCAGTTCCAGGAGGAACGGGATATTTGAAACAGCTCATGAATGATAAAAACGGTATTATTGACGTTTTTGAAGGAGCTCTTGAAACAATGGAGCATTGTAGCTGTAATGATGATCCACAGAAAGATGGATGTTATAAGTGCCTCTATGCTTATAGACAGAGTCAGCATATTGGAGAAATCTCCCGAGATTCAGCTATTGCTCTGTTAAAAGCAATCCTGAGCGGAAAAGAGAATCGTGTAGAGATTAAAAAGCTTGCACAGGTAGATACGAATCATTTATTTGATAGTGAACTTGAACGAGAATTTGTAGGTGCCTTTGAGAAGTTAAGTACTGCTGAAAGACCTATACGTATCCATAAAACACTCGTAAATGAAAAAGAGGGTTATTCTCTTCAGGTTGGAGAGAGTTTATGGACTATAGAACCACAGGTTGATTTTGATGCATCGATGGGAATAACGGTTAAGTCTCGTCCTGATTTTGTTATCAGACCAAAGAGAACAACCGGAAATCAGAAACCTATTGCTGTATTTACTGATGGATATTACTACCACAAAGATATAGTAGAGGATGATACATTAAAACGTATGGCGATTATGCTTTCTGGAAAGTATCGAGTATGGTCGCTGACATATAAGGATGTTCATAATGTATTTAAGAGCCAGGGAGATTATAGAACAGAGACTTTGAATTCTGTAAAGATGCCATCGGGCAAGGTATACAAACCGGCTGTAAAGAGCGCGAATGCAGAAGCGATTAATCCAGAAAAGGAAAGCGGATTTGAGCTTTTGATTGATTATTTATCAATGCCAAATGCAGAAGATTTATTTGCTATACATGCAAGATCATTTGCAATGTCTATAGTAGAGGCTTCGCAAATGAGTAACCAAGTTTTGTATGGTGAGTGGAAGAATAAGTGGAATTCTGTATTAAAGTCAATTGGTTCTACAGATGATGTAGATGATTTTGGTCAGGCTATCTATGGTACATGGAAACCACGCCATGATATGGGAAATATAGAAGTATTAGCGGAAGTTTCTTTGGCTGAAATGACTGGTATGAAGATGGGAGCACCATTAAAAGTTACTGCGATTATTGATGATGTTCCTGAATCAAGAACTGACAAATATGAGCTTGATTGGAATGGATATTGGCATTTTGCAAATGTAATGCAGTTTAATAGTACTGCAATATTCTTATCCAAACTTGGAATAAATAAGGCGGTATATAGCAATCTTGGAACTATTATTCCGGATGAAGATGTTCCTGTAGCTACTACAAGTACAAATGTGGTTGTAGATGAAAAATGGAACGAAATCATGGATGACTTCATTGATGATATTGCAATTACTTGTGCTACCGAGATGCATAATAATGGAATTCCAGCGCCAAGTGTAGTTGGATTTGAATTATCGGATGAATCTTCAGGAGCAACCATTGCTGAAGCAGAAATGGCTTGGGAAGAAAAAAAAGTGGCATGGCTCTTACCAGAACAAGAAGAGTATGCTGATGTATTTAAAAATAATGGATGGACAGTACTGCTAAGCAGTGAAGAGATAAACATCAATGTATTTGGAGGAACTGTAAATGAGGAATAAGCCAACAGTAGCTATATCAGCTGATTTTTTGACTGCATATGCAGCACTGCCAAGGCAGAAACAGGGCAAGGTAACTGAGTTTTTTAACAAGTTCAGAAATGATCCTACACACCCTGGAATCAATTTTGAAAAGATAAATGAAGGAATAGACAAGAATATTTGCTCTGTAAGAATTGATGATACTTATAGGGGAATCATTGTGCGCGAGCCGGAAAGTAATGTCTATATTTTGCTTTGGGTAGATCATCATGATGAAGCTTATGCATGGGCTAAAAGAAAAAAGTGTTCCATAAATAAGCTTACTGGTAGTGTGCAGATATTTGATGTTCAAGAAGTTATTGAAGAACAGAGCACAATTGATGAACCGGCGTTGTTTGCAGGAATATCTGATGATGTATTTGAAAAGATAGGTCTTCCAGAAGAACAGCTTCCAATGATTAAAGCAATCAAGACGCTTGAAGGCCTTCGTTCGATGAAAGCAGCAATACCGGAAGATGCTTTTGAAGGGCTGGAATGGCTTGGGAATGGATTTACTGTAGACGAGGTTTTGTCTACCCTTTATCCAGAAACTGAGCATGTTGATGTTAAGGATAATGACTTTGCAGCCGCACTTCAGACAGACGCAAGTAAGAAGAGCTTTGTAATTGTTGATGGTGAAGAAGAACTTCAAGCCATTATGCAAGAGCCTCTTGAAAAGTGGAGAATCTTCCTTCACCCAACACAGAGAAAAGTTGTAGGTAAGAAGTTTAATGGTCCAGCAAGAGTGTTAGGCGGAGCAGGAACAGGAAAGACAGTTGTTGCTATGCATAGAACAAAAATGCTTGCTTCAAACTTGAACTCAGATGGAAAAATACTTTTTACGACATACACTAAAAACCTGGCAGAAGATATTAAGGATAATCTTAGAAAGATATGCTCTGCCGAAGAAATGAAGAGAATAGACATCATCAATCTTGATGCATGGGTTTCTAATTTCTTGCGTAGACAAGGATATGAATATCAGATTGTTTATGATGAAGAGGTGGACAAGGCTTGGAGAGACGCAATAGCAATAGCTGGTGGGGAATTAAGCTTTGTAGAAAACTTCTATAAGGATGAATGGGTTAAAGTAGTTCAGGCTCAGGAAGTCTATGATAAGGTGGCTTATTGCAAGGCACCAAGAATTGGTAGAGGAGTACGTCTGGATCGAAAAATTCGTATGCAAATATGGGATGTGTTTGATGAGTATCAGAACATCATGAACGAAAAGTTGCAGCGAGATGTTGAGACAGCAATGTATGAATGCCGTAAGATTCTTGAAAATAAGAAACTAACAGGTCAGTATACATCAATTATTGTTGATGAAGGTCAGGACCTCAGCCCAAGTGCTTATAGATTACTTAGAGCACTTGCCGGGGAAGAACATGAAAATGACATTTTTATCGTAGGCGATTCTCATCAGAGAATATATAGAAACAAAGCAATTCTTTCAAAATGCGGTATCAATGTGCGCGGAAGAAGTAGCTATTTGAGAATCAACTATAGAACTACTGAAGAAATTCGTAAGTTTGCATTTGGATTGCTTAATGGAGTTTCTTTTGATGATCTTGATGAGGATTATGATAACGGTAAAGGTTGTCAGTCTCTTACTCATGGTGATAAACCTGAGATTAAGGAGTTTGCTACTCTGGAGGAAGAGCTCGATTATTTGGTTAGCAGAATACATGAATTGGAAGCTAGTGGCGTAGAGCAGAAAAATATCTGTATCGTAGCAAGAACTCACAAATTGCTCGATAACTATATTGCGGGATTGCAGAGGGCTGGAATTAAGTCCTTTGAAATCAAGGCAAACAAGACTGATGACCGCTCTTTTGATGGTGTAAGAATTGCAACCATGCACAGAGTAAAGGGACTTGAGTTCGATCACGTCTTTGCGGTAGCAGTAAACAAAAAGGTACTTCCTTTTGGAACAAGAGCAGATTTTGAAGATGATATTTCTCTTGAGGAATTCAGAACAGGAGAGAAGTGTCTGCTTTATGTTGCTCTTACAAGAGCAAGAAAAAGCGCATGCGTGACATGCTATGGCGGATTGAGTGAATTGATTGTGTAATATATTCGCATAAGAAGATATTTGGCCTAAATACAACGACGAATTGAGGGATGATAATGGACAGTTTATATATATCTAGAGTGGTCATAAAGAATTATAGAAACTTTAAGGACTTAGATGTTAATTTGCAGCACAAGTCAGTAATCGTTGGTGAGAATAATATTGGTAAAACTAATTTTATCAGAGCTTTGCAACTGATTTTAGATCCTTCACTTTCAGATGAAGATAGAATGCTGTCTGAAAGTGATTTTAATGATTCTATTGAAAATCCTATGGAGAACAACCAGGAGATTTTAATTCAGATTTATATTAGTAATTACAGAAGAAATGTTGCAGTAATGACAATGTTATCTGATGCAACTGTTTTGGATGACGAAGGAAATGAGGCTCTGTTATTAAGCTATAAGTTCTTTCCGCATATTGATAATTTTGGAAATAAAGAATACCAATATGAAGTATATATGCGTGATGATATGTCGAGGAAATTTGGTTCGAGAGAAAGAAAGTATCTTAATATAAAAGTTATTAAGGCATTAAGAGATGTAGAAGCAGATTTACGAAATAGCAAAAAATCTCCTGTAAAAAAGATGCTTGATGATTATAAAATCAGTAAGGAAGTTCTTGAAAATATAGCAAGTGAATATAAAGAATGTGGCGATCGTGTTTTAAACTTAGATGAAATCAATGATATGACAATGCATATCAATGAACGTTTTTCGGAAATTCTTGGAAATCATGACTATGATATTTCCTTACAGGCTATGGAGGTGGACCCAACAAGGGTATTAGGTTCCCTGAAAATGTTGATGGCAAACCGCTCTGTATCAGATTCTAGTTTGGGACTAGATAATATTTTATATATTTCGCTGGTTCTTCAGATGCTGAAGGACAAAACGGTGCCAACTTTTGTTTCTGGTATAGAATATTCGGAATTGTTAACAAAGGAAAATAGTGAAATATTAGGAGAATGCTATATTCCAAATGCAGGCGGAAATTATGTGTTAGGAACTGACATAAGCGAAGAGAATTATGCTGCATTGTATACATTTATGACAGACAATGGACATGGAAATAATGCAGTTACTCTGTTAGCTATCGAGGAGCCTGAAGCACATCTTCATCCAGTTTATCAGCGGTTAATATATAAAGATGTTATTAATCGAAACGGATTTCCTATTCTCTTGACTACACATTCAACACATATTACTTCGGTAGCTCCAATTAAGTCATTGGTACATTTGCATCAAGAGTCAGGGAGCACAGTTGCTCATTCTACAGCAAGTATGCCTATGATAGACGGAGAATTTTTAGACGTTGAGCGTTATCTCGACGTTAAACGCGGTGAAATATTTTTAGGAAAAGGCGTGATACTTGTCGAAGGTATTGCGGAAGAATACATTATTCCTAAATTTGCTGAATTAATAGGTAAACCGTTGGATGAGAAGGGAATAGTAGTTTGTAATATTAATTGTACAAATTTCAAACCGTATATGAAGATGCTAAAGTCTCTTAGTATACCGTATTCTGTTATAACGGATGGCGATTTCTATATTGAAAATACTGAAGATGGAGAGGAGTCGACTAGAAACTATCATGTGATGGAAAAAGATGTAAAAGATAATGATACATGTGGATCACTCGGAATGGAAAATGCCATTAAAACGTTTGAAGCTTTGAATGATAGTGTGCCGGAAAATACTGATTTAGCTTTACATTTTTCAGAACGTGGATATTTTATTGGTAAATATACGTTTGAGGTTGACATGATGGAATGCACGTCTACAGAGGATGGTGAAAGAGCTTTTATCGACACTTTTAATCAGTTAGTTGAAAGCAGTCGAAAGCAGAATAACTTTAAAAATAGATTGAGGAATCAAGATTATGAGTTCTGCTTAAGACGAATCGAAGACCAGAGTGTTGGAAAGGGAAGATTTGCTCAGATTTTCTCAGGAAAATGTGTTGCTGATAACTGTCCGGATTATGTAAAGAATGCCATTGAATATATTTATACGAAAGTAGATGAATGAGTACGACGACCTATATTGAAAAATTAAGTAGAATTGAAAAAGATGAATATCAGAAGGCTGCTTTTGAAAGTCAAAGTAATACAGTTGTATTAGCAGGTCCGGGAAGTGGAAAAACAACTGTATTGACTTTAAAAGCCATGCATTTGTTAAATGGTGTAATTGCTGAACCACGTGGTTTAGCATGTTTAACATATAGTAGAGAGGCTGCAAGAGAATTTACAGAGAGACTAAAAGAATTAGGCTTAGTAAGGGGAAATAACATATTTCTTGGTACTGTACATTCATTTTGTCTCACGGAGATACTTGGCAAATTTAGTGATGTATATTCATTAAATATCCCAACGCCGATAAGAATTGCTTCTGAAAAACAAATAGCACAATTATTTGAGACAGCAAAGAAAAATGTTGGGTGTGATAACAAATATTTTAAAATTGAGAGAATGAATTGCACAAGAATGCTAAGTATTTCTGGAGTAAGTAATATTAGTGTTGACAGAGATGAAACCGCAGAGATAATAGCTGACGAATATGAAAAACTTTTAAATCAGGCCGGTGTCATTGATTATGAAACAATAATTATAGAGTCTACAAAGTTACTGCAGGAAAAACCTTATGTAAGAGAGTGTATAGCAGCGAAATATCCATGGTTGTTAATTGATGAATATCAGGATTTGGGGCGACCACTTCATGAAATGGTTCTTGCGCTTATAGATAAAACAAAAATTAAATTCTTTGCTGTTGGTGATCCAGATCAATCAATATATGGATTTCAGGGAGCAGTTCCTGATTATTTAATTGAATTAGCTGACAGACCTGATGTTCAGAAAATAACTTTATTAAATAACTATAGAAGCAACCAAGACATTATTGACGGATCAGAACTTGTGTTAAATCAACAGCGTGGTTATGTTGCAAAAACAAGAGAAAATGAAAATGCAGTTTACAAATTTATAGAAGTAAGCGAAGAGTTGGATGACCAAATAGAATATTTTGTTAAAAGAATTGTTCCGGGACTTGTAGAAAACCACATTCCCTATGAAGAGATAGCAGTACTAGTTGGAAATAATTCGGAATGTAATAGTATTGCATTAAGATGTCAGAAAGAGAATATTCCATACTATATTGTAAAACATCAATTTAATCGAAGTGATTTTGTTAAATGGGTTGAGAACTGTGCTTCGTGGATTGAAGGGGATAAAGATATCGTGTTTTCTGATATAGGGGATTTTTGGATATCTTTGATAACAGTAAATGGCGCAACATATTTGACAGATGAAGAAAAATTGATTATCAGGGAACGCCTGTATAAGATTCTTGTGGAAAGCAAAGTCTATGAAAAATCATTGACACAGTGGTTTGATTATGTAAGGAAAGCGCTATGCTTTGACAAGTATCTTGAACAAAATACGTATTTTCAGGATGAAAAAGATAATATTGATAATTTGGTGAAAGAAATGTCTGGTAGTGAATATCAGGCATATGGAATAGATAAGTTTTCTAAAATTGGAAAGCCAGAAAATCAAATTGTTATTTCAACACGGCACAGTTCAAAAGGACTGGAGTTTGAAGCTATAGTCATGATGGGAATGGAAGAAGACCATTTTCCAAGCTATTATGCAAAAAATGATTCTAGATTATTAGCAGAGGCTAATCGTTTATGCTTTGTCTGTGTGAGCCGAGCAAAACGTGTTTGTGTATTAATGCGTTCAAAATATTATACCATTGATACAAAAAATGGTCCTTGGAGAAAAATGTTTTATCCGTCAAGGTACTGGAAACAACTATATTCAAAATATGGTAAGGATAGATAAGAGGTCAAATAATGCAGGGGAATTTTAAGGTAATTACTCTATGCGGCAGCACACGATTTAAAAATGAATATATAGAAGTGCAGAAGAGACTTACATTAGATGGCAATATTGTTCTCAGTGTTGGCCTCTTTGGGCATTCTGGAGATTCTGAAGTTTGGGAGAATATGGATGAAGGGACCCTTACCAAAACTAAGGAAATGCTTGATGATATGCACAAACGCAAGATTGATATGGCGGATGAAATATTCGTAATCAATGTTGGTGGATATATTGGTGACAGTACTCAATCTGAGATAGAATATGCTATTGAACATGGTAAGACGGTTCGTTATTTGGTAGAGTAATCAAGAATATTTATAGAGGATAGAGAAGAGCTATTTCTAGAAAGCAGCAGGAAATAATAATGGAAACAATAAAGACGCATATACAGTATTGGATTGATTATAAAGGCGATGGAGATGAGTATAGAAGAACTCATGATTTGGATTGCATTCTTACCGATGGAAATCTATTTGCTGACACCTTGTTTTCGTTATGGCTTCCACTTAGATATGTTCTCAATTATTGTGGTACAGCGCAATGGGAAAAATATAGAAGAATGAAGGACTTGAAAAATAACGATGCATTTTTAAACGATTTAAAAAATAATCTTCAAATGTTTATACCAGACATGGGATTGCTTGGTAAACTAGAGAAATTATGTAAGCTAGGGAGAACTAGGGCAAATGTCATAATCCTTCCATATCGTAGGTGGAATAATATGCGAGGAGGAGATCCATACTGGGATTATTTTCCACATTTTCTCTATGATTTACTAAATACTGAAGATAAAATGTTTATGTCAACAATGCAAGCTTGGATAGAACGTGAAAATTTACAAATGTTCTTCGATGGTGAAATTGTTAAGGATAAAATTATTGATTTATGTGGTTTGGGAAAGCCATGGTCACATTATCCAGGGGATAAGCAATTTGATGTTCAAAAACTGATAGATAACTATATTAGTATTCTTGAGCAAAGGAGCATTAATTATCAATAATGGAAATATTCAAATTGGAGGGAGAAAGTATTAATATGCAAGATATAAATGCTATATCAAATATAATTCAATGGTGTAATGACAATGTTGGTTTTGCTACTATTGTACTTTCTACATTAACTCTGTTGGTGAGCATTATTGCAATAATAGTATCAATAAGAACTGCACGTTTGCCTTATAAGAAAATAATAAAGATAGAAGCAGGTAGCTATTTTACAACGGATGATGCTTCAGGGTTGCACGTTACGGCTATAAATTGTGGAAATATGGATTTTACGATAAGTAGTATGGGATTTATCGCAAAAGGTAATCAGCTAATGATAAACATGCATAGCTCAAATCAATATCCATGTAGATTAAAAAATGGAGAACAGATATCTGAATACTTTACAGATGAGGCCCCAGCAATTCAAAGCCTTAAATCTAATCGCAGAATATTTGCATATGTTAAAGATTCAGAAGGAAAGCTATATAAGAAAAGAATGAAAAGTAAATAGAACTGTACAGATTATGGTCTGTCCCTTTTTAGGGACAGGCTTTTTGCTACAATAAGAATCATAAAAGGGGGAGTGCACGATTTTCGCGGCTTGTCGGCTATTTCAAACTTTTTGTAGATCGTTGTTGCAAACGCACGTTCGAAGTATTATACTTTTAATCAGGAAGTAGCAAAAGCAGATTGCTTCCTTTAGAAAGGAGCGGCGTATGAGACACAAATCTACAGAGCTTATGGGTACTATTAAGGCATTTGTAGAAGAATACTACAAGAATTATCGCCACTCACCATCTACAACAGAGATTGCCAATGCGGTCGGTATTGCCAGAGGAACTGCATATAAGTACCTGGTAGCCATGAATGAGAATGGTATGATCAGATATGATGGCCAGCAGATTTCTACTGAACAGACCGAGAAGGTTCAGACAGAGTTTACAAGTGTGGCACTACTTGGTGCTGTTTCCTGTGGCGTTCCTACGCTGGAGGAAGAGTATATAGAGGAATATGTGTCATTGCCTGCTTCTATGTTTGGCAAAGGGACTTTTTTCTTACTTAGGGCAAAGGGCGAGTCTATGATTGAAGCCGGGATTTCTCCTGGAGATTTGGTACTTGTCAGAAAGCAATCAGAAGCCAAGGATGGCGATATTGTTGTTGCCCTGGTAGCAAATGAGAACACGCTGAAGCGCTATTTTGTAGACAAAGAGAATCAGAAGATCAGACTTCATCCTGAGAATAAGACCATGAAGGACATCATTGTTTCGGACTGTAAGATTCAGGGTGTAGCCGTCAAGGTTATTAAGAACCTTGAGTAATGTGCGCTAAACAGTTTAAAAGATCAGTTAAGTCATGCAGTTGATAATGGCAGTGTTGACTACACTTACGGAAAGGTCATTGTCGGGAGAATTATGTACACTCATCATATCGGTTTCTTTCCCTTTCCCGAATGAGAGATATCAGCTTATCAGTCAAAGGAGGCGTGATGTTGGTGAGTTTTGCGGAGAAAAAAACTGGGGAATGTGTGGTTTGTTGCCACAGATGTGGGGCATTTCTTATGGAGTCAGCTAGTACAACTTCGTATATGGTTTGCCCGGAATGCGGTGCCCGCCTTGTTGTGTGCGTGAAGAAAGGCAAGGTATCCGTATTTGATGATACTAGATCTGAGGAGGAGCTTGCTAAGAAGAGACATGCTCGATTAACCAGATATGCCGCCAAGATTAATGAAATCGTTAAATAGCTTTGGCAGTTATATCATAACAATTAAATATGGATGAGGTTATTAGGGAGATTACTGGATTGGTCGCACATATGATGCGTTAAAAGACTTACAAATGAGTGACGTCTGGTAGCCAAGAGTTTGTGAAGAGAGTCGTATTTACTACGGATAGATGCAGCCAGGGAGCATAAGACATCTATTTAGATAAAAAAGGGCCTGCAAAACAGAAGCTAACTTGAAGTATGTTTTTACATACCAAGAGATTTAGTAGTTGTTTTGCAGTGCTCTTTTTATTTTTGCGCTCTTTTTCCGGTTCGCTTCTGTTTTGGAAGGCACCGGAAAGGGTGCAGATTATGAAGAAGGTAAACAGAAACAATGGAGCAATTGATGTAACAACAGTTGGTGGAAGAATTAAAAAGCTTAGAACAGATGCAGGTTATACCCAGGAGGAGCTTGCTGCAAGACTTCATCTTGAGGGGAAGTCTGCTATTTCTAATTATGAAAACAACAGCAGAGGTGTTTCAGCTGAAATGCTTACCCAGCTGAGTCGCCTGTTTCATGTATCTGCTGATTATATATTAAACGGCGATACGCCGGATAATCTTGATCCTATTGTGAATGAAGCAATAGAGATTCTAAACCATCTGAAGACTGAAAAGGCAAAGCAGTCTGCTTTTGCTATGCTTAGGCAGATTCAGATTCTTGAGGGCTAAGGTACACAGTATGTGTACTTTTTGTACACGTTTGCGGTAACGATTCATAAGCCCGGTTTCAATAGAATGAATTATGTAATGAAGTTACGAAGCGGCGCGCAGCCTAGTGACATAAACACAACTGAATATAGGAGGTGTATATGGCCACTAAGGTTAATTTTTATGAAAACTACGGTGACAAGTCAGCGAGGGAGAGGGCCGAGCTGATCTATTCTAATTACTCTTCCTTCCAGGGAATCATCGAGGATTGCAAGATGAGATTGATCTACGAGATCAAGGCTGAGAAGGAGAGAAGGTGTAGCAATCACAAAGATGAGCTTGGAGTCCGTATTCAGAATTTGGGTAGCTACAGTAATCCTACAGCGGATGAAGCGGTTCTTGATGTAATGCTTGAGGGAGCTATCAATGGACTGAATTCAGCAGAGGATGCTTTATCAGATCCGGCTCTGGTACAGGAATTCAAGCGAAGAGAGTATGTCATTGTGATGATGGCTGATGAATACGCTTCTTTCAGAAGACACCTGCATGCACTTAGCGTGAAGGAGCAGGAGATTATCATTCCGCTTCTTAAGCAGGAGAAGGACTACTATACACTTGCTGAAGAAGCTGGTGTAACGGTTCCTGTAGTCAGGAGAAAGGCAAGCCGTATTCATTGTGAATTGATTTCCTACATGGAAAATTATTTCATTGAAAAGCTTTAGGAGGGATGGTCATGAAGGAATTAAAAGAGCTTACATTTCCTCCAGAGGCTGAGGAAATGGCTATTAAGTATGCTGCTTTTGACATTATGAAGCAGCTTAACAAAGAAGGAAAGATAACAGACGAAGAATTGCGATATATCGCGAAAAAACGCAATATACCAGTTGAGTAAACAAGATAATAATTATATAATTAAGCTGTGTCTAGATCTCATCTAGTACAGCTTGATTGAGGAATGCGAGGTGCGATATGGCGAGAAAAGTTGCCATCTACGCCCGTATTTCTACAGAGCATGAGGCGCAGATATCTGCATTGGAAAATCAGGCGCAGTACTATGATGATATTTTGAGCAGGCATGCGGACTGGACGTTGGTAGATAGATATATTGATGAAGGTATTACCGGTACATCTATTCATAAGCGTGAGTCTTTTATGCGAATGCTCAAGGATGCAAAAGAAAAGAAGTTTGATCTAATTGTTACCAGAGAGGTATCCAGGTTTGCAAGAAACACGGTGGATACACTGCAGCAGACCAGAACCCTCAAAACATATGGTGTGGAGGTGTGGTTCACAGAAGATAATATCTGGACAATGAATGATGAGGATGGAGAGCTTAGACTTTCTATCATGGCTACCTTGGCCCAGAATGAAAGCAAGAAGATTTCTCAGAGAGTAAAAGCCGGTCAGATGATTTCGTTTAAGAATGGAGTCCTATATGGCAATGGCAATATTCTTGGGTATGACAGAGTTGGTGATAAGCTTGTTTGTACCTGTGGTCATGCTATGAACCGAAGAATTGCTCATAAGGCTAATGATGGAACTCTTAGTTATATCTATCAGTGCTATGGACAGTTACGGACAGGAACTCCTGCAGGAAGACTGAAAAAAGGTCTTGATATCGAAGGTATTTGTGATAACTCATCATTTATGGAATGGAAATTAGAGGTTCAGGCCGATTTTGTTTTTAAGAAGCTTCTTGGAAATAAAGATGCAATCTATAAGGAAGCTATGGCTATGGCACAGGATGTTGCTGAAGTAAAGGCTCCTGAGAGAAACGATAAAGAACGGCTTGAAGCAAACAATCGTCAGATTGAGAAGCTGAACAGACAGCTTGCCAATCTGGTTGATATGTGTTCTGAAGGAGATATTTCCAGAGAAGTCTTCCGAAGCAAGAAAAAGAAATTAGAAGATCAGATTTCAAACTTAGAGAAATTAAATGATGAATGCAGACAACGGGTTTTAGAATTGGAAGATAATGGCGCAAAGGACAGATGCATAGATAGCCTTTCTGAGTTTATCAAGATGACTGCCTTTGATGCCAGGGCTAAGATACCTGATACTGTGATTGATAATTTCGTTGATCAGATTGTTTTTGATCACGGAGCATTTATCTGGTATTTGAATCCGGTATACGGTAATGAGGTATATAAGCAAGATGCTTCCGATTGGGAAAAAAAACAGCATCTGCAATCTTTAAGTGATAAATGTACGTTACAGGCCTGTCCCAGCACAGGCATCTATTGCCAATGCAGGAAAGTAGAAGAGCGTAAATATTTTTACTTCACGACGCTAATCGTTACAAGGGATGATGTGAATGAATACATGAAATATCATGCTGAGTACACGAAGGCGAACCGATTTAAAGATATTGTTTGCAAAATCTATATATAACTCGAAAGGGAAGCGTAATGCTTCCCTTTCTTATATCTCTCGATTAGGACTAAATCCTTAAAGCTATGGCTTAAAAAGGACTTAGTTTTTTTATATGCAAAAATAAATATTTTTAGAGGAGGTTCACTATGAACAACACAGCGTTAGGAGCAGTAAGTAACAAGAAAGAGAACATTCGCTTTATTAGCGAAGCACATGAGAAATTCTACTATGAAAAACATTAAAATTAGAAGGTGCAGAGTAGAGGTGTGGAAGATGTAAAGCAGAAAGCAGTACATATGGAAGCATTGAAAGTAAGAGAAGATAAAATCAGGTAGATATTGGGACGTGGGAGAAATCCTGCGTTCTTTTTTAATGCGGATAAATATGATAGATGTTATAATGTGAAAAGATAAGTGCGAAACATGCGCTATACTAGCAAAAGTTGTTAATTATATAAAGGTGGGAGAAATTTGACAAAAAGTAAAAAGACAAAAATACATAAAAAGGTAGATGGTCAGCTTTTACAGATGAATAAGACATTTAGTAATCTCAAGATGAAACAGAAGGATAAGATTACAGGATGGGTGTATGAAGAATACAAAAAGTATGTAACAGAGCATGATAAAGCACCTGATTTACGGGCAGATGAACAGATTGTTGAAGCTGTACTTGATAAGATAAATGAGGCACAAATCTGGATACCTGATGGAGAGATATACGATTATTATCGAAGAAAGAAACCACAACTTCAAAAGAGGCTGGATAATGAAAAAGTAATTAAGTTTAAATCCTATGTCAGTTTTTATAAGAGTATTGTTGATCAGGACAGGGCATCCGTTGTTATATGCAATCTTAAACATGAGATTATCTACATGAATCCGGCAGCTGTTACCAGCTATGCGAAGCGAGGCGGCGACAAACTTATCGGAAGAAGCCTGTTAGACTGCCATAATCCGGAATCAAGAGATAAAATACAGCAGGTAGTGGACTGGTTTGCAGCAGATGAAAGCCATAATATCGTCTATACTTTTCACAATGAGAAACAGAATAAAGATGTTTACATGGTGGCACTCAGAGATGAAGGTAAGCTGATAGGATATTATGAGAAGCATGAATATCGAAATGTAGAAACTATGAAACAATATGATTTATGGTAATATTATGATATAGATTAAACAGGAAATCAGTAGATATTTTATACTCTACGAAGCGTAGAATCCGCATATATTCACCATTCTCTACGTTCCGTGGGTGTAAAACATCTATTTTTTATACTATTCTGTGGTCAGAAAGGAGGAAAACAATGGATCAGGTAAAAATTGGAAAGTTTATTTCTGACGAAAGAAAGGCAAAAGGGTATACACAGAAACAATTATCTGAATTGTTGGGAATCAGTGATAAAACAATATCGAAATGGGAGTGTGGAAACGGCTTTCCAGAAGCATCACTGCTGTTACCATTGTGTAATGAATTAGAAATAACAGTAAATGAACTTCTGACCGGAGAGAGAATTTCCAAGCAAAATTATAAGGAAAAAGCAGAGGAAAATATGGTGAATATGATTAGAGAAAAGGAAGAGAATAAGCAAAAGATATTATTAACAACAATTATTGGCGTAATATCAACAATTACGTTTGTGACATTACTATTAGTGGTTTGTTTTTATACAGATGTGATTGCATTACCAATTAAGATTGTGCTAATGATGATTGCGTTAAGTGTGTTCGGTGTTGGATTATATGTTGCAATGTGGGGAGACAGGAAGATAGGATATTTTAAATGCAGGAATTGTAATGAACTGTTTACTCCAACATTTATGCAATATACTATGGGAATGCATATTGCGAGTACAAGATATTTAAAATGTCCTCACTGTAAGACAAGAACCTGGTGCAGGAAAGTCATGACCAAAGAGTGATGATTAGATCATATAGACAGGGTATGGCAACAGCAGGTTGCTTTTCAGAACATGAATTTATCTATATGATATGCTTATGGAGGTGATGACTATGGAAACAAAAAATATTATTTTAAAGCTTCGTACAGAAAGAGGAATGTCACAAGACGAGCTGGCAGATAAAATCATGGTAACAAGGCAGGCAGTATCACGCTGGGAAAATGGTGATACCGTTCCAAATACTGATACACTTAAGATCTTATCGAAAGAATTTGATGTCTCAATCAATACGCTTTTGGGGGAACCGAGAAAGCTGATTTGCCAGTGCTGTGGAATGCCAATTGATGATGATTCCATATTGGGACGTGATAAAGATGGCACATTAAATGAGGAGTATTGTAAATGGTGCTATGCAGATGGAACATACACATATAATGATATGGATGAATTGATTGATGTGTGTGTAAAGAATATGGTAAATGAAAACTTTACCGAAGAACAGGTACGTTCTTATCTGAAAGAAATGCTTCCCCAATTGGATTACTGGAAAAGGTATGATGAACTTAGTGACAATGGGCAGTTTGAAGAGTTTAAAAAGCAATTGACGAACGAAATTAATGATGTTGTATCATAAAAGTTGACAGCCTATTCCCAAGGATTTTGATATATAATCATAATCAATACGAGAACAGGAGAAACAACCTATGGCACAGA